>Ga0164297_10000084_pt1 | contig 111396 bp, 92 predicted proteins | sample GEODES058metaG_FD_113539 | JGI IMG/M metagenome (GOLD analysis project Ga0164297, IMG submission 113539) | Dystrophic lake water microbial communities from Trout Bog Lake, Wisconsin, USA - GEODES058 metaG | ecosystem: Environmental > Aquatic > Freshwater > Lake | place: USA: Trout Bog Lake...
GGCTTTCTATAAACAGGGTACTCCTACAGAGTATTTATTTGGCGTTTAGGTTTGCTATAAACAGGGTACTCCTACGGAGTGTAAGCTTGGCGTTTAGGCTTTCTATAAACAGGGTACTCCTACGGAGTATTTATTTGGCGTTTAGGCTTTCTATAAACAGGGTATTCCTACGGAGTATTTATTTGGCGTTTAGGTTTCTATAAGCAGGGTACTCCTACGGAGTATTTATTTGGCGCTTAGGTTTCTATAAGCAGGGTACTCCTACGGAGTGTTTATTTGGCGTTTAGGTTTCTATAAGCAGGGTACTCCTACGGAGTGTTTATTTGGCGCTTAGGTTTCTATAAGCAGGGTACTCCTACGGAGTGTCGCTACGTCTATAATATTGACTTATTGCACTAAATTTTATCCATGCGCAATTGTAAAATATGGATTTAGTTCTTCTGCTATTTAATCACTCCGTAGGAGTGCCCTGTTTATAGCAAAAATTAAAATGGTATTAGGCTCCATGGGAGCCCCCTGTTAACGGCATTGCTTTCTAAAAATCAAACAAATATCTTTCATCAAATGGCACATCAAATTTTTCAAGAAACTCAATATATTCTTGCCGGAATGTTTTCTTTTTATGGTGCATTTCCTGGTTTTGGATATAGTTAATTACGCTACCTATCTGGGAATGTGAATACGAAAATACCCCGTACCCTTCCTGCCAGCTAAACTTACCTTTGATCCAGTCTTTGTTATTAATAAAATTGTTGCTTTCAACTTTTATTTCTTTCACAAAATCCGAAATCAAGACATTTGGTTTGAATCCAACAAAAATATGAATATGATCGGGCATGCTATTAATGGCCAGCATTTTAGATTTCCGGTTTTGGACCAGGGCGGTAATATATTTGTGTATTTCTTCCTTATGGGAAGACGGAATTACGCACTGTCGATGTTGAACAGCAAATACGAACTGCAGGTATATTTGTGAAAAGGTGTTAGGCATATCGAGGTAGCAATAATAAAAAAAAGTCCGGATATCACTACCCGGACTTTCCAAAAAAATCACATCAAATTATCTTATGGCCAAAGGTTTTCGGGGTAGGTGCCATTGGCTACCAGTGCCGAAATGCTGGCTTGTACTATAGGCTTATCTTCTTTATAAGTAACACCAAACCATTTTGAGGAAGTTGGGATCACTTTAAATGCTGCCGTGCCCGATTTGATCAACTCATCTGCCGCAAGCGGGATGAAAAATTCTGCCTTAGGGTTGTTTTCGTTGGCCTCAACAAACTTTTTGAACATGGGTTCGCTCTGTTTGAAAATGGCCGGGGTAAAGCCCCAGAAATTCATCGAAACGCGGGTGTCATTTGGCAGCGGATGTTCGCCGGTTGCATCCTTGTAGGCAACTGAACCGTCTTCTTTAAAATATACTTCAGTACGCTCGTTGATCTCGACCATATTACCCAAGTCATCTACTTTGGCAACTCCGCGGGAAACAGAACCGTAATCTGACAAAGTTTTATCAATCTGGTAGCCAATAATTGAATACTGACTGTCGGATACTTCGGTAGTAAGGAATTTAGCCATTTTTTCAAAGGCTTCGCGACCGTAATAGTCGTCGGCATTGATAACACAGAAAGGCTCGTGCACCTGGTTACGGGCAGAAAGAACTGCATGTTGGGTACCCCATGGTTTTGCCCTTTCAATAGTTTTGTCGATTCCGAAAGGTTTCAGATCGTAGCTCTGGAAAACATAATCGGTCTCAACGCGACCTTTAAGTTTCGGCTCGAAAATTGATTTGAACTGATCGGCAAACTCTTCACGTATAATGAAGCTGACCTTGCCAAAGCCGGCATTGATGGCGTCGTAAATTGAATAGTCGATAATCGTCTCACCGTGGGGGCCAAAGCCATCCACTTGTTTCATACTTCCGTAGCGACTGGCCATGCCTGCGGCCAATATCAGCAGGGTTGGTTTCATGTTTTAAGGTTTTAGTTTTTCGTTTTAATTAATATTTGATTTCAACGACATTTTTACTTAAAATGTTTTATAAAACTGTCAGAAAATAAATTATTTAATATACCTGAAATCATGGTTCTCCTCAACGTTAAGCAGCACTTCATAAATCAGACGGATCACATTGTCAACGTCCTCTTTATGGATCATCTCAACAGTGGTATGCATATATCGCAAAGGCAACGATATCAAAGCTGAAGGGACACCGTCATTTGAATAAGCAAAAGCATCCGTATCGGTGCCTGTTGATCTGGATGAAGCCTGGCGCTGGAATGGTATCCCGGCTTTTTCTGCCGTCTCGATCAATAATTTGTTTACGTTATTTTGTACCGCTGGGGCATAAGAAACTACAGGGCCCCTTCCGCAGGCCAGATCACCTTGGGTGGTTTTACTGATCATTGGGGTTTGGGTATCGTGGGTTACATCCGTTACAATAGCCAGGTTAGGCTTGATGTGGTGAGCGATCATCTCCGCGCCGCGTAAGCCGATCTCTTCCTGCACTGCATTTACGATATATAGCCCGAACGGTAATTTCTTTTTATTTTCCTTTAACAGACGTGCCACTTCTGCGATCATAAAACCACCAGCACGGTTATCGAGTGCGCGACCCACGTAGTATCGGTCGTTCAAAACCATAAATTCGTCTTCATAGGTTATTACGCAACCTACGTGGATACCCAGTTTTTCAACTTCATCTTTAGAGGTGCAACCGCAATCAAGGAAGATATTCTTCAGCGTCGGTGCTTCTTCTTTTTCACCCGAACGGGTATGGATGGCCGGCCATCCGAAAACAGCCTTCACAATACCTTTGTCGGTATGGATGTTAACGCGCTTTGATGGTGCTATCTGGTGGTCGGAGCCGCCGTTGCGGATAACATAGATGAGGCCATCATTGGTAATATAATTCACAAACCAGGAGATCTCGTCGGCATGCGCCTCTATCACTACTTTGTATTTGGCTTTTGGATTGATAATACCTACCGCTGTACCATAATTATCTACGTAGTGCTCATCGATATAAGGCTTGATGTAGTCGAGCCACAATTGCTGGCCCTTCCACTCAAAACCAGTTGGCGAAGGGTTATTGATATATGCTTCGAAGAATTTTAAGGAGGATTTATTAACTACCTCAACGTGTTGTTTTTTGTCGGATTTTTCAGCTTTCTTTTTGGCCATTTTGCAGTAATTAGGATTGCAGGACAAATATAATAAAGCTTGCGACAAAGCTCCCGATTAACAAATTTTAGCTAAGACTTTAATTTTTTGGTGAATGGTTAAACCGGTTTTTGCTGATTAAATCAGACTCTTTTCCAAAATCTCATAATCGAAACCGTTTTTGGAGAACAGCTGCCCGGTATGACTAAAGTGAAGTTTCTCATAAAATCCAATAGCAGATAAACGGGCATTACACCATAGCCTTTTTCCACCCTCATTTTTTGAGAAATCAGTGATATAGTTCAATAATGCATTGCCAATTCCCTTACCCTGGTATTCGGGGTCAATAGCCAGTTTGCGGAATTGGAAATCGCCGTTTTTTTCAAATAGGGAAACGATTCCCACCAGCTTATTATCAGTAAATGCACCGAAGTGAACGCCATCCTGATCCTCCTCCATTTCCATCTCATAGAGTTTTTGAGCGGGATTCAAAACCTTCTGGCGCAGATGCCAGGTAAGTTCGGGGCGGATTTGTTCGATGGAGACATTCATTTTAAAGTATCTTCAATCAAAGACAATAATTATTAACCAACTGCCTATAGACTACAGTTTTTGGCATTTGTAAAAAAGATTCAAAGCCTTTCATCTTTTACCTTTTCCCTATCACCTTTACCCTTTACCCTTTCACCACTTACAAAGGAATATTCCCATGTTTTTTTCTCGGATTATTCACCACTTTATTCTCCAGCATTTTAAAGGCATGGATGAGTTTGATGCGCGTTTCCGATGGTTCGATCACCTCGTCAATAAAGCCACGCTCCGCTGCCCGATAGGGGTTAGCAAATATTTCGGAGTACATCAATTCTTTTTCGATCCATTTGGCCTCTTTGTCTTCGGCTTCATTGATCTCGCGTTTGAAGATAATTTCTGCGGCTCCTTTAGCACCCATTACTGCGATCTCGGCAGTTGGCCAGGCAAAGTTCATATCGGCGCCAATATGTTTGGAGTTCATCACGTCGTAAGCACCGCCATATGCTTTACGTGTAATGACCGTAATGCGTGGTACCGTAGCCTCGCTGAAAGCATAAAGCAGTTTGGCGCCATTGGTAATAATGGCATTCCACTCCTGGTCGGTACCGGGCAGGAAGCCCGGTACATCTTCGAAAACTAAAAGCGGGATATTAAAACTATCGCAAAAGCGCACAAAACGGGCAGCTTTAGTAGAAGAATGAATATCGAGTACCCCTGCCAAAAAAGCCGGCTGGTTAGCTACAATGCCAATACTTCGGCCGGCTAATCTTGCAAAACCAACTACAATATTTTCAGCAAAATCTTTATGTACTTCGAGGAACGAGTCTGTGTCGATGACACGACTGATCACTTCGCGTATATCATATGGGTGTGAAATGTTTTCAGGCAATATTTCATTTAACTCTGGGCGCGATTCATCCCTAAGTTCAAAAGGCAGGGAAGGAGCACGATCCTCGCAATTCTGAGGCATATAACTCAGCAGCTTTTTCACGTGCTGTATGGCATCAATCTCATTGGCACAAGCAAAATGGGTAACACCCGATTTGGTAGCATGGGTAGTAGCTCCACCTAATTCCTCGGAAGTAACAACTTCATGGGTAACCGTCTTCACAACATTCGGGCCCGTTACAAACATGTAGGAGGTGTTTTCTACCATCAAAATAAAATCGGTTATGGCTGGCGAATAAACGGCACCACCAGCACAAGGGCCCATAATAGCCGATATCTGTGGTACTACGCCTGATGCCATAGTATTGCGGTAAAATATATCCGCATAGCCGCCGAGTGATACCACACCTTCCTGTATTCGCGCTCCGCCCGAATCATTTAAGCCAACAACCGGTGCGCCGTTTTTCATAGCCAGGTCCATGATCTTACATATCTTTTCGGCATGGGTCTCGGAAAGTGATCCGCCAAACACGGTAAAATCCTGAGAGAAAACATAAACCAGTCGGCCGTTTATCGTGCCGTAGCCAGTCACTACACCGTCGCCTGGATACTTTTCTTTCTCCATGCCGAAGTCGGTAGAGCGGTGGGAAACCAGCATACCGATTTCCTGAAAGGAGCCTTCATCCAGCAGGAAGTGCAGGCGCTCGCGGGCAGTTAGTTTTCCTTTTTTATGCTGACTCTCGATACGGGCATGACCGCCACCTAATAAGGCTTGCTCGCGTTTTTGTTTTAGAACCTTGATCTTTTTATTCACAATACAGGTTGGTTTAGCATCAACCTGCTAAAATTAGTAATAATCGGGTAAAAGCAGGTATAAGCTACTTTACTATATTTGCATAGATGGAGCCAAGCAATTATATCACCTACGAAGGACTTTTAGCCGGAAATAAGCAATTTATTACGAAAGCGCTTGCAGAAGATCCACAATATTTCGAAAAGCTGACAGTGCAGAATCCACCAGTATTGTGGATAGGCTGCGCTGATAGCCGGGTACCAGCAAACCAGATAACCAATACTAAACCGGGTGAGATATTTGTTCATCGTAACATCGCCAACATGGTGATTCATACCGATATGAATATGCTTTCGGTACTCGATTATGCCGTAAATGTTTTGAAAGTGAAGCATGTGATCGTAACCGGTCACTATGGTTGCGGTGGTGTTTTGGCAGCAATGAGCGACCAGCAATTCGGTTTGATCGACAACTGGTTGCGGCACATTAAGGATGTTTACCGGGTACACGAAAAGGAACTGGATGCCATCACCGACGAAAAAGAACGCAGCAACCGCCTGGTTGAATGGAACGTGATTGAAAACGTTAATAACCTCTGCAAAACCTCCATCGTGCAAAATGCCTGGAAAAGCGGACAGGAATTACATGTACATGGTTGGGTTTACAGCCTTGCCACCGGTGTAATTACCGACATGAAAGTGAGCACCAGCAATAATGATAAGCTGGACAAGGTGTTTAAGTTTAAATAGTTTGGTTGGTCATTGGGCATTTGTCATTAAGCATTAGGGAAAAATGCCCAATGCCTGATGACTAGTGACCGGGCATTAATGACAAATGCCTAATGCCAATCCCCAATTCACCAATCCCCTACCCCAAAAACGGATACCGGTAATCTTTCGGTGGATCAAAAGTTTCTTTGATGGTACGAGGCGATACCCAGCGCAAGAGGTTGATCATCGACCCGGCCTTATCGTTAGTTCCCGAGCCTCTGGCGCCGCCAAAAGGCTGCTGACCAACTACTGCACCGGTTGGTTTATCGTTGATATAGAAGTTGCCAGCGGCGTTACGTAAACGGTGTGTCAGATCAGCAACGGCGTAACGATCTTGTGCGATGATCGCACCTGTTAAAGCATAGATAGAAGTTTTGTCAACGATATCTACCACCTGGTCAAAATCATTATCATCATAAACGTATACCGTAAGTACCGGGCCAAAAAGCTCCTCGCACATGGTAACATAATACGGATCGTTCACTTTAATTACAGTTGGTTCAATGAACCAGCCTTTACTTTTATCATAATTGCCGCCGGCAATAAGTTCAACGCTGCTATCATTTTTTGCAGCATCAATATATTTTGTCAATTTATCAAATGATGCTTCGGTAATTACAGCATTTACAAAATTGCTGAAATCTTCCACTGGTCCAACTTTTATAGATGCGATATCCTGCTGAACCTTTGCTTTGATAGCAGGCCAGAGCGATTTTGGGATATAAGCACGTGAAGCCGCAGAGCATTTCTGCCCCTGGTATTCAAACGCACCGCGCACCAGGGCGACACTTGCTACTTCAACGTTAGCACTGGGATGTACCAGCACAAAGTCTTTACCGCCTGTTTCACCAACGATACGGGGGTAGGTTTTGTAGTTATGGATATTGGTACCAATAGTTTGCCAGATTTGCTGGAACACCTTAGTTGAACCGGTAAAATGGATGCCAGCAAAATCAGGGTGTTTAAAGATAACCTCGCCGGCAACAGGTCCGTCAACATAGATAAGATTGATCACACCATCAGGCAGCCCGGCCTCCTTGAATATTTTCATGATCACGTTGGCGGCGTAGATCTGCGGATAGGCAGGTTTCCACACAATAACGTTACCCAGCATAGCAGCCGATGCCGGCAGATTGCCGGCAATAGCAGTAAAGTTAAAAGGTGTTAGGGCAAATATAAACCCTTCCAAAGGGCGCTGCTCCAGCCTGTTCCAAATGCCTGTTCCGGCAACGGTAGGTTGTTGTCCGTATATCTGCGTCATGTAAAAGACGTTGAAACGCAGGAAGTCGATAAATTCACAAGCGGCGTCGATCTCGGCCTGATAGGCATTTTTTGATTGTCCCAGCATGGTAGCCGCATTGATCTCGGCACGGTAAGGGCCTGCAATTAGGTCGGCAGCTTTCAGGAAAATTGCTGCACGCTGCTCCCAGGGTAAATTTTCCCAGGCATCTTTGGCAGACAATGCTGCCTCAATTGCTGCGGTGACATGTTCAGCATCACCTTCGGAAAAAGTGGCTAACAGATGCTGATGGTCATGTGGCGGTCGAAGTTCCAGTTTGCGGCCGGTTCTCACTTCTTTTCCACCGATATACATAGGGATATCGATCTGTTTTGAGCGTCCCGCTTCGAGGGCAGCCTGTAATGCGGCACGTTCGGCACTGCCTGGAGCGTAGTTTAAAACTGGCTCATTATGTGGCGTTGGAACGTTAAAAAATCCTGTAGACATAGATTGAATATTTCGTCTGCAAAGATAAGGGTTTCGTTTCGAAGTCCGAAAGTCTGCGAAAGTCAGAAAGTTTAATGCGAAATGAAACGTGATCAAGATATCCTATTCCCCAGAAATGGGCTGGCGTGAAGCTATGAACGAAATTTTATACTAAAATTTCACCGTGTTGACGATTTTGCGATCAGATCTTTGAAAATGTTGAATAGCGCCCTGTCCAGTAACACATCGGCGTGTGCGTTGTTATTATCGCCAAATCGACCTACGATCTTGCCGTCCGGAGAGATAAGTATTTTGGTAGGAAGAAAATGAACAGCATATTTTTCGTTGATATCGTTATCGCTTCCTGTGCCACTCAATAAATTTGTGAATTGATCTATCTTATCAGTAACAAGAGCCTTTTTCCAGGCTTCGGTAGAGACATCATTGTCGGCTATATTGATGATCACCAGACTATCTACTTTGTATTTATTGTAGATATCAAGAAGATGCGCATTGCTTTCACGGCTCGGAGCAGACCAGCTTGCCCAAAAGTTAAGCAGAACATATTTTCCAGTGAAGTTACTTAGGGCAATTGTTTGTCCGTTAACATCCGCAGCGGTAAAATCAACTGATGATTTTCCGGCCTGTACCGCGGCTATCTTATCAATGGCAGCAGCAATCTGTCTACCATCGTAACTCGCTCTCAGTTCTCGATTAAATGTTTCGAAAATGTGTTTTGCAGAATCAAGGCCCATTTGGGTCACATAATTTACCAATTCATGCAGGGAGACATAGGAGTTTGGATGTTTAAGGATGAACTGATAGGTTGTATTCTTCATCCAGTTGTCGTATGGCGCAAAAAGAGTACCGATTCGGGCAGCTCTTTCGGGGTCTTTTTCGTGATTATACCTTTCAGTCAAAGGGACAATTTCGGCCTTAACCGGGGCAATTATTTTATTGAGCTCAACAAATTCTTCCTGGCTTTTTGACCCTAACAATTTTAATGAATCCATTTTAGCTATGTCACCGCCAAGGTAAAGGCGGCCGGGTTCAATAAATATATCATGCGAACGCGCTTCAAGGGCACTATCTGTCAGCATTTCACCCTGATCTTTAAATGCAATGGTAGCCAGTGTAGGTTTGGTCAAACTATCGGTTATAATAAAGCGATCATCGTATATCGGGCGCGATTGGAATACAGGTTGTCCATCGCCGTCCTGATATAGCAAAATCACCGAATCACGATGAGTGCCATGCATACGGCCATGCAGCGTAAAAATATTTTCTGGTACCGAACTCTGCGCCGCTGCTTGTTGCAGCATAAAGAGTATGGTGATGATAAAACCGATAAATTTGGTTTTCATGTAGCTAAGAAAGCAATTAGTAAATGATCAAAAGCGTGCATTACCTATGTACGGATTTCTATCCGATAGGTTTCAGTTTTAGCTCCAAAAACAAACTATTTATTGCTGGTAACTGATTTAATGCGCTATTCTCAGGGAGGTGTTTTAAAGATCGGCAATGTTTGAACCGAACAGGCTTAATCGGCAGACAGTTTGCTGATCGACAAACCAAGCTTTTTTCGTAATTTCGCCACCTCAAAAACGCGATATACCTGATGGACTACCAATTTAAAGAGATAGAGAAAAAGTGGCAACAGTTTTGGGCCGAAAATCAAACCTTTAAGGCTGATAATCAATCGTCAAAACCCAAATTTTATGTACTGGACATGTTCCCCTATCCATCAGGTGCCGGATTGCATGTTGGGCACCCGCTGGGCTATATCGCTTCTGATATTTTCGCCCGGTATAAACGCCTGAGAGGATTCAATGTTTTGCATCCTATGGGTTACGACTCCTTTGGCTTGCCCGCTGAGCAATATGCCATACAAACCGGACAGCACCCGGCTATTACTACCGATGCCAATATCAATACCTATCGCCGACAGTTGGACCAGTTGGGCTTTTCGTTCGACTGGAGCCGCGAAGTTCGTACCAGTTCGCCCGATTACTATAAATGGACACAATGGATATTCATTCAGCTATATAATTCGTGGTATAATAAGGCAACAGATAAAGCCGAAAGTATTGAAAAGCTGGTGCGTCATTTTGAGCAAAATGGTTCATCTGGCATCAATGCGGTAAGCGACGACGAAGTTGCCAGCTTTACCGCGGTTGAATGGAAAAGTTATACAAGCGAGGAACAACAAGCCGAATTGTTGAAATATCGTCTTACCTATCTGCGCGAAAGCACTGTTAACTGGTGCCCCGCCCTGGGTACGGTATTGGCCAATGATGAAGTTAAAGACGGCTTCAGTGAACGTGGCGGATATCCGGTTGAGCAAAAGAAAATGATGCAATGGAGCATGCGCATCACAGCTTATGCCGAACGTTTGTTACAAGGCTTAGATAAGATCGACTGGCCCGAGCCACTCAAAGAAATGCAGCGCAACTGGATCGGCAAAAGCACAGGTGCGTCTGTAAAATTTCGGATTGCGGAATTTCAAATGCGAAATGATAATTCCACAGTTGACACTCCTAATTCCGAATTCATCGAGGTCTTCACCACCCGCGTCGATACCATTTTCGGTGTTACTTTTTTAGTGATAGCGCCTGAGCATGAATTTGTACCTGCATTGACTACGCCTGAGCAAAAGGCCGAAATAGATGCTTATATCGCTCAAACCAAAAAGAAATCGGAACTGGACAGAATGGCTGATGCCAAAACTGTATCAGGCGCGTTTACCGGCAGTTATGTGATCAACCCGGTTAATGGCGAGAAAGTGCCTATTTATATTGCCGACTATGTTTTGGCAGGATATGGTACAGGAGCGGTAATGGCGGTGCCATCCGGCGACCAGCGCGATTATTTATTTGCGAAACATTTTAACTTGCCGATCATCCCGATCATTGATATACAAAAAATTGAGACCGAGGCAGACCCAACCAAGGAAGGGCGCTATATCAATTCGGATTTCATGAACGGGCTGGATTATAAAGAAGGAACTGCCAAAGTTATTGCCTATCTGGAAGCAAAAGGCGCAGGTAAAGCAAAGATCAATTACCGCATGCGCGACGCTATTTTTGGTCGCCAGCGTTATTGGGGCGAACCTGTTCCGGTATATTTTAAAGAGGGGTTGCCTTACCTCATCGATGAACAGGATCTTCCTTTGCTTTTGCCCGAGATCGATAAATATTTACCTACCGAGACCGGCGAACCACCCCTGGGCAGAGCAACAGGCTGGAATTATAAAGGTTTCGAATACGAACTGAGCACTATGCCGGGCTGGGCAGGATCCAGCTGGTATTGGTACCGCTATATGGATGTGCATAACACCGATGAATTTGCTTCTAAAGAAGCGATCAATTATTGGAAAGATGTTGACCTGTACATTGGCGGTAGCGAGCATGCAACCGGGCACTTGTTGTATAGCCGGTTTTGGAATAAGTTTTTAGTTGATCTGGGTTTAGGTATTGAAGAAGAGCCTTTCAAAAAACTGATCAACCAGGGGCATATTCAAGGCAGATCAAATTTTGTATATCGCCTGATCGATGCCGACGGACGTGGCACAAATACATTTGTTTCGCATGGCTTGATCAAACAATACAAAACATCGGAACTGCATGTAGATGTAAATTTTGTAGATAACGATATCCTTGACATTGATAAGTTCAAAAAATGGCGTGAAGAATACGCTAATGCCGAATTTATACTCGAGAATGGCAAATATGTTTGTGGTGTCGAGATCGAAAAGATGTCGAAATCAAAATATAACGTGGTTAACCCGGATATTTTGGTAGAGCGTTACGGCGCCGACACGCTACGCATGTACGAAATGTTCCTGGGTCCTCTGGAGCAAAGCAAGCCATGGAATACCAATGGTATCGAAGGTGTTTTCAAATTCCTGCGCAAATTCTGGAAGTTATTTCATGATGATCAGTTCAATTTCCGGGTATCTGAAGAAGCACCATCAAAAGCCGAACTAAAATCTCTGCATAAGATCATTCGCAAGGTTGAAGAGGATATCGAACGTTTCTCTTTCAATACTTCAGTTTCCAGCTTTATGATAGCAGTTAATGAACTAACAGATCTTAAATGCAACAAAAGAGCGATCCTGCACGACCTGGTGGTCATCCTGTCGCCCTATGCCCCGCATATAAGCGAAGAGCTATGGGTATTGCTTGGAAACGATGCAGGTACGCTTTCGCATGCTCCCTATCCTCAATTTAATGCTGCCTATTTGGTTGAAGATGAATACGCATATCCGATCTCGATCAATGGCAAAATGAAACTGAATCTTAATATCTCCCTTAGTCTGGATATTCCGGCAATTGAAAGTATTGTTTTGGCAAGTGCCGAAGTGCAGAAATATCTGGATGGAAAAGCACCTAAAAAAGTGATCGTTGTAAAGGGGCGTATCGTCAATATTGTCATTTAGCCGCTAAACTATTCTGGCTGACCAGTTTTTATCTAAGTGAAATAGGTATAATACTACCAGTGTGTGGTTGTATAATACCTATTGCCTGGTTTGTATGTAACTAATTGATGACACTGACCCTAATGTGATAAAAAACGGGGTTTTGCCTGTAACAATTCATTTATTTTCGCCTCCAATTAATAAAACCGTAACGAATGAAACGAATAATTTTACTTTTCTTAATCATATGCTCTTTTGTTACTGCTAAGGCACAATTTGGTGTTGGGGGTGGTTCAACAATAGTTGGCAAAATATCTGGAACGCTCATTGACTCTGTAACCAAACAGCCATTGATGTACGCTTCAGTTGCACTATATCGCAGTACAGGTAAATCGCCTATTAATGGTGTATTGACCGATGACAAGGGCGCATTCAGAATTGACAATATACATCCCGGCGATTATAAGATCCGAATTACCTATGTAGGTTATCCGGAAAAGTTTGTAGGGGATATCAGCACTACAGCGGCCAAGCCTGATAAGAACCTTGGACAAATTCTGGTAAAATCAAGTGCCAAATCGCTCAAAGAAGTATCGATAACGGCGCAGGCTCCTTTGATTGAAAACAAGATCGATAAAATTGTCTATAATGCGGAGAAAGACCTGACAGCAACCGGCGGTAACGCTACCGACGTTTTGCAGAAAGTGCCTTTGGTGGCGGTGGATATCAATGGCAACGTTTCGTTAAGAGGCGACCAGAATGTGCGCGTGCTTATTAATGGAAAACCATCGGGTGCTACTTCGGCCAGTTTATCAGATGTATTGAAAACTATTCCTGCCGATCAGATCAAAAGTATTGAGGTTATTACTTCGCCTTCGGCGAAATATGATGCAGAAGGTTCGGCAGGTATCATCAATATCATCACCAAGCAAAAAAACATGACCGGCGTAAGTGGTTCGGTTAGCGGTGGTATTGGAACCCGCCAGAATAATGGCAACTTCAACTTTAATTATAACAAGAATCGTTTTAGCCTTTCGATGAACGTTGGCGGTAATTATACCTGGCCACAAACCTCTATAACTACCTTTGAAAACGATATTCAGCCAAGTAATGCAGTGCATACAGCTACGGTTTCAAACGGAACAAATTATGTAAAGAGGTACGGTGTAATTGGTAACGTTTCGGCTAATTACGATTTCAACGCCTTTAATAGTCTACATAGTAATATCAGGTTGAATCAGGGTGGTTTTAATACTAACGCTAATAATTTTTCGACCTTCAGCGACCTGATCGCAAATACTTCGAGTACTTATTCAAGCAACGGACTCGGTCATAACAGTTTTGGAGGTTTTGATTGGAACGTAGATTATACCCATAAATTCAAAAAAGAAGGCGAGGAGCTTGATATATCCACACAATGGAGTCACAGTAACACGGTAACAAACTTCACTAATATTTATACGGCAGAATTGACCAATGTGAAAGACAATATCAACGGCTTGAACAATGAATATACGCTGCAGGTAGATTATACATTACCTTTCAATAAAGTGTTTAAGCTGGAAGCCGGTGGTAAACAGATACTCCGCAGATTGGTTGGTACTTCTGATCTTTTTGCTTACGACCCTGCAAGCGGTGCTGCTGATGGCTTTGTATTCGATAACGCTAATTCAAACGTATACAATTACAACCAGAACGTTACTGCTGCTTACAGTGTATTGACCATTACCCTACCTAAAGGATATTCAATTCTGGCAGGTGTACGGGATGAGATAACCAGCATTCATGGAGAACCTCAAACGCTAACCTCAGATACCTCATTAAGAGCGTTCGATAAAAATTACAATACATTTATCCCAAGCTTAACCCTGCAAAAGCAACTGTCGCCAACCCAAACCATCAAGTTGGCATATAGCAAACGTATTACACGCCCAAGTCTGCAGTTTTTGAATCCTTTTGTAAACACAAGCAATAAACTGGCACAAACAGAGGGTAATACCACTTTGGCTCCTGAAATTTCGCAGACAATTGAGTTTGATTATGTAACTTTCATCAAGTCATCTGTGGTAAATGCATCCATCTATTACAAACATACCGGCGACCTTATTGAGAGTATCGCTGATCCGATTTTAGTAAAAGTGGATGCCACGCATTCTCAGCCAGGTACCTTAACTACTTACCATAACATTGGTAGTAACAATTCATTTGGTACCAGCTTTTTTGGTTCGGTTAGTCCGTTTAAAAACATCACTTTCAGAGCAAACCTGAATGCTTACACGTATAAACCGGATCCTACAGGCTTGTTCATTCAAGACAAAACTCAGGATGGAACTTATATCCAATACAATGGCTTCGCCATGGGTGAGCTTGATTTGAAGACATTTATTGCTCAGGTATTTGCATTCGGCAGCTCACCACGGCATACCATTCAGGGTACCAATCCATCGTTCAGCATATTTGGTGCCGGTATACGCAAGCAATTCCTGAATAAAAAGGCTTCGCTGGGTATCAATACACTTGAGCCCTTTGCTAAATACAAGAGCTTTAATTCAAAATTGTCAAGCCCTGGTTTTACCCAAACCAGTACCTTCCAATTTCCGTTCCGTTCAGTGGGTTTAACCTTTACCTATAGTTTTGGTAAAACAACGTTCAGTAACCCTGCCGAAAAGAAAGGCATCAACAATGATGACATGAAACAAGGCGATTCCAACTCACCGGGAGGTGCAGGTGGTGGCGCAGGCGGCGGTGGCGGTAGCCGATAAAACTTCAGGATATAACTAAAGCACAAAGCGCAGGTAATTTAAAATCACCTGCGCTTTGTGCTTTAATAGAGTTCATTTAAACCTGATCAACATAGATCCCAATTTGCTGCAGCAGCAAGGATGCGTTAAAGGTTTTGCATTCGCCATGTTTGATCTTGTAATCAAATAGCATATCGCCATCTTTTACCTGGATATCGAAATAAAAATTGCGGATATATGTCGGGTATTTTTGCTCCAGCTCGGCTATCTGCAGGTCGTGGGTGGCAACCATACCTACACCTCTTTTTGCAATAAGCTGTTCGATAACCGCTTTCGAACCCCGGTATTTATCAACCGAATTGGTGCCGCGCAGCATCTCGTCAATCAGCAAAAAAACCTTTTCATCGCCATCAACAACGGTCAGCAGCATTTTTAGGCGGTCAATCTCTGCTTTAAACGTCGAAGTTGACTCATTCAATGAATCCCTGATCCGCATATAGCTGATCACCTCCATCACTGATACCCGCATTGATGCAGCACATACCGGAGCTCCAGACAATGCCAGAACAGTATTGATCCCGATAGTTCGTAAAAAAGTACTCTTGCCGGCCATGTTCGATCCGGTTATGATATCAATACAGCGGTTGTTATCAAGCTGATAGTTATTCGCTACCCGGATATCTTTATTGATCAGCGGATGGGCCATTTCTGAGGTAAAGAGTGTGTAATCTCCACGTTCATCTATTTCCGGGAAACACCATTCGGGATAATTGATGTGCAATCCTGCAAGGCTGAGCAGGGCTTCAAATTCGGCAATAACTTCAAATCCATCCTCCAGGTTATCGCGATTTTCCTGCTTCCAGTTTTCTATGGCAACAGACTGTTTAAGCGCCCAAAGGAAAAATAAATTTAGCACAAAGCCAATGACCATGATCAGGCTGTAACTGTATTTATTAATGAGTTCGGATAGTTCGGTGATCTTTTTTGAAGTATTATAGTTTTGCAGCTTTTTTGACAGCGACATACATCGCTCTGCTTCAAAACCCCTTGTTTCGATCTCCTTGAAAACCCGGGCGTAACTTGCCAATACTTCGCCCATTTTGTCAGCTATCATGCCCGATTTACTGATATAACCACTGTTTTTTACGATCAGCCAAACATTGAACAAGGCAATGGCCATAGACAGTATCGATGCCGGCTGATAAAAAAAGCCGATAGCAATGGTTGTGAAAAGCAGATAAGGTGCAAAACGGATATAGCGGGAAATCCAACTTATACCTTCGAGTTGCAGCGGTGTCTGTAAATATTTAAAGAGCGATAGTAAATGGCCTGCGTCCTCATGTTTTGCAAAAAGTAATAGCGCCTGAATATGGTGTTTCCATGTCATATCGGCCGATAATGTTTTTACCGCCTCCTGCCTTGATAATATCTCGCTTTTTTTTGCCGGGGCGCGGAGCCATGCCGCCAGTAAATGATTTCCGCGGGAAGTGGCTGCACGGTTGATCAACTGGAATAAGGAGGCTTCGCCGAAAATATCCAGATCGGATGTATAGTGGTGTTTGTCGTCGATAAATAGGCTGCCATCGTCGTAAAGATTTTTATGCTCATTGATGCTTTGAACTTCATTTTCAACTACAGCCAGTATTTGCTGGTGATATTTTTTCTGCTCATCATAAAGGCTTTGGCGGGATATCAGCCAGACAAAACCAAAGCCTAAGACTAAAAATGCGGTAATAATGATGCTGAAATTATCCAGTTCGGCGCCAATAATTACTGCAAGTATCAATGCGCCAAATATAACTAGCCGGTAAAGTGAATAAGTATTGGACAGCTTTCTGTATTTCTCAACTTCTGCTAAAGTTGATGTAATTTTTTGATGATAATGGCTGATTATTCCCGGCTCCATGTAATAATTATAACTTTACAAATTAATATAATTCGATCATAAAACGTGAAGATTACGCTTTTATTAGTTGGCAAAACCGAAGATGCTTACCTGCGCGAAGGTATAAGTAAATACCTGAACAGGCTCAGGCATTACGTTAGATTTGATTATGTTGAGATCACTGAGTTGAAAAACACAAAATCGTTAACTCAAGCGCAGCAAAAAGCAAAAGAAGCCGAACTTATTCTTAAGCGTCTGCTGCCATCAGATCAGGTGATCCTTCTGGATGAAAAAGGGGTGCAGTTAAGTTCGGCACAGTTTGCGGAGTTTATTGATAAAAAGCAGCTGGGTTCGGTAAGCAACCTGGTGTTTGTTGTTGGCGGTCCCTATGGTTTCGATGAATCTGTCTATCAGCGGGCCAATGATAAACTGTCACTTTCTAAAATGACCTTTTCGCATCAAATGGTTCGGCTATTTTTTGTCGAGCAGTTGTACCGGGGTTTTACCATCATTAAAGGTGAGCCCTATCACCATGCTTAAAATCAGTTTGCTGCCATACATTAGTCGGCTCAATATCCAAATATGATCTAAATCACTAACTTTGTACCATGTCAGCAGCTCACGATCATTCCCATGATCATTCGGACGGGCATTCGCACCACCATTCGGATGAACACGTTCACGAACATTCTCATGATCATTCGCATGGGCACTCCCATTCGCACGGATTTGGTCATCATCATCACGACCATGCGCCCAAGCTGGATCATTTGAACACTGCCTTTATCGTAGGCATAATTTTAAACTCAGTTTTTGTTATACTGGAAGTTGTGTTTGGTTTGATCAGCCATTCGCTTTCATTACTTACAGATGCAGGGCATAACCTGAGCGATGTTGCCGGACTTGCATTGGCTTTGCTGGCATTTAAGCTCACAAAAGTTGGCTCTAATAGCCAATATACGTACGGGTATAAACGGTCAACCATCATTGTGTCGTTTTTTAACGCCTTGGTGCTTTTTGTAGCCGTAGGTTTTATTGGTTACGAAGCCGTTACCCGTTTTATACACCAGGAACAAGTTGAGGGGGGTACCATGGCCTGGGTTGCCTTTGCAGGAATTGGTATCAATGCCTTTACAGCTTATTTGTTTGTTAAAGACAAGGATAAAGACCTGAATGTTAAAAGTGCGTATTTGCACATGGCAGTAGATGCGGTTGTTTCTTTTGGTGTGGTGATATCCGGTGTTGTAATTTATTTTACCAAATTATATTGGATCGATAGCGTTGTCAGCCTTATCGTCGCAATCGTAATACTTAGAGGAACCTGGAGTTTGCTAATTGAAAGCCTGCGTCTGGAAATGGATGGAGTACCGAAAGAAATGAATCTGCAAAAGGTAAAGCAGGAGCTATTGAAAGGTAAGGGGGTATTAGATGTGCACCATATCCACGTTTGGGCTTTGAGCACAACGGAAAATGCGCTTACAGCTCATTTGGTTATTGATCCGGCGAGTGCTGCCGATTTTGACAGTATCAAACAAGACCTGAGGCATCGCCTCGAACATCTATCCATCAGCCACAGTACTTTCGAGCCTGAATTCAGCTACGAAAAGTGCGCGCACGTTGATTGCTGAGTTTGGTTGTATTGGTTATACTGGTTGTATTAGTTTTATTGGTTGTATTTGTTAAACTTTATTCCCTAATCCAACTAATACAACCAATACAATTCCCCCCTATTTCTTAGCAGCTGCTTTTTTCTTTGGGGCGGGTTTTTTAGCGGCAACTTCTTCTTTTACTTCCTCTTTAACTGGTTCCGGTTCGGGAGTTGGTGTTTCGGTTACGGGTTCAGCCTCAACTTCATCAAACAATGGGAATTCTTTCAGGATATGGAACCAGGATACTACTTTTTTAATATCGGAAGCATACACTTTTTCTTCATCATGGCCAGGCGCAGCCTCTCTGAATAATTGACGCAATATTTTTGAATCGGCCTTAGCGTCAGGTACGTTTTTGGCAGTTTTCAGGCGCTCAAACACATCGATCAGTCTTATATCTTCATCATCTCCAAAAATGGTGATCTCATCCAGTGCCGCAATTTTTGCGGTTGACAGGTTAACTACCAATTTTGTTTTTTGAGCATCCAGACTTTCCAGGATAAACCCTGTTTTGTTTTGTGCCAACGCTTTCCATAAGCCTGGTTTCCCAGCTACCGATACTATTCCTCTTAAATTCATTTTTTATTGTTAGTTGTATTGGTTGTACTGGTTGTATGGGTTAAAAGGGTTGTATTGGTTAAAATGAGCTAACCAGTACCAACAGCATGCCTATTACAACCAGTTTAACTAATCCTCAATTACTTCAATTCCCAAAATCTTATCACCTTGCCTGATGTCGTCAACTACGTCAACATTCTCGATCACCTTACCAAAAACGGTATGATTACGGTCGAGGTGAGCAGTATTGGTACGGCTGTGGCAGATAAAAAATTGCGATCCACCGGTATTTCTTCCGGCATGAGCCATAGACAATACGCCACGATCGTGGTATTGGTTGTCTCCGGTCAGTTCACAATCTATATGGTAACCCGGGCCACCGCTACCAGCACGGTAAGCAGTCTCGGGGGTACGTGAATGCGGGCAACCGCCTTGAATCACAAAGTTTGGTATTACACGGTGGAAAGTTAAGCCATCGTAAAAGCCTTCTTTAGCCAGCTTGGTAAAATTTGCTACAGTGTTTGGCGCATCCTTGTCGTAAAACTGAACTGTCATGTCGCCTTTGACAGTCTTGATTATTGCTTTGCTCATTGTTGAAATTTAAACAGGCAGCAAAGGTAGTAAAAAAGGTAAAAGGGCAAAGGTCAGTGGAAGGTAAAACTGGCTGGTAGTTTATAGTTGATGGTTCAAGGTTGAAAGTTCATATTCGATCGTCCTATTTCTAATGAGGTACAGGGGCATTAACATTAAATGTTTTAGAAAAGAGAATTTTAGTTTTTTTAGCCAGGATACCCGGGCTTTTCTAATTCGCGAAATACGATTAATCTGTATTTATCCGGGGTTCCAACAAAAAAGTCAATTGCTACAAACTTCGGACAAATGGGCAATGGCAAACTAAAAAGTTAAATTTAGTTAAACCTCAACCTCAGCAGTAACACCTAATAGTGATAATCATTACCTTTACGGTCCCCGTATTGATTTGGGTAGTAAAAATTATGAAACGCTTAGTTTTAGTCCTGGTATTTTTTTCACTATTTGGCGCACTTCAGGCACAGGATATGCTTTCGGGCCGGGTATATGAAGATAAATCTACCAATTCGGTACCGGGTATTACTATCCGCAATTTGAAAAATAAGCAGGTTACCATATCTGACCGCACCGGAGGCTTTATGATACAGGCCCAAATTGGCGACCTGGTGGTTTTTACAGGTATGTCATATGCTTCTGATACGCTTTACGTCAAAGATTTGAAATATATCGAGGTTAAGCTGGTTCCTAAAAGCAGGATGCTGAACGAAGTAAAGGTTACCGGCTCAGAAATTAGAATGGGTAGTATGAAAGATACCCGACCTCTGGGCCCCTTAGGCGGGCAAACCGCGGTTTACCAGACCGATGCTTCAGGGAATTATAAGGGGGGGATGGGTCTTAATATTTTTGATTCACACTCGTCAGAAAATAAGCGGAAATTGAATGCGAAATTAGCCGAGGACGAGAACACAACGAAGCAGGTAGATTTGGTTTTTAGTCCGGATAACCTCCAAAAGTATATCCCTTTAAAGGGGCAGGAGCTAAAGAATTTTATAGTGCTTTATCGCCCCGATATCGAAACATTTAAAAGTCCGGAATTTAACCTGCCGCTATACCTCAACATAAGCTATAAAAAGTTTATGGAGATACCTGCCGCTGAACGCGGATCAAAGGGTTTAACGGATATTCTTGGTCAGGACCTGCCGCCTCCACCTACCCCTGTCAAACAATAATAAGAAGCTAATATTCCTTACATTTGGATATGTTGTTGCTGCGGAAGTGCCTTTTTGCTATACTTTTTTTGCTGTTACCTTGTTTATCCAGGGCTGCTTCAATCCTGATCCCGATGGACGATGAGCAAAAAGACCATCTGAAGTCATATGGAATAGCCTATTGGACCTTGAAAAACGGGGAGGAGGTTGACTGGCTGCTTAACTATCGCGGCGGCAGTTTTATGCTGAAGTATAACCAGAACGTAGAAAGCGAATGTAAAATCCGTGGTGTTAGTTATGAGGTACTGCCCGATGCTAAGGTCAACGATATCATTGCACAGGTTAGTGACCCTTCGGTCAATATGGATATCGTAAAACTGCAAAAGGCACCTAAAATGGCAGTTTATTCACCAAAAAATAAACTACCATGGGACGATGCCGTTACCCTCGTTCTCAAATATGCCGAAATACCTTACGATGTTGTTTATGACGAAGAGGTCATACGTGGTGATCTGCCCAAATATGATTGGCTGCATCTGCACCACGAAGATTTTACAGGCCAGTACAGTAAGTTTTACGGTTCATTTCGCTATGCCCAATGGTATAATGACGATGTGAAATTTCAGGAAGAAACAGCGCACAGACTGGGTTTTAAGAAAGTGTCGCAGATGAAGCTCGCTGTTGCGCAGCATATTCGCGAGTTTTGTGCCGGGGGAGGCTTTCTTTTTGCAATGTGTTCGGGCACGGATACCTTTGATATTGCGTTGGCGGCACAAAATACCGATATATGCGAGAGCATGTTTGACGGCGACGCTGCCGACCCGGAAGCACAAAGCAGACTTGATTCTAGCCAGACATTCGCTTTCCAGGGTTTTACTTTGGATATGAATCCTATGTCGCACCAATTCAGCAATATCGATGTTACTTCCACCAGGCAGATAGAACGAGAGCACGATTTTTTTACGCTGTTTGATTTTTCGGCCAAATGGGATGTAGTGCCAACTATGCTTACCCAAAATCATCAAAAAGTGATCAAAGGTTTTATGGGCTTAACAACCGCGTTTGATGAAAAGCGGATCAAACCGGGCGTTACCATCATGGGCGAGCTGAAAAGTGCCGGCGAGGCCCGATATATCCATGGTGAGTACGGCAAAGGACAGTGGACCTTTTATGGTGGCCACGACCCAGAAGATTATCAGCATGTGGTAGGCGACCCGCCAACCGACCTGAAACTGCATCCCAACTCGGCGGGATATCGATTGATCCTGAATAATGTGCTGTTCCCTGCGGCGAAGAAGAAAAAACAAAAAACCTAATTATAAAATGACCAGGAGACGCCGATCATCAGCATTCGGTTTGGTCCCGGGTATCGGTTTACCATATAATATCCATTGCTGAAAAGTCCCTGATTTGCGTAGTTGTATTGCAAGAACAGATTGGTACGTATCAGCGTTGCTTTTGCAAAAACAGAAGCCACCGGATAGGATGTAAATGTTAGGTTGGGAGTGCTGTTATAAAACTGCCCAAGTCCAACCGCATAGGAAGGGGCAACATATGGCGTATTATAGCGCACATTAGCACCGAATGAACTATGGAGTATTTGAAATAATAGCGTATTATAATATATACTACTGTAGGTGTATAATTCAGGGGTGCGTAAAGTGCTTTGGTAGTCGGTTTTCTGGTAAACGATATAGTTATCAAAATGCCATTTATGGTAAACCAGATTTTTGCCAAGGCTAAGCTTCAATAAGTTTATCGGGTTATGTAACTGTGCCGGCGTTGCATCAATACCATTGTTTTGCGCTGTAAAATACAGGTAGTCGGTTATTAAATAATATTCAGCTTTTAAATCAAGCTTCAGATCATTGTTTATGTAATTGAACGAAAGGTTAGTAACCTTTTGGTTGTTAAAATTATTATGAAAAATAAAGTGATTTGAGACCCAGTCGGTATAAACCAATGGTGGCGTGGTGTTTTGTGTATAGGCTCCAAGAATGATCTTCCCCGTTCTTTCGCCACCAGCAAGGGTTAGTTTACCTTCATAAAGGAAATTTCCAAAATCACGTCCCTGTGCCACCTGCTGCACGTCCAGGTCGAGCATGATCCGGTCGTTCAAACGATAGCCGGCACGGGCTTTTATGGTCAGGTCCTGAAAAGAGTTATTTTGTTTTCGGTCTTTTTGAATAATGCGCCCGTAAGTATTAATGATCCCTGTGTCGGTAACAAACTGCTGGTAGTGGTAAAGGTCCTGTACAAGGGCCAGATCCAGCTTTACCTCATTTTTAATGATGCTGGTTGACTTGCCTCTCAGGTAAAAGCTATAGGAAAAGGTATTCTGCAGGTGCGAAACAGCAAGAGAATCCCGTGATAAGGTCGAACTATAATAGTAGTCGGGAAATACATTAAAATAATCGGGTTCGTACTGGTTAAAAATGAACTTACTGGTATTGTAGTAAAAAGTGTAAGCTACACGTTGGGTTGGCAATACACTCGCACCCGTACCAGTGCTGTCTATTTTACCGATGTAATAAAACTGCTTTACATATAAACCATTGTTGGTTACATGGTCGCTTGAATTGTAAAGCCTTACGGTATCATTCTGCGCTGTGGTATAAGTGCCCTGGGCCGATGTGAAGATATTGTTTTTTGTTACCGAGCCATTTTCCGGGGTCTTCAGGTTATTGAATATCCAATTAGCAAGCAAGTTATAGCGCTTGGTTTTTGATTGGTACCAGCTAAATATAGCTGCGTTCATATCGCCTACATTTTGGCGGGCGTAAAAACCTTTAGAACCAAGAAAATTCAGATTGAAACCGATATTTAGCTGAGGGTTTACGTTTTGGGTATGAATAGCTTTGAATAATTGCTCTTTAACACCTCCTGCATAATAGGTAAGGTTGGTATAGGGAGCACGCGCCCGGTAGTATTGAATATCTTCCGGTAACAATAGATATGCGTCTAAAAAATGTACTCCGGCGTCAAAGCCAATACTTTTTGAAGGTTCAAAAAGCAAACTTCTTTCAGCCAGTCCGGTACTTCCCAGATTGATCCTGGGACTGCGTGGTTGATATAAAGGATTATAATTCTCAAAATTGTTCAGGCCAGTATCAAGCGGCAGTACCTGCGTACTGTCTTTCAATAACTGCTCATTGGTAACCCTTATAAATTTAGAGGTAAAAGTAACAGAGTCTCTGCGATGTTCTTCTTTCTTACGCTCAGCATCAATTTCCTGGTCGCCGGTAAGCGACTGGCTTTTTTTGGTTGAGGTATCTGATTCGAAGCTTTGTGGTTGTTGCCTGCCTGGGTAGTTTTGCCTGTTTGGGTATTGCGCAAACGCAGAAGATGCCACTAAACAGCATGCCAGGAAAAGACAATATTTAAGGTAGTTGCGCATTAAAGGCCGGCGATCAATTTTTTCAGTATCAATGTCATTTTTGGTTCCGCTTCATGGGCTACGGCCAGTATTTCCTCTACCGATACCGGACGCAGATCATCCGGGAAACCCTCATCGGTTAAAACAGAAATTGCAAAAACCGGTAATCCCATATGATTAGCTACAATTACTTCCGGAACAGTACTCATACCTACAGCGTCGCCGCCAATGATTCGCAAAAAGCGGTATTCAGCCTTAGTTTCCAGGTTTGGACCATTTACAGCTACATAAACTCCTTTGTGGCAGGTAATATTGTTGGCCGCTGCAATATCAAGCGCCTTGCCGATCAAAGCAGTCTCGTAAGGCTGACTCATATCAGGGAATCGTGGTCCCAATTCCGGCTCATTTGGCCCAATGAGCGGGTTCATCGGTTGCAAATTTATGTGGTCATCGATCACCATCAGATCTCCCTTGCGGAAGGTGGGATTTAGTGCGCCACTTGCATTAGATACAAACAAAGTTTTAATCCCCAGTAATTTCATCACCCTTACCGGGAAAGTGATCTGCTGCATGGTATAGCCTTCGTAAAAATGAAGGCGCCCCTGCATGGCTACAACCCTACGACCTTCCAGCCGGCCAAATATCAATTTCCCCGCATGAAACTCGAGTGTTGATATTGGAAAATCGGGGATATTCGAATACATTAATTGTTTTTCAACCTCGATCTCGTCTACCAGACCACCAAGGCCGGTACCTAAAATGATGCCTACTTCAGGCTCAAAATCGCCGATGCGTTGTTTAATGTATGATGTGGTTTGCTCTATGCGTTCTAACATAAGTATTAACTATTTCGTCAAATTGCTTGCCGCTGTCTCTTAAAAATTGAGTGGCGATCGGTAATACCAATAATGGCAGGGCTTGCAATATTTGCTGTAATTCCGGAGCTTCTAAACGTTGCACATCCTTTTCTGTTGTAATGATCACCTTTTTTTGCGCAGATGATGCCCTGAATTCAGCAGCAAGTTTAGTGATATTTTTTAAGGTAAATGGATGATGATCGGGATAATTATGATGTACGATGTCGCTGGTAAACGATTGCAGGTGCTGCAACAACGGTGTCGGATTGGCAATGCCCGTCAGTAAAAAAACTATAGTTTCTTCTGTTAATATGAATGGCGAAGGGCTGCCATCGGTATTAAGTAAACCCTGATATTGGATACTGGTAAAAAAGACGCTTTGAAATGGCAGGGGTTGTAGTTTTTCATAAGCAAGTTCGCAATCGCTTTCCGTCAGGTTTTCCGGACACTTACTTACCACCAGCACATCAGCCCGCCAGCGTCCGCTGAAAGGCTCGCGCAGGTTACCCGCCGGAAGCATTAAATGGGGTTCATTAAGGCGGGTGTAATCGAATAACAAAATACTGAAACCCGGTTTTACGCGCCGATGCTGGTAGCCGTCGTCCAGAATTACCAAATTGTGGTCGGCCTTTAATTGGTTGATACCCAATGCCCGGTTTTCACAAACAGCAACAGTAATATCCGGAAATTTGTGTTTGAACTGTGCCGGTTCATCGCCGATTTCAGTGGCAGTTGCAGAAGCATTAGCAATAATATAACCCTTTGTGTTGCGTCCATATCCCCGGCTAAGCGTTGCCAATTTGTTTTCGCCTTTTAATAATTGCACCAGGTATTCGGTCATCGGGCTTTTCCCTGCACCGCCAACGTCCAGATTGCCAACGCAAATCACCGGAAGGTGAAATGAATGGCTCTTTAATAAGCCGCCATCATACAGCCAATTGCGGATAATGACCACCAATCCATACAATAACGAAAACGGGAGCAATAGCCAGCGAGCGTATTTCATATCGGGGGTAAAGATATAAAAACACTTTAACAGGGTTTTTGTGATTAGTTTTATAAATTAGGGATGTTAAGGCAAACCGCTATGAAACATATACTGCTTGCATCCCTATTGATCGTTACTACAGCCGCCCTCGCCCAAACCGATAAAAAACTAACATCCAGGCTTCAGGAAGCAGTTAGCAGTTTTAACGGACAGGTGGGAATATACGTGCAAAACCTGAAAACCGGCAAAACGGCAGAATTACGTGCCGATACTTTGTTCCCTACTGCCAGTATGATAAAAGTGAGTATCCTGGCCAGTGTAATGGATAAAATAGAAAAAGGCGAATTAAAATATAACCAAAAACTGGTTTACCGCGACTCGCTGCTGTACCCTGGTGAAGATATATTGGGCTCGTTTAAAGATAAAGATACCATCGAGCTCAGCAAGGTAGTGATGCTGATGATCACCATGAGCGATAACACGGCCAGCACCTGGCTGCAAAAGATAGTAACCGGCGACTATATCAATCACTGGCTTGAACAGAATGGCTTCGAGGTGATGCGGGTAAACTCCAGAGTTAAAGGGCGCGAAAAGATATGGAGCCAGTATGGCTGGGGCGTAACCACGCCTCGTGAGATGTGCCGCTTGTTTACGATGATACGGAATGGCCAGGCTGTAAGCGAAGCAGCAAGCCAGCGCATGTACCGAACGCTGATCAGGATATATTGGGACGATATCGCGCTTTCGCAAATACCACCTTATGTACAAATGGCCAGCAAACAGGGAGCGCTTAATGATTACAGGTCAGAAACTGTGCTGGTGAACGCGCCGCATGGCGACTATGTTTTTTCCATCATCACCAATCATAATAAAGACCAAAGCTGGGGTCCCAATAATGAGGCGGATCGCCTTATCCAAAAAGTATCTTCCTTACTATGGCACTATTACGAACCGAAAAGTACCTGGAAACCTGCCGAAGGTATAGAGAAATTTATGTTGAATGAATGAGTTGGATTTTCAAATTTTTTTAGCCAATTCAGTAAAACACCCAATGCCAAATGTCCAATGACCAATGCCTGGTGATCAATTCGCTGCCAGCATAGTACCATTGGTGGTATTAACTGCAGGTGCTGCCTTGTAAACGATACTGATAAAGTTGGCACCTTTTTTAGGTTTGGTGATCAGGGTTACATTGAAGGTTTCGTCTTCAGCGCTCCAAACTTCGTTAGCCAGGCGGCAGAATTTTCTGTCAAGTCTCCAGATCACATCTTCTGTGTCGTTTTTGTCATAGGTCTCAACATATGAGGTGCAAACGTCCTGATCGTTAAAATAGAAAGTATAATCGCCTACAACGCGCACTTTGGTAAAATTAAGCGCCTCGCCGCCGTTGGCAGTTTTGTATTCCTGCACATTAGCGTAAGAAACGTGCTCACCAAAATAGGTTTTGATCTCGTCTTTGCTTGCACCAAGCGGGAATTGTGCGAAGGCTGAAAGTGAAGCTAATATCAATGCGGCAATTAAAACTAATCTTTTCATGCCGGCTATATTGCAACTGTTACGCCAGCAGGCACTTAATTTAATTGACCTTTAGAAGGGGCTGATTATTAGCTATTTGTGGTTTTCGTAAAAATTAAATAAAATGCTTAAAAAGAAAAATAATGGGTAATTAACACAACAGAAGTGTGTAATGTATTCCACAGGCAACAATTTTAACCAATGGACAATGAATTAAAAGGAGGGGTAAATAATTAAACTTTGTGGCCGGTAAGGAACACTTTGCCGCTATTAGGTTCGCGAACAAGGGTAGTTTCGCCATTGTCGTTTTTGGCAATTTTCAAAGTTTGGGTAATGTAGAAGCCTTTGTAGTCCATCAGGATATTTAAACCATCGTTATTAACGGTAAGTTTAACAGTACCGCCAATCATGTCTTTGCTGTCGTCGCCTACAACCGAAAATGTACCCTGGTTTGGTGAAGTAAAATTGAACGTGAATTTTTGCCCGTTACCCATATCGAGTTTTTTCATCAGCAAATCGCGGTACTCTTTGTAAATATCCTCTGGCTTAGTCATGATCTTGATCGTTTATGTTCAGTTCTACGCTTTATTAATCTGTGCTGAAGCGTTATACGGGTTGATCGCTAAAAAGGATGCAGGCTAAATTGAATTTTTTTTAAATGATGTTTAAGTGCGGCAAACGTGGTTTTTCAGTCGGAGGGATGGCTATTTTTAGGGTTGATTTTGCCTTTATATTACTACGACAAACCCTGCTATGTTTGAGAGGGAATGAAATTAACCAACTCGCTTACTACAAAGGCAGTATTGGTTTAGTCCTGTTTTTTCTGGCTTTTGATATGAGCAATGCCATCAACTATAAACTTTTTCCAGATAGTATTGGGCTGCCAAACGTCTTCAACAAAATCGTCCAAATCTTCTTCAAGCAGGTTTTCTTTGGCGAAAAGGTACAGGCCCAAAAAAGCCGAGGCGCGGTAATTGGCTGCACAATGAACCAATATTTTTTTGCCGGCGTTTTGATTCATTTGAGCTATAAAGAGTAATAACTCATTTAATTGCGGGTCCTCAAATACTACCGGTATGTGATGATATTCCATGCCCAGGGAAAGGACAAGTTTTTTTTCATTTTCGAGGGCATATTTAGTATCTAATAGGCCGAGGTTGATCACCACGTCAAATTTACCTGCAACAAAATCTTTAAATTGTTCTTCCGTTGGTTGGCCCGAACACGCCAGGTGGTCAGATATTTGTTCGAATTGATAAATAGGTTTCATGGCTGGGCGAAGATATAAAAAGCGCTAAACATTTGCTTATTCTCCTTTAGCTAATAAATTGTATAATTGTGTTCACTTGAAACGACTCCTTTATAATCTGACCTTTCAGGTCCTTATTGCCATCATTGCCGGGGTGGTAGTTGGTTTATATTTTAAAGATTTTGGCCCGACGGCGAAACTGATCAGCGATAAATTCATCGATATGATCAAATGGCTCATAGCTCCAATTATATTCCTTAACATGGTTTTGGGGATAGCAGGCATGGGCGATATGCGCAAAGTTGGCAGGGTAGGGGGCAAAGCAATATTATATTTCGAGATCATCACCACATTTGCACTGATCATGGGCGTGGGCCTGGCCAACCTGTTGCAGCCGGGCAAAGGTTTACCCATCCCGCATAGCGTCAATTCCGAAAAACTGGCTACTTACCAAAAAGCAGCTGCTGATATCAAATGGGGTGAGTTTTTTGCCCATATCATCCCATCAAACCTATTCGATGCCTTTGCCAAAGGCGATATATTGCAGATACTTTTTATTGCAATACTATTTGGCTACGGCCTTAACCTGTTAAAAGATAGCGGCAAGGCGGTGATCGATCTTTTTGATAAATTCAATAAAGTGTTTTTTAATATCATGGGTTTTGTAATGCGTCTGGCACCTATCGGGGCATTTGCCGGAATGGCATTTACAGTGGCAACCTATGGCATTGATACGCTTAAGCCTCTCCTGCAATTGTTGGGAGCTGTGTTTCTCGCTATGCTGCTGTTCATATTTGTGGTATTGTTTATGGTTAGTCTGCTGTACAAATTCAGTTTGTGGCAATACCTCAAATTTATCAGGCAGGAGCTGGTGATTGTACTTGGTACTTCATCCTCAGAAACGGTATTGCCAAGTATGATGGATAAAATGGAGCGTTTTGGCTGTTCCAAATCGGTCGTGGGTCTGGTGATCCCGGCAGGATATTCTTTCAACCTTGATGGTACTACAATTTACTTGTCAATGTCGGTCATTTTTTTGGCACAGGTTTTTAATATTCCCCTGTCGTTGGGGCAGCAGCTTGTTATTATTGGTATTTTAATGCTGACTTCCAAAGGCGCAGCCGGTGTTACTGGCAGTGGTTTTATTGTATTGGCATCCACCTTAACCGCTATTAAAGTGATACCGATAGAAGGTGTTGCGATACTCTTTGGTGTCGATCGCTTTATGTCTACCGCCCGTGCGCTGACCAATATGATCGGTAATGGGATCGCAACCATTGTGGTGGCAAAAAGTGAAGGAGAGTTTATTAGCCCGGCTGCTGAGACGTTTGATTGAATATCGAACACTGAATGTTGAATAATGAATATCGAAAGTTTAAATATTGAATACCCAATATCTAATAACTGATATCCAATATCCAATACCCGATATCCAATACCCGATATCCAATACCCGATATCCAATACCCGATATCCAATACCCAATATCCAATACCCAATATCCAATACCCGATCCCCAATACCTAATACCCAATACCCGATATCCAATACCCGATCCCCAATACCTAATACCCAATACCCGATATTCAAATAAAGCAATTTTAGGCAGCTGAGGGGTTTTGAGATTACCTTTAATAAGTTAACTTTGCGCGTACATTTATTCAATCTATGAGCGTCCTCGTTAATAAAGATTCCAAAGTTATCGTGCAGGGTTTTACCGGCAATGAAGGCACCTACCATGCCTCGCAAATGATCGATTACGGTACCAACGTTGTTGGTGGTGTTACACCCGGCAAAGGTGGCCAAAAGCACCTCGACAAACCGGTTTTCAATACTGTAAAAGATGCGGTTGACCAAACAGGCGCCAATGTATCCATCATTTTTGTACCACCTGCATTTGCTGCTGATGCCATAATGGAAGCAGCGGAAGCAGGCATTAAACTGATCGTTTGTATCACCGAAGGTATCCCAACCAAGGATATGATCCAGGTGAAAGAATATATAAAAGACCGCGACACCCGTTTGATCGGTCCGAATTGCCCCGGCATTATTACTGCTGATGAAGCTAAGATCGGTATCATGCCGGGCTTTATCTTTAAAAAAGGCAATGTGGGTGTTGTATCCAAATCAGGTACTTTAACCTATGAGGCAGTTGATCAGGTAGTGAAAGCGGGATTGGGCATCACTACTGCTATTGGTATTGGTGGCGACCCGATCATCGGTACACCTACAAAAGATGCTGTCGAATTGCTGATGAATGATCCTGATACCCACGGTATCATTATGATCGGCGAGATCGGCGGAGGCATGGAAGCCGAAGCAGCACGCTGGATTAAAGCAAATGGTACCAAACCCGTAGTTGGCTTCATCGCTGGCCAAACTGCGCCTCCGGGCCGCCGTATGGGCCACGCAGGAGCCATCGTTGGTGGTGCCGACGATACTGCAGCCGCCAAAATGAAGATCATGACCGAATGCGGCATCCGCGTTGTACAATCACCAGCTGATATCGGCGCTGCAATGGCTGAAGAACTGGCGAAGTTAGCCTGATTTTTTGAGGCGAAAGGTGAAAGGAGAGAGGTGAAAGGTGAAAGGTTTCTAAGGTTCGATAATTAGATAATTTATAAAAATATAATCCTGGTCATTTTGGCCGGGATTTTTTTTGCGTGGTAGATTTCACCTGACACTATTTGAAATTAACAGGAATCTTTCCATCCTTTAATCATACGAATCCTGGTTCAGACAACTTGAACACGATTTTCAGGATTTAATTTAGATAAACAGGATTATTTGCTGCTGAAAACCTAAATAATAGATTCAGCGAAATAAATACAATCATACGAATCAGCGGTTCAGGCAATTACCCCCTTGTCAACCCAATGTAAACAACCCCAAACCCCAAAATCAAAACACCAATCCCACCGTATATTTGTATAAAAAGAACAAACTCACTAATTCGCGAATTCACTCTATAACTAATTATAAAATGCCCTACAATCCCCTTACCCCCGAAGAAGAACGCGTAATCCTGTATAAAGGGACAGAAAGACCCTTTACCGGCTCCTTGTTAAATAATAATGCCGAAGGAGTATACGTCTGCAAAAGATGCGATACCCCGCTGTATACCTCCGAAACAAAATTTGAATCACATTGCGGCTGGCCAAGTTTCGATGACGAGATCGCTGGTGCTGTAAAAAGGGTACCCGATGCCGACGGCCGCCGTACCGAGATCGTTTGCGCCAACTGCGGAGCTCACCTGGGCCATGTTTTTGAAGGGGAATATCTTACACCTAAGAATGTTCGCCATTGCGTGAATTCCGTGTCGTTGAAGTTCGTGGCTTTGTAATTAGTTGTCCCGATAGTTATCGGGATGGTTGTACTGGTTGTAAAGGTTGGTTATAGGGCATTGGGAGAATTACGAAGTTTTTGAAACTTCTTAATTCTATATCGAATATCTACTTCCCGACTTATGCGGACTTTAGGACTCCCTCGGACTTCCCGACTTAATTTCCTATCTTCGAACCCCGAAAACCAAGCTGAACTTTTATGAAATTACTGGAAGGAAAAACTGCACTTATTACCGGCGCCTCAAAGGGTATTGGCCGCAAAATAGCTGAAAAATTTGCTGAACATGGCGCCAATGTGGCGTTTACCTATTTGTCGTCGGTCGAAAAAGGACAGGCGCTGGAAGAGGAGTTGCAAAAGTTTGGTACAAAAGTAAAAGGTTACCGCTCAGATGCTTCTAAATTTGAAGAAGCTGACAAACTGATCAATGATATTGTTGCCGATTTCGGTACACTGCAAGTTGTAGTTAACAATGCCGGTATCACCAAAGATGGCTTGTTGATGCGCATGACCGAGGAGCAATGGGACGAAGTATTGAACGTAAACCTGAAATCTATCTTCAATGTTACCAAGGCAGCTTCGCGCGTGATGATGAAAAACCGTGACGGTGTGTTTATCAATATGAGTTCTGTTGTAGGTGTGCAGGGCAATGCAGGGCAATCGAATTATGCAGCATCTAAAGCCGGTATCATCGGCTTTTCAAAATCAATCGCTAAAGAATTGGGCTCAAGAAATATCCGTACCAACGTAGTGGCCCCCGGTTTCATCAAAACTGAAATGACCGAAGTACTCGATCCCAAAGTGGTTGAAGGCTGGGCAGCAACTATTCCACTCAAACGTGGCGGCGAAACTGATGATGTAGCCAATTGCTGCGTATTTTTGGCTTCGGATATGGCTTCTTATATCACCGGGCAGGTTATTCCGGTTGATGGTGGGATGCTGTAATTTAGTTGTACTGGTTGTAATGGTTTAATTAGTTGTATTGGTTGAATCCATGCCGAAAGGGATGAATTGACTTTTACAGCCATATCCTCATAATATTTTCGCATTTTGCAGCATAACGTAAAACGTATTACGTTTAACGTCGAACCCATTATGCAGCTTCTATTTTCAATATCCTGGGGATCAATATCGGGCTGGTGGACGCCCGTTTGCCTGCTGCTGGGAATGCTATATGCCTGGCTGTTGTATCGTCAACCTTCAGGACTTGAAAAGAAAATTGCCTGGTTATTGTTTGTAGTCCGGGCAATTACGGTTGCTGTTATTGCTTTTTTACTTATCTCGCCCTTAACACGCACCATTACTTACAATAAGCAAAAGCCATTGGTGTTGGTGGCGCAGGATAATTCGCAATCGGTTAGGTTATTTGAGCCGCAGGGATACAATTCCCATCAGTTTATTAATGATCTTACCAAATTAAAACAGCAATTAGGCGATAAATATGATGTCCGCGAGTTCAATTTCGGGCATGAACTGAAGGATAGCCTTTCAACTAAATTTGATACTAAACAAACCAATATTTCCTCGGCTATAAAACAACTGAATGAGCGTTTCGCTAATCAGAATATCGGGGCCTTAGTGCTGGCAACCGATGGGCTATACAATGAAGGCTCTGACCCAGGCTATGAGGCCAAAAACCTGAAGGCTGGTATTTATACGATTGGTCTGGGAGATACAGTAGCCAAACGCGATTTGCTGATCGGCAATATCAACTACAATAAGACGGCCTTTCTGGGGAATGATTTTATGGTTGATGTACTGGTGGAAGCCAACCAGGCCAAAGGCGAAACCATGCATTTGAGCGTTGTCGAAGATGGGAAGACCGTAGCCGGTCAAAACATTGCTGTAAATACCGATAACTTTAAAAAGCTTGTTCCCATAAAGCTAAATGCAGATAAAAAAGGTATTCGTAAATATACTTTCAATATTGCTCCGGTCAATAATGAGCTTTCGCTATTAAACAACAGCGAATCGATTTATGTAGAAGTTTTAGATGCCCGGCAAAAGATTTTGTTGCTCTATGATGGCCCGCATCCCGACATCGGCGTCATCAGACTGGCTATTGAAAGTAATAAGAATTACGAAGTAAAATCAATCTCGCTAATTGATCTGCCAAAACTTAAGCTGGCTGATTATAGTCTTCTGATCCTATATCAAAGTAGCGCAGTGGGTACAGGCTCTCTTGAAAACTTTATTAATAAAAGTAAGTTACCGGTTTGGTACATGCTAGGTGCACAATCTGATCTGTTACAATTTGATAATGAACAACATGCGGTGCAAGTAAATTCAAGCCACGGACAGATGCAGGAGGTTTTCCCAGAAGCAGTGGCTGGTTTTTCGTTGTTTACCCTGTCAGATTCGACCCAAAAGAAGATCGCAGGATTCCCGCCATTATTGGCGCCTTTTGGTAATTATCGTTTCGCTGGTCCGGGTCAGATTTTATTGAAGCAAAAAATAGGCGAGGTTTCAACGCCTTATCCGCTGTTGTCCTTTAACGAAGAAAACGGTCGCCGATCTGCTGTTTTAACTGGCGAAGGCCTTTGGCGCTGGTCGCTGGCCGAATTCCAGACTTACGGCAATCACCATGCACTGGAAGAATTGCTGATCCAGGGTGTACAATACCTCACTGCCAACGCCAACCGTCAGCGATTCAGGGTTTATCCCGCCAAAAGTGTTTTTGATGAAGGCGACAATGTAATTGTAAACGCCGAACTGTATAACGACGCGATGGAACTGGTCAATACGCCTGAGGTTAAGATCGACTTAAAAAGTGATTCGGGTAAAAATTATAGCTTCCTGTTTACGCGCATCGGGCAAAGTTACCAGTTGGACGCCGGTATTTTACCTTCGGGTGATTACAGCTATGTTGGCTCTGCTAAATCAGGCAACCAAAATCTGTCGGCTACTGGGCGCCTGACCGTAAAACCACTCAACCTGGAGACCCGGCAAACGGCAGCTGATCATCAGTTGTTGCGGGCATTGGCTAAACAAACTGGAGGACAATTTCTGTTGCCGTCTCAGGTCTACCAGTTGGCCGACCTAATCCGAAAGAACGATAATATCAAAACCCTGGTTTACGAGGACAAACATTATAGTGACCTGGTCGATCTGAAATGGATTTTTGTATTGATCGTAAGCATGCTTGGTTTAGAATGGTTCGTGCGTAAAAGGGAGGGCGAAATATGAGTTTTGACATTAGCCCTGTAATAGAAATTTCAGGAACTGTAGCCTTCGCGGTTTCAGGCGCATTTGCAGCGATTCAAAAGCGGCTTGATGTTTTTGGCGTGCTCATTATGGGATTTATTACAGCGATCGGTGGTGGTACTATCCGGGATGTTTTGATCGGTTATACGCCGGTTGCCTGGATGCGCGACAACCAAACTCCACTGATCATTTTAGCAACGGTAACGGCAACTATCCTGTTCAAAAAATATATCAATACATTTAAGATCACGCTTTTTCTTTTCGATGCCCTGGGGCTTGGTTTGTTTACCATCATCGGCCTACAAAAGGGGATCAATGCCGGGTTGAATCCCGGAGTTTGTATTGCCCTTGGTACCATTACCGGCTGTTTTGGCGGTGTACTCAGGGATATCCTGCTCAATGATATTCCGCTTATTTTCAGAAAAGAGATATATGCCACAGCTTGTATCATTGGGGGTACTTTGTATGTTTTATTGGTAAACCGCATGGATCCGGATGTAGTTAAGATCATCGCTATCGTGGTTGTTTGCGCCATTAGAATTATCGCTGTGAAATTTAAATTGTCTTTACCCCGTTTTTATGCCTGAGCAACAACCAGGTACTCAGGCAAGCCTATTAATTGAAGCAAAGCAAGAGGCTTCATCGGCACAGAAGCTTTTAGGGCTCGACCATCTCCGCGCATTTGCCATCATGTATGTGATGATTTTTCACTATCAGTATTTTTCACACCCCGAATGGATCGGCAATATTGCGCCCTTTGGATGGACGGGTGTTGATTTGTTTTTTGTTTTAAGTGGTTTCCTGATAGCCGGGCAATTATTTGCAACCATCGCATCGGGTAAACAAATTTCTTTGGTCGAATTTTTTATCAAAAGGTTTTTCAGGATCATACCTCCGTTCCTGCTGATAGTTGCCCTGTATTTTCTTTTTCCGGGTTTAAGAGAGTGGGGTAAACCCTCGCCTCTCTGGCGATACCTCACCTTCACACTTAATTTTGGCCTCGACCTCAGTAAATATGGAACCTTTTCTCATGCATGGTCGCTTTGTGTAGAAGAGCAGTTTTATCTGATTTTGCCTTTGGTTTGCCTGGTATTTGTTTATTTTAAAAAAGGTGCCAAAGCTCCGTACGTTTTATTAGCGTTGTTTATAGGAGGATTTTTTCTGCGCTTATGGAACTGGGTTCACTTTATGGTACCAGTACTTTCAAGCCCGGGTTTCGGTTTGGTATGGAACCAATATATTTACTACCCTACTTACAATCGTCTTGATGGTTTGTTGGTTGGGGTAAGTATTGCCGGCCTTTTTACCTTTTATCCAAAAGTAAAAGCATGGATTAATAGATATAGTATTGCTATAGGCTTGTCGGGTGTATTGTTATTGTTTGCCACACGCATTGCTTGTACTGGGTACCATAATTTTAACACAGCAATTTGGGGCTTTCCAATGATCGCTATGGCATACGGCCTGATACTTTCTGCCGTAGTATGTCCCAATAATCCGCTCTTTAAACTTAAATCTTTTATAACAACACAAATAGCTGGTTTGTCTTATGCCATGTATCTATGCCATAAAATAGTTATTCATTGCGTGCAACAATATTTGGAGAAATTGGGGATGGATGCCAATAGCAATCTGGCAATGTTGCTATGTTTTATAGCGATAATTTTAGCAGCACTTTTGATGCGGTACCTTGTTGAAAGACCGTCATTGTACTTGAGAAATAAATTGCTGGAGAAAATTTGATTTAATTCTCGTTCTGATTTTTGTCTTTAACGATCACAAAAACATCCTCATTATCCTTTTTCATGAGGTATTTTTCGCGGGCGAATTTTTCGAGTTTTTCTTTGTTGGATTTTAACTCATCGAGGTCGTTGTGCACCCGTGCGGTTTCTTTCTCGTAAAAATCACGTTCCTGTTTTAATTTGCTTAACTGGTGGCGATACTGGTATTGCGAAAACAGGTCGTTTTTATCAAAAAAAACCATCCATACCAAAAAAGCCAGTGATACAACAAAATATTTATTCCTCAGAAGATTGAGCAGCCGCTTCATTTTAAACTAAAAGAATTTTCGTTTAAAGCTATTTAATTTATTTCAACGATGCAAGGGGGATTATTAACTTGCTAACATTGGTTGTTGGGATAGTTGTATTAGTTGTCCCGATAGCTATCGGGATGGTTTTATTAGTTGTATTAGTTGTACTGGTTGTATTAGTTGAAGCGGTTGTTCGGATAGCTATCGGGATGGTTGAACACAAGTGATTTGGAATTCATTTAACTTAATACAACTATCCCAACAACTAATACAACCAGTACAACTAATACAACCAGTACAACTAATACAACTAACCTTACCTCCTCTTACCCCAACGTTTCTGCCCGTCGCGGTGGCCGGGGGAGCGTTGTTGCTTTTGGGCAGGGGCACTGCTTTTTGAACCGGGTTCCATTTTTTTGGCGACAAAAGTGGGGCTCATCGGGTAAGGATGTGCCTCGTTAACAGGTATGGTTTTACCTATAAGCTTATGGATATCTTTCAGAAAATCGATCTCTTCTGCTTCACAGAATGAGAAGGCAATACCATTTGCGCCAGCCCTGCCGGTACGGCCGATACGGTGTACGTAGGTTTCCGGAATATTGGGTAATTCGTAATTTATAACGTGGGTTAGTTCATCAATATCGATCCCGCGTGCAGCGATATCTGTAGCGATCAATACACGGGTGGTACGGTTCTTGAAATTTGTTAAAGCACGCTGTCTTGCGTTTTGCGATTTATTGCCATGTATCGCTTCGGCAGTTATGCCTACCCGTGTCAGGTCTTTCACAACTTTATCAGCTCCGTGTTTGGTGCGGGTAAATACCAGAGCGGTTTTAATGTTTTTATCTTTGAGCAGGTGGATCAGCAATTGTTTTTTATCGCCTTTTTCTACAAAATAAAGTTCCTGTTGTATGGTATCTGCCGTAGTTGATTGCGGTGTAACCTCTACTTTCTCCGGGTTATTCAGAATTGAATTAGCCAGATTCTGGATCTCATTAGGCATCGTAGCCGAGAAGAACAGTGTTTGCCGGCGTGCCGGAACCTTTGCAATGATCTTTTTAACATCATGAACAAAGCCCATATCCAGCATACGGTCAGCTTCATCCAATACCAGCATGCGGATATTATCCAAACGTACAAAACCCTGGTTCATCAGGTCGAGCAAGCGGCCGGGTGTTGCCACCAAAATATCCACGCCACGACGCAAAGCATCAGTTTGTGGGTTTTGTGATACGCCACCGTAAATTACCAGATGCTTTAAGCCTGTATGACGACCATATGCCGCAAAGCTTTCGTCAATTTGTATCGCAAGTTCGCGGGTAGGCGTTAAAATAATTGCCTTTATAGCCTTCTGTTCTTTATGTTGCTGCCTGTCCTGGTATAAAAGCTGCAGGATTGGTATAGCAAATGCGGCCGTTTTGCCAGTGCCGGTTTGGGCACAACCCAGCAGGTCGCGGTGTTTTAAAACGATAGGTATTGCTTGTTCCTGAATAGGCGTAGGAGTTGTATATCCCTCGGTTTTTAAGGCCCTGAGGATGGGCTCAATCAAATTTAAATTTTCAAATGACATGTAATTGTATCTCTGTATGCTGCGCGAAATGTAAGCGGATCTTAATACTGTTCGGTGACCAATACCGTAAGCGAGCGGGTAATTTTGTACAAAGATACGGTTTTTTGTTGGTTTGGTTGATTAAGTTGGTTTAGTTGGATTTAGTTGATTGAGTTGAATAAGTGAGTGAGTTGATTAGGTGGATCTGTATTATCAACAAAAAAAGCTCCGGAACTTCCGGAGCTTTTTTGAATATTTTGAATACGATTTTTAGGATTTGAAGGATAGTGAAGAAGCAAATCATCTCACCAATCCATTAAATCAATTCCATCGTGTATTATCGGTTTTTCACGTATTTAAAATCCTTGCCGATAAACTTAGCGGTACTGCCCAGTTCTTCTTCGATACGCAACAATTGATTGTATTTAGCGATCCTGTCTGAACGTGAGATCGAACCGGTTTTGATCTGTCCGCAGTTCAATGCTACAGCCAGGTCGGCGATGGTAGCATCTTCGGTTTCGCCTGAACGGTGACTCATCACTGAAGTATAGCCGTTGTTTTGTGCCAGGCTTACTGCATTAATGGTTTCAGTTAACGAACCGATCTGGTTTACTTTAACCAGGATAGAGTTACCGATACCACGATCAATGCCTTCTTGTAAGCGTTTGGTATTGGTAACAAATAAATCGTCACCTACCAATTGGATTTTATCACCAATTTTTTCAGTTAGCAATTTCCAGCCATCCCAATCGTCTTCAGCCATACCGTCTTCGATAGAAATGATCGGGTATTTCACTGTAAGTTCGGCCAGGTAATCAGCTTGCTCAGCACTGCTGCGGATTGCGCCTTTTTCGCCTTCAAACTTTGTATAATCATATTTGCCGTTCACAAAAAATTCTGATGAAGCGCAGTCTAATGCCAGGAATATATCAACACCCGGTTTGTAGCCAGCTTTTTCAATTGCTTTCAGAATAGTTTCTGCTGCGTCTTCAGTACCGCCAAACGTAGGGGCAAAGCCACCTTCGTCACCTACGGCAGTTGATAAACCGCGGTCATGTAAAATCTTTTTCAGTGTATGGAATACTTCAGATCCCCAACGCAGTGCCTCCGAAAATGAAGGAGCACCAACCGGCATGATCATAAATTCCTGAAATGCGATAGGAGCATCCGAGTGCGAACCACCGTTAACGATGTTCATCATCGGGATAGGCAGGGTATTGGCATTTACACCACCAATATAGCGGTAAAGCGATTGGCGGCTTTCCTGTGCTGCAGCTTTAGCCACGGCCAGCGAAACGCCTAAAATAGCATTTGCACCCAGTTTACCTTTATTTTCGGTACCATCCAGTTCAATCATCAGTGCGTCGATCGCGTTTTGTTCAAACACATCAACACCCTGTAATGCTTGCGCCAGGGTATCATTCACATTAGCAACGGCATTTAATACGCCTTTGCCCATATATTTTGTTTTGTCGTTGTCGCGAAGTTCAACAGCTTCATGCGCACCGGTTGAAGCGCCGGAAGGTACAGCTGCACGGCCCAAAGCGCCATTTTCGGTTAATACGTCGACTTCGATCGTAGGATTTCCGCGCGAGTCGAGGATCTGGCGGGCGTGCACATCAATAATTAAGCTCATCTTTTTTGAATTTTTAGGTCATGCAATTAGATAGTGTCAAAAGTACACTAAATACTATATACACTCCAAATATACAAATGATAATTACTTTGGGTAAATTTACTTGAAGATTAACATTAATTTAATGTTGGCTGTCCCGATTGTTATCAGGAGGGTTGTACTGGTTGTATTAGTTGAATTGGGTTATGAATTTAATCGGATAGATTAAGTTGTTTGGGTTCGAATAGGTTAGATTAAGTTGAATGGGTTCGATTAGGTTGAATATTTTAACGGAGACTAAAAGATTTTAGCCTCTAAAAAAAGCCAAACTAATATACCCAATACAACCAATACAACTAATTAAACCTACTCCCACCTGAACGTCTTCACCGCTACACCATAAACTACCAGGAACCAAACGCCGAGGATAAGTAATTGATGGGTAACATCAAACAAGGATGCTCCTTCAAATGCTACATTTCGCATGGCAATATTGAGATAGGTTAGGGGCAGGATATCGCTCAAATGCTGCAACCAGCCAGGGAAAGCCGAGGTGGAGAAGAAAGTGCCTGAAAGCAGGAACTGTGGCAGGGTGATCACATTGGCGATAGGCGGTACCGAACTTTCGTTTTTTGCGAGTCCGGATATGATAAAGCCGAATCCCATGAAAACAATAAGACCTAAAGCTGAGAGGATAAGCATATTGATCACCGTAACTACGCCATGGATCAAGGTAAAGCCAAAGAAAAAATGACCAACAAGAATAATAAACAGCGCACCTATCCAGGAGAAAATTAAGCGGGCAATGGCCTCACCTAGAACTATACTTGATTTTTTCACCGGCGTTGCAAAAAAGCGTTTGATAACCAGGGTGATACGGAGGCTCAAAAACACAAATGCCGTACCGAATACGCCGCTGCTCAATAAGGAAAAGCCAAGCATGCCGGGTAGCAGGAAGTCGATGTATTTGTATTCGCGCCCCGAGATGGTAGTTTCGTTGACTTTGGCGATACTCGGCGCATTTGGAGTCATTAAAGAATTAATGTTATAAAGGATATTATTCAGGACCGATCTTAGAATACCGCCTTTTTGCGAAGCTTTGGTATATTTTATATTGACTGCCAGCGGTGCTTTGAGCGGAATTGGGGTCTGGTAATTTCCGGCGTTCCCGGGTGTTGGAGCGTTAAACGCAGGAGTTTTTTGAATATCAATTATGGCATCGATCGAACCTTTCGAAAGGTCTTTTTCCATTTCGGCAGTGGATTCACTGGTTATCAGATTAACCATTTTTACCGATTTAAGCGTTTTGAAGATCACATTCGTGGTGTCAGACGTTTTTGCCAAACCTACACTCACGGAAACTGCTTTGTCGCCTATATTAGCAAATACCACGATAAAAATAAGCGGAAATGCCAGGCTGAAAACTACTGCCGAAGGGCTCCTGATGATAGAAGTAAAGCTTGCTCTAGCAATAGCTAAGGTCGCTTTAAGATTGCTGTATGATTTTTTGTCGCTCATTGTTGTATTTTAGTCCGGAAGTCCGCAGAAGTCCGGAAGAATGTTTGGTATTTTTTTGTCGTTAAGTCCGACTCAAGACTCAGTACTCAGGACTATTGACTCAACTATTCCGGTCGCCACTCTTTACCCGTCAAATTAATAAATACATCCTCCAGGTTAGCCGATTTAACTTCTTTTTTACGGTCAAATCCGGTTGCTACCAATTTATCGATAAAGTTATCCGGGGTGTCAATGCCAATGACATTTCCCCCGTCAATAAATGCCACACGGTCGCAGAGTACCTCAGCTTCATCCATATAATGCGTCGTAATCACAATGGTTGTTCCTTTATCACGGATATCGCGTATCAGGTCCCATAAATTACGCCTTGCCTGAGGATCCAGGCCGGTTGTTGGCTCGTCGAGGAAAATAATGCGCGGGTCATTAATAAGCGTAGTAGCAATCGAAAAACGCTGTTTTTGACCGCCCGAAAGATCTTTGTATTTAGCTTTTGCTTTCTCTGTAAGCGCTACTTTCTCCAACATTTCTTTTGGTGATTTGTCGATGCCGTACAAGCCCGAAAACAGGTCGATCAATTCCGATAGATTCAGGTTGGGGTAGTAACCTGCAGCCTGCAGTTGTACACCAATACGTTTTTTGATAGCGTCGGTATCTTTATCGATCGAGTAACCATCAACAGTGATCTCGCCTGAACTTTTTTCGCGTAGTGTTTCAATGATCTCGAGCGTAGTGGTTTTACCGGCACCGTTGGGGCCCAGTAGTCCGAATATCTCACCCTCATAAACTTCGAAACTGATATCATTTACCGCGGTAAAATCGTCATATTTTTTGACCAGATTTTTTACCGTTATGATAGGTTGTTTTGCCATGACGTAAAAATGCAGCAGTTTACCCGTATTTCAATGAATTATTCAGCAAAAAGAGGAAAAATTTAGGTGAAGTGGTTCAAGATGGTAGGTTTAACCCGTTTCTTCGGGTGGAAGGGTTGTACAGTTTATTGGTAATACGTTATTAGCCTGAATTTAAACAGGTAAACTCAAATATATAGCTGGTTCAACTCAGCATATTGGCAAACGACCTGCTGAAAGCCTCGGCGCGTTCCAATAAAAAATTGTAAAATGTAGTTAATGATTTCACGGTAAAAGGTTTTGTACAAAATAAGCCAGCGGATATTAATTGAGCGCTTATTTAATGTTAAAGGATTGTAGATTGATGTTAAATATTGCCGCTTCAACTTACCCTGATCGCACAAATAGCTCCGATTCTGCTCGTACGGGATAAGCCCTCCCATCTTTGAGTAGAGGGTTATTAAATTTCAAGCAAATAAAAAACCCCCTCTCTACAAAGCAGAGAGGGGGCAGGGGGTGAGTTGAATGTTTATTTTACCAAATGTCCCAACGCGTGTAAAACAGTACTCAAATGATGAGCAATCGTGTTAACCAGGTGAATAAGCTGCTGGAGTAATAGCGTGTGCATAACTGTGAATGATTTAACAGCACAAATATGCCCTCAGCTACAAAAAAATGGGATAGTTATTTGGCGAAGTCCCTTAAATTGTCGGTGAATGGAATATGCAAGGGGACGAGTCGGTGAAAATTGCGGTGGAAACAAAAGGCCTCCGAAATTTCAGGAACTTCAGAGGCCTTGCAATGTATATAGGAATTACTTCAGCAGCTCAATAAAATCGTCGAACAAATAACGGCTGTCGTGCGGGCCCGGAGATGATTCGGGGTGGTATTGTACTGAAAAAGCTTTTTTACCTTTTACCCGAATACCTTCGATAGATTGGTCGTTGAGGTTAACGTGGGTGATCTCAACTTTATCAGATGCACGCACTGCTTCAGGTACTACGCCAAAACCATGGTTCTGTGAGGTAACTTCGCAATGATCTTTGATGATGTTTTTTACCGGGTGATTCAGACCACGGTGCCCGTTGAACATCTTCTTTGTGGGGATATCGTTAGCCAGAGCCAGCAACTGGTGACCAAGGCAAATGCCAAATAATGGCTTATCTGATTTTAAAATTTCTTTAACCGTACTGATAGCATAAGGCATAGCCGAAGGGTCGCCAGGGCCGTTAGATATAAAGTAACCATTGGGGGCAAAATCCTGCTCCATTTCGGCAAAGGTGGTTTTGGCAGGGTATACTTTGGCATAAACATCGCGGTCGTCAAAGTTGCGCAGTATGTTTTTCTTTACGCCAAGGTCCAGTACAGCCACTTTATATTTGGCATTTTCATCGCCGAAAGTATAGGTTTCGGTAGTAGATACTTTTGAAGAAAGCTCCAGTCCGTCCATGGATGGCACATCGGCCAGTTTCTTTTTCAGTTCGTCGATATCCAGTATTTCAGAAGATATAATGGCATTCATTGCGCCTTTATCACGGATATGTCTTACCAACTGACGAGTATCGATATCAGATATTGAAACGATATTTTGTTCCTGGAAGTAATCCTGTATAGATTCCTGCGCCTGTTTACGGGTATAATAAATGTTGTAGTTTTTGCAAACCAAACCTGCGATCTGAATATTGTTTGATTCAACTTCTTCTTTAGCGATACCATAATTGCCGATATGCGCATTGGTGGTCACCATGATCTGCCCGAAATAGGAAGGGTCGGTAAATATTTCCTGGTAGCCGGTCATGCCGGTATTGAAGCAGATCTCGCCGGTAGTGGTGCCTATTTTGCCAGCAGCTTTGCCATAAAATACAGTACCATCAGCCAGCAACAATATTGCAGGCAACTTGGTGAAGTTGGTGATCATTGAAAGAAAAAATTAAATGGTTAATATGCCGGTTAAACTGGTGTTCAGCTCCGTGAAATCGTTGGAAAGAAGTGCAGCCGTTGACTACTGGTTTCACGGGTGCAAAAGTAGAGATTTATTTCGGATTTTGAAGTTTGGATTGTGAATTTTTTAGTGGGGTTGGGATTGGTTTTGCCTTGTATGAAATTTTGTCTGACCTTGATTCCTTGGTCCCGATAGCTATCGGGAAAAGGATAGCCATGATTTTAGTTAGACATGATTTAATTTTATTACTGTGTTTTCAATAATGACAGGGTATTTTTATTTCAACAAATTCCGAAATTGAAATTCCGAATTCCGAAATAAAAGGGCTGCTCGCGATCAAACAAATTCCGAAATTGAAATTCCGAATTCCGAAATAATTCTACCTTTACCCATCCAAAACTAAACAGCAATGTCTGTAACTAAAGAGATAAAGCGGGTTACCACCAACAGCCTGCAGGAAATGAAAAGGCGCGGTGAAAAGATTGCCATGCTTACGGCCTATGACTACTCTATGGCAACGATCGTAGATGAGTCGGGAATGGACATTATCCTTGTTGGCGATTCGGCATCAAACGTAATGGCGGGACATGAAACCACACTGCCAATAACGCTCGACCAGATGATCTATCATGCGCAATCCGTAGTCAGGGCAGCAAAGCGTGCTTTGGTGATCGTCGACCTGCCTTTTGGTTCTTACCAGGGTAACTCTAAAGAAGCGCTAAACTCGGCTATCCGTATTATGAAAGAAGCAGGAGCACATGGCGTAAAAATAGAGGGCGGTGTAGAAATAGCCGAGTCTGTAACGCGGATACTTACTGCAGGTATACCGGTAATGGGGCACCTGGGACTAACGCCACAATCGATCTATAAATTTGGTACCTATACCGTAAGAGCAAAGGAAGAGGCAGAAGCCCAAAAATTAAGGGACGATGCGCTTAAGCTTCAAGAGCTGGGTTGTTTCGGTATTGTATTGGAAAAAATCCCAGCCACCCTGGCCAAAGAAGTGACAGAAAGTATCAGCATACCCACCATTGGTATTGGCGCAGGAAAACACTGTGATGGCCAGGTGCTGGTTATTCACGACATGCTGGGGATCAACAAAGGCTTCAGACCCCGTTTTTTACGCCAGTATGCTAACTTAAACCAATTGATGAATGCTGCGTTTAAAGGATATATCGCGGATGTTAAAGCCAAAAACTTTCCGAACGATAGTGAGCAATATTAATTTAGTCCATACCTGATGGTCCATTGATGATAGCCAATTGATGCTATGGACTATCACCCATGGACCATGGAACCAAAGCAATGTGCGCAAGAGTTAACATCAAATACCACAATAAAGATATCACCGAAGCAGATGTGCTGTACGAGGATAATCATCTGATTGCCATCAATAAGCGGGCAGGCGATATCGTGCAGACCGATGAAACCGGCGATGAGCCACTGGAAGAAAAGGTTAAAAAATACATTGCCAAAAAATACAATAAACCCAATGGTGCTTTTTTGGGTGTAGTACATCGCCTGGACAGGCCGGTAAGCGGTCTTATCCTCTTCGCCAAAACCAGTAAAGCTCTTGACCGAATGAATGCACTATTCAAATCGCGCGAGATCAAAAAGACTTACTACGCGGTAGTGCGTAAACGCCCCGAACCAACTGAAGATACCATTGTAAGCTGGCTGGTAAAAAATCCGCAGAAAAATGTTACCCGTGCTTATGAGATTGAAGTGGGTAACGGGCAGCGGTCAGAATTGAGTTATAAACTGGTGGGCGAGCTGGAGGGCTACTCGCTTTTGGAAGTTAACCCGGTAACAGGCAGATCGCACCAGATCAGGGTGCAATTATCCAGCATTGGTTGCCCTATAGTGGGCGATAATAAATACGGTTACCCTCGTGGCAGTCTGCGCAAAAGTATTTGCCTGCATGCACGTAGACTGCAATTTATCCACCCGATAAAAAAGGAGCCTGTCGAGATCGTAGCACCAATGCCTAAAGATGGGTTTTGGGAGAAGTTTGAGGGGATGATAGAATAGTTGTTTTTTGCATGCTACGATGGAATGGCAAAAAAACGTCACAGTAAGTTTATGTGCCCTTGTCTAATGTATGTAGGGTTTTTCAAAATTTTAAACTTAATTTAGATCAGTTAAACATTGACAGGAAAGCACCTGGCGTTACAATTGGAATATCATTAAATGGATTCAATATTAACAGATCCTGATCGCCGCTTATAATACATGTTGCACCTGCTGTAAGTGCAACTTCAAGGAATTTGTTGTCTTTTTTATCCCGGCAAATATTTACGCTAGTTACTGGTTCTATCAATAAAGCATTTGTAATAATATTTTCAATAAATGCAGCTCGGGTCTCAAAGGCTACATGTTTTTCAAATTTGTCTCTTGAAAAAACGTTAAAATACTCGGAAGCTATTTCTGCAGAAATCAATAAAGTGCCGGTTGTTCGGGTTTTTTTTAAAGCTAGTCCAGGAGTTGAGTTGTCATTAAACAATGCACTGAGCAGTGTATTGGTGTCGAATATCCAAAATTCATTCGTCGTCCTTCAGCAATTCATCTAACTTTTCCTGGGTTAATCCATTGGATTTAGCCTCAGATGAAGCCTGTTTCATAATTGCAAAAAGTTGTTCATTTGCAGATTTTGTACTAAAAAAATCAGAAAGCCAGGCGTTGATATAAATTTCTGCTTTTCTTTTTACGTTAGAATCTGCATTTTCAAATGCTCGCGCGATGTAGGGAGGCACTGGAATAGTTATATTTTCCATCGACTTGTAATTTTGATGCTACTATTGATCAAATATACAAATATCAAATTGTTTTAAAACCAATTACAACCCCTTCACCTTCGCCCAAATCCCCTCATCTACCCAAATACCTTCATTCAAGCTTTTTTCCCGTGTACGCAATGTCTTTTCACCGGGGTAAAAGATCTCACCACCTTCTTTATCAGGGCGACTGGTTTTGGTATAGCTGATGATCTCCTCAATCAACCCCTGATTTTTTATACCGATCGGCTTTATGGCGATAAATACCTGAGATAGGCCCGCTTCTGGTCCAGCTTTGGTAATAGCTGCGGTTGACCGGCCCTGGCTTAATACAGTAGCCAGCAGGTCGAACACCATCGATAGTCCCGAGCCTTTCCAGAAACCAATAGGTAGCACGCGCTGCGAATCGAGGATAACTGCAGGATCGGTGCTGAGGTTCCCCGCCTGATCGTATCCGCCGGGCATAGGTAATTCTTCGTTATGTGATTTATACAGATTGAGTTTCCCGATGGAATATTGCGAAATGGCCATATCCAGCACTATATGCCCTCCATCGTGCGGAACTGCAATGATTAATGGATTATTCCCCAGAACCGGGTCGATACCACCCCATGGGGGCATATTGGCAATGGTATTGGTAAAACATATGCCGATCATTCCGGCCTCTGCTGCCTGCCAGCCATAGGTGCCACCTCGCATCCAATGATTGGTGTTTTTGATAGCTACACAGCCTATGCCGTTTTCTTCAGCGAGTTCGATGGCCCGGTTCATACAAAAACGGGCATTGAGCATTCCCGGCCCGTAATGCCCGTCCCATTGCTCCAGGCTACCAAATCCGCCTTCTTTCGCTGGTTCAGCATCTATGGCAATAAATCCGTCTTTTACATATTGTATGAAAGTCGGGAAGCAGTTCAACCCATGCGTATAAACCCCGTCCCGACTGTTCTCTGCAAATATCTGGGCGCATTGTTCGGATTTGTCTTCGCTAAAATGAAGCGAAAGCAATACTCTTTTGAATTCAGCCTTGAGTATATTGAATGGAATATGCATTTTTTAGTCTGAAGTCTAAAGTACTAAGTCTTAAGTCAAAATCTCAATAAAAGTGAATTAAAGACTTTCGACTTAAGACTCAAGACTCCGGACTTCTTACAACGAAGCCAGATCGATCACAAAGCGGTAACGCACATCGCCTTTAAGCATCCGCTCATAAGCTTCGTTGATGTAGTCGATATTGATCACTTCAACATCGGATACGATACCGTGTTCGGCACAGTAATCCAGCATTTCCTGTGTCTCTTTGATGCCGCCGATGAGCGAACCAGCCAGACGCCTGCGTTTCAATATCAGATTAAAGGCAGATACTTTAGGAGATTCGGGCGGAACGCCAACCAATACCATCGTACCGTCCAGTTTTAACAATTGCAGGTAATCATTGTATTCATGCTGTGCCGAAATTGTATTGATGATAAAATCTAAAGTACCGGCAGTAGCGGCCATTTGTGCAGCATCTTTAGTAACTACAAAGTGATGTGCACCCAGGCGTTCAGCATCAGCTTTTTTGGAGGCTGAAGTACTTAATACCGTAACCTCGGCACCTTTGGAAGCAGCCAGTTTAACGGCCATGTGACCGAGACCACCTAAACCCACAACGCCTACTTTATGCCCTTTACCCATGCCCCATTCCATAATAGGGGAGTAAGTGGTGATGCCTGCACAAAGCAGTGGCGCAACACCCGACAGTGGTAGTTTTTCAGATACACGCAGGGTATATTGCTCATCAACAACAATTTGGTTTGAATAGCCACCGTAGGTAGGCTTGCCTTCTTTATCCAGAGCATTGTAGGTTCCAATCATTCCTGTATCGCAATATTGCTCTAAACCTGCCAGACAGCTTGGGCATTGTCTGCATGAATCAACAAAACAACCAACGCCGGCGGTGTCGCCAACTTTAAATTTGGTAACGTGGTCGCCCACTTTGGTGATCTTGCCAACGATCTCGTGACCGGGTACCATCGGGAAAATGGAACCGCCCCACTCGTCGCGAACCTGGTGAATATCGGAGTGACAAACCCCGCAAAATAATATCTCGATCTGTACATCGTGTGGACCCACCTCACGACGCTCAAATTTAAATGGCGCTAATGGAATATTTGCCTTAGGGGCTGCATAGCCTTTTACTGGTATCATAAATTTCTTTGGTTTTATAGGAACAAACTTAGGCGATTGCACTTGAAAACTATGTAATCAAAAAAACATTTTATTGGTAACGAAGCTGGTTTTTGTTATCAAATGGCGGCAATCGTAAAATAATTCAAACGATATTCTTTCGGGACAGGCTTAGACTAAATCACGGTTTTTGAAGTTATCAATGGGGATGCTGTCCATTAGGTTGGATTTTCTATTTTTGCAGGCACAATAAATGAAAAAGACTTTAATTCTATGCAGTTTAGCCGCTGCCCTTTTTATGGGGCTCATGGTCAATTCATGCAAAAAAAGCGCTGATTACCTGCCTACGCTACTCACCAATGGGCAATGGCAGCTGGCCTCGGTACTGGTGTTTCATTATATAGGTCCAACACTTGAAAAGGTAGATACCTTGAATACCAATTGTAACCTCACCCAGATATTCCAGTTTACTACTAATAACAACTGCACTTATACCAATTTCGATTGCCTGTCGGGCACTACCGGCACTGGCCAATGGTCGTTCAGTACAGATCACCTTTACCTCAATACTACCATGGTATGCCGGGATACCACAGCTGCAGGGAGTTCGGTGCCTTTTCAGTCTTCCCGAATAATTAACCTTGGGCAATTCTCATTGGTACTTCAAACCGGCGACCTTGAAACCTATTATCCGCCTACCAAAGTGCGTACCATTAAGCAATACGGTTTTGTGCGTTTAAAAACACAATAAACAGTTGTTTCAACCTCGCAAAATTTTATCTTTGGAACGTTGATAAGACTTTTATCGTAGTTTTTGATCAAAAGCAGCTAATTAAACTCTTAAACAAACCCAAAAACATGCTTTTGCATTTTATTGCGGTTAATTAGGCAAGAAATTAATGAAAAAAAGGATTGCTATTTTTGCTTCTGGTTCCGGTTCAAATGCTCAGAAGATCATGGAGCATTTTAAACGTAGTTCGGAAGCTGAAGTTGTATTGATTTTAACCAACAATCCTCAGGCCTATGTATTACAGCGGGCCGACAACTTTGAAATTCCTTCCCACATTTTTTCGCGCAATGAGTTTTATGAAACTGACAATGTGATTCGCCTGCTCAAAAATCTGCAGGTAGATCTGGTTGTCCTGGCTGGTTTCCTCTGGCTGGTACCACCAGCTTTACTTCAGGCATTTCCCAATAAGATCATTAACCTGCATCCGGCTCTTTTACCAAAATTTGGCGGCAAGGGTATGTATGGCGACCATGTACATAAAGCTGTTTTGGCAGCAAACGAACCCGAATCAGGCATTACCATCCATTTTGTCAATGAAAAATTTGATGAGGGCGAGATACTCCACCAATCCCGCTTCAAGATCGAACCGGGTGACAACCTCGAAATGATCAAATTCAAAGGCCAGCAATTAGAGCACCAGTATTTTCCAAGGGTGATCGAGAGTTTGTTGAAGAAGATGAAGAGTTGAGGGTATTGGGTATTAGGTATCGGGTATGGGGTATCGGGTATTAGGTATCAGGTATGGGGTATTGGGTTATGGGGAGTCAGCTTGCTTTTTTAAATAGTTTATATATCCATTTAACAAACGTAGGCATTCCTGACAAGCACTTTCAAATTCTTGAAATGCTTTTTCAGGTATATATCCCTCGTCGAAAGCAACAAACAGGTGGTCGATGGTTTCGGTAGCCGAGCCTCTCGCATTAACAAAAAACTTTTTTGAGTCAGTATAGTGGTAACGGCCATAACCCTCTGCAATGTTATTGCCAATTGAACGAGAGGAGCGTATAATTTGATCGGTCAATCTATACTTTTCGGCAGGTGGAAAATTCTTTGTTAAAGATGAAATGTTATTTCGAAGCAATCGTGCTTTTTTCCAAACATCAAGGTCAGTAAAAGTAGTAATCATAACGATATCGGTTCGGGTACACAAATGTAAAAATACTGTAGATATTAATACGAGTTTCCCGTAAAAATCCCTAACAACAAATACCTGATACCTAATACCCAATACCTAATACCCGATACCTAATACCTAATACCCACCTAATTAAATTTCCCTGCCGGATGCGCCTCATCAAAACCTTCATTCAGGTTGCGATTCCAAAGTTGCTTTGCGTAGTCCATGAATTCTTTTGGCCCATGTTTAAATGCCTCATCAAACTTATAATCTCCGCCGTAATAGTCGGTCGCATTTACTTTTACCCGGCTGTTGCCGCGTAGTGCATATTTTTTGCTCCCTTCGTGCATGATGATCTTAACATCACACGGACTTACATCACTTCGGCAGGCCAGGTTATACATCAGCCAAACCTCTGCCTTCCCGTCGTGATTTAAGTCGGTAATAGCGAAGGTCCTTGCCAGGAATCCGCCGGAAATATCAAAATCACATTCGTCGGTAAAGTCATAAAGCTGCCAGGCGGAGATCCATTTGTTAGCTTTAATGGTGTAGCAATAGGCATGCAGGTATATACCGGTTCTCCGCTGTCCGGTGTCGATAGCATCATCTTCGGTTGTAAAAATAACGTGGTCGCCTTCCTGATCACTGAATTTGACAGCTGTGTCTATACTTCCCTTGTATTTTACGTTTTTACCTACCAGCGCGGTATCTATTTTACCCGAGATAACGTCATCCTGTCCGGCGTTTGGCTGGCGGCATGAAATAAAAAGCAGGATTAAGGCCGGCAATAACAGTAATGGTTTCATCCGTTCAGGTTTGGCATGTTAAAACCGAAGGTAGCAAAGAAAAGTTGATTGCTGAAAAATGCACTTGATTGTAAAGGGATTTGCTTTCTGGCTGCATTGCCTATTAATTCAACTCTTGTTGGTCTGGTAAATACCCGATCAAACAAAATAACAACCAGAGAAAGGGGAGGCCGATAATTGAATAATTATTCCTTTACGAATGTTAAGCTGCAATTACTGGTGCAATTATTCTGATTGAGTTTTAAAGTATCTTGTTTAATGGTATAGGTATAGGTTGCCTGAGTCAGGTCAGCAGCGCCATTAAATTTTAGGGTAAGGTTTTTGCCACTGATGTTATAACCAATGCATTCCGTGAAAAAGGTCGATTGCACATTTCCGGGCCAGATAAACTGAATGTATAAAGGACCGCTGTTACTGTTCGATGTAAACAGAATTTCGGTGGTGCGCCATTTGCCTGTAAGAACGTCACTGCCTGTTTCTTTTTTACAGCCAAATGCACAGCTTACCAGGAGTAGCACAATAGTTATCTTCAATTTCATGCCTTGATTTTACAGTAATTACGCACCGAAATTATAGTATGCTACACTACTACCGCAACATTTCTAAAATACATAAAAAATCTCTTTTCTACCATCCCAATTCGTTACCTTTGCGGCTCTAAAAAACCGTGTGTCCATGAGCCAATCCGTGCAAATCAAGAATGCCTTAATTTCAGTCTATTACAAAGACAATCTCGAACCTATTATCCTCGAATTACAGCGCCTTGGCGTTAAGATTTATTCAACTGGTGGTACCGAAACTTTTATTCGTAACCTGGGGGTTGATGTGATAGCTGTAGAAGATCTTACCTCATATCCATCTATTTTGGGCGGAAGGGTAAAAACGCTTCATCCTAAGGTGTTTGGCGGCATTTTGGCTCGACGCAATTTTGAAGGCGACCAGGCACAACTGGCCCAATATGAGATTCCCGAGATAGACCTGGTCATTGTAGATCTTTATCCTTTTGAAGAGACTGTCAGATCAGGTGCAGCCCAGGACGAAGTGATCGAAAAGATCGATATCGGTGGTATCTCGCTGATCCGCGCCGCAGCCAAAAACTTTAAAGATGTCGTGATCCTGGCATCTAAAGATGATTACAGCGAATTGGAACAAATACTGAAAACACAAAATGGCGAAACTACATTTGATCAGCGCCGTTCATTCGCACAAAGGGCATTCAATATTACCTCGCATTACGATACTGCGATATTCGGTTATTTCAGCCAGGAAGAGCAGTTGCCGGTTTTTAAACAAAGCATACAACAAAGCAGCGTTTTGCGCTATGGAGAAAATCCTCACCAGAAAGGTGTGTTTTACGGTAACCTCGACGCCATGTTCACCAAACTTAACGGCAAAGAGCTTTCTTACAATAACCTGGTTGACGTTGACGCCGCTGTTGCATTGATAGACGAATTTACAGAACCTACCATTGCAATTTTAAAACACACCAATGCTTGTGGTATCGCCAGCAGACATGCTATCAAACAAGCCTGGCTGGATGCGCTGGCTTGTGACCCGGTGTCGGCTTTTGGAGGCGTAATTATAGCCAATGACGAGATCGACGCAGAAACAGCTGCCGAGATCAATAAACTATTTTTTGAAGTGCTTATTGCTCCGGCTTATACCGATGAAGCAGTAGAGATATTCAAAGGCAAAAAGAACCGTATCATTTTGGTCCGCCAGCAGGTTGAATTGCCTGTTAAGCAATTTAAGACATTGTTGAACGGCGTCATCGAACAGGATAAGGATTTGGTTGTAGAAGGCCCGGCGCAAATGCGTACGGTTACCGAAAAGCAGCCAACCGAACACGAATTGCACGATTTGCATTTCGCTAATAAAGTGGTAAAACATACCAAATCAAATACCATTGTTTTTGCTAAAAATAACCAGTTAATGTCGAGTGGTGTAGGTCAGACTTCACGTGTTGATTCACTGAGACAGGCCGTTATAAAGGCTGAAAGCTTCGGTTTTGATCTTAAAGGAGCAGTTATGGCATCAGACGCATTCTTCCCGTTCAACGATTGCGTTGAATTGGCTGCTGAAGCAGGTATAACTGCGGTGCTTCAACCGGGTGGTTCTGTAAAGGATCAGGACTCTATTGACATGGCAAACCAAAAGGGTATTGCTATGGTTATGACCGGTGTTAGGCACTTTAAACATTAATCGTAGGTTAAGCGCAATATCTTTGATATTTTTTCGCTTTTGTTAACAAGTATGCCTACTATTACGTATAATTTTTTCAATTTAGAAGATTACTTTTTCGGATAAGAAAACATGGGTTTGTTTAACTTTTTTACGCAGGAAATAGCCATCGACTTAGGCACTGCAAATACCCTTATAATACACAATGATAAGGTGGTGGTTGACGAACCATCAATTGTTGCTTTTGACCGTACTACCAATAAAGTGATAGCTATCGGTCGCCAGGCGATGCAGATGGAGGGTAAAACCCATGAAAATATCCGCACGGTTCGCCCCTTGAAAGATGGGGTAATTGCCGACTTTAATGCTGCCGAGCATATGATCCGCGGCATGATCAAAATGATCAACAAGGGCAAAGGATGGTTTTTCCCATCCCTGCGTATGGTGATCTGTATACCTTCAGGCATCACCGAGGTGGAGAAGCGCGCCGTGCGCGACTCTGCCGAAATTGCCGGTGCAAAAGAAGTTTACCTGATACATGAACCTATGGCTGCTGCCGTAGGTATTGGTATTGATGTTGAAGAGCCGATGGGCAATATGATCATTGATATTGGCGGTGGTACTACCGAGATCGCGGTGATCGCGTTATCGGGTATTGTTTGCGATCAGTCTATCCGCGTTGCCGGCGATAATTTCGACTCAGATATTGTTCAATATATCCGTCGCCAGCACAATATCATGATAGGCGACCGTACAGCTGAAAAAATTAAAATTGAAGTAGGGGCTGCTTTGCCCGAAATAGCCGATCCACCTGCTGACTTTGCAGTACAGGGTCGCGACCTGATGACTGGTGTACCAAAGCAGATCATGGTGTCGTACACCGAAATTGCCCATTGCCTGGACAAATCTATCTCAAAAATAGAAGAAGCGATACTCAAGGCGTTGGAAATTACTCCGCCCGAACTTTCAGCGGATATATATCAAACTGGTATATACCTTACAGGTGGAGGCGCCTTGCTTCGCGGCCTGGATAAACGCGTTGCTGCTAAAACAAAACTACCGGTACACGTGGCCGAAGATCCGCTTCGTGCTGTAGTACGCGGCACCGGAACGGCGTTGAAGAATATTGGTAATTTTAAATTCCTGATGCAATAACTTAGCGATGAGATTTTAGCTATGAGATTTGAGACCAGCCAGGCGTATTTCTCATATCTCAAATCTCTTATCTCATACCTCAATTAAGCAATGCGTAACCTCCTGATTTTTATCACCAAGTACAACGCATTTTTTTTATTTCTTATTTTCGAGATAAGTGCACTCGTTGTATTTATCAAATATAATTCTTTTCAAAAGGCTACGTTCATCAGTTCAACCTCCCGGGTTACCGGTGCCTTATACACGCAGGTAAATGGTTTGAAGGATTATCTTTCGTTAGCCGATGTAAATGATAGTCTGGCTAAAGAAAATGCGCGCTTACGTAACCAGTTAAAAACCTCATTTTACAAAGACAGCACAGTCCGTCAGAAGGTAAAGGATACATTTTACAAACAGCAATACACCTTTGTAGAAGCCAGGGTTATTAATAATTCAACTAACCGAAGCAATAACTACCTTACCATTGACCGTGGTAGCCGGCAAGGCATAGAAAAGGGTATGGGAGTAATTTGCGGAGCAGGACTGGTTGGCAAAGTGATTTATGTGGGCGATCATTTATCTGTTGTGCAGTCATTATTGCACAAGGATTCTCGTTTCAGTGCGATGCTTGCCAAAGGAAAAGAACTGGGATACATTGAATGGAGTGAAGACCTGGACCCTCATAAAGGGATATTAAAAGACGTATCCAATAATGCGCAGCCTAAATTAGGTGAACAGGTAGTAACTTCAGATTACTCGCTTTTTCCGGCAGGTATCCCCATTGGTAAAATAAGCAACCTGCATACCCGTGCAGGCGGCTATACGCTGAACATGGAAGTTAGCCTGGCGGTTGATTTCAGTAAATTGCAATATGTGGATGTGGTGATTAATAAATTAGCATCAGAACAAGCGGGTTTGGAGGCGCAGGAAAAGAAAAATGAGTAGAATAATTCTAATCAATATTTTAAGATTTACTGCATTGGTCTTCCTGCAGGTTTTTTTGCTGAAAAACGTAACCCTTTACAACATTTCAACGCCTTACCTTTATATTCTTTTTATTCTTTTATTGCCATTTGAAATTCCTAATTGGCTGCTTTTTGCGCTTGCATTTATTATCGGTTTAACTATTGATGCCTTTTATGATACACCGGGTCTGCACGCTGCTTCCTGCGTAGTGCTGGCTTTTGTGCGCATATTGTTTATCAGCATAACAGTGCAAAAGGAAGGTTTTGACCACGAGCCCGAGCCGACGCTAAGCATGATGGGTTTCAGGTGGTTTTTTACATACGCATTTGTACTTACGCTCTTTCACCATTTTTTCCTTTTTAATCTCGAAGTTTTTCGCTTCTCAGAAATACCTTACACCTTCGCCCGCTTTCTTTTGAGTTCGATTTTTACTGTATTTTTGATGCTGCTTACAGGGTTTTTATTTTTCAGAAGGAAAGAGCGTAAATGAACAGATTTTTCGGGCGACGGTATATCATCTCAGCTATTTTTATTGTTCTGATATTGGTATTGCTTGGCCGTTTATTCTATGTTCAGATCATTGACGACCGCTACCGGATCTACGCCGAGAGCCAGGCCAAACGGATATTTTATTTGAACCCTGCCCGCGGGCCCATACTTGATAGAAACGGCAAAATACTGGTTCAAAACCAGGCTTTTTATGATGTTATGGTTACGCCAAACCTGGTGAAGCCTCCCTTTGATACCGGCGAATTTTGTAAGCTTTTCAATATTGACACGGCAGAGTTTAACCGAAGAATGGCTAAGGCAAACAAATATTCGCGTTCGCAGCAATCGGTATTTGAAAAGCAGCTTTCACCCGAGGCCTATGCTTCTATCGAAGAACGCTTGTCGGAATTTAGCGGATTCCGATCTTCTACCCGATACTTGCGTACCTATCCCGAGTCAGTAGCGGCACAGTTTCTAGGGTATATTGGTGAGGTGCATGATAACGATATCAAAAAATCGGGCGGTTATTACCATCAGGGCGACTTTACGGGTGTTACCGGTGTCGAAAAATCATACGAAAGCGTATTGCGTGGCCGCAGGGGCGTACAATATCAACTGGTTGATGCTCGCGGTCGCCCGCAGGGCGAATGGGCAAATGGTGCTTTCGATACAACTGCAGTAGCAGGTGAGCGACTTACCTCGTCACTTGATATACGTATACAGAAATTCGGGGAGCAGTTGATGCACAATAAGGTTGGGAGTATAGTCGCAATTGAGCCTTCTACCGGCGAGATTTTGTGCTATGTGAGCAGCCCAACCTACGATCCTAATCTGATGGTGGGCCACGATCGGGGTAAACATGCCGCCGAGCTCTATAAAGATCCCTATAAACCATTTTTTATCAGGCCCGTACAGGCCTATTATCCGCCGGGTTCATCATTCAAGCCGGTAGATGCGCTGATCGCCGAGCAGCAGGGATTGATCACGCCGCAAACTACCTATTTCTGCCCGGGCTATTACGTTTCTGGCAACAGACATATTAAGTGTTTTCATGGCGAATCGCATGGTACGGTGGATCTGGCAAAAGCTGTAGCAGAATCCTGTAATGGCTATTTTTTCATGGTGTTTGAAAAACTGGTCAACAAATATGGATGGAAAAATACCGACTCGGCCTTTACGGCCTGGCGCGATAACGTAAGCAAATTCGGACTTGGCACACGGCTCGATCTGGATATGCCGGGGGAGGGTAGAGGTAACCTGCCTAAAGCTACCTATTACGACAAGGTTTACCATAAAGGTGGCTGGCGGTCGGGAACTGTTATATCATTGGGGATCGGGCAGGGCGAGCTGCTCGCTACGCCGCTCCAATTGGCAAATTTGGAATGTACCATTGCTAACCACGGCTATTATTATAAACCGCACCTGGTAAAAGGTATTGGAGATAAAAATATTATCAGAACCGAATATACACAGCGCAATTTTGTGAATGTTGATTCACAGTATTTTGAACCCGTGATCAATGGTATGCAGCAGGTAGTTGAAAATGGTACTGCTGTGGCATCTAAAATTCCCGGCATTGTAATGTGCGGAAAAACGGGTACAGCTCAAATCAATAATAAGGTAGACAATTCGGTATTTGTATGTTATGCGCCACGTGATCATCCCAGGATCGCAGTAGCCGTTATCGTAGAAAATGCAGGACAGGGCGCACAATGGGCAGCTCCTATTGCAAGTTTTATTGTTGAGAAATATTTAAGAGATAGCATTTCCGTACGCCCTTCAGGCATTACGCCGGAATTCTTTATGAATGCCAATATCCTGCCCGATCTTGGTAATTATGGACAGAAGCTGAAAGCTAAACCAGTTCCCCGGGATACCCTGAATAAAATGGGAATTGATACTTCAGATCATAAAGAAGCACCTGCTAACAAAGCCCCGCTAAAATCGGCTTCCGGTCGTAAACATAAGGCTGCTAAACCGGTATTAATAGCAGCTTTAGTGAATAGGGAGGAAGATGAACACTAATCAGCAGCGCAATTTCTTTTTTAATGTCGACTGGCTGATGGTGGGCATTTACCTTACTTTATGCGCTATTGGGGTACTCAACATCCACTCTGCTATTTTTAATCCAAAGCAGCCTGCGCTTTATGACCTGAGCACTGATTATGGTAAACAGCTGTTATTTGTTGTCATTGGTATCTCGGTTGGTATTGTCATTCTTTTGCTTGATACCCGCTTTATCAGTTCGCTTGCGCCTTTTTTTTATGGTATAACCGTTTTTTTGTTGATGCTGGTGTTGGTGGTGGGGCGCAATGTTGGAGGTAACCAGGCATGGATCCCCTTGTTTGGAGGCTTTAGGCTGCAGCCTTCTGAGTTTGCTAAGTTGAGTACCTGTTTGCTTCTGGCCAGGTATTTAAGTGGCACCAATATCAAAATAACTGATACACGCTCATTTGCCATAGCAGCAGCCATTATTGGCTTGCCGATGTTCCTGATCATGTTACAGCCTGATGCAGGTTCTACGCTCGTATTTAGCTGCCTTATATTTGTTTTATACCGCGAAGGTTTGTCGCCTTATTTCCTCATCCTCGAGGGTTTGTTCATTCTGTTGTTTGTTTTAACGCTGAAACTCAATAATGCCGTAGGCATCGTGGGCGTATTAACCGGCGTAGCCATCCTGATCATATTAATGTTCCGGCGTAATGGCAAGCTGATCCGTGTTATTGTGCTGGGCCTGGCGATCTGTGTAAGTTTTGTTTTTTGCGTCAGGTTTATCTATACTAAAGTGCTCAAACCGCACCAAAAGTCGCGCATTGATATTGTTTTGGGTATTACCAGCGACCCTAAGGGAAAAGGATATAATGTTCACCAGTCTATTATAGCTATTGGCTCCGGGAAGATGTGGGGCAGGGGTTATATGCGCGGCACGCAAACAAAATTTGCCTTCGTTCCCGAACAGCAAACGGATTTTATTTTTTGTACTGTAGGAGAAGAATGGGGCTTTGCCGGCTCGACTGTAGTGCTTAGTTTATACCTCTTACTGGTGCTTAGAATCATACGCATCGCCGAACGGCAGCGATCGCCATTCTCCCGAATTTATGCCTATGGGGTTGCATCGGCTATCTTCTTCCATGTATTTATTAATGTTGGGATGACCATTGGAATAGTGCCTTCTATCGGCATACCACTGCCATTGATCAGCTATGGAGGGTCCTCATTATTAAGTTTTACCGTAATGATCTTCATTTTGATCAAGCTGGATTCAAACCGGATGGGAATAATCTATTGACACCAGCCTTCCAACTTTACGGCATTCCAACGTTACAACATCCCAGCGTTCCAAGCTTCCAACGTTACAACATTCCAACGTTAAAGCGTTCCAACGCTCAGGCAAATCTCCTGCGCAGCAGTTCATAGAATTTTTCTGCGGTTGCCTGCTTGCTTTCCCATTGGTTTTTCACAGCGTAATTATTTCTCAGGAATTCTTCTGCTTCCTCAAATGAATGGCAGCGATTCAGAAGGTCAATTGCTTCACTGTATGCTAAATTATAGCCGTTGAAAAGGTCCTTAATGTAGAGTAATTTGTCGTTTAGCGTAATAGCTTGTTTCAGGTCGCTGATAGATTGTGCGTGAAGCTGCTCCGACAGACTTCCGGTTTTTTGAAGCTGGGCCGCTATCATCTGATTTACGGTTAGCGGCTCCTCAGATTCAATATTGGCGGCTTTGGGGCTTGCTGGTTCAGTAACGCTGATCACCGGTGCCGCAGTTACCTTTTTGGTTTCAAGTGGCTCAGGGTCTTTTAAAACAGGCAATACCGGGTCTTTTGTAACGGGAGTATGGATAATGTTTTGGGGATGTTCGGTTACTTCTTCAATATCAAAACCAGTATCTTCTTCATCTTCCCAAAGTTCCGATTCATCGATCACCAGTTCGTGTTTAATGATCTCGGGCTCTTCGTTGATTTCAGGCACTACCTCTTGTACAATAGTTTCTGATTTGGGGTTTTCCAATTTTGGGGCCTCAAATTCAAATACCGGGGCGGGTTCTTCAGCTACGATGATCGGCGGTTGTTCATTGATGATCTGTTGTACAACGGGTTCAAAAAACTTTTCGGCAGGTATTTGCGGGGCTTCGTCTGGGCTTATAGCAGGGGGCACAAACTGCTGGTTTAGCTTGCGAAGCACTTCCGAATGATCGGCAAGGAAATGCGCATTGGCTACAAATAACTCAAGTTCCAGGTCGTTCAATTGTTCATCAGCCTGTCCAAGGTATTCATACTGCTCGTTGAGCTCTTTTAAAATGACTCCTATCTTTTTAAAAACCTCCTGTTGCTTCATGGCGACGTATTGAAAATTCTATCAAAAATAGGATTTAATTATGATATTTGCCTTTACCGGGGAGTTTACAATGCTATACAGCGAGGATGTTTTTAAGCGGGTGACCGAATTAGGCGGCAGCATAGAGGTCATCTGTGGCTCCATGTTTTCGGGTAAAACAGAGGAGCTTATCCGGAGACTCCGAAGGGCACAAATTGCCAGGCTCAGCGTTGAGATATTTAAACCACGTACCGATACACGTTTTGACGAAACTGCAGTTGTATCGCATAATGCCAATTACATTCATTCAACGCCGGTTGATAATTCGGCTTCAATTTTGCTGCTCGGCAATGAGGTGCAAGTTGTAGGCATTGATGAAGCACAGTTTTTTGATGATGAGCTTGTCAATGTCTGCAATGTCCTGGCTAACAAGGGTGTCAGGGTGATCGTAGCCGGTCTTGATATGGACTACAAAGGCAAACCTTTCGGTCCAATGCCAGCCTTAATGGCTATCGCCGAATCGGTTACAAAAGTACATGCCGTTTGCGTAAAATGCGGCCATCCGGCGCTTTACTCTTTTCGCAGGGTTGCCGAAGAATCTACGGTTTTATTGGGCGAGAAAGAAAGCTATGAGCCCCGTTGCCGGGTATGTTATAGCCTGCCGTTGTAAGTATTTCGGTAATTTTAGTACGACGGTCCGTTTTATTTCGGCCCCTTTTCGTTTTTTCGAAAAAAACGATTTAATTTTATAAACCAATTTTATATTTTATGATAAGAAGATATTTCCCCCTGTTTTTGAGTGTTGTACTGTTTGCCTTTTTGTCTTCATGCAGCAAGGCTCCTAAAAACACGGGTGGTTCCGGGAACGTTACCGGAAATCAAAATGGGGTAGATCCCCCTGCCGGTTCAAACGATGGGGTTACTTTTATCAACGGTGGCAAGTCTGTTATATTTAACCTTTATGCTCCTTCAAAAAATTCTGTAGCGGTTATCGGCGAGTTCAACAGCTGGCAACCTACGGCGATGAAGAATTCCGTTGATGGTACGCGTTGGTGGGTGCAGATAGATAATCTTGATCCGGCTAAAGAATACGCTTATCAATACCTGATCGATGGCTACCTGAAGGTGGCTGACCCTTATACGCACAAGGTGCTCGATCCGTCAAACGATGCTTCTATTCCTTCTTCGGTTTATCCCAACCTTAAATCTTATCCAGCGGGCGCTACCGGCATTGTTAGTACCTTTTGGTATAGTGCCCCGGCTTATTCCTGGCAGGTGAGCAATTTTAAGCGACCCGATCCGAAAAATCTTGTGATTTATGAATTGCTCATTCGCGATTTTGTTGGTACACACAGCTATAAAACATTAACAGATACGCTGAATTATATCGCTAACCTGGGCTGTAATGCCATTGAATTGCTACCCGTTAACGAATTTGAAGGCAACGATTCATGGGGTTATAACTCTAATTTTATGTTTGCGCTGGATAAGTATTATGGCACGCCAAATGACTATAAAACATTTATAGATGCCTGCCATGCCAAAGGCATTGCGGTTATACAGGATATAGTTTTGGAAGATCAGTTCGGTTCATCGCCATTAGTTCAAATGTATTGGGATGCCGCCAATAATCAGCCGGCCGCCAATAATCCATGGCTCGATCAAGCCAATATGCACCCGGATGCTGTGGGCTTCCAGATGAATCATCAAAGTAGTGCAACCCGGTATTTTACCGAAAACGTAATGAAATACTGGATGCAGGAATATCATATTGATGGTTACCGATTTGACGAATCCAAAGGTTATACCCAGGTAAATTCGGGGAACAGCGAGGCAGCATGGGCGGCTTATGATGATAGTCGGATTTCGCTGTGGGAAACCTATAACAATTATATGAAAGGTATCGACCCTACTTTTTATACAATACTGGAACATTTTGCAGTTAACCAGGAAGAGGCGGTTTTAGCATCGCAAGGCATGATGATGTGGGCAAACCTAAGCGGTAATGCCGAACAGGCTTTAATGAGTTACAATGATTCGGGAGGACCATGGGACCTTACCGGCTTGTTTTACGACTCCTGGGGATTTAATACGGCAACAGGTAATGTCTGTTATTTTGAAAGTCACGACCAGGAGCGTCTGCAGTTTAAGAACGAGCAATATGCCAATAGCAATGGTTCGTATAATATAAAAGACCTTGCAACTGGCCTTCGCCGCTGCGAAATGGGAGCTGCATTTATGTTTTCATCGCCCGGGCCAAAAATGTTATGGCAATTTGGCGAAAGAGGCTATGATGTTAGTATAGACGCGGGCGGACGCCTTGGTGATAAGCCACCACGCTGGGAGTACATGAGCGACCCCAACAGGCATCACCTTTACCAGATATATTCAGATATGATCAGGTATAAGGTAAATAACCCAGTATTTACAACATCCACTTTTACCTATAATCTGCGTGGCGCTTATAAATTTATCCAGCTCCTCGGACCAGATGGAACCAATGTAGAAGTAGTGGGCAATTTTGACGTGGTGCCTTCATCGGTGACGATAAATTTTCCGGCAACAGGCACCTGGTATGATAACCTGAATGGTACCAGTATCAATGTTACCAATGCTGCTTATCAAACTACGCTGGCTCCGGGCGAATACCACGTTTACAGTAATTCTCCGCTGAAACTTTAAGCTTGAATTTAAGCGATGATAAAAGGCTTCTCAATAAATGGGAAGCCTTTTGTTTTAGAAGCTGGCAGCTTTTCTTAAATATAACTTGCCTTTAATTTGCCACTATCCCAACAAAGAATTAGCCTTGCTGTTATCTTACAGTTATCATGCTTAATTTAGTGCAATAGCAAAATGGAATCAAAAGAGCAACCCAAAACACATAAGCGCAGGTTTTGGCGTTTTTTCACACTTCTGGGGCCCGGACTTGTAACCGGTGCCGCTGATGATGATCCATCGGGTATTGCTACCTATTCGCAAACAGGCGCTCAGTTTGGTTACGGACAATTATGGACAGCCTTGTACATGCTCCCGCTGATGATGGGCGTACAGGAAGCTTGTGCCCGCATCGGCATGGTTACCGGCAAAGGTATTGCTGCTGTCGTAAAAGAGCATTATAGCAAAGGGGTGCTTTACACTGTAGTGGGGTTGGTAGTTGTGGCCAATACCATTAATATTGGAGCAGATATAGGCGCGATGGCTTCTGCAGCGGCGTTAATAGTGCCGGTCAATTTTGTTATATTGATGCTACTGTTTACTGCATTGATGCTGATACTGGAGATATTTACAAGTTACAGAAATTACGCCCGCATACTCAAATGGCTCGCCCTAACGCTGTTGGCTTATCCTATCACGGCATTCATTGTTAAGCAACCCTGGCTAACGGTGCTTAAAGCTAGCGTGGTGCCTCATATGGAGCTCAGTTTTGCCTTTTTATTTATTATAACCGGAGTTCTTGGAACTACTATTTCGCCTTATATGTTTTTTTGGGAAGCTTCGCAGGAGGTAGAGGAGGCAAAGGAAAACGGTACCATGCAACAAGGCAAACCGCTTATACATTGGCACAGCATTCGTGCAATGCGCCTGGATAATAATACCGGAATGCTGATATCTGAGATCACTACCTGGTGCATCATCCTGGTAGGCGCTACAGTTTTACATCAGAGCGGAGTAAAGGATATCAATACAGCTTCCGACGCAGCACGTGCATTAGAACCATTAGTTCATTCCTTTCCCCATGCCGGCTACCTGTCTAAACTGATCTTTTCGGTTGGTATCATCGGTCTTGGGTTACTGGCGGTACCGGTTTTATCAGGTTCGGCTGCCTATGCCGTATCCGAGGCTGTCAACTGGGAATCTGGCCTCAACCTCAAGTTAAAACGTGCTCAGGGCTTTTATGGTGTAATTATCATAGCCACCATAGTTGGGCTAACTATCAACTTTATTGGTGTAGATCCGGTAAAGGCCCTGGTCTATGCGGCAGTATTCAACGGCGTTGCGGCCGTTCCACTACTCTTTCTCATTATCAAAATTTCCACCAGCGACGCTATCATGGGCGAATACAAAAGCGGCTTGCTATCAAAAATTATCCTATGGGTAACTTTTATCGCCATGGGCGCAGCTGCGGTTGCTATGTTCTATACAGTAGGGAAGGGGTTGTTTTAGGGGGTCATTGAGTCATTGGGGCATTGAGTCATTGGGTCATTGGGTATTTGTCATTGGGCATTTGTCATTGGATCGAAACAGAATAATCGAAGCAAATACAAATCTGTGCAATCAGAGATATCAGAATAAATCTGTGATTCTAAAAATTAGGTCATTTGGCATTGGTCATTTGGCATTTGGCATTGGTAATTAGGAGTTACTAAACTTGTTGCCCAATCCAACCACTCCAACCAATACAACCACTCCAACCAATACAACCACTCCAACCAATCCAACCAATCCACCCAACTAATGTTAATAACTCCCTGAACGTTAGTAACTTTAATTAAACAAAAGGTAACCTGGTTCGTCAAATATACGTTAGTAAACAAAAACGTATTATGAGAGATCATATGCTGATTGCCGACCCGCTGAGTATGCCAACAGAGTTTGGCGACATTTGCGAAGCTGCTTACGCACCCAGATCTGTTTGGATGGAATTATTTCCACCCCTTGAAGGATGCAAAACAGGAACTCCCAACGCCAGAGCTTTATGTCCCTGGAGTATGGCTGCCGAACTTAGAGACTTTTCGATCAAACCCCAACGGAGGAAAGCTATCCTCGACGCCTTTAAGGCCGGGTTGCAGATCATGAAACAGTATCAGTTGCCTGCCGGCCGTATTCTGTTTATGGAAGATAATGCAAGCAGGAGCATAACCGTCTGGGTAGAATAATCCAGGGTGATCTGTTGAAGGTAACAAACCGGTAATGAGATACTGGCTTGTACGGAGGCTTCGACTCCCCAAAATTATTCGATGACAAACCAGGTATAAGCGCCAGGCTGTAATGTAAAATGCAGCTTTACGGAATAATCTCTCCCCAGCACATAGCTGCTGGCAATCCCATCTTTTTCTTTGATCAGTGCCTTACTGCTTAGTCCGGTATAATATAATGGTAGCTGAATTGTGCGTGTAATTTTTTCTTTGAGGGGATTGTAAAGCATAACCAGTCCTTTGGTTTTTAAAGTGGGATTAACATGCATTATTCCATCCCAATCCCGTCCGTCGGCCCGGCGCAAATGGATAACATCCGAGTTTAATAAGGTCCTGTATTTTTTATACCAGCTTATTACTTTTCTTACTTCGATCCTGGTTTTTTCTGTGTCGTACAAACGAGGTCCCCGATAACAAGCTTGTACACCTGCGCCATAATATTGCATCATCAACTGCGTATAATCCTCCAGGTGTTCGGAAAGTGGTTCCAAAACGGCATCAGCACTGCCACCCTGATATTTGGTTAGCGGTACAAAGCCCCAGCTCATGGCGGGCGTTTTTTCCCAAAGGCCATCATAGATATTTTGCCGGTTAAGTATTTTCTGATCCTGCCGGGGCAGGGAAAAATTCACCTCACGGTAACCGATACCAATCTTATTGCTGCCATCAAGGAAATACCAGTCGGGTGCATTTACATAGACACCATGTTCGCGGCACCAGCGGTAAAGGCCTTTTTGCAATTCCATCTGTTTCCATTGGCTATCTTCCAGTCCTGTATGACCCGGGTGAACCGTGCTGGCGCAAACATCACCAGGGTAAGGGCCATCATTCTCAAATATATCAAAGCCGGTATTGGCGATAAACATTTTTAGTTTGGCGATGTAGGCAAGACCCCATTTACTACCCAGACAGGGCGCGTTGCCAAAAAATGCTGCAGCATCCGGTTTGCCGGTTTTAGGGTCGATAACATCATCCTCATCACTTATCCGGCGTGAGCTAAAAAGTGAATAGCCTCCAATTTTTATGCCTTTGCTATGTGCATAGCCTGTGATGGTTTTCCAACGGGCTATATTAGTTGCACTTGTGTCTTCCATATCACAATTGCTACCGAAGCTCAATATCAATGCTTCATATCCGGTAGCGGCACATTGGTCAATAGCCCGGTAAACTTCATCATCAGTACGGCTGACCAGGTGCATGAAAATTGGGTTTTCCGTTGTCCAGGGTGCAACAGTTCTGTACATTGTTCTGATAGCCAAACCCCGCCGTTCGCGGTCATAACTATCCATCAGTAATTCGTGGGTACGTACCGAACGGAAGCTTTCACCGGGGTTTAAAACAACACCGGTAACTTTCTCCGGGTATATCTCCAGAAGGCAAGGCGTTTGGTAATTATAATTCACCTGCGAGGTATAGGCGCTATCGGCGAGCCAGTGTGTGGTTTGGTCACTCAGGTCATACCGCATCGCATTATTGAACGCATAATTTGTTTCCACATAGATACCATGCTGTTTTTTCATTTGCTCAGGCGAGCCAACTACAGCGCTCTCTTCCTCAACAAGGGCCAGTATTTCGTTGGTTGTGCGGCCCAGTTTGATACTATGCCCGGATTTGTTTTCAATCGTCACTGATTTAACGATCAGTGGAATACCATCATACAACTCATAATTTACATTTACACAAATATCTTTCAATGACGATAAGTTCGAATTATAGCTAAAAGTTAGCGTTTTGCCACTGGCTTGTTTATTGCCCATTGACCAGCCAACGGGTTTCCATTCAATATAGGGATGAAGGTCGCTAATGGTATAGTTCCGCAGGTAAAAATCATCTTCATGGGCCTGGTATTTGTTAATGGAGTCGGCCTGCAGGTAAGCATTTTCGGTTTGGCCATACAAACCACCTACGTTATAAGCACGACCATCGATGGTAACGCTTGCTTCAGGCTTGATTGCTCTGAGCAATTGCTGGCCATTAGACAAATTCTCATAATCAACACTAGCCACATTAGGCTTTATCCTGAAAACCCTTTTTACCAGCCCATTATACAATGTGATATTTTTCTGGTCCTGGTCCACGATAACCTGGGCTTTGATTTTCAGGGGCTTTATCAGCCAGTCGCTGGTCGTTTGTCCATTGGCGATCCGAGTTGCAAAACAGCAAATCAGCAGAAAAGCAGCATTTTTAAAAGCCCTTTTTATAAAAATCTGGTTGATTGGATTGATCATATTAAAAACTTGGCTATCAAATGTATCAAAACAACGGATAAAAGCAGAAAGCCTGAAAAAGTACAAAATGCCCCAAAAGCAAAATATCTTCATTTTTCTTAGCCAACATTCAGCCGGAAAGTTAAATTAGCATGTTCATTCCGCAGTAGCGTAAACCAATTAATACCTTTTTATTATGCAGGCCCTCTTTGGTGTTATTTTTCATTTTATTGGAGGCTTTGCGTCCGGCAGTTTTTATATCCCATACAAAAAAGTTAAGGGCTGGGCCTGGGAAAGTTTCTGGATAACCGGAGGGATATTCTCCTGGCTTCTGGCACCTTTTGTGGCAGCATGGCTTACTATTCCGGGTTTTATTCATATCATTCAGCAAACTGGCGGCAGCGTGCTGTTTTATACTTACCTGTTTGGGGTGCTCTGGGGTATTGGCGGCTTAACTTATGGTCTAGGTGTGCGCTACCTGGGCGTATCATTGGGCAGTACCATCATTTTGGGTTTATGCTCGGTGTTTGGGGCGCTGATACCATCTTTTTACTACAATTTTAACCCTACACCCGGTAAGGATAGTTTCAATACTTTACTGCATAGCCATTGGGGGCAATGGGTATTGTTTGGTATAGCAGTATGTGTATTAGGTATCATAATTTGCGGCCGGGCAGGAACGCTTAAAGAGCGCGATCTGTCAAAAAGCGATGTTAAATCAAATAATGCCGAATATAAATTTGGTTTAGGCCTGATTGTTTCTATTGTAAGTGGTGTTTTAAGTGCCTGTTTCGCTTTCGGGCTGGATGCTGGTTCTTCAATGGCACATTTGGCAGGCAATCTTTGGAAGGCCGCACATCCGGGCCAGGGCGAGTTTTTGTTCAGGAATAATGTTACCTACATCGTGTTGTTATGGGGTGGTTTAACTACCAATTTTATCTGGTGCATGATACTCAACGCCCGAAATCGTACTTTTGGGAACTATACCGATAAAAAAACGCCTTTGAAAGCTAATTACCTGTTTTCGGCGCTTGCAGGCACTACCTGGTTCCTGCAGTTCTTTTTTTATGGTATGGGAGAAAGCAGATTAGGCAATGGCGCCAGCAGCTGGATTTTACATATGGCTTTTATTATCCTCACTGCCAATATCTGGGGCCTGGCGCTAAAAGAATGGAAAGGCGTAAGCCGAAAAGCACTTTATACGGTATTAACAGGTATCCTAACGATCATTGTTTCGGTTTTAATTGTTGGGTACGGTAATTCGATCAAATAATTTTTTTAGTCCTGAAGTCGGGAAGTCCACGTAAGTTCGAAAGTCGAATATATAGTTTAAATAATCACTCAATCACTAATTAAAAAATGACCTTCCGGCACGTAAGCTATCTGTGGGACGAAAAGAAAGCAGCCGAACTGGCTGGCGATGAAGTTGCCTTATTGATCTACCGCTCAAACTTATTGGGTGCAGATCTGCGTTTGACCAATTATGGTGGTGGTAATACATCATGCAAAGTAATAAGCCCCGACCCATTAACGGGTGATGCAGTTGAAGTAATGTGGATAAAAGGCTCAGGTGGCGATCTGGGGACCTTAAAGAAAAGCGGACTGGCGGCTTTATACGCCGATCGTTTGCGTAGCTTGAGATCTATCTACCGTGGTTTGGACCATGAAGATGAAATGGTTGCCTTATTTAACCATTGTATATACGATCTGGATTCCAAAGCGCCTTCAATAGACACACCTTTACACGGATTTTTGCCTTTTAAACATATCGATCACCTTCATCCCGATGCTGCTATTGCGATTGCCGCTGCAAAGGATGGCAAGCAAATTACGCGGGAATTGTTCGGCGGTAAAATAGGCTGGGTTGAATGGCAGCGGCCTGGCTTTGATCTGGGCTTAAAATTAAAACAGTGCCTCGACGATAATCCCGGTATCATCGGTATCATGCTGGGCTCACATGGTTTATTTACATGGGGCGATACTGCTTTCGAAAGTTATGTGAACACGCTGGAAGTGATCGAAAAATGCGCTCAATTCCTTGAAGATAATTATGCCAATAATGGTCCGGCTTTTGGCGGTCAAAAGATCGAAGGCCTCAATGAAACAGAACGTAGGAAACGGGCAGCAACCATAGCGCCTTTGTTAAGAGGCTTCTGCTCCAGCGAGCGGCATATGATCGGTCATTTTACTGATGATGCACGGGTGTTGGAATTTATTAATTCCAATGATCTGCAACGGCTGGCACCGCTGGGTACCAGTTGCCCCGACCATTTTTTAAGAACGAAAATAAGTCCGCTGGTATTAGACCTTGAGCCAGGTGAGGATTTATCAGATACTTATGCTATTAAAGAGCGTCTGGTGCCGGCATTTGAGGCCTATCGTAAATTATATGCAGAATACTACAACAGTTGCAAACACCCTGATAGTCCGCCTATACGTGATGCTAATCCCGTGATCATACTATATCCCGGTGTAGGTCTGTTCTCATTTTCCAAGGACAAACAAACTGCCCGGGTAGCAGCAGAATTTTATACAAATGCCATCAACGTAATGAAAGGTGCCGAAGCAATTTCGTCCTACACCTCTTTGCCACGTCAGGAAGCTTTTGATATTGAATACTGGTTGTTGGAAGAAGCCAAATTGCAGCGCATGCCTAAGGCTAAACCACTTTCGGGCAGAATTGCTTTGGTAACAGGTAGTGCAGGTGGGATAGGGAAGGCCATTGCCAAAAAATTCGCAGAAGAAGGCGCAGTTGTTGTGCTTAATGATATGAATGCCGAGCGCCTGGAAGGTGCCTCCGCTGAGTTTAAAAGCAAATTTGGAAAGGATGCCTCTACTGCGGTGGTTTTGGATGTGACCAATAGTGCACAGATAAAAGAGGCATTTGATGCAGCGGCATTGGCTTTTGGAGGGATAGATATTTTGGTAAATAATGCAGGCTTATCGATCTCAAAATCTATAGCCGATCATACCGAAAAAGACTGGGATATTTTATATGATGTATTGGTAAAGGGCCAGTTTTTGGTAACACAGGCAGCGGTTGCGCTTATGAAAAAGCAGGATACAGGAGGCGATGTGATCAATATTGTAAGTAAAAATGCCCTGGTATCCGGCCCCAATAATGCTGGCTACGGTAGTGCCAAGGCTGCGCAGCTGCATTTGAGCCGTTTAAATGCGGCAGAGCTGGGAGGGGATAAGATCCGCGTAAATACGGTGAACCCTGATGCGGTTATAAGCGACAGTAATATCTGGGCAGGTGGTTGGGCCGAGGGCAGGGCTAAAGCCTACGGCATTACCGTAGAAGAATTACCTGCCTACTATGCCAAACGCACGCTGCTCAATGAAATAATTTTACCCGACGATATTGCTAATGCCTGCTTTGCACTGGTTGGCGGTCTGCTGAATAAATCCACTGGTAATGTGCTGAATGTTGACGGGGGGTTAGCAGCAGCATTTGTGCGTTAGTAAATTTTAATGGCATGGATCGCGTAGCTTTTAAAATGAAATTATTACCCGGTTTTGAAGCGGAATATAAAAAACGCCATGACCAGCTATGGCCTGAACTATCTTCCCTGCTAAAGCAAACCGGCATATCTGATTATTCGATCTTTTTGGAGGAAGAGAGCGGAAGTTTGTTCGGGTTTTTAAAAGCGGAGAACAAGGCTGCACTGGATAATTTACCTGCGCAGGCCATCATGCAAAAGTGGTGGGCCTGCATGAGTGATATCATGGAAGTAAACCCTGATCGATCTCCGGTAAGCATTCCTCTAAAAGAAGTTTTTTATTTACCCTGACCAATTCATCAACCATAATATCATGCCAATAGATGCTAGATTAATAGAAGACCACAACGAGCAGCAGTTTAATGCGCATCGCCGAAGATTTGATTTTATAGCTACAGATATTGTGGATGCCGATGCTGTGGTGCAAAAACTTGCTGCATTTAATATAGCCATACCAAGTTGGGCGCTTGGCACAGGTGGCACCCGCTTTGGGCGTTTTAGCGGAGGAGGAGAGCCACGCAATCTGGAAGAAAAGATTGAAGATGTAGGCCTGCTACATGCATTGAACCGTTCAAGCGGTGCAATTTCATTGCATATTCCCTGGGATATTCCTCAAAACTATGCCGATATAAAAGCACTTGCTTCTCATTACCAGCTTAAATTTGATGCCGTAAACTCCAATACCTTTCAGGATCAACTCGGGCAGGCTTTGAGCTATAAATTTGGCTCGCTGCATCATGTTGATGCCAGCGTGAGAAAGCAGGCAATTGAACACAATATTGAAGTCATCCGCCATGGCGTCGAACTCGGCTCAAAGGCGCTAACTGTTTGGTTGGCTGATGGTTCAAGCTTCCCCGGGCAGCTGAATTTCAGGAAAGCATTTCAGCGCACACTTGAAAGTTTACAGGCAATATATAAGGAATTGCCTCCGGACTGGAAATTACTGATCGAATACAAAGCTTTTGAACCCTCTTTTTATTCGACCACTATCGGCGACTGGGGGCAATCATTTACCCTGGCCAATAAACTTGGTCCGCAGGCTTATACTTTGGTTGATCTGGGGCACCACCTGGCCAATGCCAATATCGAGCAGATTGTTGCATTGCTGTTGATGGAAGGAAAATTAGGTGGCTTTCATTTCAATGATTCCAAATATGCTGATGACGATCTGACGGCGGGTAGTATCAAACCTTACCAGTTATTTCTGATTTTTAACGAACTGGTAGAAGGCATGGACGCCCGCGGACTTGAACATGCGACCGGCCTGGGATGGATGATCGACGCCTCACATAATTTGAAAGACCCGTTGGAAGATCTATTACAATCGGTTGAAGCAATAATGATCGCTTATGCACAGGCGCTCACGGTCGACCGCCCCGCATTGGTACAGGCGCAGGAACAGAATGATGTTGTAAGAAGTCAGGAAATATTACAACAGGCATTCCGAACAGACGTTCGGCCTTTGGTAGCCCAATCAAGGTTAATTGCAGGCGCAGCGCTCGATCCTATCGGTTTATACCGGAGTTTGCAAATACGGAAAGGGCTGATCGATCGTCGTGGTGATAGAACGGTAGCAACAGGCCTTTAAAATAGCCGATGAAACCTGTCGCAGCCATATTTGACATCGGGAAAACCAACAAAAAGCTGTTTCTTTTTGATGAGGATTACCATATTGTCGAAGAATATTCAACACGATTTGATGAAATCTCCGATGAAGACGGCTTTCACTGTGAAGATATTAAAGCCCTCAAAAATTGGTTGACCAGCCAACTGAAGGAAAAAAGCACTTCCGGGGAATTTGATATTCGTGCTGTTAATTTTTCGGCCTATGGCGCCAGTCTGGTTTATCTTGACGAAAGCGGGCAAACTTTGACTCCTTTATACAATTACCTGAAACCGTACCCCGAAAACCTGGCCGAGAGTTTATACCAAAACTATGGAGGTAAAGAAGCTTTTTCTATCGCTACAGCTTCGCCTGCCTTAGGTAGTTTGAATTCAGGATTGCAACTTTACCGATTAAAAAAAGAGCAGGCGCATGTTTTTCAAAACGTAAAATATGCCTTGCATTTGCCCCAATATTTAAGTTCAATTGTTTCCGGCCGGTATGTGGATGAGATCACCAGCATTGGTTGTCATACCGCAATATGGGATTATCAGAAAGCCGATCATCACCAATGGGTAAGACAGGAGGGTATTGCTGCAAAATTTCCCGCTATCGTTACGGCTCAGCAAACAATAATGGCAGGGCAATATTGTGTGGGCAGCGGCTTACACGATAGTTCTGCCGCTTTGATCCCTTACCTTCAGAATTTTAAGGAACCTTTTGTGTTGTTATCTACCGGTACCTGGGCTATTAGCCTTAATCCATTTAATCATATTCCACTTACAGGAGCCGAACTTGCGCAAGATTGCCTGTGTTATCTGCAATATACCGGAAAGCCTGTCAAGGCATCGCGCCTTTTTTCGGGACATGAACATGAAGAACAGGTAAAACGTATTGCTGCACATTTTAATAGGCAGGTTAGTGCGTTCAACAACCTGCCATTTGACCCTGATAAAATGACCTGGCTCGAAAAAAACATTACGCAGCAAATCATTGCAACTGATAACGTGTCGGGGTTTAAGTCCCGGGCGCTCGCAGAATTTAAGGATGCAGCAATAGCCTACCACCAACTGATCATCGACCTGGTAAAACAACAGGTGAAATCAACACAGTTAGTAATGCAGGGGCCCGCGGTTAATAAGATTTTTGTAGATGGTGGTTTTAGTCGCAATGAAATTTATATGCAGTTGCTTGCCCGCCAATTTCCGGATATTGAAGTATATGCCGCTACCGTTGCTCAGGCTACGGCGCTTGGAGCGGCTTTAGTTATAGCCAATAGCTGGAACAGCAAAGGCTCCCCTGATGCGCCAATAATGCTCAGAAGGTATCATTGATCCACGATCTGACTTTTTACTCCGTATATTTTTTACCATGCCTTTCTTTTTATCTCATTGTATATCAATGAAATGGTAAAAAAAATATTCGATTTTTATTATAAAATGTCTGCCGTTAGCGTAATAAATACACGCTTTTTTTCCAAAGCAACTATTTTTATCGGGATTCCCGTAAACCAAATTATGATCCCAATGCTCAAAAAATTGCTTTTTGCTTTATGTTTTGCATTTGCGCTTACAGCAGCTCATGCACAGCTTAAATCTCCGCGCCAGTTATTTCCCGGATTATTCGAGACTGTACAGATGTCTGATATTTTCCCGGATAACAAAACCTTCGTGGATGCTACCGCAAAGCGCGATCCGGTTTTAATTTTAAAAGATTATAATGAACAAAAAGACAAACCTGGCTTTGATCTGAAACAGTTTGTTACCGACAATTTCATTATTCCCGGTACCCATAATGATGGTTTTAAAAGCGATATACAAGGTGGCATCCGCAAGCATATCGATACGCTTTGGCAGGTTTTATATCGCAGGCACGAGTCAGTATCGCAGTATTCATCACTTTTGCCGGTTCCGAATGATTTTGTAGTACCGGGCGGACGTTTCCGCGAGACCTATTACTGGGATAGTTATTTTACCATGCTCGGTTTGCAGGAGAGTCATAAAACAAAGATCATCCAGGATATGATCGGCAATTTCGCTTATCTGCTGGATACCTATGGCTTTATTCCCAATGGTATTCGTACTTATTACCTGACACGCTCACAGCCTCCATTTTTTTCGATGATGGTAGACATACTTGCAAAAGATGAAGGTAACAAAGTATATACCAAATATCAGCTCGAATTATTGAAAGAATATGAGTTTTGGATGAAGGGTTCCCAAAATCTGGCAACCGGAAAAGCCATTCGCAACACCGTGCGGATGCAGGGAGGCGAAATATTGAATCGTTATTGGGACGAATCGGACCAACCGCGCGAAGAGTCGTATAAGAAAGACGTTAATGCTGCAAAAGACACCAAACAGGCTCCCGGCGATTTTTACCGTAATATTCGCGCAGCGGCTGAATCTGGATGGGATTTCAGTACGCGCTGGATGGATACCACCGGGAAGCTCGAAACAATACAAACTACCAATATTATACCGGTTGATCTGAACTGCCTGCTATATCACCTTGAATTGGATATCGCTAAATCATATACCATACAGGGAAATGAAGCAAAGTTCAAGTATTACTATAATAAAGCGCAACAACGTAAAAATGCCATCCAAAAATATTGCTGGAGTGGCAGAGAGGCCTGGTTCATGGACTATAACTGGAAAGAAAAGCATACCACAATCCATATTTCACTGGCAGGAGCATTTCCGTTGGAGTTTAAAATAGCCAGTGTTAAACAGGCAGCCAGCCTGGCAGGCACCCTTAAATTGAAATTCTTAAAACCCGGCGGACTGGTTACCACGATTGAACGTTCGGGACAGCAATGGGATAGCCCGAACGCCTGGGCACCGCTGCAATACATCGCTATCGATGGCCTAAATAAATATGGAGATTATGATCTGGCCCGTTCCATAGCCGAAAATTGGGTGCGATCGAATATCAGTGTGTTTAATTCGACAGGCAAATTGATGGAGAAGTACAATGTGATCGATACCGATGTAAAAGCTGGCGGCGGCGAATATCCACTGCAGGATGGTTTCGGCTGGACAAACGGTGTACTGCTTAATTTGCTCAACCATTATCATATCGATACGCTCTGATATTTCAATTCATTGGTTTATTTTTTGATATTTAGCCAAGGGTCAATTTAAAATTACCCGAAAATCGTTTTTTAATATTATTTTAAAACGATAGCTTAGTAGCTAGTTATAAACCAATTTTATGAAGAGAATTTTTCTGCCTGCCTTATTGTTGGTACTGTTTGCGCATGCAGTTAATGCTTATGTTCCACAGCGCCGGGTAGATAGCATAATGGCAGTTCTGAAAAATGAGCTGGCCAACAGAAAACTCTACGATGACAAAAAGGAACTGCGCATCAAGTTATTGAAATATAAACTGGCAAATGCCCCGGCTAACGGGTATAAGGACCAGTACGATCTTTGCAATCAACTCTACGAAGAATATAAAGTTTACCAGTTTGATTCAGCCTACGTTTATACCCAAAAGCTGCTTACGATTTCACTGATCAATCACGATCTGCCAAAATATTACGAAACGAAGATCAAATTGGCATTCGTACTCCTTTCTGCGGGCATGTTTAAAGAGACTTTTGAATGTTTAAGTCAAATAAATTCGCGGGTGTTGAGCAACGAAGCAAAACTCGACTACTATTCAACCAAATCGCGTGCTTATTATGATTTGTCGGAATACAATGGCGATAAGGCCTATGCTGTATATGATCAGGCCGAGGCTATCAAATATGTTGATTCGGCAATTATGTTTTCAGCACCCGGATCGTTTGACCAACTTTATTACAGGGGAAACAAGCAAGTTATTTCCGGTCATTTAATAACACCTTCGCCCGAATACGTAAAACTGCTTTCGCAATATAACCTTTCGGAACATCATCGCGCCATGGTGGCAACCGGGCTCAGTGCCTTTTACAATGGACCATACCAGGAGTTGGATCGGATATTTTTAATGACGGAAGGTGCGATCAATGATATCAGGTCGTCAACCAAAGAAACCACTGCAATTTTTAAATTGGGTTGGGAACTTTACCTGGGCGGCGATATCATTAACGCTTATACCTTTATCAACCAGGCGATGGATGATGCCCAGTTTTATGGAGCAAGATTGCGTAAAGTAAAGATAGGGGCGGTATTACCAATTGTTTCGGCACAGCGCAACATTTTGACAGAGAAAGAAAAGGACAGGTTTCTTGCCTATTTTGTCTCGATCACTGTAGTGGCAATTATAATATCCTCCATTTTGTTTATTGTATTTTACCAGTTCAGGCGCCTTAAAGCAAAAGAGAAGATCATTGAAGAAAAAAATATCCTCCTTGAAAAAATAAACGGCAGATTATCTGAAGACACGCATATCAAGGAAGAATATATCGGCTATTTTTTCAATGTGATATCAGGCTATATCCTCAAACTCGAAAAGCTTAAACGCAGCGTGGAGCGCAAGATAACGACCAAGAAGTACGACGACGTTTTGGTATCGGTAAACGAGATCAATATAAAAAAGGAGCGCGAAACCTTGTTTTATACGTTTGATCATATCTTTCTAAAGATATTCCCCAATTTTATACCAGCATTTAATGCATTATTTAAAGAGGAAGACCAGATATGGCCCAAAGACCACGAAGTATTGAATACGGATCTTCGCATTTTCGCCCTGATGCGTCTGGGAATCAATGATAATGAGACTATAGCAAACATATTGGAATATTCGGTGAATACCATCTATGTCTATAAAATGCGTATCAAGGCAAAGGCACTCGTGCCGAGCGATCAGTTCGATCACCGGATAATGGATATCAAAGCGGTGGACCTGTTTAATAAGTCATAACCGGTATCGTTCCCGGAAATTTCAGTAAATCTTCTTTTACTATACTTTCTCCAGTCCCTTTAAAAAGGCTTAGTGTGTTAAATTAATACTCAAAAAGGTTAAATTAGGCTTATATTTTTCAATAGTTTTTATTTTTTAAATATTTGAAAATCAATATTATAGCTTTTAAAAAACTCGTTTTTTCTTATATTTTTAGTAAAGGGCTAGGTATTTCTCAAGCGTCTTTATTACTTTGTATTGTGGCCTTGAAATAATAAGTTTCGAAAGCACACAAATTATAAACCAATAGATTAATTTTTTTGTTGCGGTAAGTTGGCATCAAGGTGCCTGCCGGGATTTTGCGAAAGTCGGTTTCCGGCTATCTGTAAAATCCACGCGAAAATGAATGTTTACCCGAGGGATGAAATTCGTTGTTCATGCGAATGCATTAAATAAGGTAAACTTTATCAGAAGCATTTTATTGTTTAATTAATAGTTATATTTATTCAGCCAATTAAAAATCAACCCAAATTTTATGCATCTTAAAAATTTACTCAAAGTAAGTTGTTTTATCCTGACCCTCTTCTTTGCTATCCCTGCGATGGCCCAGAACACGGTGGTAACAGGTAAAGTAACAGACTCGAAAGATGGTTCGTCTCTTCCAGGCGTATCCATTTTAGTCAAAGGGACCACAATTGGTACCGTTTCCGATGTTAACGGCGCTTTCAAGCTGTCTGTTCCATCATCGGCTAAGTCAATCGTTGTATCTTACATCGGTTACAATTCTAAGGAAGTTGCCCTTACAGGCGCTCCATTAGCGATCGCGCTTGATCAAAACGCTACTTCGCTGAATGAAGTTACCGTAGTTAGCGTAGGTTATGGTACCGCACGCAAAAGGGATGTAACGGGTGCAATTGAAAGTTTGACTCCTAAAAACTTCAACCAGGGTGCTATTACTAACCCGGTAGATCAGTTGGCAGGTAAGGTTGCCGGCTTAACTATTACCCAACCGGGTGGTGACCCTAACCAAACTGCTTCGGTACGTTTGCGCGGTCAATCTTCATTAGCTGGTGGTTTATCACCTCTATTTGTAGTTGATGGTGTTATTCTTTCCGACCCTAATCAATTTCAGAACATCCCACCGGATGATATCGCTGGTTATGACGTGTTGAAAGATGCGTCTGCTGCTGCTATTTATGGTTCAAGAGGTGCAAACGGTGTGATCATCGTAACAACTAAAAAAGGACAGGCCGGAAGATCTACCATTGCTTACAATGGTTTTATAGGATCGAGCCAGCAAAGCAAATATTATGATCTGTTAACTTCTGACCAATTACGCCAGGCTGTTCCTGCACTGGGTGCTTTGGACAAAGGTGCTAACACTGATTGGCAAAAAGCAATCACACGCACAGCTTACCAGCAACGTCACAGCGTTTCTTTATCAGGCGGTACTTCGACTTCTGATTTTTACGCTGCTGCCGACTATTCAAATGCAGAAGGTATTGTACTTAACTCAGGTAAAGAGCAATTAGGCTTAACCCTGAAAGGTCATGCTAAAGCTTTGGATAACAAATTGGACCTTTCTGCAGGTATCCAAAACGTTAGTACTAAACGTAGCTTCATTGATTATGCTAATTTCAGCTACATGTACAACTCGCCACCAACTTTCCCTGTGAAAAACCCTGATGGCACTTATTATGCTTATACCGACTTTAACGAAGCTAACCCTGTTGAACATATCCAGGAATCATACTTCAGGTCATATGAATACCTGACCCTAATGAATGGTGCAGCTGATTACAGCATCACCAATTCGTTAAAAGTAGGTGTTAACGGGTCACTTTCCCGTGAGAATGGCCAAATGCACGGTTTCGTTCCAACCTTCCCACTTGAAGGAAACGTAAACCAGGCTGGTCAGGCTAACTCCAACAGAAACTCTTATGCTGGTAACATCCACATCAGCTATGATAAATCATTCGGCAAGCACTCTATCAATGTTTATGGTGCTTACGAGTACAATGATTACTTGTATGATAACTTCCGCGCTGTTGGTCAGCAATACATCACTCCAGAAGAGTTAGATAATAACATCGGTGCTGGTAACTCGTTGTTCAATGGTATCAGTTCTTATAAAGAAGAATACCAATTGATCTCGTTCTTTGCACGTGCTGCTTACAACTATGATGGCAGATTCTATGCAACAGCAACTATTCGTCAGGACGGTTCTTCAAAATTTGGTTCAGCTAACCAACGCGGTTGGTTCCCATCTTTCGACTTAGCTTACCGTTTCAAAAAGGACCTGTTAGCTAACGTTGATTGGATCTCTGATTTGAAATTGAGAGCAGGTTTCGGTATCACCGGTAACTCTGACGCTATTTCTCCATACGGAACACTTGAAACTGTAGGCCCTGTTGGAAATTACTACAACGCTGCTACCGGTTCGTTCCCAAGCGCTTACTCTACAACTCAAAATGCTAACCCATTGTTGAAATGGGAACAAAGACAAGGACGTAACGTAGGTTTAGACTTTGACTTGTTCAACAGCCGTATCACTGGTAGCATCAACTACTTCAATGATAAAACTACAAACCTGCTGTACAACTATACTGTTCCAACTCCTCCGTTCGTAACCAATACCTTGCTTGCTAACGTTGGTACCCTGGTAAACAAAGGTTTCGAATTAGCTTTGAGCGCTCAAATTGTTAGAGGCGACAACTTTAAATGGACCGCTGGTGGTCAGATCACTTTCGTTAAAACCACTATTACCAGCCTGTCAGGTCAGTACTCTTATGCAGGTCAAACTTACCAGTTAACTGCAACCCAGATTCCAGTAGGTTATGCAGCTGGTCGTGGTTTGAGTTCTAACCCTATTACCTTCCTGAAACCAGGTTACAGCCCATACGTATTCTACCTGCCACATTACACAGGTGTTGACGCTAGCGGTAACCAAACTTTTGACGGACAGACAATTGCTCAGAACGCCAGCCCAACAGGTCACTATATTGACCCTAGCCCTAAATTCAACTATGGTATCACCAACAGCTTTGATTATGGCAACTGGAATCTGAACTTTGCACTGCGTGGAGTTTACGGTCAGAAAGTATTTAACAACACTTTACTTGACGTTGCAACTGTTACCCGTTTACCCGGAAACAACATAACCAAAGAAGCATTGACCAATGGTATCAAAGACGCACCAGTTTCATCCGACTTGTGGCTTGAAGACGCATCATTCCTGCGCCTTGACAACGCTTCATTGGGCTATACATTCAAAAACGTAAGCTTTGCAAGTAACCTGAAGGTTTATGTTGCAACTAACAACTTGTTTGTAATTACCAAATACAAAGGTCTTGACCCGGAAGTAAAAACTGAAAATGCTGCTGGCGGTAATATCTTGTTCGGTAATAACCTGAACGGTTCAAACAACCAGGCTTATATAGATGCAAACTACGGTGGTCAGGCTTACTACCCTCGTGTTAGAACAATAACTGTTGGTTTGAACGTAACATTGAAATAAAAAATATTACTTAAAGAAATATAGTGATGAAAAGAAGAAAACTATTTATTATCACCTGTACAGTGTTACTGGCGGGTGGTATCACGCAATCGTGTACAAAGCTCGATAAAAAGGTTTACAGCGTCGAGCCTGTAGGCAATTTCTACCAGACACCTGACCAAATTGCGGCCGGTGTTGCACCAGCCTACATTGCGTTACAGAACATTCCGGATGGAAACGTAAACCAAATGAATGAAATTACTTCTGACGAGGTTATTGTACCAACCCGTGGTAACGACTGGTATGATGGCGGTCAATGGCAGGGTTTGTGGTTGCACAAATTTAAACCAGACGTTTTTGTTGACGGCGGTTGGAGCGATCTGAACAATGGTATCGGTAAGGTGAATTTTACCCTGAACATCCTGGGTGGCCTTCCAAACAAACCAGCTAACTTTGACGCAATCGTTGCTGAATTAAAGGTTTTGCGTGCTTACTTCATATTCGAATTGATGGATATGTTTGGTAACGTGCCTTTGGTTACTGATTACAATACTGACCCTAGTAAAGTAACTCAGCAAACACGCGCTGCTGTATATGCGTTCCTTGAAACCGAATTGACTACAAATGTGCCTTTACTGGCTTCAAATGTTGACAAAACTACTTACGGTCGTGTTACCCAGTATGCAGGTTACATGCTGTTAGCTAAGTTGTACATGAATGCTCAGGTTTACACTGGTACTGCACAATGGGCTAAAGCAATTACTGCACTTAACCAGGTGATCAACTCAGGTAAGTATTCTCTGCAGCCTAACTACTTTGATAACTTCTCTAACTCAAACGAGGGTTCTACTGAAAATATCTTTGTAGTTCCATTTGATAAAGTTAATATCGGTGGTAACAACTGGGAGATGCAAACCTTGCACTACTCTTCTAATGCTACTTATGGTTTAACCGGTCAGCCTTGGAATGGTTTCTGCTCTACTGCTGATGTTTACAACAAATTTGAAGTGGCTGACGTTCGTCGTACACAATACCTGGTAGGTCAGCAATACGCTTCTGATGGTGTAACTCCATTAACCGATCCACAGGCAAACTTGCCAGTGATTTTCGATCCTAACCTTACTTCAATATCAGACGCTTCTGGTTTGTTCCGTATGAAAGGTGCACGTAACGTGAAATATCATCCAGAAGCAGGTACTGCTGGTGGTCAAAGTAATGACATGGTTATTTTCCGTTTAGCTGATGCTTATCTGATGCTTGCAGAAGCTTCGTTACACACTGGCGACAATGCTACTGCATTGACTGCTGTTAATCGTGTACGTCAACGTGCTGGTGTTGCTGCATGGACTGCCGGAGACTTAACTTACGCTAGCTTACTTGACGAAAGATCACGTGAGTTAGGTTGGGAAGGTTGGAGAAGGAATGACCTGATCCGTAACGAAGTGGCAACCGGGGTTAAATACTTTACCGGTGCTCGTACACCTGCTAAAACTGATGATGGTGATACCCACACATTTGTGTTCCCGATCCCAGCACCAGAACTTATCTCGAACCCTAACCTGCACCAAAACCCAGGTTATTAATTAATTCGATTAATATTACAAGAAAACAGAGTAGTTCAATACTACTCTGTTTTTTTTGTTATAAACTTGTTGTATGCAAAACAAGATCATTTGTTTTATCTTATTATTTTTTGGTTTAGGAATTAGTTCATGCCATAAGGCAGATCAACTTCCTGATCCGAAAGATGCTTTGTTCCAGCTTCAGCCTACTTCGGTAACCGGTATTAATTTTAATAACAAGGTAATTGAGGACGGCCAGTTCAATGTTTTTAATTATCGCAATTATTACAACGGCGCAGGAGTTGCTATCGGCGATGTAAATAATGACGGTAAACCAGATATCTTTTTTACCTCCAATCAGGGTGAGAACAGACTTTATATCAATAAGGGCAATTGGAAATTTGAAGATGTGACCGCCAAAGCTGGCGTAAAAGGTTATCACCGCTGGCATACCGGTGTCACGATGGTTGACATTAATGGTGATGGATGGCTTGATATTTATGTGTCCAATAGCGGTGGATTGAAAGATGCCGACCGTGCAAACGAACTTTATATCAATCAAGGAGATGGTACTTTCAAAGAGGAAGCAATAAAATATGGCCTGGCCGATAAAGGTTTGTCTACCCAGGCCATATTTTTTGACTTTGATCACGATGGCGACCTGGATTGCTTTGTTTTGAATAATACGTACAGGCCTATAGGTAGTTTTGGTTATAACCGGGATATCAGAAATATCCGCGATCCGCTAAACGGCGACCGCCTGTACAGGAATGACAATGGTAAATTTGTTGACATCAGTGCTCAGGCAAATATTTACGGTAGTGAAATTGGATTCGGTCTTGGGGTAACTGCTGGTGATCTTTTCAATTCTGGTTGGGATGATATGTATATATCAAACGACTTTTTTGAGCATGATTACGTTTATCAAAATCAACATAACGGTAAATTTAAAGATGTTAGCGATGACGCAATCGGGCATATGAGCCTGTCATCGATGGGCTCGGATATGGTTGACATCAATAACGATGGGTTGCTTGACGTATTTACAACCGACATGCTTCCTGAAAATGACTACCGGTTAAAAACTACAACCAAGTTTGACGAATACGACGTTTATAATGCCAAACTAAAAAATAGCTTTCACCATCAATTTACTAAAAACTGCCTGCAACTTAATAATGGGGATGGGACATTTAGCGAAATTGCCGATCTGGCAGGCGTTAATGCAACGGACTGGAGCTGGGGGGCGCTTAGTTTCGACTTTAACAATGACGGCTGGAAGGATATTTTTGTTAGCAACGGTATCAGCCGGGATTTGACTAACCAGGATTTTCTGGCTTATTTTAGCAGCCAGGAGGTGATGGATGAAGTTAAAAGCGGTGGGTTCCGGTCGAAAAAGTTTTTGGATAAGATGCCAAAAACACCCATCACCAGCTATGGGTTTTTGAATCAGAAAAATCTGACTTTCAAAAATGCGACCATTCCAATGGGCTTCACAACACCAAGTTTTAGCAATGGTGCCGCTTATGGCGACCTTGACGGCGACGGCGATCTTGATCTGGTAGTTAGCAATGAAAATGGTCAGGCTTTTATTTACCGAAACATGACTTCGGAACGAACTCGCGCTCATTTCCTTAAAGTAAACCTGAAAGGCATAGGCATGAACACCTTTGGTATTGGAGCGAAAGTTACCATCTATACCAAAGGAATGCAGCAGTTGCTTGAACAGATGCCAACCCGTGGTTTTGAGAGCGCAAGCGAACCCGTATTGAATTTTGGTATAGGTACATCTACTAAAATAGATAGCCTTAGGGTAACCTGGCCTAATATGAAAATGCAGGTGTTACATAATATAGCGGCAAATAGCACCGTTACGTTGCACCAAACAGATGCGATACAGATTTATCGTCCCGATTTAGTAAAACCAAGCCCTTATTTTGTAAATGTTACGGCTACACAGGTAAAAGGCGATATCAAACATAAAGAAAACGATTTCAAAGACTTTGACGACCAACGCCTCATCCCTAAAATGATCTCTACCGAAGGGCCTAAACTGGCAGTTGGCGACGTAAATGGCGATGGTCTGCCCGATTTTTTTATGGGCGGTGCCATTGGTGATACCTCTAAGCTGTTTATTCAACAACCAGATGGAACTTTTCAGCAAAAAAGCGAATACCCTTTTGCTCAGGATAAGAACAGCGAGAATATTGGTGCCTTATTTTTTGATGCTGATCATGACGGTGATCTTGATCTGGTAGTTGCTTCGGGCGGTAACCAGGAAAAAGAAGGCTCGCTTGATTTGTTGTCCCGGCTGTATATTAATGATGGGAAAGGGAACTTTACCCGTAAATTCAATGGCTGGCCGCAGATATCAATTAATGCTTCCTGTGTTAGGTTGAATAGCAACAATGGCGATCTGTTTATTGGTGGCCGAAGTGTTCCGGGTTCGTATGGACTCATTCCCACAAGTAAATTATTGCGGAATGATGGGCATGGTAATTTTACCGATATAACAGCGACTTTGGCTCCAGAGCTTCAAAAACTTGGCATGGTTACCGACGCGCAATGGGTTGATATTGATGGTTCGGGCAAAAACTCGTTGGTTGTGGTTGGCGATTGGATGCCGGTAACCATATTAAAATACTTAAATGGTAAACTGCAAAAAACGGGTGAAATTGCCAACTCTTCGGGTTGGTGGAATTGTCTTACTGTTGCGGATATTGATGGTGACGGCAAACCCGATTTGGTTGCAGGGAATATGGGATTGAATTCGAAAATTAAGGCAGATATCGACCATCCGGCAAAAATGTATGTTGCGGATTTTGATGAAAATGGGCAGTATGAGTGTATTCCGGTTTATTATAAAACTGATGGTAAAGCTTATCCATTTAATCTGCACGACGATATGATCAAGCAAATGCCTTATTTGAAAAAGAAATTTTTGCGGTATGATGCTTACGCTGGTAAAGCTATTGAAGATATTTTCGCGCCTGATGTACTCAACAATGCTTCTGTGTTGCAGGTGAACCAAACCCAGACCTGCATTTTTTACAACAATGGCAAAGGTGAATTTACAATGACCCCGTTGCCGGTAAGAGCGCAGTTTTCCTCTGTTTTTGGGATTTTGGTTACCGATGTCAACGGTGACGGACAAAAGGATATCGTTTTAGGAGGCAATTTTTATGGCCTGAAACCCGAAGTTGGGCGGTATGATGCCAGTTATGGCGTAACTTTCCTGGGCCACCCGGGCAGGCGGTTTGAGTACATAAAGCCAAACCAGAGTGGTTTATTTGTTAAAGGTGAAGTACGAGACATTGCAACCATAAAGACCAGGGCCGGCGAAAAGATCATCGTAGCCCGAAACCATGATGCATTGCAAATTTTTGAACGAGCTAAAACGTCGAAAAATTGATGCGGATATTAACAATGTCAGTATCTGATTTTGGCAATTTATTGTCAAGATAGGTTTCGAAAGGTAATATGGGTACCTGCATATTTCTATCCTTAAAATAACGATAAACCGCAGTGTAGGCATTTTGCCGATCGGCAAATCTGCCCTTAAAGTTAACTGTATAGAAATAGCCGCTTGACGGCATTGTCATAAAAATAAATGGGGTCTTTGTCTGCACTTTTTTATCGACGGGCAAACCAACCTTCAGATGGACTGAATCGTTGCGGCCTGGCAAAAACTGTGCTATTAAAGGCTGCGTTTGCTGCAATTGGTTAGTACCCAGATAATGTTGTAAGGTTTGAAGAATTGCCTGTGCACCTATGAACTTGTTTTTTGACAATACCGTATTGCTTAATACTACGATACTAGTATCTGTAACATGTATCTTATTAATATGAAACCCATAGTAAAGATCGGGCGTTTCCATAAAACGTTTCAGATCGATTAAATGGGCATAGGTTGAACTGGCGCCGTCAATAAGGTCATATAGGTAACGGTAGAGGCTAACTTTTTCGTCCAACCGGGCTAGGGTATAATTTTGATCAATTGCCGGTATAAGTGTATACAGGTATTGGTGTTCCTGTTCCGCTCGTTGTTCGACCACGCTAAACGAGTAACCATTTACCGGGGTTACCTGCAGCGTCAGTTCGCCCAGCATAACGGAGAAGCTGCTTCTGGCATTTATCATGGCAATCTTTGGTGAATCTATAAGCCAGGTGCTGCGCAGATCCGATCGCCACTTCGGCCAGTTATTGGATTTTGATAGCACCTGGTATGTGTTAAAAAATGTAGCTTTTATTTTTACTTCAAATTGTCGGCTAATAGGTATAAATAAGGCGATCAAAACCAATATGGGCAAAAGGGCAAACAGTAGTTTTTTCTTCATCAGTATCTGTAAAAATTGACGGACAGTAAAAGTAACAAAAAATAGGTTTTTTAGATTAAAATCAGGCTTTTTAGGTTACAATCCTTGGTTAATTCGGCATTATTTGGTACTTTTATAAGCCAAATAAACCCTGATATTTATATATAATGCATTCAGAACCAGGTTGTAGAAAATCAACTAATTGATCTCCGAAATTCTAAAACGCTGTTCTGCAATAAACCCCGGAATAAAACCATTCATGATAAGCCTGCAAGCAACGATCGGCCGCCGGATCTGGGTGTTATACCTGCCTTTAATGATTGCTGTGCTTTTCATTACAATTCTTCCATCATGTAAGGGTACTAAATCGGGTACACCTTTGTTTCAATTGCTCGATTCAACTCAAACTGGTATCAATTTCAATAATAAACTAAGTGATAATGATACCCCGGGTATACTCAACTACTTATACTTTTATAACGGCGGTGGTGTAGCCGTAGGCGATGTAAACAACGACGGATTGCCAGATATTTTTTTTACATCTAATAGAAAAGGGGGTAACAAATTGTATATCAACAAGGGCAATTATCATTTTGAAGATGTTACCCAAAAGGCTGGATTAGGGGGTACCGCCGATTGGTGTACCGGGGCGACTATGGTTGATATTAATAACGATGGATACCTTGATATTTATGTTTGCGCGGTGGCCGGAAAGCTTGGCCTGCAAGGGCATAATGTGTTGTATATCAACAACCATGACGGCACATTTACCGAACGTTCGGCTGAATATGGTCTCAACTTTTCAGGCTATTCGACACAGGCGGTCTTCTTTGACTATAATCACGATGGCAGTTTAGATTGTTTTTTGTTGAACCAGTCGAATCACTCGGTTGATACCTATGGCGATACAGCGCTGCGTAAAAAAGTAAATATTCTGGCCGGCAGCAAACTGTACCTCAATCAAAATGGGCATTTTATTGATGTTACTTCAAAATCAGGCATCTACAGTAGCGCTTTGGGATACGGCCTGGGTGTTGCCGTTGGCGATATTAACAACGACGGTTGGGAGGATATTTATGTAGGGAACGACTTTCACGAAAATGACTACTACTATATTAACAACCACAATGGTACTTTTACTGAATCCGGAGCTAAGCATTTTAACCATTACAGCCGATTTAGTATGGGCAATGATATGGCCGATTTTAACAATGATGGCCAGCTCGACATTGTCACGGCCGATATGCTACCCGGCGGAGAAAAGGTGTTAAAGACTTATATGGGCGATGAATCTTTCGACCAGTATAAATACAAAATTTTGAGCGGTGGTTTCCAGTACCAGTATTCACGTAATTGCCTCCAAAAAAACCTGGGCAATGGCGAGGCCTTTGCTGAGGTTGGTATGATGGACGGTGTTTACAATACCGACTGGAGCTGGAGCCCGCTGCTGGCTGATTTTGATAATGACGGCATTAAGGATCTGTTTATTGCCAATGGTATTAAGCGCCGGCCTACTGATATGGATTATATCAGCTTTGTATCTGATATCAATATACAACGTATGCTGGTGCAGGGGCACCAGGTTGATTATACCGCCCTTGAAAAAATGCCTGAAGGCGAAGCTCATAGCTATATTTTCAAGGGAACAAAAAGTGAAAAATTTATTGATGAAAGTGCTGTTTGGGGATTGCAGGAAGCCATGATCTCAAACGGGGCGGCATATGCCGATCTGAACAATGATGGTAATCTCGACCTGGTAACCAATAACATGAATCACCCGGCTTGTATATACAAAAACACCTCAAAGAGTGCGAATTATCTTTCGATAAAATTTACCGGCCGGCAAGATAATCGGTTTGGTATCGGTGCTAAAGCTTATGTTTTTAGCGGGAAAAAATTACAATATGAACAATTAATGCTTACCCGTGGCTTCCAGTCGTCGGTTGAGCCTAAATTGCATTTTGGGCTGGGATTGGATAAAAATCCGGATAGCGTTTTGATCGTTTGGCCTAACCAATCTTATCAGGTCATTAAAAATGTAAAAGCTAACCAGGTATTGCAGGTAGATGAAAGAAATGCTGCCGGCAGTTTCGTGTATAGTAAATATTTCCCTCCAGCTAAACCTGCTTTTGAAGATATTACCGCTAACGTTTCCGTCAATTGGTCCCATAAAGAAAATAATTTTGTCGACTTTAACCAACAGCCGCTGATACCACACATGCTATCATCTGAAGGTCCAAGGATAGCGGTTGCGGATATTAACCATGATGGACTTGACGATTTCTATGTTTGCGGTGCGAAGGACCAGCCTGGCGCTTTGTTCATTCAAATGGCCAATGGTAAGTTTGCACAGTCGAAGCAGCCTGCATTTGTTACAGATGCGGCATCCGAAGATGTAGATGCGGTATTTGTTGATGTAAATAATGATGGATATCCCGATCTGTATGTAGTAAGCGGCGGGAGTGAATTACGCAATGGTGAGCCTGAATTAGCCGATCGCTTGTATATGAACGACGGTAAAGGGCATTTCAACAAAGCCACTGATCTGCCTAAAATTCTCAGCAATAAATCTGCGGTAGCTGTAGCCGATGTGAATAACGACGGTTATCCTGATCTGTTCGTATCCGGAGCACCCGCAGGGTTTGGATTTGGACTTATTCCCGAATCTTACCTGCTGATCAATGACGGGCATGGGCATTTCAGCCAGGCAGTATTGCCTGAAGCTTTAAGACATGCCGGAATGATCCGTTCTGCAGCTTTCGCCGACCTGGATAATGATGGCTGGCCCGACCTGGTAGTAGCAGGTGAATGGATGCCCGTAAAGATATTTCTAAACAAACATGGTAAGCTGGTTGAACAGGCTAACCAATCTGTAAATAGCTTAACCGGCTGGTGGCAGAGGATACAATTGGCTGATGTTGATGGAGATGGTAAAATAGATATTATAGCAGGTAACTACGGATGGAACTCGAAACTAAGACCGACCGAAACCGATCCGGTGAAATTATTCCTGGCCGATATCGATAAGAATGGCACGGTTGACCCCTTATTAACCTACAGTATCGACCAAAAAGATTATACTTTTCTGGGTAAGGGCGATATTGAAAAGCAGGTCCCACTGCTGAAAAAGAAGTTTTTGTACTACCATGATTTTGCCGGAAAATCGGTAAACGAGCTTTTTGGCGACTCGTTGAAAGGGGTTAAGCTGCTAACGGCCAATAACTTTAGTTCGGGGGTGTTTTTTAACAAAGGCAATGGTAATTTTGAGTTTAAACCTTTTCCGGCCCCGGCGCAGACTGCACCACTATTTGGTTTTGCAACGATCAACGGCGCAAAGAACGAAATCATAGCCGGAGGGAACTTCAGTGGTGTGTTGCCTTATGAAGGACGTTATGATGCAGATTATGGCGATGTGATTTTCGTTGATAAAAATGCCGGTTTCAGCACTTTGTCGCCTGTTTCCTCCGGTTTCCTGCTTCGCGGTGAAGTACGTGATATTAAAATTATTAAAACAGCCCACGGTCCAATCTATATAGTGGCATTCAATAATAACAGACTAAGATTTTTCAGGCAAACTAATAATTGAATATGAACAAGTTAAAGATAGTAGTATTTGCATTGTTGCTGGCATTTGCCGGAACCGGATATGCGCAGGATCCCTGGGTGATCAAAGCTGCGAAGATAGACCCTTCCAATTATTACGGTATTACGGTTGCCAATGGCATGATCGGTATAGTATCGTCGCCGGAACCATTTAAGGTGAAAAATGTTGTGCTTGCCGGAGCCTACGACTTATACGGCAGGGGGCGCGTTAGCAATTTTCTCAATAGTTTTAACTTGCTGAACAGCTATCTCGAGATCAATGGAAAGCGGATAGATGCGGGAAACATCGGTAATTTTAAACAGGAGTTGGATATGCAGCATGCGGCATTTACCACAAGTTTTGATTTTGGTGACGAAGCGACTGTAAAATATACCTATTATTCTTTGCGCCAATTGCCTTTTACCGTGTTGATGGATATTTCTATTGTCGCAAAAAAGCCCATTAGCATCACAGCAGCGAGCGTGATGGAAGCTCCCGATGCTTTAAAAGAGGTACAGAATTATTATAACGAAATAGATCGCCCGCATGTGACCATCAGCTTGTTGACTTCAACTGCAAAAAGTCCGACCGGAAAGCTGCAATTATGTGCTTCCAATACTTTTTTGTTTGATGAGCCACATGGGCAGGAACCCAGGGTGATACACGAAATGTGGGACAATAATATGCACCTGATGAAATTTAGTAAACAACTAACTTCAGGTCAAACCTATCGGTATGCTGTCGCAGGTTCATCCATCACCTCGGCACATGATGCAGATCCATTGAATCAGGCCGAACGGTTAACCATGTTTGCCAAGTTGGAGGGACGCGATCGGCTGATCCAGTTTCACTCTCAGGCCTGGGACGAACTATGGAAAAGTGATATCAGGATAGAAGGCGACCCTCAGGCACAGCAGGATGTGCATAGCATGCTTTATCATTTGTACTCCTTTTCGCGCGCCGGCACTGCTTATTCGCCGTCGCCTATGGGGCTTTCCGGTTTAGGTTATAACGGGCACGTTTTTTGGGATGCCGACCTTTGGATGTTTCCTGCAGTTTTGGTGTTACATCCCGAGATCGCTAAATCAATGGTCGAGTACCGCTTTCAGCGATTGTCCATGGCCCGGCAGAATGCTTTTTCTCATGGTTATAAAGGCGCTATGTTCCCCTGGGAAAGTGCCGATAGCGGGGTAGAGGAAACGCCGGTTTGGGCATTGAGTGGTCCGTTTGAGCACCATATTACTGCCGATGTTGCCCTGGCTGCCTGGAAATACTATAGCGTTACGCAGGATAAACAATGGCTGCTGGAAAAAGGATGGCCCCTGCTTTCGGCTACTGCCGATTTTTGGGCCAGCCGGGTTGAACGAAACGGGCCCGGTCATTATGATATCAAGGACGTAGTTGCTGCCGACGAATGGGCCGAAAACGTAGACAACAATGCATTTACCAATGCAGCTGCCAAAGCTAACCTGCAATTTGCAATTACAGCTGCTAAAATACTCGGACTAAAGGCTGATCCGGATTGGCAGAACGTGGCCGACAATATCCCTGTATTAAGTTTTCCGGATGGTGTTACACGCGAATTTGCCACCTATAAGGGTGAAGGGATTAAGCAGGCGGATGTAAATTTACTGGCCTATCCATTAAATACAATAAGCGATCCTGCACAGGTGAAAAAAGACCTCGAATACTATGAAACCCGTGTTCCTAATGCTGGTACACCGGCGATGACGCAGGCGGTTTTTGCATTATTATATGCACGGCTGGGGGATGGTCAAAAGGCTTATCACTTTTTTAAAGATGCTTATGAACCTAACCTGAATCCGCCATTCAGGGTGATCGCGGAGACCAAGGGCGGCACAAATCCTTATTTTGCTACTGGTGCAGGCGGAATAATTCAGAGTATGCTGATGGGATTTGGAGGGCTGGATATTACCGATAGCGGTATCGTTCAGATAAAAAGTAAACTACCATCAAACTGGAAATCATTGACAATAACTGGTGTTGGCCCCGATAAAAAAACTTACGTTGTTAAATAATAAATCATATGAAACGCTTTTTCTTACTTGCTGCTCTTGCTTTATTTGTTTTTACCTCGTGTAAAAAATCAGATTATAAGCAAATACTTCATGACCCCAAGCTCTTTAGCCGTACAGTTTTTGAATTGAACGATGTTATTATGGGTAATAATTTTTCGCCACCGGTTGGTTCACGCAATTATGCCTATGCATCTATTGCAGCTTATGAAGTTGTAGCGGCAGGCGATCCCGCACATTACAAATCATTGGCGGGCCAGGTCAATGGTCTGGCCAAAGTTGCCCAACCCGAAAGCGGCAGGGAGATTGACTTTGAATATGCTTCGATCGTAGCTTTTTGTAAAGTTGGTGAAGCAGTTACCTTCCCGGAAGGCAGTATGAAATACATGACAGATAGTTTGCATCAGATAGCTGTAGACCACGGCATGCCTTCAGATGTGATCGTTAATTCTGAAACTTATGCAAAGGCAGTCGCCAAGTCAATTATGACCTGGAGCAAAAAAGACCATTACCTGCAAACGCGGAGTATGCCCAAATTTCCAATTAAAGATTCAGCAGGCCGATGGGTGCCAACTCCTCCCGGGTATTTTGAAGCAGTAGAACCGCATTGGAACGAGATCAGGACGCTGGTAATGCATGATGCTAATGAATATATTGTTACGTCGCCGCCCGCATTTAATGTCACTGATAAAAATAGTGCCTATTATAAAGAGGTGATGTTATCAAAGAACCGCATTGATAGTTTAACACCTGAACAGATCCATATCGCTGATTTTTGGGATGATAACCCTCAAAAAATGAATGTTTCGGGTCATGTGATGTTCATTACCAAAAAATTCTCGCCTCCGGGTCATTGGATGAGCGTGGTTGGTATCGGGGCAGAAAAAGTTCATGCAGATTTTAATACTACAGTTTGTGCTTATGCTAAAACAGCTATTGCCTTATTTGATGGTTTTATAGAATGCTGGACAGCAAAATATAAATATAAAGGTGTACGACCTGAAACGGTGATCAACAAATATTTTGACCCAAACTGGAGGCCACATCTGCAAACACCGCCCTTCCCGGAATATACATGCGGACACTGTACCATTTCAGCTGCAGCAGCTGAGGCGGTGAGTAGTGTTCTGGGCGACCATGTTGCCTATACCGACACCACCGAATTGCAATTTGGGATCAAAAACCGATCGTTCAAATCCTTTGCTGACGCAGCAGATGAGACATCGTTATCGCGATTTTACGGGGGAATTCATTTTCATAACTCTTGCATCGTATCGCATAACTTCGGTAAAGTAGTTGGAGACTCTGTAGTTAAAAAGCTGATCATGAAGAAATAAACATGTTTTTGGAGCTGGTATAAAAAAGTGTATATATTTTTTTAATCTCCTTGGTTTGCAAATAATTAAAAATCAGAATTTTAACTGTAAAAACAATATTTTTTAATTATATTTTTTCTATAAAAAATTGACATAGGCTTTGTGCCTGATACTCCGAATCAGAATAGTTGTAATTTTATGTTACACTCAGTTACTCAATAATTTGTGTGTATGTAAAATTGGTTTAGTTACAAAAGGTAGTCAGCGATTGACTACCTTTCTTTTTTTATATTTAGCTCAATAGCGGATGATAAAACCATTTTTATTGATTGTGGGTACAATGCTTACCCTCAATTATAATAGCAACGCTAACACTTTTACTGCCAGAAAACCCGATCGCATTTGCGATACGAGCGAAAACTGGACCTTTAAGCCTTTTGTTAAACTGGATAGAGTTAACCCGGTATTGACACCAGGAACCGGAGTTTTTTTCGATCCGATAGTTAAAGCAAATATCTCCTGGGAAGCTAAAGATGTTTTTAATCCGGCTATCGTTACCCGCAATGGCAAGGTTTACATGCTGTATCGTGCCCAGGATAAGGTAGGCAAACCTGCCGGAACTTCGCGTATCGGGCTGGCTGTAAGTACAGATGCGGTTCATTTTAAACGAATGCCAGCGCCAGTCTTTTATCCCAATAATGACGCTTTCAAATCCGCCGAATGGGAGGGAGGTTGCGAGGACCCACGTGTAGTTGCTGACAGCAAAGGAACTTATTACATGACCTATACCGCGTATGACGGCACTACTGCACGCTTGTTCGTAGCAAGTTCGCGCGATCTGTTGCACTGGCGAAAATATGGCAGCGTTTTTGCCAAAGCTTATCACGGAAAATACGCTAAAAAATGGTCCAAGTCGGGATCGATCGTGTCTAAATATGTGAACGGACAGGCCATAGCAACCAGAATAGATTGCAAATACTGGATGTATTGGGGCGATGCCCAGATTTGGATCGCAACCTCGGACGACCTGATCAACTGGACGCCGGTTGAAATGAAAGCGGGGGAACAGCCTCCTGTGAAATTGCGTGACCAGGCCCTTACAGTGCCCGATCTGAAAGTGGTGATCCCAACACGCAGTGGTAAATTTGACAGCGACCTGGTGGAGTCGGGCCCCCCTGCTATACTAACTAATAAAGGCATCCTGTTGATCTATAACAGTAGAAATTCACCTAAAGACGGCGATGCTTCCCTGCCCGATGGAACCTATGCTGCAGGTGAAGTGCTGTTTGATAAAAATGATCCTACCCGAATCATCCACCGTGCCGAAAGCTATTTTATCAAGCCAGATAAACCTTATGAGTTTACCGGGCAGGTTAACCAGGTTTGTTTCCTGGAAGGGCTTACGCAGTTTAAAGGTGCCTGGTATCTGTATTACGGTACTGCAGATTCAAAAATTGCAGTAGCTAAAAGTGCAGGTTTAAAGTAAATTTGATTTTGCACTAACATCAAAGGAAAGATATATCTTTAGTTCTATAAACTTATTTATGTTTCGCCGCTTATTTATACTGTCGTTTGGCATTTTTGCCAGCGCCTTGCTTTCAGCACAACAGCCAAAGCACCTGATCCGTTCCCATTCAAAAGCAGTGATAGCACCTGTTGGATTATTGAAGAATATTCCTGATTCTGTTCTGCTCGAAATAGTTCAAAGGCAAACTTTCCGTTATTTCTGGGACTTTGGTCACCCGGTAAGTGGTTTGGCCCGCGAACGCGATAATACGGTGCATGCGCAATACTATTGGGATTATATCAATGAAGCCGATGATGTGCCCAATTTTAGTAAAGGCACTTTTGGGCACGAAGCATGTGCTATTGGCGGTACTGGTTTTGGTATCCTGTCAACGATAGTAGCAGTAAACCGAGGCTGGATTGGGCGTGATACCGCCATAAAGCGGTTGAACAAGATCGTTGATTTTCTGGCTAAAGCCGATTGTTATCATGGGATCTACCCCCATTTTATGAATGGTGTAACGGGTAAAACCATTCCTTTCGGACGCCTTGACGATGGTGCCGATCTGGTAGAAACCTCGTATCTGATGATGGGCCTGCTTACTGCCAGACAATATTTTAACAAAGACACGCCAATAGAAAAATATTTCCGGAACCGGGTAAATGAGATGTGGCTGGATGCTGACTGGAACTGGCATAGCAAGGGTGGCAATGAGCATTTGTATTGGCATTGGAGCCCTGCAAACGATTTTAATATGAATTTCCCAGTGTTTGGTTATGATGAGGCATTGATCACCTATATCGTAGCGGCCTCATCAACTTCGCATCCGATATCGAAAGAATTGTACATCAACTCCTGGGTTAAAAGCCCTGGTTGGAAGAACGGGAATTCATACTATGGCATAAACCTGCCATTAGGCAAGTATGAGGGAGGAGGGCCGTTGTTTTTCGAACAATATACCTATATGGGAATAGACCCAAATGGCCTGAAAGACGATCAGGGTATCGACTATTTTCAACAGGTTAAAAACCATACCCTTATCAATCGGGCCTATTGTATAGCCAATCCAAAAAAATATAAAGGCTATGGTGAAAATTGCTGGGGACTTACTGCCGGCGACAGCTTTAAAGGCTATGTGGCCCATTGTCCGGATGACGACAGGGGAGTGATACAACCCACAGCCGCACTTTCATCTTTTCCTTACACACCCGAATATTCGATGCAGGCTTTGAAACATTTTTATTTTGATCTGGGCAGTAAAATTTGGGGACCTTATGGTTTTGCTGATGGTTTCAGCGAATCCCATAACTGGTATGGTAAAACCCACCTGGCAATTGATGAGGGCCCCATTGTAGTGATGATCGAAAATTATCGCACGGGCCTGATCTGGAAGTTATTTATGAATTGCCCCGAGATAAAAAATGGATTGAAGAATTTGGGATTTACCAGTAGTTATTACTAAGGGCAAATCAGTTATGCTGTTGTATCTGCACCAAGCCAAATGTTGAATTGCCTTTTAACAGGAGCATTTTCTCGGTGCTTCGTGTTTGGTATACGTTATTACGGTAATCTTCAATAGTTGCCATGAATTGCGAAAAATCTGCGTCGATATGCCAATCTGCCGGTACCGTGATGATCAATTCCCCAAATGCCTGGGTGATGTCGAGTACTGCGGTGCCGTTAATATCTGCACCGCTTAGATCGATCTCGGTTGAACCAAAGATATTATTGATCGATCCGCCCTTGAAGTTTTTGGAAAAGATAGTTCTTTTTATGCCGCCGAAAATTACACGGGTTTCCAAATAATCGTCAGCGTTCGGGATCACGGTTGGTGGTACATTCATGGCTTTTATCTTTGATGATGCTCAAAATTATGCGTCAAAGCCATTCAGGAAAGTTAAATGTTGTTAAATACAGCATAATGTCGGTGAACAGGACAAATAATCCGGTAAATAATTAAAGCCCCAACATTTGGTAACTCCCATTGCATAGGTATATTAGACAAATGAAGAAGTACTATTTACTGGTGCTGTTTTATTTAGCAGGACTATTGCTTTCTGCGGTACAGCCCCATGATTATTTTACCTGGATATTGGAAGTTTTTCCGGCAATCATAGGCTTCCTGATATTGTTATTTTCTTTTAAATCTTTCAGATTTACCTACCTCACCTACTTTTTTATTTTGTTGCATTGCTATATCCTGTTTATTGGCGGACATTATACTTATGCGCTGGTACCTGCATTTGATTGGGTCAAAGAGGTATTGCATCAAAGCCGAAACAATTATGATAAAGTAGGACACTTTTTTCAAGGCTTAGTGCCGGCTATGATAGCAAGGGAATTATTGATCAGGAAACAAGTGATCAACAAAAAAGGATGGACAGCATTTCTGGTGATCAGCATTTGCGGTACTATCAGTCTTATGTATGAATTGCTGGAATGGCTGGTTTCGGTAAGTTCCGGGAGTGCCGGTGATTCATTCCTTGGTACACAGGGGGATGTTTGGGACACACAATCTGATATGCTTTTTGCTATTATCGGTGCCGTAAGTATGATTCTGCTTTTTTCAAAATGGCAGGACAAGGCGGTCGGCAGGCTAAAGAACTGACTGAGCCCGTCTGAAAATGTCTTTTCCACACTCTCCCACTGGCTATTTAACCTATAATTAAGTAATTGGCAGGCGTTTATGCCTTTACGCAAGTTACGCTGTTGATAATTTCACTGGGCAAATTCATTAAATGTTCCCGAATTTGGTATTGACGATTTACACTAAAACCGCCAATGCCTGAACACAATAGCAAATCGCTTGCTGACTTGCAAAAGGAAGCAGGTGACATCAACTTAAAAATTCGCAGGTTATTGTTAAACGGCTACAGCTATGACGATGGCATAGCAAACCAACTCACCAAAATTGCTACCGTAGTGGATCTCCGAAAACAATTGATGGCAATTGAAAAAGAGATCAGGATACGGTCCGACCAATAGCTTAATAGCCTTATTTTCACCAAAATCAAGCTTTGAATATGTACAAAGCCCTCACCCTTTTTATACTGAGCTCTGTTTTTGCTATTACCTTTTCCAACGCACAGCAAAGTAAGCTATGGAACAATAGATCCTGCGCAGTGGTATTAACTTATGACGATGCGATCGATATTGATCTGGATAACGTCATACCTGCCCTGGATTCTTTAAACCTGAAAGGTACCTTTTACCTAATAGGTTCCTCGCCTGTCATTGACTTGCGCCTGGCTGAGTGGCGTGCTGCTGCAAATCGAGGACATGAGTTGGGTAATCATGCCATGTTTCACCCTTGCGATGGGAGTCTGCCGGGGCGCGGCTGGGTGCCAGCTGAGCACGATTTGAGCAAATATACCCTGGAACGGGCGGTCAGTGAGATCAGGGCAACCAATACACTGTTAAAAGCGATCGACGGCAAAAATGAGCGCACCTTCGCTTATCCCTGTGGCGATCTGAAAATTGGCGACCAATATTTTTACGATCAGCTTAAAAACAAATTTGCTGGCGCCAGAGGCACCCAGGAAGGTTTACAAACCATAGATCAGGTAGACCTGCGCAATATACGCTGTTATCCCATAGCCGGTCAACCGGCATCCTATATGATCGATCTGGTAAAAAAGGCACAGCAAACACATACACTGCTTGTATTTCTGTTCCATGGCGTTGGCGGCGGGCATAACCTAAATGAAAGCCGTGGTGCCCATACCGAGCTTTTACGCTACCTGAAAGACAATGAGCAAAATATATGGATAGCAACCATGGTTGATGTTGCGAAAGAGATAAGCGACTTTCAGCGTAAAGAAAAATGAAATTGTGGTGGCTTACCGTCAGAATTTGAATTATTGCCCGGTGCCGGGCGGATGCCGATTAGCGAGAAAGTATTGTGGGGAGGTACTAAAGCTTTTTTCCGGAACCGGGCTACGGCGGAATTATGGATTGGCATAATTACCTAAAAAGTTCAGCGGACGACTAAATTATGGTTGACACTTTTTTGGTTTAAATAATTGATAATCAAGTTTTTAACCAAAAATAGGGGTGATTTTTGTTAAGTGTGTTAACCTTGTTTGTCTGTTTATTGAAGGCCTGCCTAACTTATATCCGGTTTCAGCTGCTCCCTGTTAACTGGCCTTAATAAAATGCTGCGCAATAGAAAGGCTTCTGAACAAGCGGCTGTTCTTGAATTTATTTTTCCGGCTGCGGTTTAAAATGTCTTTTAATATTTCAAGCACATCAATGGTATAGTCACCTTTATTGATCATAACACAATCGGCCTGTGCGGCATGGGTAGCGTCCGTTATCTCGCTTCGGGTGGCAATTCCTTCATTTTGCATGTTTTCTAAAACCTGGGTAGCCCAGATGACCGGCGTGTGGGCGGCTTCACATATCCAGAGGATCTCTTCCTGAATCTCACTCATCCGTTCAAAGCCGATCTCGATTGCCATATCCCCGCGGGCAACCATTACTCCTGTGGGGCCAAAGCTGAGCCCCTGTAGAATAATGCCAGGTAGCTCATCTACAGCTTTGCGAGTTTCAATTTTTGCTATTATCGGGAAACCAGGTTTGTTCAGTTGGGAAAGTTCTTTTTGTAGCTCTGCCATGTCAGCAGCGCTATTGACAAAGGAGTAGCCAACCATATCCGCATGTTTGGCTATAAAAGGCAGACATTGTTTGTCATAGTCAGTAATGGAGGCTATCTTGTAACTGGTCTCCGGAAAATTTATCCCTTTATCGTTTTTGATCACAGGTTTTTTAGTGGCGATACGGGTTATCTTTAAACGCGCAATTTTATCATCAACTTCCAATACCTCAGCCTCAAATAAACCGTCGTCAAAAAACACCCGCTGTCCCGGTTGCAGGTTCGCAACAATACCCGGTTGGGTACATTCTATCAGTTTTTTGGATTTTTTATGTTTGGCCTCTGGGTCACTTAGCCATATTTTATCGCCTTCTTCAACTTTGAGTTTTACAGGTTGATTTTTATGGTCCACGATATGGGTACGTATCTTGGGACCGGCAAGGTCCATATAGAGTTTACATGGCAGGCCGGTTTTCTTTTTGGCTTGCTCCAGGTTGTTGATCATGGCTTTCCATGTATCCGGCGTATCGTGCGCACAGTTGATCCGTGCTAGCCGCATACCATTTTCGAGCAAGGCGCAGAGTAACTCCAGGTCGTCGGCGAAATTGGTATCGAAAGTTACCATCACAGGTATTACATTTTCGGTGCTCTTAACACCCAGCAATACTTCGATATTCCGTTGTAAATATTTCAGACCATTTTCGGGGCTCACTTCGCATTTTGCTCCGGGTTTAGCGCCTAACCACTCCATCACATGGATCAATTGCGATTTAATATGCCCTTCGCTGCTTGACAGTGATGACAAGCCCGAACGATGCAGCTGTAATTGCAAGGTTTCAATATCAGTAGCCCGCAAGGCAAGATAGTCGACCAGGTTAATTGCGCTATTACGGTAATCTTCCTTTACTTTTTCTATAGTGGGTTGATGCCTTGCCTCAGCAAGCAACATGTTATCTAGCAATTTGTGGAGTTCTTTTAATGTTTTTTCTTGATGTGTCATTTTCCTGGGTTGAATGTTGCAGCAGCGCAATTGGTATCTGGCGTCAGTAAAAAGCCTTCAGATTTACCGAAGGCTTTGCTGATCTGTTATGCTAATTTTATTCGTTGGTCATAATTACTTTCAGCGCTTTTTCTTTTGCTGCATTGCCAAAGGTCTCGTAAGCATCCATCACCTGATCCAATCTGAAATGGTGCGTAATAAGTTGATTTGGCTTCAATTTTTCTGATTGAACTGTTTTTAGCAGCATTGGCGTGGTAACGGTATCTACCAGTCGGGTTGTAATGGTAATATTCTGTGCCCAAAGTGTTTCCAGGTGCAACGTAGCACTTTTGCCATGTACACCGATATTGGCTACGGTACCACCCGGACCTATTATTTCCGTACACAATTCAAAAGTTGCCGGTATGCCTACGGCTTCAATGGCAGTATCAACGCCTTTGCCATTGGTTAGTTCTTTTATCCTTTCGGCAACACTTTCCCATGAGTTATTGATGAATTGAGTGGCGCCAAATGTTTTTGCTACCTCGAGCCTGTTTTGGTCGGGGTCGATCATAATGATCTCGGCAGGTGAATAGAACTGGGCAGTTAACAATGCAGCTAAGCCGATAGGACCTGAACCAACGATGGCAACTGTATCCCCGGGTTTAACGCGACCGTTTAAAACACCGCATTCAAAGCCGGTAGGTAAAATATCACTCAGCATTACCAGTGCCTCTTCGTCGGCACCTGCAGGAATATGGTATAGGCTATTGTCGGCATGCGGTATGCGTACGTATTCGGCCTGGGTGCCATCAATCAGGTGACCCAGTATCCAGCCGCCGTCTTCACAGTGGGAGTACATGCCTTTCTTGCAATAATCGCATTTGCCGCAAGAAGTAATACAGGAGATGAGTACGTGATCGCCTTTTTTGAAATTAGTTACACCACTGCCGGTTTGCTCTACAACGCCAACACCCTCATGGCCAATGATACGACCGTCGGTTACTTCTGGCACATCGCCTTTCATAATGTGGAGGTCGGTGCCGCAAATAGTTGTTTTAAGTATCTTAACAATAGCATCAGTTGGTTTAATGATCTCAGGGACCGGTTTTTCTTCCCAGGCCTTTTTCCCGGGACCATGATAAACTAGTGCATGCATGGTCTTGCTGCTCCTGATAAGGGCGGTATTAACTTCGGGTGACTCAATTAAAGTTTCCATAACGATGTGTTTTATTGTTTACAACAACTACTATGCAAAATTGTAACAAGGCAGTCGATAAATAAATGACAGGGGTCATGGGTGGAAGTGATATGAGTTAGGTTTGGAGCTGGTAACAAATATAGATAAGTAAGCACCCTCAATATCCATTGAAGCTTGAGCCCGTAAGATTTGATCAGAAGATTGCTTATCAGGCCGGAGAAGGCGAAAATCAGACCATAAAAAAAGCCCCTGGGGTATACCCGGGGGCTTTTGTGGTATCAGCTGGAATCGAACCAGCGACACAAGGATTTTCAGTCCTTTGCTCTACCAACTGAGCTATGATACCGGCTCATTGTCCTGAAGGACTCCCTTGGTAGGGGCTGCAAATGTAAGTGCTTTTTTTGTTTATGAAAAACTTTTTTCAAAAAAGGTGTACTCATCTCGATTGCAGCTCTAAATAGGGCTAAAATTTCAATTTTATTTTAGATAAGGCATAAATTAAAATGCCTGACCAGCTTTTTTGCTTTAATGCCAATATCCGATGGTCCAAATTTGGATTTAGTGAAAATATTTTTTCGAAATATTGGATAAAATTCAATAAAACTCCCTTTTTTAAAATATAGAAATGATATTTTTTGCAAAATTTATTTTCAATTTTCATTAGTTATTTGATTTTTTTTTAAAAAATTTATGAAATAGCATTATTATTTTATAAATAATTCATATTATAGCAGAAATTTGTATTTCTGTACAAATAACCAATTTAACCCAGTTTAATTAATTTATTTTTCTGCATTGAACTCATTTTATGAAAAAAATTGAAGCGATTATTCGCACATCAAAATTTGAAGAGGTCAAAACTGCCCTAAAACAAGTGGGTATTGACTTTTTTTCCTATTGGGAATGCTCGGGAGTCGGAAACGAGCAGGTAACAGAGCACCATAGTTATCGTGGTACGGTTTACGACACACATTTTCTGTCCAGGCTTTTTATTTCAATTGTCTTAAAAGATGAAAATTTAGAAAAGACAGTTGCCTGTATTGAGAAAGCCGCATTTACCGGCGAGATCGGCGATGGTATGATCTTTACGTATAATATTGAAGAATCTATCCGGATCAGAACCGGCGAAAGAGGTAAAGCATCTACTGCTGGCCCAAGCGATGAAAAATTGTAATTATTAACCCAATCAATCAACTGACATGACGAAAAAGATACTTATATGCTTATTGATAGCATTTTTGAATATTTCATTGACAAATACTTATGCCCAAACATCAAGAAAGCCGGATCCGTCTGGCGTAAACACAGGTTCATCAGCAGATCTGGATACCGGGGCATTTAAAGTAATAGATACTTTAGCTAAGAAGAAAGATACAACCGTAGCTGCATTAAACGGCTCTGTAAAAAAATTAGCTACCGCTGTTTCTAACGTAGCCAACGCTGATGGCAAGAATAAAGTAGCCATAAACCTTGTTTGGTTGTTGGTAGCCGGATTCTTGGTGTTTTTTATGCAAGCTGGCTTTGCGCTGGTTGAAACGGGTTTAACCCGCGCCAAAAACGTGGCCCATACCATGGCCATGAACTTATTTGTTTATCCGGCGGGCTGTCTAGGATTTTTTGTTTGCGGTTTTGCCCTGATGTTTGGTGGTGTAGGCGCTTTGGGAACCTTGGGTGGATTTGATGGCCTGAACCAGGAATTTACGATCCATTTGCTGGGTCATTCGTTCGGATTATGGGGTACCAAAGGCTTTTTTATGAATGGCGTATATGACGTAGGCGTTCTGGGATTCTTCGTATTTCAAGCTGTATTTATGGATGCTACGGCAACCATCCCAACAGGGGCAATGGCTGAAAGGTGGAAATTTGCGTCATTCGCAATATCCGGTGCTTTGATTGGGGGCCTCATCTATCCTTTATACGGCAACTGGGTATGGGGCGGTGGTTGGTTATCGCAGCTTGGCGTTAATTTCGGTTTAGGTCATGGTCACCTTGATTTTGCCGGATCTTCTGTGGTGCACTTGTCCGGCGGTGTGCTGGCATTTGTCGGCGCAAGGATGATCGGTCCTCGTCTGGGTAAATACAACAAAGACAATTCGGCTAATGCAATCCCCGGTCACAATATCCCGATGGCAGTTTTAGGTACCTTGATATTAGCATTCGGATGGTTCGGATTCAATGCCGGCTCTACTTTTGCAGGTACTGATTATAGATTTGCTGTTGTTGCTTTTAATACAATGATAGCTTCCTGCGGCGGTATGCTTGCTTCCACTTTGTGGATCTGGCTGGTGAGAAGTAATAAACCAGATGTAAGTATGATGTGTAATGGTTTGCTGGCCGGATTGGTAGCAATTACTGCACCCTGCGCCTATGTGACTCCGATTGGAGGATTGATCATTGGATTGATCTCAGGTGTTATCGTAGTGGAAGTAACATTCCTGATGGAGAAAAAATTCAGGATCGATGATCCGGTAGGTGCAGTTGCTGTGCATGGTGCTAATGGTGTTTGGGGTGTTCTTGCTTTAGGTTTATTTGCTGATGGCAACTATGGCGATGGCATCAACGGCGTAAAAGGTACGGTTACCGGCTTGTTTTATGGCGGTGGCTGGGGGCAGTTTATTGCAGAAGCCATTGGTGCCGCAACCAATATCGTATTTATTGGAGCTGCGGGCTGGCTAATGTTTAAACTGCTTGATAAGCTGGTTGGCAACCGGGTTAAACCAGAAGTGGAAATGTATGGCCTTGATCTTCCTGAAATGGGTATCGATGGCTACTCCGGTATTCGTATGGATAAAAATGCCGAAACACCTCTGTCCCGATAAGGTTTAAATTGACAATAGTTCAATAGCTTTTGTCGAATATTCAAAAAGGCTCCATTCTTATGGGGCCTTTTTGATTTGCTACCAGCCTGACATCATTTTTATAAATTCGAACTTCTTTCAACTCTTCAATAAAAATATAACTTTGACAAAAATTACTATGCACGCATAATGATCGGGCAGATTGTTTTTATCCTCATATTGGCTGCTGCCGTTTGGCTTTTCAGCAAAAACGTCGGTAAAATAAGGCGTAATATTCGGCTTGGCCGCGATACTAACCGCTCCGACAATCCCGCTTTGCGCTGGAAAACCATGGCGAAAGTGGCTTTGGGCCAAAGTAAAATGGGTAAACGACCATTTGCTGCGCTGATGCACCTGTTTATCTATGTGGGCTTCGTGATCATCAATATCGAAGTACTCGAAATTTTGATTGACGGAGTTTTCGGCACACACCGTATTTTTTCGAAACCACTTGGCGGGCTGTATGATCTGCTTATCGGCGGATTTGAGGTATTGGCGCTGTTAGTGCTGATAGCTTGTTTTGCCTTTCTTATCCGCAGAAATATCGGCCGCCTGAAACGTTTCAGCGGCGTTGAAATGACCGCCTGGCCACGTTCGGATGCTAATTACATCCTCTTCATTGAAATATTGTTGATGTCGGCTTTCCTAACGATGAATGCAGCTGATCATAAACTGCAATTGCTGCAATTCGGGCATTATATCAAAGCCGGAAGTTTTCCGGTAAGTAGTTTGATCCGTCCGCTTTTACCAAACAATGCAGCCACTTTGGAAGTCATAGAGCGTGGTTGCTGGTGGTTTCATATCATCGGTATTCTGGCCTTTTTGAACTATCTGCCCTATTCCAAGCATTTTCATATCCTTCTGGCGTTCCCGAACACCTATTATTCTAACCTAAATCCAAAGGGTGAATTCAGCAATATGCCATCGGTGACCAACGAGGTTAAAGCCATGCTCGACCCGTCTTTCGTTCCGCCACCGGCAGAAGCCGCACGTTTTGGTGCCAAAGATGCAACCGACCTTACCTGGAAAAATCTGATGGAGGCCTATACCTGTACCGAATGCGGCCGCTGTACCTCCGTTTGTCCGGCCAATCAAACCGGTAAGCTGCTTTCGCCACGTAAGATCATGATGGATACGCGCGATCGGATTTCGGAGATAGGGAAGGGTATAGATAAAAACGGCCAGGATTTTAAGGATGATAAGAGTCTGCTGGATAATTATATAAGTCGCGAAGAGATATGGGCATGTACTACCTGCAATGCCTGTACTGATGCTTGTCCGGTAAACATTAACCCCCTCGAGATCATCGTCGAACTACGCCGATATGCCGTAATGGAGGAATCACAGGCCCCGGCCAGTTTAAATAACATGTTCGGCAATGTAGAGAACAATGGTGCGCCCTGGAAATATCCGGCGGCGGATAGGTTGAACTGGAGTAAGGAGTCTTGAGTCTATAGTCCATAGTCCATAGTCCATGGTCGATAGTCCATGGTTCTTGGATGATTAAAAATTTTAACAGACCGGGTATGGTCCATGGACTATGGACTATCGACCACGAACCATCGCCCCAAACTTGAACTATGAACAATGAACCAATAACTATCCCTACCATGGCCGAAATGGCCGCACAAGGCAAAGAACCCGAAATACTTTTTTGGGTTGGCTGTGCCGGTAGTTTTGATGAGCGCGCGCAGCGTATCACGCGTGATATTTGTAAAATATTGCACCATGTCGGCATCGGCTTTGCCGTATTGGGAACCGAGGAAAGTTGTACAGGCGACCCCGCCAAACGTGCAGGTAATGAGTTTCTGTTCCAGATGCAGGCAATGGTGAATATACAGGTGCTGGATGCCTATAATATCAAAAAGATAGTTACTGGCTGCCCGCATTGCTTCAACACCATTAAAAACGAATATCCGGGTTTAGGTGGTAATTACGAGGTGATCCATCATACCCAACTCATCCAGCAATTGATTGACGAAGGCAAACTGAAAGCCGAAGGTGGCGAAAGTTTCAAAGGGAAACGAATCACCTACCACGACCCCTGTTATCTTGGACGCGGAAACGATGTTTACGAGGCACCACGTAAAGCGTTGGAAATATTGGATGCCGACCTTGTAGAACTGAAACGTTGCAAAAGCAATGGCTTATGTTGTGGTGCCGGTGGCGCCCAAATGTTCAAAGAGCCTGAACGAGGGGTTAAAGACATCAATATAGAACGAATAGAGGATGTACTCGAAAGCAAAGCAACGGTTGTGGCTGCGGCATGCCCTTATTGTATGACGATGTTGCGCGATGGCGTAAAGGGCAAAGAAAAAGAGCAGCAGATAGAGGTGCTTGATATTGCGGAGATCACGGTCAGGGCTAACGGATTATAGGCCGTCCGACTTAAAATGTAATAATGCAAGTTTCAAACTATCAAGCCTTTCTGGCTGCATGTTTTTTACCGGCAACTGCAATACATTCGCCATCGAATCAACGTTTCCCCTGGGATCTTCATAGGTTTGAACAATGATATCGTCCTTATTTGCTTTTAGCCAAAGAATTCCATGGTTAACATTCCCAAGGTAGTCCAGATCGTTAAACATGCGCAGATGTAAAGAGTAATACTCCTGCATACCATGTTGAAAAGTTTTTCGCAGGCGAACAAAATGCTCGGGGGTTACGCTTAGTTCCCAATTCTTTAATTTAGCCTCTCCAGAAGGGTCGTAACATTCATTCAGGCATTTATTGGTCCATTGCAGCCATTGCTGTTCGTCCATTTTGGTCCCGCCCGTATATTTAAATGCACAAACCGGCAAAATAGACAGTAGCATAAGCCCGAATTTGTACCGATGAAAGATTGATCTGATCATGACGCAATAAGCTTATTCTAAATTAATAATTTGAGTAAATTTACCCATGCAATTTTCTGAACACTCCAGGGTTTGGATCTACCAATCCGACAAAGAATTAACCGACCAGCAGGCGGCTGATCTGCACGACTTACTTAATAAATTTGCAACATCGTGGACAGCCCATAACCACCAGCTGAAAGCAAAAGCTGAAGTAAGATACAATCGCTTTTTAATTTTAATCGTTGATGAAAGCCAGGCAGGTGCAAGTGGATGTTCGATCGATAAATCGGTCAATTTTATGAAGCAGATCGAACAACATTATGGCATCAATTTGTTTGATCGGTTCAATATGGCTTACCGCGATGGAGAAAAGGTTTTGTCGGCACCAAGGGATGAGTTTGAAGAATTGTTGCGATCAGGCAAAATAAGTGCTCAAACCATCGTATTCAATAACCTCGTACAGGATCTGGCTCAGCTGGATACTAAATGGGAAGTGCCCTACAGCGAAAGCTGGCATCCGCAGTTGTTTGGGGTGTTGAGGTAGTAGGCATTGGGCATTGTGCATTAGGCATTGGTCTTTGGCCTTTGCAAACGGGCATTTATCAATTGTCTTTTATCTTTTATCCTTTATCCTTTATCATAGGTACATCTCGCTACTCAATACCCAAAAATTCCTATATTCGTTTATGGGACAAAGAGACGAAAGGGTTGATGCTTATATCGCAAAATCGCCCGACTATGCTAAGCCGATACTGATCCACATCAGGGAATTTGTACACCGGGTAGCGCCTGAAGTAAATGAAATTGTTAAATGGGGTATGCCTTTTTTCGACTACAAGGGCCCCGTTTGCCATATGGCAGCCTTTAAGCAGCACTGCGCCTTTGGTTTCTGGAAAGTAAAATTGCTCGATAATACACGTGGTTACCTTAAGGTTGACGGAGAAGAATCTTCAGCTGGTAGTGTTGGCCAGATCCGTAGTATCAATGACCTGCCTCCTGAAGACGCCCTGATCGATTTTATTCATCAAGCTATCGCGATCAATGAAAAAGGAGTAAAGGTGGAGAAAAAGCCGGCAGCACCCAAAGCCGAATTAGGCATGCCGCCAGATTTTGAAAACTTGCTAAAAAGTAATACAACTGCATACTTTCACTACGAAAAATTCAGCCCTTCCAAAAAGCGCGAATACCTGGAATGGTTTGCCGATGCCAAATCGGAAGCAACGCGTCAAAAACGTATCGATCAGGCCCTGGAATGGATATCTGACGGAAAATCACGTCACTGGAAGTATCAATCCTAGTCGGGACGCCGACTTCCCGACTCAATTTAAAAATCTAATGGACCCAGCCTACGCATATTCTTTCTGATCAAATACTGGCGGTGCTGTACATAACCGCTGGGATTTGTGGGCGACCATTTAAGCGGATCCGGCCAGATAGATGCGATCGCGGCAGCCTCCTGGTTGTTCAGATTTGAGGCTGATTTATGAAAGTAGGTTTGTGATGCTGCTTCCACACCGTAAATACCGTCGCCCATTTCAATCTCGTTCAGGTATACTTCCATGATTCGTTTTTTGCTCCAGAATACCTCGATCAATACTGTAAAATAGGCTTCAAATGCTTTGCGGATATATGAACGACCCGACCAAAGAAAAATATTTTTTGCGGTTTGCTGAGATATGGTACTGCCACCTATAAGTTTATGGCTGTGTGCATTTTTATCAATGGCCCGCTCCATGGCTTTAAAGTCGAACCCGAAGTGGTCAAGAAATTTTTGGTCCTCGGCTGCTACAGCAGCACGTTTCATGGGGTCGGCAATGTCGTCAAAATCGATCCATTTTTTGTCGATCTTCCAGTCTTTCCCCTCCGATTTACGTTCAAACCCGCGTGTGATCATCAGCCAGGTAAAGGGAGGATTAACCCAGCGGTAAAGGATAACGCCGAACAATGACAGTCCAAAAAACAAAAGCAGCGTCAGTTTTACAAAGCGCCAGATAAGTTTTAAGATCCCGGGTTTCATGGGCTAAAAATATCTGAATAAATTGGATTTCGGAAGTCGGAATGCCGATTTCGGAATGATGGAATAAAATTCAAAGTCTTGTCATTGGTATTGCCGCGTCATTTCATTCCTCGCAATGAAAATAAATTGTCATTGCGAGGAGCTGTGTATGGCCTGAGTGCAGGGCAGCGACGAAGCAATCGCAAGGAGGACGGTACGCTGGTTGGATATTTGCGGGGAAATCTCAATGGCAAAACGGGCCTAAAGGCATACCTTGCGATTGCCACGTCATTTCATTCCTCGCAAAGACAAATTTTTTTGTCGTTTCATTCCTCGCAAAGAAGAAATTACTGTCATTGCGAGGAGCTGTGTAGGGGAGAGCGCAGGGCAGCGACGAAGCAATCGCAAGGAGGACGGTACGCTGGTTGGATATTTGCGGGGAAATCTCAATGGCAAAACTGGCCTAAA
>Ga0164297_10000087_pt1 | contig 110141 bp, 103 predicted proteins | sample GEODES058metaG_FD_113539 | JGI IMG/M metagenome (GOLD analysis project Ga0164297, IMG submission 113539) | Dystrophic lake water microbial communities from Trout Bog Lake, Wisconsin, USA - GEODES058 metaG | ecosystem: Environmental > Aquatic > Freshwater > Lake | place: USA: Trout Bog Lake...
AAAAAATTATAAACTATTGATTTTTATATATTTTATTGCCAATTACCCCCCTCAAACCAAGCTGGGGTATTGGACAAACGCCCTTAAATCGGTTTAGATGCCTGCGCTTTCGGCCATTGTGGGTGACCCGGATTCTCGGGAAAGCGGCACGCCAAGCACCAATCTATACGCCACCAGCGGGACGATGAATGAACGACAACGTGTTCGACATTTTGATCTATTTGTTTGAGCATTTGGACTCAGAAACGATACCGATGACTCCCCACGACGAGTTACATCGAGAATTGAGCCATGCCGGCTTCGAGCACGCCGGGATTGAGCGCGCGCTGTCTTGGCTCGAAGGGCTGAGCCAACTGACCACGGACCGCCCCACCCCCAAAACCGCGTCCTTTCATTTATATACGGACCAGGAACTGGCCGCCCTGTCCACCCCCGTGCGAGGCTACCTCTTGCAATTGGAGCAAATGAACATCCTCTCCGCCGCTCAGCGCGAACTCGTTTTAGAGCGGCTGTTCGCCCTTGGGGTCGAGGATGTCACCGTCGATGAAGTCCAATGGATTGTGCTCATCGTTCTGTCCTGTCAACCTGAGGAAGGTGAAGCGCTGGAACGAATGGAAGCGTTGATGTTTGAAGAGTGGAATGATTCACGTCATTAACTGAAGCCAAATTGTAGATTAGGTCAATATAAAACTATGAGTCAAAATTTAGTTATCGTTGAATCACCCGCCAAGGCGAAAACGATTAAAAAATATTTAGGCAAAGATTTCGAAGTCTTAGCATCCTACGGCCACGTCCGCGATCTGATTCCAAAAGATGGCGCCGTCGACACAGCGCATGATTTTAAGATGCGTTACGCCGTTATCGAGCGTAATGAAAAACACGTTGATGCCATCGAAAAAGCCTTAAAAAAAGCCTCTACTTTGTATCTGGCGACTGACCCGGATCGTGAGGGCGAAGCCATTAGTTGGCACTTATTAGAACTGTTGAAAGAACGCAACGTCGTCAAGGACAAAACCGTCCTACGCGCCAAGTTTTTTGAGATTACCAAAACAGAAGTTCAAAAAGCGATTTCCGAACCAGAATCGGTTTCGGAGTCGCTGGTCAACGCTCAACAAGCACGCCGCGCTTTGGATTATTTAGTCGGCTTTAACTTGTCCCCATTGTTGTGGAAAAAAATAATGCCTGGCTTATCAGCGGGCCGCGTTCAAAGCGTTGCGTTAAGGCTGATCTGCGATCGCGAAGCCGAAATACGCGCCTTTAAGCAATTGGAATATTGGACATTAGAAGTTGATGCCGAAAAAACCAAACACGCGTTTGGCGCCAAAGTGGTTGAAATTGAAGGACAAAAACTCGAAGCGGATGTCCAACGATCCCGATTTACGTTGACCAATGAACAGGCGGCAACCGCCGCCGCCGATAAAATCCAAACGGCGGCGAAGGGCAAACTGCTGGTCACTGACGTCGAATCAAAACCGCGTTCCCGAAGCCCTCAAGCGCCATTTAGGACCTCGACGCTTCAACAAGCGGCTGCGAACCGTTATGGATTTTCCGCACGAAAAACCATGCAGTTAGCACAAAAATTGTACGAAGGCATTGATTTGGGCGAAGGACCCGTGGGTCTGATTACCTACATGCGTACAGACTCGACGTCACTATCGGTGGATGCGATAAGCGCCATTCGCTCCCTGATTCAAAAACAATTTGGCGCCGACTCTGTCCCAGAGAAGCCCCGCAGTTTTGCCAACAAGCAAAAAAACGCTCAGGAAGCCCACGAAGCCATTCGACCAACCTCGGCCGACGTATTGCCCGAGCACGTCAAAGATCACGTTGATCACGACTTGTACCGCTTGTATGACTTAATTTGGAAGCGCACCGTTGCCTCCCAAATGACCAACGCGGTCTACGAACAAGTTACGGTCCACCTGCAACCTGGGCTCACGAAAACCGCGACGCCCACGGGCCTGATTCGAGCCAGCGGCTCAACGCTCATCAAACCAGGCTTTTTGGCGGCTTACGAGCAAAACGCTCAAGACGATGAAGATCCGGAAGAGGCGTCGTCCCGTCTACCGGCACTGAAAATCGGCGATCAGGTTGATTTAATTGCATTGCGGCCTGAGCAGCATTTTACCGAGCCGCCACCACGCTTCACGGAAGCGTCACTGGTAAAGGCATTGGAAGAGCGCGGCATCGGGCGTCCATCCACGTATGCGGCCATTATTGAGACCCTACGTGCCCGTAAATACGTTGAAGACGAACGTCGCAACTTTATGCCAACCGACACCGGGAAAATTGTTTGCGATTTCTTGGTGAAATTTTTCCCCAATTATGTCGACTACGACTTTACGGCGCGACTGGAAGATGAACTTGACGAAATTTCGCGCGGCGAGCGTGATTGGGTGCCCGTCATGCATGAGTTTTGGAAGCCCTTTAAAGACAGGGTTCAAGACATCGAGAAAAACGTCTCTCGCGAAGAGGTGGCTCAATCGCGCGCGTTGGGTATTGATCCCGTATCCGGCCGCCCAGTCAGCGTTCGCATCGGGCAGTACGGCCCCTTCGTACAGCTGGGAACTAAAGATGATGAGGAAAAGCCCAAATTTGCGGGCTTACGCCCACATCAGAAAATGGATTCGGTGACGCTCGAAGAAGCCATGGTGTTGTTCACATTACCCAAGACCTTGGGCGAGCTCCCCGATGGTGAAAAAGTGTCTGTTGGCATTGGTAGATTTGGCCCATACGTCAAGCATGGTAGCGCCTACGTATCGATCAAAACCGACGATCCTTATACGATCGATTTTCCTCGCGCGCTTGAACTCATCGCGGAAAAAAAAGCTGCAGATGCAGCCAAGCTCATTAAAGATTTCGGGGATGGCATCATTATCCAAAATGGTCGCTTTGGCGCTTACCTTACCGATGGCGCGCGCAATGCGCGCATTCCTAAAGATCGCGATCCGGCCTCATTAACGCTGGCAGAATGCCAAGAGTTACTAAAAGACGCTCCCCTGCGCGGCACAAAGCGCTTCGGTCGTAAAGGCACAACCAAAGCGGCCGCCGTCGCAAAGCCAACGGCCAAAAAAGCGGCCGCGAGCGCCCCGAAGGGCAAGACTGCAGCAAAGAAGCCCGCCGTCGCAAAAACAGCGAAGCCTAAGGCCAGCAAAGCCAAAGCTGGCGCCGTTAAGAAAAAAACCGCAACGGCAAAGAAAGTTGTTAAAAAAGCTGTCAAAAAGTAAGGAACATCGATGAGCGCTGCTCCCATCGTCATCGAATACTTAAAAAGTCTACAGGCGTCCATTTGTGACGCCATTGAGATGAGCGATGGCCAACACCGCTTCGTCACGGATCGTTGGGAACGACCGGGCGGCGGTGGCGGAGAGTCCCGGATGTTGCGACATGGCAATTGGCTTGAACAAGGTGGGGTCAATTTTTCTCACGTCACTGGCACCGCGTTACCGCCCTCCGCAACTCAAAATCGGCCTGATTTAGCGGGCGCTTCGTTCGTAGCGACTGGCGTGTCGCTGGTGCTTCACCCTCGTAATCCGTATATTCCAACCACGCATTTAAACGTTCGTTTTTTTAGCGCACAAACCGCTCAAGGTGAAGCGACGTGGTGGTTCGGCGGTGGCTTTGATTTAACTCCGCATTATCCTTTTGACAGTGATATTCGCCATTGGCACGAAACGGCTCAATCGGCGGTAGCGCCGTTTGGCGAAGCGCTTTACACTGAATTTAAAAAATCGTGTGATGACTATTTTTATCTTAAACATCGGCACGAAACGCGCGGGGTGGGCGGATTGTTTTATGACGACTTTAACCGCTTAGGATTCGAGCAATCGTTCGCGCTCACTCGCGCTGTGGGAGACGCTTTTTTGAAAGCGTATCTCCCGATCGTTGAGAGACGTCGAAATATCCCGTACTCCGACCGCGAGCGGGCGTTTCAGTTGTATCGACGCGGCCGTTACGTGGAATTCAACTTGGTATTTGATCGCGGCACGCTCTTTGGACTACAAAGTGGCGGTCGTACGGAGTCGATTCTCATGTCGATGCCACCGGAAGTTCGTTGGGAGTATGGCTATCAGCCCGAACCGGGAACGCCAGAATCACGACTGAGTGACTACTTAACCGCGCGCGACTGGCTAACCGAGTTAAAAACCTTATGAACTATCGCCATGCGTTTCACGCAGGTAATTTCGCGGACGTTCATAAACACGTCGTTTTATTAGCAACACTACGAGCGCTCCTAAAAAAAGACAAACCACTGTTCGCTTTAGACACCCACGCCGGTCGTGGAAGTTACGATTTAGCGTCAGATGATGCCAAAAGAAGCAATGAATTTCGGGCAGGTTTTTTAAAGCTGCTCGGACACCACTGTCCGCCGGTGGTCAATGATTACATCGACTGCGTCAAACAATTTTCTCCTGAGTTAAGCCATTATCCCGGTTCTCCGGCACTGATCTCGCAGACTTTAAGAGCTCAGGACCGCGGCGCGTTTTGCGAACTCAACCCCAGCGAAGCCAGAGCGCTGCACGCTCATTTTCGGCGACAGGCCGCGATGGCGGTGCATGCCCGAGATGGGTACGAAGCCCTGGGCGCCCTACTTCCCCCCAAAGAACGCCGTGGTTTTATTCTCATTGACCCACCCTTCGAGCAACCGGATGAATATGGACGAATTTATGAGTCGTTAGTCGACGCCCATCAGCGCTTCCCCACGGGCACATTTTTGATTTGGATGCCGCTGAAAGCCGACCGCGCAGACGTGGGGTTCCTTCAAAAGCTGGTAAACAGCGGGATCCGACGCGTCTGGTCGTCGCAACTGTGGGTGGAAGCTAAAGATTCACCGGTAGGATTATTGGGTTCGGGACTGGTCATGATTAACCCACCTTACCAACTCGACCAGCTGCTGATTGAACAATTGCCAATATTGGCTAAAATTCTGTCTCGAGGGCAAGATTTTGAATCCGATTGCCGTTGGTTAGTGCCAGAATAGACTCTTGGCCTTGCGCCAAATGAAGCCTTTCGCATCTTGATGGGAATTATCATGACGAATACAGATCGCCGTTTTCCTTTAACTCGCTTACGCCGCTCACGCCGAGACGATTTTTCCAGACGATTGGTGCGTGAAAATAAGTTGAGCGTAGAGGACTTAATCTATCCGATGTTCATCGTTGAGGGAACCAATGTGCGCCAAGCGATCACGTCAATGCCAGGCATTGAGCGCTTGAGCATTGATCTTTTGATTCAGGAAGCGCATGAGTTGGTTGGATTGGGCATTCCGGCAATCGCCTTATTCCCGGTGCCAGACCCATCCACCAAGTCCATTGATGGCAAAGAGTCCTACAATCCCAATGGGCTCGTACAACGCGCCGTGAAAGCGTTAAAAGCACAGTGCCCAAATCTTGGCGTCATTACCGACGTCGCGCTCGACCCTTACACCACACACGGTCAAGATGGAATCATTGACGATCACGGCTACGTTTTGAATGATCGTACAGTGGAAGTGTTGGTGCAACAGGCGCTGTCTCACGCTGCAGCCGGCGCCGATGTGGTCGCGCCCTCTGACATGATGGACGGTCGAATCGGAAAATTGCGCCAGGCCTTGGAGCAACACGGATTCATCCACACTCGGATATTGGCTTATTCGGCCAAATACGCCTCGGCCTTTTATGGCCCGTTTCGGGAAGCCGTTGGCTCCGCTGGCAATCTGGGCAAAGCCGATAAAAAGAACTACCAAATGGACAGCGCCAATGCGAATGAGGCGTTGCACGAGGTTGCCCTCGACCTGCAAGAAGGTGCGGATTGGGTAATGATTAAGCCTGGGATGCCTTATTTGGATGTTGTGCAACGGGTTAAAGACACCTTCAAAAGCCCTACGATGGTTTATCAAGTCAGTGGGGAATACGCCATGATTAAAGCCGCCAGCATTCAAGGGTGGCTGGACGAGCGTGCGGTGGTCTTCGAGTCATTGCTGGCGTTTAAACGAGCAGGCGCGGATGCCATTCTCACTTACTTTGCTAAATCCGCAGCACAGTGGTTAGCTGAAAAATAGGAATCTGACTTGCAACATTACGCCGTTATTGGTCATCCAATCTCACACAGTCGCTCTCCGTATATTCACGGAGCATTCGCGGCTCAGTTTAACCAGCAGATCGATTATCAGCGCATCGATTGCGAGTCTCAGAACTTTGCAGACACGGTTCGCAGATTTTTCACCGATAATCGGGGTGGCATGAGCGTCACTGTCCCGCACAAGACCGCCGCCTTTGACCTGTGTGAACAACGCTCCCAAGCTGCCCAGGCTGCAGGAGCGGTCAACACCCTGTATTTAGACGAACAGGGACGCCTTTGCGGCGACAACACCGACGGCCGCGGCCTATTAAACGATCTTATGTTTAACCATCATTTGAGTCTAAAAGATCGCAATGTGCTTATCATTGGCGCGGGTGGCGCCACTCGTGGACTAATCGAGCCTTTGATAGACGCTGGCGTCTCAAGCTTGAGCCTTGCCAATCGCACCGTTGAACGCGCGCGCGAGATCGCCGCCAAGTGGGCCCATCGTTACCCCATAGCCACATTGGGGCTGCAGGACCATCTTGCAATTGTGCCGGACGTCGTTGTCCACGCCAGTTCCGGCGGCTTAGTCGGCGAGGCGGTTATGGGGCGAGCCGAGTGGTATCTCAATCGGCCAATTGCGGTGGACATTAGTTACGGTAAATCGCTGACGCCTTTTTTGACAATGGCCCGAACCTTAGGCGCGCGCCAACTCATTGATGGTCTGGGCATGTTAGTCGAACAGGCCGCTTTGGCCTTTCAGATTTGGCGGCAACAGACTCCCGACACACTGCCGGTGATTCAAGCGCTGCGAGCTGAGCTGGATCGTCCCCCAGAGTGAAGCGCCGCTTTCGAACCTCTCGCTTAGCAAAGCCGCTGAGCGAAATGGCCTTAGGTGTTCTAACGGCAGGCACTCTTTTGAAGCGCACTCAGTGTCGTATGAGAATGTTCTTAAAGCTTCTTATCGTCTAAGTATCGATTTTTTATACGCACATAGTGCGCCGCGTTATAACGCAAACCAGCAACGGCATCGGCCGTTAATTCTCGAATCTGCCGGATTGGGTTACCAACCCAGAGCGTTCTCGCCGGAATCACTCTACCCGGCGGCACGACGGCACCCGCACCAATCATGGCTTCGTCTTCTATAACGGCACCATCCAAAATAATCGCGCCCATGCCAATGAGCACCCCATTGCCAATCCGGCAGCCGTGCAACATGGCGCGATGTCCAATGGAGCACTCCTCGCCGATCGACAAGGCAAATCCGCCTGGCGAATAAATTCCATCGTGGGTCACATGCAACACAGCGCCGTCTTGGATATTACTGCGGGAACCGACACTAATGTCGTTCACATCCCCCCGAATAACGCAGAGAGGCCAAATTGAAACATCATCCCCTAAGGCAACTCGACCGATCACCTCCGCCGAATCGTCCACGTAAACCCCTTTGCCTAAATGGGGATGTATGCCTTCTAAACTTCTGATGCTCATCGCATGGTAACCAGTTCTTCAGCAATGGTGGGGTGAATTGCGATTGTATCGTCTAAGTCTCTTTTTCGTGCTCCCATCTTCACCGCAACCGCGAAGCCTTGTAGGATTTCGTCGGAGGAGTGCCCAATCATATGAACTCCGACAACTTTTTCCTCAGCACCAACACACACGAGCTTCATGTGAACCTTAATTTTGCGGTTGGCCAGCGCATAAACCATCGGCACAAATGCCGCTTTATAGACTTTAACGTCGTCGCCAAATCGATCTCTTGCCTCGCGCTCACTCAATCCCACCGTTCCAATGGGTGGGTGTGAAAACACTACCGTCGGAATATTGTCGTAGCTTAAGTGGCGATCGGTTTGGTGATTGAAAAGTCGATCGCTCAAGCGTCTGCCGGCGGCGATCGCCACTGGCGTCAACTGCACACGCCCAGTCACGTCTCCCACCGCGTAAACGCCATTCGCGTCGGTGTTTTGAAATGCATCGGTCTTAATAAACCCATTGGAATCGGCTTGAAGGCCGGCGCTGGCGATGTTTAAGTTGTGGGACAAGCCTTGGCGACCAATTGCCCATATCACCTCATCCAGCCCATCAACGGCAGCGCTATTAGCCGCTACTAATTTTTTATGTCCAGAACCATTTGCACTTAAGTGGTCTGGAACGAATTCTTGATGAATGGTGATTCCAGCGCTTGCCATTTCCACCATGAGCGCCTCGCCCAACAGCGCATCAAATTCTCGTAATACGCTGTTTCGGCGTATGCACAAATGCACTTCGGCGCCGAGCTCTTGCAACACACCGGCGATTTCCACCGCGATATAACCACTGCCAACGACGGCCACTTTTCGAGGGAGTTTGGTGAGCGAAAAAAAGCCATCGGAGGTCATCCCCAAGGAAGCCCCTTTAATCGATGGCCAAATGGGTTGTGACCCCGTAGCGATCAATATGTGATTCGCTCTCAATCGGTTCTCGCCTACGCTGACTTCGGTCGGCGATACGAATTGACCCGTTCCCTCGAAAACCGCGATATTGCGCTTTGCGAGGTTATTCGCATAGATGCCATTCAATCGACGTATATACGCCTCACGGCGCTCTACTAAACCTCCAAAGTCATGTGAAATGTCGCCAATATCAAAACCCATGCCTTCTAAGTCGTGCAGTTGCCCCATTAGCTGAGCAGCACTCCACATAATTTTCTTAGGAACGCAACCGACGTTGACGCACGTTCCGCCCAGCCGTTCGCGTTCAATGAGCGCCACTTTGGCGCCATAGTCCGCCGCACGCTGAGCGCTGGCAAGTCCGCCACTGCCCCCGCCGATCACCACATAATCAAATTGATGTTCTTGCATCGGAATGCCCTTTACCGAGACAACCTTTTGCCATCGGGTGAAAATTGATTTCTATTATAGCGCTCAGGATTATCCCAGCGGTGGCATAATCTTGGTCAGTTCCAGTGGGAGTGTCGCCTGTGCCAAAGCAAAAATCAGTCAAATTAGGTTGTTGGAACGTCAATTCCCTTAAGGTTCGACTCGAACATTTGGCCGAGTTTTTAACCGCTCAGCCCCTAGACATTTTAGCGCTGCAGGAAACCAAAACCCAAGACGAGCAATTTCCCATCGAGGCCATTAGATCAATGGGCTATCAGGTTTTGTTTCATGGCCAAAAGACCTACAACGGGGTTGCGATCCTAAGCAAGCAACCGATGGAAGAGCTGAGCCGAGGACTGGCGGGATTTGACGATCCGCAAGCACGTGTACTGACTGCCAAATGGCAGGACCTGGTTGTGGTCGACGTCTACGTCCCCAATGGGCAAGCGGTTGGTTCCGATAAGTATGTTTATAAACTAAAGTTTTTAGACGCCCTCCGAAATCACCTTCAAGCCCTTGCGGATCGGCATCCCAATGTTGTCGTAATGGGTGATTTCAATATTGCGCCGGAAGATCGCGACGTTCATGATCCCAAAAAATGGGTCGGTGAGGTTTTGGTAAGCGCCGACGAACGGCAGGCCTTAGGTGAAATTATTCAAAGCGGTTTTCGGGATGTGTATCGACAATTTCCGCAAGAGGAACACAGTTTCAGTTGGTGGGATTATCGTAAAGCGTGTTTTGAAAGAAATGCCGGTCTGCGCATCGATCTTATTTTGGCGAGCACACCGCTGGCAGCGCGCTGCGTCAGCAGCATGATCGATCGCTTGCCACGCAGCTGGGAACGACCGAGTGATCATACTCCAGTGATTGCCGAGTTTAGCCTTTAGCGATAATGATCAACCGCGCGTACGAATCGCTCGTAAATGTCTGGCATTTTTTTAACCAACAACCCAGACCACGGTCGATTGAGTTCGGATAGCGCGCGCGTAAGTTGTTGTACCCGTAGTGCTCTCGAACACTCCCGTGCCATGGGATGGTGACTCAGATGCCAGGGTTCTGGCTGCACGCCGCCGCGGTCGAGTTGATAAGGCCGATAAAATCCATAGCGAGGCAAATGCGCCGTCAACCACTCTCCCAGCGCAGCCATAGGACCCCGCGGCCCATACTCCTCTGGCACCAACTGCAGTTGATAGCCCTGACGGAGCGCTGATCGATCGTACACATCCAGATCACTGCCCCAGTGATGCCGGCTCGCGCCCGGCGGCGCTGACCACGCCAAGATTGCTTCCAGACGTCGTGCCGCACTTAACTCTGAGGCGCTCAGCTTTTTTCCTCGACGATCAAACAGAGGTCTCTGACCACTCCATTTTTGGTCCCAAATTCTTACTTGAGTTTCAAACGACCGAAAACCAGACGCCGGCCACAGGTCTATTCCGTCCCTTAACGCGGCACGACGCAATTTCATAAAAGCAGAGGCGGTTGCGGGACGTAAGGCCACTGGCAGTCCGTGTACCACCGAAACGTGATCATCCAATTGACCAAGTCGCTGTGCGATTGAGCTCGCCATGCCGTCCACTCTCTGCGTGTCGCTGCCTAAGTATGGGACAAATTTACTCCGAAACCCGTGCCTTTGCAGCGCGTCTCAGTGGATTTGATTGGGCGGCGTTGACGGCGCGCTCATTAGCCCGCAAGTCATTGTTTTTAATAAATTTAATTATTATAGCGGGTGGATTGAAATGGGGTTCGGCGCCGCTTCTTTGACCTCAATTACCCCCCCACGCGACGGTGATTCGGCGTTTGCACCCATCGCGGGTGAGCGGCAATCCATAGAGTGCGTTTGCACGGCGTTTTAATTAAACCGAATTCTAAGTGATGAACCGGCCTCACCCTACACTCGCAGCGATTCCCATCGACTGTTCGTACTTGGCTCGCACGACGTATTTTGCATACGTTGCTCTAATTAAAATACCTAAACCGTGTGCAATTCAATGCCGTGTTTTTCGATATAATTGCGCGTCGATCGGATTCGATACGGCACTGGTGTTGGCTTTACATTTAACTTCTTTGATTATGCTTCAATTTAACCAAATCAGCCTTCGCCGCGGCCCTCGAGTATTGTTCGAGAACTTAACCGGGTCATTGTTTGATAAAGAACGCGTCGCGCTGGTGGGAGCGAACGGCGCCGGCAAGTCGAGCCTATTGGCGCTGATTCGCGGTGAATTACAGGCCGATAGCGGCGAGTTGTCGATTCAAGGCGGAAAGCGATTGGCGTTTGTCAGCCAGGAGATCCCGCCCACGGATCAATCCACGCTGGATTTCGTGCTCGATGGCGATGAGCAATTTCGTCATTGCGAACGAGCGCTCGAGGCTGCCACCGACGCGAATGACATCGACAAGATGGGTCGTTATCAGCTGGAATTTGAAGCGATCCAAGGGTACGGGGCTCGAGCGCGCGCCGCGAAGCTGCTCTCTGGGCTCGGCTTTTCAGCTGAACAAGTCGATTTGCCAATGCGTTCGTTTTCAGGTGGGTGGCAGCGCCGCATGGCGCTGGCGCGAGCGCTAATGGCCCGCTCGGATATTTTGATGCTCGACGAACCCACCAACCATTTGGATTTGGATGCCATTATTTGGCTTGAACAATGGTTGTTGCAGTACACCGGGCTGCTGATTCTGATTGCCCATGATCGGGATTTTTTAGATCGATTGGCAACTCAAGTCCTAGCCATTGAACAGGGTCGTGTGGGCTTTTACAGAGGCGATTACAGCGCCTATGAGGTCAAACGAGCGTCTTTATTGCTTGAGCAAAATGTTCAATATGAACGCGTTAAGGCGCAAGCTGAAAAAATCCAAGCCTTTGTGGAGCGCTTTAAGGCCAAGGCGAGTAAGGCTCGTCAGGCGCAAAGCCGCTTAAAGGCGTTAGCGCGCTTGCCTAACATAGCCCCGGCGCAAGCGGATTCTCCGTTTGAATTTAGTTTCAAAAATCCTCGCAAATTGCCGCAACCGCTTCTGACGCTCAATGACGTCAGCGCCGGTTATGGCGAGCGCGTGATTGTTGAGGGGGTTCGTTTAAGCCTCAACCCAGGCTCTAGGATCGGCTTGTTGGGGCGCAACGGGGCGGGCAAGTCTACCCTCATGCGCGTGATCGCGGGCGTGGCTGAGCCCTTGTGTGGCGAGCGAATAGTGGCCTCTGATTTGGTGCAGGGCTATTTTGAGCAGCATCAGCTCAATACGCTGGTGGATACCGAATCGCCGTTTTGGCATTTAACGTACCGATCGGACTCCCCGGTTGCCAAAGGCAGCGAACTTGAAAGGCGCCAGTTTTTAGCGGGCTTTGGGTTTACAGGCGATCGAGTGTTCGAACCAGTGGGCCCTTTTTCCGGTGGCGAGCGTGCACGCTTGGTGTTGGCGCTTATCGTCGCGGGCGCACCGAATGTGTTGTTGTTGGACGAACCCACCAACCATCTGGATTTACAAATGCGTGAGGCGCTTAATTTTGCGCTGTTGGACTATCCGGGCGCGATTGTTTTGGTCTCGCACGATCGCCATCTCTTGCGGTCAATCTGCGATGAGCTTTGGTGGGTTCATGACCAACGCGTGGAGCCGTTTAACGGCAGTCTGGAAGATTACGCCGACGCGTTGTCCAAAGTCTCGGACAGCGGCAATGCGTCTCAGCGCACCCCATCCTCCGACATCAAAGATCCCAAAGAACGACGACGGCAGGCGGCGTTGGAGCGCGAACAAATGGCGCCGTTAAAGCGCTCGCTGGCGAACTTTGAGAAAAAAATAGCCGTCCTGAGCGCCAAACTTAAAACGGTCACCGACCAACTGGCCGATGAGACACTGTACAACCCGGAACAAAAAGATCGATTGCTGACCCTGATGACGGAACGCACCGACCTCGAAAAATCCCTGGATGATGCGGAATCCAACTGGCTTAAAGCCGCCAATGATCTACAAATCCTTGAAAACAAACAAATAAATTCCTGACAGTTTTTGTTGACCAAAAGGCGTACAATACCTGTACAGTTTGGAGGCCTTATGTATTCGATCAAAGCTGTTTCTCAAGCCACTGGCGTCAGCATCGAGACCCTGCGCGCCTGGGAACGTCGCTACCAAGTGGTTGAGCCTCGCCGCGATCCGAACGGTCGCCGCTCCTACGACCCCGCCGACGTGATCCGCTTACGCAAATTGCACGAAGCCACGGAGCGCGGCCACCCCATCAGCAAACTGGCGCGATTGTCCGACGACGAACTGAGCAAAATCATCGATGCGGAGCGTAAAGCGCGCCCAGAGTCCACGCTGACCTTTAGCCAACAGATGCTCAATGCGGCGCAAGCCTATCAGCCAGACGACTGCGATCAGGTGTTATCAATGGCCATGGCGTTGCTGCCCTTGAAAACGGTCGTGATGGAAGTGTTAGGCCCCACCTTAATTGAGGTGGGCCGTCGATGGCATGAGGGAGAGTTTACGATCGCGCAGGAGCGGATTGTTACGATCACCACGCGCAAACAAGTGTCATCCGTCTTGGATACCTATAACCGCATCGCGACGGGCAGTCCGGTTGTTTTTGCCACGCTCGGCAACGAACGCCACGAATTGGGCATTTTAATGTGTGCGCTCTTAACCGCCGCACGAGGGTTACGGTGCCACTATTTAGGGCCTGAGCTACCGGGCATGGAATTGGCTACCTATGCCAATCGAGTCAACGCTTCCACCGTGGTGATTTCAATGGTGTCCGATGCGCTGATCGCTCAAGCGAGCATTGAATTGGAACAGCTGTTAAAGTACTTACCGAAACACGTCAACGTCTGCATCGGCGGCTCGGCATCGGAAACCTTGACTGCCAACATTAAAGATAGTCGTGTTAGCGTCTGTAAGGACTATCAAGGGTACGAAGAAATCTTAGATGCTCGTTTGGCCAAATTAAACGGCCAACATTAGTCGGTACGCGTTCCCGGGCACGTAAGAAAGCCGCTAAATCGTTAACGACTTTAGCGGCTTTTTTTATCTGTAAATCAAATCACTTGCCCATCAACAGGGTTCGAGGACGTTGTCCCGAGATCACGGCAAGGTGTTGTGGCTACCATCACACAATGGCGATTTTTTAGTGTGCTTACAGGTGCACAAGTAGGCTTTTTTGGTCTCCGTGGGCGTGTGCGCCATGGGGACAAATGAAGTTCCTTGGTGAGAACCATCACAGAATGGTTGTTTTTTTGACAAACCACAGGAACACCAATAGACGGTTTTGCCTGCCTCTAATTCGACTCCAATGGGCGCTTTGCCAGCAATGGTCGGTGAGCTCATCCTTAAACTCCTTATCTAGTGAATAATCGGACCGGATCATCCTATCAGAGCGTTCTGCCGGTTTGGCGCGAATTGGCCGCAAATTGGCCGGCGATTGAGGAACCCCTTCGTTCTTGGCAGGGAAACGCGCTAAAATACGCCCCATCCTCGGAGGCTTTAAAATGAAAAAACCTATTCACGTAGCGATCACTGGCGCAGCCGGACAAATTGGTTATGCTTTAGCGTTTAGAGTTGCGTCTGGCGCGATGTTGGGTCCTGACCAACCCGTGCATTTGCATTTATTGGAAATCACGCCCGCACTCGGAGCATTAAATGGCGTGGTGATGGAATTAAATGACTGCGCGTTCCCGACGCTGCATGCGGTATCCGCCACAGACCAAGCTTCCGATGCGTTTAAAGACTGTGATGTCGCACTGTTGGTCGGAGCCCGTCCGCGTGGCCCTGGCATGGAACGTAAAGACTTGCTCTTGGCCAATGCTCAGATTTTTTCCGCTCAAGGCAAAGCCCTGAATGAGCACGCCAGTCGTGACGTTAAAGTATTAGTGGTTGGAAACCCAGCCAATACAAATGCGTTAATTGCTCAACACAATGCCAAAGATCTGAACCCTCGATGTTTCACCGCGATGACCCGTTTGGATCACAACCGAGCGATGGCGCAGTTGGCGGAAAAGACCCACGCTCATGTCAACGACATTAAGCGTATGACGATTTGGGGCAACCATTCGTCCACTCAATATCCGGATCTGCATCACGCGACCGTCAATGGCAAACCCGCGCTTTCTCTGGTTGACTCGGCTTGGTATGAAAAGACCTTCATCCCAGATGTTCAACAACGTGGCGCCGCCATTATCAAAGCTCGAGGCGCGTCATCGGCCGCATCAGCCGCATCGGCCGCGATTGATCATATACGCACATGGGTAATGGGCACGGGCCCAGGCGATTGGGTCAGCATGGGCATTCCCTCAGATGGCAGCTATGGCATTGAATCCGGCGTGATTTATTCCTACCCAGTAACTTGTCAAGGCGGCCAGTACCAGATCGTGCAAAATTTAGACATCAATGAATTTTCACGGTCCAGAATGCTGGCCACCCATCAAGAGCTGAAGGAAGAGCGGGACGGCGTGAAGGATCTCCTTTGACCACATTTTTGCTGGCGTTTACAGCGTTCATCTCGATTGTTAATCCATTATCGAGTGCGTTTATATTTTTCAGCGCCACAGAAAGCTTTGACTCTCAGCTGAGAAAAAAAGTAGCGCGTTGGGTGGCGATTTACGCGTTCGCAATCGTCACCTTCTCTCTGTATATCGGCGCTTATGTCTTAGAGTTTTTTGGAATCTCAATGCCTGCCTTGCGCGTCGCTGGTGGCATCATCATTGCGACCAGCGGGTGGCACATGCTGCACGAACCGGATGTCACCGAGGAGCGGCGGCAAGAAAGTCCACGCTTTTTGCCCAAAGCCTCACCGAGTCGCATGGCGTTTTACCCATTTACGATGCCGCTGACCACGGGTCCGGGCACAATTTCGGTCGCCATATCGGTGGGCGCCAACCGGCCGAATGGCTATGGGGTGGCGCTTTTAGAATTTATAATTGAGACCCTCAGCGCGGTTGTCATGTTATCGCTGGCAATTTTTGTGGCGTATCGCAACTCGGGCTGGCTCGCGCGATCCATTGGCGCAACGGGAACAACCATCATTGTGCGGCTCTCCGCCTTTTTGCTTTTTTGCATTGGCATTCAGGTGGCCTGGAATGGCGCTTCGGAGCTGTTGCTGTCGCTACCGCTGATGAAACACAATTAGCCTGGCCCCCTTCCTTAAATAGACTGATCAGGTAAGCCTTACGCGCTCCCAAGGCCTCGGGGCATCCCTGCCCTGGCCAAATGAATGTCCATTTGTGGCTCAATATGGCCGCACATTATAAAACGATCGTTCGTTTATATTGTTCCCGTCTTGTTGATTGATATAATGAGCATAGCTAACTATGAGTAAAGACATGGAAATGACCGAACAACGATCACCAACGTTGGGGTATCTGTTATCCGATTCCCTGAGGCTGCTGCGACGCCGCTTCAACAAGCGAAGCAGGGGCAGCGGTTTAACGCCCGCCTTAGCGCGGTTGCTGTATTACATTCACCGCGACCCCGGTTCGCGTCAGATTGACCTGGCGCAACTGCTGGAAGTCACGCCGGTGACCCTCGGCCGAATGCTCGATCGCTTGGCCCGCTTGCAGTACATCACCCGAACGCCCGATCCGGTGGATCGACGCGTCGTGCGCGTGTTTACCACCGAGGCCGCGGCGCCGACCATCGATCAGTTGTCGTCGTTCGTAAACGAAGGCACTCGGGCGGCTTTGGCTGGGATCAGTCAAGAACGCCAACAACAACTGTTCGAATTGCTTGAACAAATCATTCTCAACCTCAATCGGAATACACCCTAATGTCGTCACGGCCAATTGAATTACGAACCCTTCTCTTGTGGGTGGTACCGATATGCGTGAGTGCAATCGCCGTTTATTGGTATGGATCGGGTGGCCGATACGTCGAAACCGATAACGCTTACGTGATACGGGACCACATCGACATCACACCTGAGGTTTCTGGCATCGTCAACCAAGTACTGGTGCGCGAAAACCAAGTCGTTCACAAAGGTGAGTTGTTGGTTGAATTGGATAATCGACTAGAGCAAATTGCATTAGACGCGGAAAAGGCCAAATTAGCCAATATTCGCGCTGAGGCTCAGTCGCTCAAAGCAGCGGTTCTGGAAAAAAATGGTGAAATGATGGTCGCCACACAAGCGGCTGAGTACGCCAATCGTGACTTACATCGCCAAGAGGAACTTTGGAATCGAAAACTCACTGCGCAATCACAAGTTGATTCCGCACGGCGTATGGCCGACATTTCCAACGGCAGCATTGACGTCTTAAAACTTCAACGCAATCAACTATTAGCAAAATTAGGCGTAGACCCAAAAAATTCAATAGAACAGTTTCCGATGGTAAAAGCCGCCCAAGCGGCTGTGGATCACGCTCAATATCAACTCGACCGAACCAAAATCATGGCGCCGGCCGATGGCATCGTGAGTCATTGCCCGAAGGTTGGTGCCAAATTAGAGCTGGGGCGACCAGCCATGGTCATCGTCAGCAACGAACCAGCGGAAATTGAGGCAAACTTTAAAGAAACCGACTTAGAATGGGTCCGAGTGGGCCAAGCGGTCACCATCAGTGTCGACACCTACCCCAGCCACGAATTTAAAGGAACCGTAAAAAGCGTTGCCGCAGCAACCGGCGCGGCGTTTTCGCTCCTGCCTCCTCAAAACGCGTCGGGTAATTGGGTCAAAGTGGTGCAACGAATTCCGGTTCGCCTTCAGATTGAAGGCGACTCGGAAGAGTTTCCGCTGCGTGACGGGATGAGCGCTCAGGTGAGCATAGACACCGGCGCGCACACCCGCTTTGATCGCTGGTTTCACAAGCATTAATTGCCCTATATTGTGAGTGCTGCCCGCTCAAAATGGCTTCTGGGTCTGGCGACAACGCTGGCCACGATGCTCTATTCGATCGATTCGACGATCGTCAACGTCGCTTTGCCTCACATGCAAGGCTCCTTGCAAATTACCCAAGACCAGTCCTCTTGGATTGTGACGTCCTACATTGTTATCAGCGCAATTGCCACGCCGCTCGCGGGCTGGCTCGGCACACGATTCGGACTGCGAAATGTACTGTTGATGTCGATATTTGGATTCACATTCGGATCCATTCTATGCGGGGTGGCTCAAGGACTTTCGGACATCGTTTTATACCGCATTATTCAAGGCGCCTTTGGCGCCGCATTAGTGCCTTTGTCTCAAGTCACGTTGCTTCAAAACTTTGAGCGCTCACAACACGCCAAAGTCATGGCGCTCTGGGGCATGGGCGTCATGGTGGGCCCGGTTATTGGGCCTACGTTGGGAGGTTGGCTCACCGAGACACTCACCTGGCGATGGGCTTTTTACATCAATCTTCCGATTGGCTTAATCGCAGGATTAGGCGTCATGGCGGCGCTGCCTCGCAGCGATGCCCGACAACATCGACCATTCGATTTGATGGGATTTTTGTTTTTGAGTTTTGCAATTGGCCTATTTCAATTGATGATTGACCGCGGACAAAGTCAAGATTGGTTCCAATCTGGAGAAATCGTAGGCTACGCCTTCTTAGCGGCTCTGTTTGCTTATATGTACACCGCTCACTCGATGACCACTGAACACCCCTTCGTGGACATTCAACTCTTCAAAGACGTTAATTTTTCAATTTCCATGCTGATGATGTTTATTATCGGACTCACTCTAATTTCCACAAGTGTTTTATTGCCTGGATTTTTACAACAGCTGCAGGGACTCACGCCGACCCAGGCGGGCGTTCTGATGGCGGCGCGCGGCGTCGCCTCCATTGCCGCAATGATGCTCGGCGCTCGGTTACAAGTCGTCTTAGGTCCACGAATTACCACGCTCATTGGGATCCTGATATCCGCTGGATCACTGGCTTTGATGAGCCAGTTCAGTATCGACACTCCTAAAAGCTTGATCGTGTGGGTGGGATTTGCACAAGGCATTGGCTCGCCCCTGGCTTTCATGCCCTTATCCTTGATTGCCTTTGCAACGCTCTCCGACCGAATGCGCACCGAAGCCGGAGCGTTATTGACATTAATCCGAAATATCGGCGCTTCCGTAGGCGTGTCCGTAACCATCGCCGCATTAACCGTGTCCGCGCAAACCAATCAGAGCTATTTGGTCGAAAAATTCACCCTCTTTTCGCCCATGCGGTGGCTGCAAAGTGGCGTCACCCCAGGCGCCAATCCTTCAACGGCGATGCTCATGGGAGAGATTGGGCGCCAAGCACTCGGTATCGCATACGCCAATGATTTTTTTATCTTAGCGGCTTGCACTCTATTGGCAGCGCCACTGATTCCATGGCTCCATAATGGCAAGAGCATCAAACCGTCCACCACCACTGTCGTGAGCGATCACTAAGCCGTTCAACAAACGTGAAAGCAATGCCTAGAAGGTTGACGCAACCAGACGCGTGTTGCGTGCGGCCAACCCCAACTGAATCCATTTATGAATTTTTCAAAGACCGTGACCAGTACCAATAAAACGGCATGCCCGCCAACATGACGCCAATTCCAGTTAGCGCCAACGATAGGGATGAATAAAAGGTATTGATAATCAAAGCGCTCGTCAGCACTAAAAACACCGCAGGCACCAATGGATAACCAAACGCTCGATAAGGCCGTGGCTGATCTTTCAACGTCATTCTAAACACAAACAAAGAACCGGTGCTTAAACCGTAAAACATCCAACTGGCGAATATCACACTATCCGTCAAATGATCATAAGAGCCACTGAGCGCCAGAACGGTCGCCCAAGCCGCTTGTGCCGTGATTGCTTTGACCGGCACGTGGGTTTTAGGCGACACGTCCGCTAAGGATTTAAAAAACAGCCCCTCTCGCGCCATGGCGTACGGAATGCGCGAATTGGCAAGAACGGAGGCGTGCAATGAGCCTAAGCTTGAAATCATTAAAATTAAAGCCGTCACCGTGGTGGCCGTAGGCCCCATAAAGTGCTGAGCCACTTCCGTCGCAACGCTGGAGGACGCGGGAATATTTGCAATTTCAGTCGGACTTAATACAAAAAAGTAACCGAGGTTTATTGCAATGTACAAAGCCCCCACCACCAAAATCCCCCCAAAAAATGCCCTCGGAAGATTTCGTTCGGGATCCTTAATCTCTCCAGCCAAGGGAGTAACGTTATTCCAGCCATCGTAGGCCCACAGCGCTCCCAACATCGCGGCTCCAAAGCCAGCCAATCCACCCTGCGCTGCCGGATCCACGCCCTCGCAACGTCCCATTGAAGCAGACTGCGACAGGTGACCCCAATGCCCCGTTGCTAAAAATAAGGCACCAAAAGCGATCACCATGAGCATGACCACTTTCATGACCGTCAAGATCACTGCGGTCTGACCCCCAGTTGCCACGGAGCGCATATTAATCAACGCCACCGCCCAAATTGATAGAAGCGCCAACGCAATCAACGCGGTGAAGTGAAAATCGCCGACTACGGTATGAACACTCCATAGATCGGCACTCAACGCGCCCCCAAGCGCCACGTTGAGAAAGATTGCAAAACTGACCGCCAGCGCTGCTTGCGAACCCGCCCGCGCAACGGCAAAGAATGTCCAGCCGTACAAAAAGCCAACCCAACGTCCGTAGGCGCGCCTCAAGTAGACGTAATCGCCACCCGCCTCCGGGATCATCGCGCAGACCTCCGCGTAGGAGACCGTGCCCGCCAAGGCCAGGAGACCGGCTGCGACCCACACCAACAGAACCATGGTGGCGCTGCCCACATTACAGGTCATCACGCGAGTTTTTAGAAAAACCCCCGTGCCGATCATATTGGCAACGTTAATTGAAATCGCGGACCCGAGACCGAGTCCGCGAACGAGTGAGCGTGAACCGCCCTCTGTCACAATACGAGTTGGTTTGTTGTCATCCTAGAATAGTCCAACAACTTTACCGTGCTCGTCAATATCTATTTTTTCAGCCGACGGCACTTTCGGCAAGCCAGGCATTGTCATGATGTCTCCACACACCATCACAACGAACTCCGCGCCAGCCGCTAAGCGAACCTCGCGTACATTCACAACGTGACCACTCGGCGCGCCCCGCGCCGCAGCGTCGGTCGAGAACGAGTACTGCGTTTTGGCGACGCACACCGGATAATGACCGTATCCGCCCTCTTGAAGTGCTTTGATTTGGCCCCGTACTTTGGCATCAGCGCTGATATCGGCTGCGCCATAAATCTTGGTGGCGATGGCCTTCATTTTGTCCCATAACGGCAGCGCCTCATCGTATACAAACGTGTGTTTGCCTGGTGACTTTTCAATCACTTCAACCACAGCTTTGGCCAAATCGGTAGCGCCTGCGCCGCCTTTAGCCCAGTGCTGCGCCAAAATAACGGGCGTGTCGTATTTGGCCATTTGTTTTTTAAGCAAGGCCACTTCGGCATCGGTATCGGTCGTGCGATGATTAATTGCCACCACCGCCGGCAATCCATAATGGTTGCGCACATTGCTGACGTGACGCTCTAAATTAACCATCCCTTTTTCTAGGGCAGCCAGGTTCTCGGTATTGAGTTCCTTAAGATCGCAGCCGCCGTGATACTTCAAAGCGCGAACGGTGGCGACGATGACCACAACTGAGGGGCTTAACCCAGCTTTACGACATTTAATGTCAATAAACTTCTCAGCACCCAAATCCGCTCCGAAGCCCGCTTCGGTGACCACATAGTCAGCCAATTTTAAGGCGGTCTTGGTGGCCAATACCGAATTACATCCGTGCGCAATATTCGCGAAGGGTCCACCGTGAATGAACGCTGGGTTGTTTTCAAGCGTTTGAACCAAGTTTGGCTTTAGCGCATCTTTGAGCAACACGGTCATCGCGCCGTGGGCATTCAAATCTCGCGCCAAGACTGGTTTTTGTTCGCGGGTATAACCAACCACGATATTTCCCAAACGCTCTTTCAAATCGGAGATGCTATTCGCCAAACAGAAAATCGCCATCACTTCCGACGCCACCACAATATCGAAACCGTCTTGGCGCGGGAATCCATTGCCCGGACCGCCCAACGCCGCGGTGATGTCACGCAAGGCGCGATCATTCATGTCGACCACCCGTTTCCAGGCGACCCGACGCACATCGATGCCTAAGGCGTTGCCGTGATGAATATGGTTATCCAACATCGCCGCCAATAAGTTGTTGGCAAGGGCAATGGCGCTAAAGTCGCCGGTGAAGTGCAAGTTGATGTCTTCCATCGGCACCACTTGAGCATAGCCGCCGCCCGCGGCACCGCCTTTCATACCAAACACCGGACCCAATGAGGGTTCGCGCAAACAAATAGCGGTTTTCTTTCCAATCAAATTCAAGGCATCACCCAATCCCACCGTGGTGGTCGTTTTGCCTTCACCAGCGGGCGTTGGACTGATTGCGGTGACGAGAATTAACTTGCCGTCTTTTTTGCTCTTCAGCGAGTCTAAAAATTCAAAACTGATTTTGGCCTTATAGTGGCCGTAGTTTTCAAGATGCGCCTCTGGAATGCCGATGCCTGCCGCGACTTCTTTGATTGGCTTCATGACAGCTTTTTGTGCAATTTCAATATCACTCGGTACAGACATGATTCATCCTTTTGTGCAACTTAAAACTAAAAATGCCGACGCCCCGATTTCTAAGGGATCCGGACACCTTGAAACGATCGCAGAGCTTAAATGGCTTGAAAGCCGCGGTCATGACACAGCGCAACAAGTTCACTTCTGGCTTGCTGAGCGCTGATGCCTTTTAGACCGCTTTCAATCACTCGCTCAATTCCCTTTTCCGTAATCACAAAGTCCATAAGAACGTCGTGCTCTTGTGGATCCGTCGAAGAAACTCTAGAAATTTCAAAGGCTAAGGCCACGCACACGGGTTTTATGGGTAACGCCGCGAGGGTCCGATCGTAAAATCCCCCACCGTAGCCCAACCGATCGCCCTGCCCGCCAATGGCGACAACTGGGATCAGCAAGACTTGCGGAATGACCGCCTGCGAATGCGCCGGTATTGGCAAATCATAAACGCCCGTGGCCATCTCCATATCGGGATGCCAACGATGAAACTCCAACGGGGTGCGCGGCGCAACGACGACCGGCAGACTTAGCGTACTGCCGCGCTCCATGAGTTTTAAGGCAAATGGACGGGCGTCAAACTCCGCCAAATAAGGCCAACACAGCCCCACGGTAAGACCGGCAAGCCCCATGAACCCGCTATCCAAATAGCCCTCGATGGCTTCAGACCAGGCGCGATGGGTATCCGAGGGCACGGCGCAGCGTTCCGCCAACAGACGGTTTCGCAACTCCTTGCGCCATTGAGCCAGTTCTGGGGTGACACTCATAGTTGCATGGTAACGAACCCAACATCCAGTACACTAATCAAATGCGCCCTATGCCTACCATTTTTGTCTCCCACGGAGCGCCGACGTTGGCAATCGAGCCCGGCCAAACCGGCCCGATGCTTCATTCGCTGATGCCCCAAAGCCCCACCCCAAGGGCAATCCTGGTCATCTCCGCGCATTTTGAGAGTCGGGGCGGCCATGTGCTGACCGCACACCCGTCGCCATCCACGATTTATGACTTTGGTGGGTTTGACCCAGCGCTGTATAAAATTCAATACTCGGCCAAAGGCTCTCCCGAGTTGGCACATGACATCAGCGCCCATTTGGCCCACTCGGGCTTTCAAAGCACCATTGATGCCCAACGTGGCTTCGACCATGGCGCTTGGGCCCCCCTAACCTATCTGAGACCCCAAGCAGACATCCCCGTTGTTCAATGCTCATTGAATTCAAACGCCAGCCCAGAAGAGCATTTTCGATTAGGACAAACGCTGCAAACCCTCCGTGACGATGGCGTCTTAATCATCGGTTCGGGTGGACTAACCCACAACTTAGGTCGCGTGTTTGCCCGACACCCCTCAGACGGCGCCGATCCAACCGTTGAAGCGTTTGTCTCTTTTCTCTTCGACGCATTGACACGCCGAGCGTTCACAAGCTTGTTTCAATATCGGCAGCATCCACTCGGCCTTGAACACCATCCCACCGCTGAGCATTTAATGCCCTTATTTGTCGTCGCAGGCGCCAGTCGTGAGTCCGACCAATGGCGCCGTCACTCCGGCGGCGTGACGTACGGCCTACTGTCGATGGACGCCTTAAGCGCGACTTAACCGTCTTGGTATTGCAACAAGGCATCACGCGGGGTTTTGTAAACCACCCAAGCACTTGCCAAAGCGCCTGCTAACGTAATCGCAATCACGGCTGCTAACAAGAACATGCCGTACGCAAGCGGATGAAAATGCCAGCTAAATTCGAACACGCGTTTGGATATCCAAGCAGCCAACACCGCACTGACGACCACGGCGGCGGTCGCCGACGTGAAACCGATGATGGCGAACTCCACCAGGCTAGCTCGCCACAATCGAAGACGAGACACCCCAATCGACCGCAATAATGCCGTTTCATAATGACGCTCATCCAACGTCGTCTGAAACATAGCGAACATAACCAAGATTCCAGCAATCAACGTAAAGCCGAAAGTCCACTGAATCGCCATCGCTGCTCGTTCAACCCATGACCTAATTTGCGCGAGAATTGCGTCAACATCGAATACCGTTACCGTTGGAAACTGACGCAACATCGATTCCAAGTAAGGACGCTTTTGTTCCGGCAGATAAACACTGGTCATATATGACCCCACGCTATCCTCAATGACCCCCGGGGAAAAAAGCAGAAAAAAATTAGGCTTAAATCCATTCCACCGAACCTGGCGGACATTTGACAATGTGGCCTCAACCGACTCACCAGCAATATCAAACAATAAACGATCGCCGATATTAAGCCCTAAAGATTCCTGAAACTCGCTGGCGACCGACACTTGTGGGGTGGATGGAATACCACTCCAAAATTGCCCTGCAATGACGGTATTGTCCAACGGCAGCTCTCTGGCGATCGATATGTTCTGTTCCCGTTGCGCCAAACCTCTTACCCGCCCGGCATGACCATCCTCGGTCGGTGCGTGACCATTGACGCTGATCAGCCTTCCGCGAACCCACGGCATCAGATGAGGCTCTTGCGTGGTTAATGGCTTAATCGCCTCTACAAAGGGATCATGCGCATCCTTGGCTATATTGATCATAAATACGTTTGGTGTTTCTTTTGGCAACGAAACCGCCCATTGCTCCAGAATGTCCTGTCGCGTCAACCCCAAAATCAGTAAACCAGTCAACCCCAAACTTAAGGCCATAATTTCAATGGCAACTTGCGACCGATCGCGGTTGAGACGAACGCTTAACAAGCGGTAAATCGCCTTAAATCGCTTCGTCACAGACCCCAATAGATACAACGAAAAATGCGCAAATCCGAAAAATATTCCAGATGACGCGACAAGGCCAACGACGGCCCAACCAATCAGATAGATATCCTTAAGCAGCAATGCCAAAATCAGCGCTGTGGCCACCAACCCAAAACCAATTACCGCTAAGCGGGATGGCAATGGCAGCAAAGCGTCTCGACGTAAAATGAGAATAATAGGTGCGTCGGCAAGCGTTTTTAAGCTGGGCCAAGAAAAGCCGATCAGCATCAAACCAAGACTCAGAAACGTCACCGCAGCCGGCTGAAAATCGGCCGCCGGCAAACCGATCGAAAAGGTGACCGACAATTCATGTGCCACCAACGAGCTTAATCCAAATCCAATCAAAAGGCCCAGCACGCCAACCGCAATTCCCAAAAACAGCAATTCGAGAATTAAAATTTCAGCAATCGCTCGTCTGTTCATGCCAAGCACTTTCAACAAGGCCACTTGACTCCAATGGCGCTGTATATAACGCTTGGTCGCCAACATCAACCCAACCAAGCATAAACTCAACGTCATGACGGTAGTCAGATTAAAAAAATGACGAGCTCTCGCAATACTTTGACTTAATGTTTGGTTGTTCTGCTCAACATCAACGAGCTTCTCTGACACTGATTTCTTATGTTGTAAGTAGTTTTCAAAATTAGAAATTTGCTCAACACTTCCTTTAAATAAAAAAGCCTGCGTCAACCGTGAACTCGGCGTTAACAACTGCAGAGACGATAAGGTCTCATCGGCTATGAGCGCAGTTGGCGCTAAGTCGCCAAATCCGCCTCCTTGATCTGGCCTGGATGCCAAAACCGCACTTACGCTTAGGTCACGCTCGCCAATTCGCACCACCTCTCCCAAGCGGATTTGCTCCTCGGCCATCAGCTTCGGATCCAACCAAACCTCTCCCTCTTTTGGTAAGCCAGTGCTCGCGTGAGTGGGCCCGTACGCGAAATCACTCAGAAAAATTTGACCTCGCAACGGATAATTTTTTTGTGCGGCCACCAAATTTATTAAATGCACATGACCATGTGTGTGAACAATGCTGTTTAAACTGACTGTTTGTGCAACCTCAAGCCCTCGTTGTTTGGCTTCTTCCACGTATGGGCTGCGTTGCTCAAATCGACCGCTCTCCAGCCGCAAATCAGCCGCCAGAACTTCGTGCGCTTTTTCAAGCATTCCACGTTCTACGCGTTGTGTTAGAAACCCGACACTCGACAGGGTAATCACTGACAATAGCAACACCAACGCCAATAATGTATTTTCAAATGACTTTGTGTCGCGTTTTAAAAAACGCCAAGCCCAAATTACTCTCATGACTGTGCCACTTGCCCATTGGTCATCCACAAGATTCGATCACACCGCGCCGCCAATTTTGGTTCGTGTGTGATGATCACCACCGTGAGATTTTCGCGTCGATTTAAGTCAAATAATTGATCCATAATCAGCTGGCCATTACGCTCATCTAAGTTTCCCGTAGGCTCATCGGCAAATAGCAATTTAGGCTTTCTGACCATCGCTCTGGCGATCGCCACTCGCTGCTGTTCTCCACCCGACAAATGCTTAGGGTAGTGACTCAGACGTTCGGACAGTCCCAAGTCATTTAAGGCCGATCTGGCTTTTTTATCGGCCTCCGGGTCGTGAGCGATTTCCAGGGGCAGGAGCACATTTTCATAGGCCGTGAGCCCAGGGATCAGATGAAAGGATTGAAAGACAAAACCCATCTCCTCCGCTCGCCAACGCGTCCGCTCGTCGTCGGACGCGTCGTGCCACGCTCGACCTGAAAATCGCAGTTCACCCGACGTGGGATCATCCAGCCCGGCCAATAGCGCCAAAAGGGTAGATTTTCCGGCCCCAGATGGTCCGCAAATTGCTACACTTTCACCCGCTTCGATTGTGAAGCTAACTTGATCCACAATGGTAATCTGCCCCGCCGGACTTCTCACTTTTTTGGTCAACTTTATTGCTTCTAATATCGCCATGCGTCAAATACCTTATAAATGGATTTCATTCCTAAGCCTCAGTATCGGCCTATTACTGTCTCCCATTAGCCTTGCTGACACCAACTTAACAGAGCACAGCCGCAGTCAAGTCGATCCTAGTCAAACCATATTGGTAATGGGCGATTCATTAAGCGCAGCCTATGGCATTAATCCAGCGGATGGCTGGGTCAATCGGCTCCGCGAACGGTTAGCACCTGCGCATTATCGCACAGTCAATGCGAGCGTCAGCGGCGAGACCAGCCAAGGAGGTCAACAGCGCCTTGCGGCACTGTTAAAACGCGAAGCCCCTTCTGTAGTCATAATTGAGCTTGGCGCTAACGATGGCTTAAGAGGCCTTGACCCTCAGCAAATCCAGACCAATTTGGCCCAAATGATCTCGATGAGTCTAAACACGAAGGCCCGGGTGCTGTTAATTGGCATCGATCTACCCGCAAATTACGGAGACGAGTATCGGCACTCACTGGCGCGGGTCTATGCAAACCTAAAAGTGCAGTACAAAGTTGCGTTTTTGGATAATTTATTGAAGTCGGTTCCCATTCGAGAGGAAAATTTCCAAGCAGATCACCTGCATCCGGTAGCGGCCGTACAACCAAATATTGAAGAGTCCGTGTACCGCGCATTGAAGCCCTTGCTCACGGCGGGCCGGCCATGAAGGGCAAATTTGAGGCCCTTAATTTACTCGGCACACGGCGATTTGCGGCATTTTTTTGGACCCAAGCGCTCGGGGCGTTTAATGATAATTTGATCAAAAACTTATTAGTGTTGCTGGTTACCTATGACAACGCGCGCTTTGGCAGTCCCAATGCGGGTTCTGTTTCAAGCCTCGCGTCAGCGATTTTTACGTTGCCCTTTATCCTGTTTGCCGGTCTATCGGGCCAGTTGGCAGATCGCTATCCGAAGCGCTCTATATTGCGCGCAGTAAAACTATTTGAAGTATTTATTATGGGAATTGCGATTTTTGGCCTCGTGCAGTCTGATTTAAACTTACTTTTATTGGCCTTATTTTTAATGGGTGTGCACTCAACGTTTTTCTCACCAGCCAAATATGGCGTATTGCCTGAGTTATTATCCATTGATGAACTAGCTATTGGAAATGGATTGCTTGAGGCCGGAACATTTTTAGCAATCTTGTTAGGAACATTAATCGCCATCGCCCTGTACTCGTTGCACAGTACTCTGCTCCTGGGATCGAGCCTACTATGCGTCGCCTTCCTGGGACTATTCTCAAGCGCGTGGATTCCGAAGACCCCGTATCACCAGCCCGAGCTTAAAATTGATTTCAATCCTTGGACCAGCATACGGGACAACTTCTCACTGACGTATAAGCATTCAAGCGTTTGGTGTGGCGCGCTAGGCATTTCCTGGTTTTGGGCCATTGGCATCGTCATCCTGGCACAAATTCCTATTTTTGTTCACGAGGTATTGCGTGCAGACGAAAGCGTTGTGAGTACGTTACTTGGTGGTTTTACGGCGGGGATCGGAATAGGCAGCCTGGTTGGCGCCTTATGGCGATCTGATCGACTAAGCGACCAAGTCAGCCGCATCGGACTGATCGGCTTATCGTTGGGATTAATGAGCTTTGTGTTTTTAAGCTCCATGCGCTCAAGCCTAGAGCACCTCGTGGTGTGGCTTAGCTTTTCGGTAGTCACCATTGGCTTTACAGGCGGGCTATTTGTGGTGCCGCTGTATACCTGTTTAAACACTGAGAGCCCCCCGGAGTACCGATCTCGGATTGTCAGCGCGAATAGCGTGCTCAATTTTCTATTCATGATTGCGGCAAGTTTGGGGACCAGCGCTTTATTGCAACGCGGTATAACGGTCGGGCAATTGTTTATGCTGCTCACAGTGTTTAATATTTGCTTTACGCCATGGTATTTCAAATACCAACGACGCATTTGGAGTGCGCAACGCCTCTCGTTGGGCATAGCGGTTTAAACTATTGCGTTTGAGCGTTTTAGGGATTAGCGTAGAGCCTCAGGGGGACATCAATATGAACAGGTACTGGCTGAAAACGTATCCCAATGGCTTAAATCCCGACATCAATCCCGATCGGTTTTCGTCCGTGGGCGCCATACTGAAGCAAGCCTGCGCTCGATATAAGGATCGCGTTGCTTTTGAAAGCTTTGGCGTCACTCTAAGCTATGCCGAGTGGGATCGCCAAAGCGACCTATTGGCGCGAGTATTGGTGCATCGATTGGGTTTGAAGCCAGGCGATCGGGTCGCACTGATGATGCCCAATATCTTGCAATATCCAATTGCGCTTTTGGCGTTACTGCGCGCCGGATTGACCGTAGTCAACACTAACCCCTTATACACTCCTCGAGAATTGGCGCACCAGCTTCAAGACGCTGGCGTGAGGGTAATCATCGCGTTCGAGAACGCGGCAAACGTGGTTGAGGAAGCTCTAAAAACGGTTCCCGTAGAACAAGTAATTTTGACCAGAGTCGGAGATAAACTCGGATTTTTAAAAGGTCAATTAATTAACTTTGTGCTGAAGGTGATTAAAAAACAAGTTAAGCCGTATCACTTGCCCACCGCGTGGTGGCTCGGTGATTGTGATGGCGCCCACTTGCCGTCGGCGGACATCGAGGTGTCGCCGCATGACATTGCATTTTTGCAATACACCGGAGGCACGACTGGCGTATCAAAAGGTGCCGTATTAACCCACCGAAATATGGTTGCTAACGTACTTCAATGCGAGGCTTGGCTGGATACGTTTGAGCGTAATCGCGAACAAATTCAGGTCATCGCCGCTGCGTTGCCGTTTTACCATATCTTCGCGCTAACCGCGATCGCATTGTTGTGGGCACATAAAGGCGCTCGCACGGTTCTGATCGTCAACCCTCGCGACACGGATGGCTTTATTAAGATTCTGCAAAAAACCCCTTGTACCGTTTATTTTGCAGTAAATACTTTATTTAACTCGTTATTAAATCATCCGAAGTTTTCTACAATTGATTTCAGCAAAGTACATGTAAGCGTTGCAGGCGGAATGGCCTTACAAGGCATTGTGGCCAAACGATGGCAAGCGACGACGGGCTGCGAGCTAACCCAGGGCTGGGGCCTTACCGAAACCTCACCGGTGCTGGCCATCATGCCGCCCAACACAGCGTTTAACAATGCGGTCGGTAAGCCGGTCCCTTCTACCGAAATTGGAATCGTCGATGATAACGGCGAATTTTTGGCTTTGGGTGAAGTCGGCGAAATTGTAGCGCGCGGACCTCAAGTCATGGCTGGTTATTGGCGTCGCGAGGACGAAACCAACAAGGTGTTTCTGGCGGATGGATGGTTTAAAACCGGCGATATCGGACGAATGGACGCCGATGGATTTGTCTATATTGAGGATCGAAAGAAGGACATGATTTTAGTGTCGGGATTTAATGTCTATCCAAATGAGGTAGAAGAAGTGCTCTCGGCTCATCCGCAAATAGTAGAAATTGCTGCGGTTGCAAAGCCCGATGAACGCTCAGGAGAGAGCGTTGCGGTGTTTATTGTTCCTAAAGACCCAACTCTGTCGGCGTCCGATGTTATCGCCTACGCGCGCCAGGGCCTCACGGGATACAAGGTCCCTACGGCGGTCTATTTTAGATCGGAGCTTCCAAAAACTAACGTCGGCAAAATATTACGTCGCGCGCTACGCGACGAATTGAAACAACCCCAGTGAGTGCTTTTAAGTCAAACCGGTGATCCTCTCAGGCGTGCGAATTGACAAATAAGCACTAAAAACTGTTGTTATTTCAATAATATGGCGCTCTGGACGTGTCCATTTTTGACAAATGGAAACAGCGCGGATGTTTTTTTATTTTCACGTAATCGGCTGCGGTTGATGGCATTTATAATAGGGGCACCTTTGGCAATATCAGGCCTTCATGCACAGTTCCGCAACTGGCGAGAATTCATTATCAACACACAATATTGATAATGGAGTCAATGGGCTTCAGGGGCTCATGATTTTAATCGTGGTCGCGGGATCCTTACCCGGACCATGGGCACCAGTTGGAAGCTTTTTCGCGATTGATATTTTGCTCATGTTGATTGGGTTTTCAGCCACTCGCTCTCTGTGGCTCGCGTCAACCGATGGCCACACGGTTCATTTTGGCGCGTTCTACATCGCTTTGATTCGGCGATTGGTCCCCTTAGTGTGGATACTCAGCGCCATGGTCGTGGCGCTCGCCTTCGGCTTTGCCACTGATGGCTGGATGTGGCTGCGCCGTGATTTGCTGTGCAACGTTTTATTCGTCAGCGATTTTACCCAAATCGCCATTAACGAACCATTAACCGAAAACTATCAGCGCGCACCACTTTTATGGCACTTATGGCTGTTTTCCTTAATCGCCCAGCTGGGTTTAATACTGCCCTTTATTGTCAATTTCGCCAAAAAATTTAATTCCCGCTTTATCTTGGTAGCGATTGGCCTCTGCACCGCACTGCTGAGTTTGATTTGGACTAATTATCTGTTGGAGTTGCTTAAAATTCCTGAAAGCACACCGATGACGCGAATCTGGATGGGCCTGGACACTCGATGCTCTGGTTTTTTTGTTGGCATGAGTCTGGCAATTTTGTTTCCTAGAGGCGTTCCTTCCATTCGGTTCAGCTTCTTTCTACAAACGCTGTTTAGCATCATTTTCGGAATTTCGTTTTTCTCAATTTGTATCGTTTTCTGGAACGTAGGCATTGGTGAAAATCACATCCTCGGCCTAGTATGGCCATTCGTCTTGCTCCTCGGTGCGTGCTTGATCACCCTTGGATGTTTAGTCGATGGCTTTCATTCGAAAGCGCTCATGGTGGGCCCGTTACAATGGCTGGGGAATCGATCGCTAGCAATATACGTTTGGTACTGGCCGATTATTGAAATTATACGATTGCCACCCAATTCTACGATCGCGCTTTGGGTGTGGGAATTACTGCAAGCCGCCTGTATTTTAGCAATCGCTGAGTTAACTCACCGATTCATTATCGAACCGCTGTTACAGGGGTTAACCGGATCTCGTCCTTGGTGGCAGTCCCGTCGCATGCTCATCGCGCTCGTGGCGTTTTTGAGCGCGCTCGGCTTATTGTATTTGGTTCCGGTGTCAACGACCGCGCAGCTGCAATCACTCATGGTTAACATCAGCCACTTGCCCATTTCTCGACATCTCAATCCCGAAGATTGGCAAGTTGAAACCAAGCCCATCTCGAATCATCAAGCCATGTTGCGTGACATTGAAAGCGCTCAGCATTTGGCTTTACCAGCCATCGTGGGAGAAACCTCGTGGGTCCTGATCGTTGGAGATGAACTGGTTTTCAATACTCGAGACGCTTTGTCTAGACTTACACCTGATGCGCAAGTCAGTGCTGATTTTAATGTCACTTCCCAAGATTTGATCGTGGAGATTAATTCGCTGCGCGAGCAACATCAGCTTGCACCGCAAATTGTTCTTTTAATTGGCAATACTCATGAAATCGGCTTTCGTGAGCTCGATCAGCTGATGAACTCGCTGGAGGACCGCGAGCGAGTGTTGTTGGTCAACAATTCTGCCTATGGCCGTTACGCTTATCAAAACAACCGTGTATTTGATCAAATTATCCATAAACATCGCCACGTCGTTTTGGTTAATTGGCTGGAGCTTAGCACCACTCATCCCGAATATTTCAGTGAGGATCGTTTACGCTTAACGCCCATTGGACAACAAGAACTGACCGCTCTAATTCGTCACGTCGGCGGGTTCTCAGAGAACGCCAAAATATCGCAAGCGCCTTACACCGAGAGCTTAGCCGTGCTCATTGATAAGCTTCCTTTAGTGGATGCGCAGCACCCAATGCTCGGATTACTGCATCCGATTACAACCCGAGCCAACCTCAAATGGATTGATCAGTTGGGTTGGTACGTTAACGTCAGTGGTACCGCATTAAAGCCCACTCCAGAACTTGTCACCGATGAGGGAAACGTTTGGGCCGCACCGCTCGTTCGCAACCCAAAGCCCATTGCGCCAGACGCCTATTGGGATCGCATTGCTGAGTGCGAAACAGGATCGGACTGGCGCCATGCTGGTCGATTCAGCGGCGGTCTTGGCATTTATGATGGAACCTGGGAAATGTATGGTGGCAAAGAGTTCGCCAGCAAAGCTCAATTGGCTTCCCGTCAACAGCAAATTACTGTTGCAAATCGCATTTCCACGCAAGGCTACTACGCTGCGGATGGACGCTATATAGAGCCGGTCGGCTTCACCGGGTGGGGCTGCGCTAATATGGCGGCAAGGCCAGTGTTGATTGTTCACACCCAAGCCTCAATACTCGCGCAATCGTATCGTTGGCTGCAAAATGGAGCTCTGGTCGAAGAGTTAGAGGCGGTACTGGGCTTACCCATCTCCGGCGTTTATGACTTATCCGTGCATCAGGCGCATTTAAAAGCGCTCGCGGCGCTAAACTTACCTCGCGAGCGCGCACCCAATGCCATTCACACCAATAATGCATCCAAGCTACGCAAACGACGGCCCACGTTGCAATCCAATCCAAACAACGCTAACCCCTCCACACCCTAAGATCAGACCGATCTTTATTTAGAGCTTTTTTCGCATTACGATAAATTCCAAATGCGAGACTTTGGGCAGGCCAAAACGTGGATCACTCATCGGAAAGGGGTTACGCTCGGACGTGTCTTCATAGCCACGACGCTGATACCATGCGATCAATTCATGCCGCACAGAGATTACAGTCATCCGTCCATAAGAGGCGTTAAAGTGACTAGCGGCTACTTGCTCAGCTGCCTCTAAGAGCTGCCGTCCCAATTGTTGTCCTTGTAGATTGGGCCGAACAGTCACCATTCCAATGTACGCATCAGTCGATGAATATTGTGAAATCGCACAACAACCCAACAGCTCACTCGCTTGCCTAAGCGTTAGCAAATATTCGTTGCCGTCGGATATCAATTTTTGAATATCCTCTAATGACGTGCGAACACCGCCCAGTAAATCTGCTTCCGTTGTCCATCCCGCTCGAGACGAATCACCGCGGTAGGCACTATTGACCAATTGCGCTATTTCCGCGGCATCGGCGTATTGCGCGCGGGCAAAATTTAGTTTAGCAAGCTGATTTGCACTCAAGGCATTCCCCGTGGTTCTCGTAGGCTTTGCTACAGGTCAACTATACGCGCGACGTGCCACTCAACCAAAAGCCAATAGCTGTCGCTGCTAAGCAGAGCAGTACACTCAAAAACACATTTAGTGCAGCTTTAATCCATTCACCGGACTGAATGAGCTGCCATGTTTGCAACGAAAACGAACTAAATGTAGTAAAACCGCCACAAACTCCAATCATCACTAATGGAACAAACCATTGGGCGACGGCTAAATTTTTAGCATCACTCAAATAACCAGCGCTGAATCCGATAACAAGGCTACCAATAATATTAATTAACAGTATGCCGAAAGGAAAAAAATTGCCGACGCTATCGGTAATTAATTTATTTAACGCATAACGCAATATTGATCCCAGAGCGCCGCCGATGGCCACCCACAACATTTCCATTAGGATCGATTCCGATGATATTGAGGCGACAACTCATGTACCGCTTCTATCATTGCTTGCGCGTGCTCTGGGTCGACATCTGGGTGTATTCCATGTCCCAGATTAAACACGTGGCCTTCGCCTTCGCCAAAGCTTGCCAACACACGTGCCACTTCGGACTTGATGACGGCGGGCGGCGCATACAATACCGTTGGATCCAAATTTCCCTGCAAGGCCACTCGGTCACCCACTTGAGCGCGCGCAACTTGAAGATCAGTCGTCCAGTCAACGCCCAACGCATCTGGACCAGCATCTGCTTGCTCAGACAAGCTGGCGCCACCGCCTTTTGTAAATAAAATCACCGGGACGGCCTGGCCGTCAACCACACGATTAAGGTTCTGAACAATCGCTCGCATGTACGCCAAGCTGAAGTCTCGATAATTCTGTGGAGACAACACTCCGCCCCAGGTATCAAAAATCATGATTGCCTGAGCCCCTGCCGCTATTTGTGCGTTCAGATAGTCGGTTGTGGTTTGCGTCAAGTGCGCTAACAAACGATGCAAAAGCGTGGGATTGCCATACATCATGCCTTTAATAACATCAAAGGTCTTACTGCCCTTGCCTTCGACCGCATACGTCGCCACGGTCCATGGACTACCGGCGAAGCCAATTAGCGGAACCGATCCGTTCAATTCGCGCCGAATCAATCGCACGGCGTCCATGACATACCGCAGCTCACGCTCTGGATCAATCGTAGGCAACTGATCGACATCACGCTCACACCGCACCGGCCGATCAATTTTGGGGCCCTCACCCGCTTCAAACTCCAGACCTAAATTGAGGGCTGCGGGTATCGTCAAAATATCTGAAAATAATATGGCCGCATCTAAACGATATCGTCGTAACGGCTGCAAAGTCACTTCGCAAGCCAATTCAGGCGTCTGACACAACCTTAAAAAACTTCCGGCTTGCTGCCGAGTTTGCCGGTACTCAGGCAAATAGCGACCGGCTTGTCGCATCATCCATAAAGGCGTTCTCGGCACCGGCTGGCGCATCAACGCTTTTAAAAACAAATCGTTACGCATCTCTGCGCGTGAGGTCATGTCGACTGCACCACGGACTCAATAGACTGTCGAATGCTCAGGGCCGCAGCGACTCGATCTTTGGCATCACGAATGGGTCGACCAACCACGATGTAATCCGCACCCGCCTCAAACGCTCTCTCAACCGTCAATACTCTCTTTTGATCGTCGCTGGGTCGATTTTCAACTGGTCGGATGCCAGGGGTTACCACCATCAGCTTGGGTCCAAGCTGCTGACGAATTGCCGCCGCCTCCATTCCTGAGGACACAACCCCAGCACAGCCCGCTTCCAGCGCGCGCTTCGCACGCGACAAAACAAGCGACTCCACCGGGCAAGCAAAGCCCAAGTCGTCTAAATCCCCACGATCAAGACTGGTTAACACGGTAACCGCCAAAATTCCGACGTCTTTAGCCGCATCAACCGCGGCCTCCATAATTCCCTGATTGCCATGAACCGTCGTAAACGTCACGCCTCGGTTATTAAGATTAGCAACCGCATTAGCAACGGTTTGGGGAATGTCAAAAAATTTAAGATCGGCAAAGATTTTCTTGCCCTGGGCCGCCATATCATCGAGCAGCTCGAAATAGCCACCCGTCATCATTAATTCCAAACCCAACTTGTAAAACACCACAGAATCGCCAAGCTCGGCGACCATGTTACGAGCATCCTTGATGGTTGGGACATCTAAGGCAAATATCAATCGTTCAGCTGGAGGTATGTTTTTCATAGCGCTATTATGCCTAAAAACTGTCTGCTCGCCCACCCTCGAAAAGGCCTTAGGCTTAAAAACTGGTCAGATTTGGATCAAATAGGCGATTATGTTCTTTCAGCGCAAAACGGTCGGTCATCCCCGCAATGTAATCGGCCACCGCCCGCGCCTGGCGTTGACTGGCATCCAAATGCTCTTCCCCAGATCGAAATGCATCCGCTGGCAACAGTCCCGGTGTCTTGAGAAAGGTGTCAAACAGCTGTGTCACCACTCGCTGAGCTTTCGCCGTCATCGCCAGAACTCGAGAATGATGATAGACCTGCTGCCGCAAAAACTGCTTTAACTGTTGATGCTCCTCCGCCACGCGCTGTGAAAAGCCGATAATCACCTGCTCTGCTTGCCGAACATCCTCTACGGAGCGCAGATTCATTTTTTCAAGTCGTTGACTAGATTCCTGAATTAAGTCGGTAACCAACTCATTGATCATCCGCCGAACAATTTCATGAATGGCGCGACGTTCGGCGAGGTCTGGATAAGCACTTCTCACCACCGCTTCGTGACGGGCAAATAATGCACAGGCTCTCAAATCCGCAATCGTTACCAGGCCCGCACGCAAACCATCATCAACATCATGATTGTTATAAGCGATTGCATCCGCCAAGTTCGCGATTTGCGCTTCCAATGATGGCTGAGTGCGTTTTATAAAGCGTTCGCCAACATCTCCTAATTGTTCCGCGTTTGCTTTGGAGCAATGCTTCAATATTCCCTCACGAGTTTCGAAAGTGAGGTTTAATCCAGGAAAGTCTGCATAACACTCTTCAATTTGATCCACTAAGCGCAAGGATTGATAGTTGTGTTCAAAACCACCATACGGCTTCATACAGGTGTTAAGCGCATCCTGCCCAGCGTGCCCAAATGGCGTGTGCCCCAGATCGTGAGCCAAACAAATAGCCTCGCACAATACTTCATTTAAATTCAGAGCCTTTGCGATCGAACGGCCAATTTGCGCCACTTCAATAGAGTGAGTCAATCGAGTTCGATATAAATCACCCTCATGATTAACAAATACTTGGGTTTTATAGACTAATCGACGAAACGCCGTCGAGTGCACAATTCGATCCCGATCTCTTTGGTACTCACCTCGATACGCCGGCGGAGAAGGCTCTTGGTAACGCCGACCTCGAGACTGGGCTTCATGACTGGCATACGGTGCTAAGTTAACCATAATCTCTACTGAACCTCACACTGCTCATGTAAAAACTGCTGAAGTCTCTCATCTGAAAATTCGGACGTGACATAAGCACGCCCTCGTTCTTTAAGTAATACCAATCGAATTTTTGACGACATTACTTTTTTATCCAGCCCCATCCATGACAACATCGCTTGCGCGCCAAGACGTGGAACCTCGGTTGGAAGCTTTGCGCGTCCACATAAATGCACCAACTGATCAGACAAGCCTGGCTTTAATAAACCCATCTGTTCACTGAATTTCGTTGCCAAAATCATTCCCAATGCGACTGCTTCGCCGTGCAGCCACTTTTTATAGTGAGTGCCCGTCTCAATGGCATGACCGAACGTGTGCCCAAAATTTAAGGTCGCACGCACACCCTGTTCGCGCTCATCCATGCTGACAATTCTTGCCTTGATCGCGCACGAACGCTCAACCGCCTCAATTAATGCACCCTCATCTTGCGCCATTAGCCGCTCAATATTTTCATTTAACCAATGCCAAAAATCATCGGGTTCAATCAGGCCATATTTAATAATTTCAGCCAAGCCAGCGCTGAATTCACGAGAAGGCAATGTCTTCAAAATTGTAACGTCCGCAATCACCCCAACGGGCTGATGAAATGCCCCAATTAAGTTTTTGCCAGCGGAGTGATTAACAGCGGTTTTGCCTCCCACCGACGAGTCCACTTGAGACAACAACGTTGTTGGAATTTGCAGAACATCGATGCCACGCTGCCAAGTAGCCGCGGCAAAACCAGCCAGATCCCCGATTACTCCACCACCTAACGCGATAATCAAACCATCTCGCGCGATTCGTTGCGCCGCCAAATGATCGTAGACCATTGATAACGTCGCGGCATTCTTGGTGGCCTCACCGTCATCAAGTATTAAGCAATCCGGCAGCCTCGACCCGAGTGTTTGTTTAAGAATCGGCAGCACCAGCGGCGCCACAACCCGATTGCTGATTAACGCAACGGGCCTACCAGTAAGCCAGGCATCAAATGTCGATGATTGGCTGAGTAAGCCCGCACCGATCGTAATTGGATACGAATGGTGATTGAGGTTTATTGATAATTGACGCTTTAAGTTACTCATAGGGTTACGATACCGCAATTTCGGCCTGTCCGCATTTGGATTGAGCTTCAACAAACGCCTTTTGGATCAGAATCGCCACGGACTTCACCCGAGAATAATCTGTATCGACAATAAAGTCCGCGAGTTCCTCGTAAAGCGGGGCGCGCACCGTCATAAGCGAACTGAGTTTTTGATGAGGGTCCACATCCTTGAGAAGCGGTCTGTTTTGATTGGTCGATGTTCGTTTAACCTGCTCGTCGACCGATGTTCGCAAGTACACCACAAATCCCAATTGCCGGATATGGCGCCGGTTCTCTTCCCGCAGAACAACGCCGCCCCCGGTCGCGATGACCTTCTTACGCTCGGACAACAAATCACGGATGACTTCGGCCTCTCGGTCCCTGAATTTGACCTCACCTTCTTTTTCAAAAATATAGGCGATATCAACGCCCGTTTTTTTAATAATGAGATCGTCACTGTCGAGCGATTTAAACCCCAAAAGCGCAGCCAAGGCCTTCGCAACGGCGCTTTTGCCAGACCCCATGGGCCCGATCAGCACCAAGTTGTCGAGCGAACTGGGTTTTCGATTCGGTTTCATAAGCCCATAGTGTACTAAACCACGGCATAATAGGCCCATTGTGCCAACCCGGAAAGTGAATTGAAATCTTGGATTAAATGGTGTGCGATTGCCGCCGTGGGCGCCCTCGCGGCGGGTGCCGCTGCATTGCTGGCGGCCTACGTCGTTTTAGCCCCAGGGCTGCCAGGCGTCTCTGGGCTCAAAGACATTCATTTACAGGTGCCTTTACGCATTTTTACCCGCGATGGCCGCCTGATCGCTCAGATTGGCGAGCAGCGGCGCATCCCCGTGGAATACGACGAAATCCCCGATCGGGTCATCAACGCCTTTTTGGCGGCCGAGGACGAGCATTTCTTTTCCCACGGGGGCATCGATACCAGCGGCTTACTGCGGGCGCTGATGGTCACGGCAATGACCGGTGAAGCGCGCCAGGGCGGCAGCACCATCACGATGCAACTGGCTCGTAATATGTTTTTATCACCCGAAAAGCATTTGCAACGCAAGCTGCGCGAGATTCTGCTGGCTTTTCGGATTGAGCATGAATTTTCAAAGCGCGAAATCCTGACGCTGTATTTGAATAAAATATTTCTCGGTCAACGCGCATACGGCGTAGCTGCTGCGGCGGACGTGTACTATGGAAAAAATTTGAGCGAATTAACCCTAGCGGAAGCTGCGGCCATAGCCAGCCTTCCCAAAGCTCCTTCAACCATTAATCCCATTGTCAATCCCGACCGTACTCGACAACGGCGCAATTACGTATTACGTCGTATGCTTGAACTGGGGTTTATCAATGACGCAGAGTTTGATGCCGCAAATGCCACGCCCATCGAAACCTTTGAACACGGTCCGCGAATTGAAGTGGAAGCCCCGTACGTTGCGGAAATGGTGCGCTCGGAACTTGCGGGCAAATACGGTGATGGATTGTATTCGGAAGGCTTTGAGGTTGTCACAACGATTGACAGTCATTTGCAGTACACCGCCAACTGGGCGTTGCGAGCCGGACTATTGGAATACGATCGGCGCCACGGTTATCGAGGTGCAATCGGCCACACTGCTCATTTGCCGCAGCGTGCCCGTGAACTCACCAAGCTTTTAGAACGCTTCAGTCCGACTGGAGGGCTGGAACCCGCTCTGGTGATGAGCGTTGCCGCGCACAGCGCGGATGTTTGGCTTAAAAACGGCCGCCGACTGACGCTCCCGTGGGACACTGGCTTATCCTGGGCGGCAAAAGGGAAAAATACCAGCGCCACGGACGTAGTTTCCCAAGGCGATGTCGTGTACGTACTCCCCACCGTTGCCGATAAAGCGATGTTGGCTCAAGTGCCACAAGTTCAGGGCAGTTTGGTTGCTTTAGACCCGCGTGATGGCGCGATTGTCTCGTTGGTCGGCGGGTTTGATTACTACACCAGTAAGTTTAATCGCGTTACACAAGCCAAACGTCAGCCCGGTTCAGGGTTTAAGCCATTTATCTATTCGGCGGCTCTGGAATATGGATTTACGCCCGCGACCTTTGTATTGGATGCGCCCATCGTTATTCGGACCGCTAACAATGAGTTATGGCGCCCCGAAAACGACGCGCACGATTTTATGGGGCCCATTGCAATGCGTTCGGCGCTAGCGCAATCGCGAAATTTAGTATCCATTCGTATATTGCGAGCGGTGGGCATTGATAACGCTATTGATTATGCCTCCCGCTTTGGATTTTCATCAGAGCAATTGCCCAACAACCTCACCATGGCTCTGGGGACCGCTCAGCTGTCGCCACTCGAGGTGACTCGTGGCTATGCCACATTTGCCAATGGCGGCTTTCGAGTCACCCCATACTTTATTGATCGAATTGTCGACCCCAAAGGTCAAATCCAAAACGAAGCCAACCCAGCCCTCGCCTGCTACGACTGCGCCACTGAGGTCACCCCACCTCTACCAATCAATCCCAATTTGGCAGCAGCGCCAACCCCCTCCGGCGACAGCACCGCCAGCGACGCCACCTCTGCGGCGCCCCAAACGTTCACGGCTTATTTAGCAGCGAACAAATCGCCACTAACCCAAATGAGCGACGTTGCGGGGTCGTTGCCCACCCCCGCCAATTTAGCGCCTAGAGTCATTTCAGCCGCCAACGCCTTTATCATGACCGATATGATGCGCGACGTCATTCGTAAGGGAACCGCACGACGCGCCTTAGTGCTCAAGCGTGATGACTTAGCAGGCAAAACCGGAACAACCAACCAATTACGTGACACTTGGTTCACTGGTTTCAACTCGGATTTGGTTGCTGATGTTTGGGTTGGATTTGATCAGGAACGTAGTCTTGGCGCGGGCGAGGAAGGTGGCCACACAGCGCTGCCGGTTTGGATTTACTTTATGCAGGAAGCCTTGAAGAACCGCCCACTGCACAGCTGGCCACAACCCGCTGAAGTGGAAACGGACTTGATTGACCCCAATAACGGTGAGCTTGCGTCCAACCACCGCTCAAACGCTGTGAACGAGTACTTCTTCAAAGGCCGTCTGCCTGGGGCAGGAGCGATCAATGGAATCGTCACGGATCCGGCGAACGATGCCAAGGGCAGTGAGCACCTATTTTAATGGCGCCACGTTGACGGCGGCGCAAGTCGTTCACCCTAAGCAATTTCTCTTAAGCTCAGGTATATTTTGTAACGAAGTCGACTGAGGATGATGTATGGCTAGGCCTCGTGCAATTCGTGGGGATCATTTAAGAACGGCGCTCGCTCAGGAGGCCGCACGAATCATGGCGGAACAAGGCATCTCCGATTACGGCTTTGCCAAGCGCAAAGCGGCTGAGCGTTTGGGCGCAGGCGAGTTTGCGGTGTTGCCTAAAAACACTGAAATCGACCTGGCGCTGGCGGAATATCAACGCTTATTCGAGCGCGACTCGCATGGCCAGACGCTTCACGAGCAGCGTGAAGTAGCGCTTAACGTAATGGCCTTATTTGCTAAATTTGACCCCCGTTTAACAGGGCCCGTTTTAGCCGGGTCGGCAACGGCTTATCAAGATATTGATTTGCACGTCTTTAGTGATTCGGTTGAAGACTTAAGCATTGAGTTATTGGATCGAAAAATTCCATTTAAGCTTCAGGAACATCGGGTTCGTTTCAACGCCGAGCGCAGCGAACAGGTGCCGGCATTGCATTTTGAATGGCAAGGCCTGGGCGTTATGGTTAGGATATTCCCGAAAGACGGCATTCGTCAGGCACCACTTTCAGCACTGGATGGCAAACCCGAGCGTCGCGCGACTCGCGCAGAGGTCGTCGCGCTTATGGAAGAGGCTGAGAAGCCTCCGACTCTTCTGGACGCGCCGTGGGCAAACTCGGATTTTCGGTCATAACGCCAAGTCCTGCGGCCGTCACCACAACCGCTCCAATCAGAACTTGCAACGATGGCGACTGTTTAAAGATCGTCAAATCAATCAGTGCGCCCCACAGCAGCGCGGTGTATTCAAACGGAGCGATCACGGAAGCGGGAGCCATTCGAAAGGCCAGGGTTAAAAAGTGTTGCGCAACGGCTCCCGTCGTGCCGACCAACGCGATCAACAACGCATCGTCGAGTCGCACGGGGACCCAGTGAGGCCCAGCGATGATCGTCGCCATCACCGCCATGCCCATAATATTCCAGAAGACAACCGCTTCTGCGGGATCATCGGGGTGCAAAGCGCGAATCGAGAGCACATTGACGGAGTAAAAAATGGCGGTCGCTAACGCGGCCAATCCCGCGATCGAAATCAGCTGCTCGCCACCCGGCTTTAATGCCAACAAAACGCCTATGAGCCCGACCAGAATACTGATCCAGCGCCGAACAGAAATGTTTTCTTTCAGGACAACGATCGATAAGGCGGCTACTAATAGCGGCGCGCTCATAAAAACGGCGTACGCATCTGTTAAGCCTTGGCGCCCAACGGAATAGATAAAGGTCGCCACCATCAACAAACTCATCAAGGAACGAAAGGCATACACCCAGCGGCCTTTCACCACAAATATATTGACCTTGGAAAACAACAGCAACGCCGTTAAAAAAGGCAACGATGCCCACGAACGAAGCGCAACAATTTCAAAGGGCGGATAGTGTGGCGCTAAGCCTTTTAGTCCGGCGTCCATGCACGCAAAGACCGCCACTGCCAGCACCATACGCAGGATGGCGCCACTGTGACGGCCGGCTGTGAACATGGGCGGGTGCAAGCCAAGCCCACGCGCGTTTAACGCGCGTTAAGCTCGACGTAATCGCGGGAAGGAGCGCCATCGTACAGTTGACGGGGACGGCCAATCTTCATCGCTGGATCCGAAATCATCTCAGTCCAGTGCGCAACCCAACCGGCAGTACGAGCGATGGCGAACATAACCGTGAACATCGAGCGCGGAATGCCCAGCGCACTGTAGATAATGCCCGAATAAAAATCGACGTTTGGATACAGTTTTCGTGAGACAAAGAATTCATCGTGAAGAGCGATTTCTTCCAATTTCAACGCCAACTCAAACAAAGGATTGTCCGCTCGTCCCAATTTGTTGAGGACCGCATGACAAGCCTCTCGAATGATTTTGGCTCGTGGATCAAAGTTTTTATAAACCCGATGCCCAAATCCCATTAGCTTGGTGTGATCTTGGCGATCTTTGACTTTTGCTAAAAACTTTGGAATCGCATCGGCCGTTCCAATTTCTTCAAGCATCTGCAATACCGCTTCGTTCGCCCCACCATGGGCGGGGCCCCACAACGCTGCAATTCCTGAGGAGATTGCTGCGTACGGATTCGTGCCGGTGCTGCCCGCCAAACGCACCGTCGAGGTGCTGGCGTTTTGTTCATGGTCGGCATGAAGAATTAACAACAAATCCAACGCTTTCGCGGCAACGGGCTCGATCTCATACTGTTCACACGGGACTGAGAAGAACATGTTCAGCAAATTCGAGCTGTAATCCAAATTATTTTGCGGGTAAATAAATGGCTGCCCCAACATATGCTTGTAAGCGGCCGCGGATATGGTCGGCAGCTTGGCGATAATTCGATGCGCAAAAATTTCCCGATGTCGCGGATTATAAATATCTAACGAGTCGTGATAAAAACCCGCCATGGACGCGACCACCGCAGAGACTTGCGCCATCGGATGGGCATCGTAATGAAAACCATTAAAGAATCGCAACAAGGATTCATTAATCATGGAATGCACCGTGATGTTGCGACTCCATTCCTCCAGTTGCGCCGGAGTGGGCAACTCGCCCCACAACAGCAGATACGCTACTTCAATAAATGAACTTTTTGCAGCCAATTGTTCAACCGGATACCCCCGGTACAACAACACGCCTTTATCACCATCAATGTAGGTGATTTTTGACGAACAACTGGCCGTTGACATGAACCCCGGATCGTACGTAAAGACACCCAAATCTTTGGCAAGTGGTGCAATGTTGATCACATCTGGCCCTATGGTAGGACTCATCGCCTCCATCGTCGAAGTCTTGCCAGTCGCTGAATCCGTTAGCGTGAATTGTCGTTTGGTCATAACTAGTTCCCTTGGATACCGTAAGCGTGTCACGCTGCAGCGCAAGAATCAAGATATAGTTATGAAATTATATAAAATTCAGATGGTTATGGGGTTTGCGGTTTACGGCGTTTTGAGATTGAACGCACATTTGACCGACCCAAAGACGCCCGTCGCGACGGCTACCGTCGCGCGCTATTGGCAGGATTTGACCGAAATTAGGCCGTTTTCTTAGCAGCGTATTTCTTACGGAAACGATCCACGCGACCGCCGGCGTCAACGATTTTTTGCTTGCCCGTGTAAAACGGGTGGCAATTTGAGCAAACTTCAACGTTGAGGTCGCTGGCGAGAGTAGATCCCGTCTCAAATGAGTTGCCGCAGCTGCAGACCACTTTAATGGTTTTGTACTCGGGATGAATATCGGCCTTCATAAATCACCAACAACCAATTGACAGGGCCGCGCAGTATAAAGACCTTAGCCCCCTTCTGGCAATGATTATCTGCGTTTTTTTACAATGAATCGCCAAATGAGCGCAAACCATCGAATTCTTCCCAAAAGTTATCCACAGTTCTTGTGGATAAGTCTGTGAATGACGGCACTCAGAATTCAAATTTTACATTTATATGAAGGTCATAATGCGACTGTTCAAAAAATGATCAATTCTCATAAAACAATAAAAATCATACACTTACTGGTTGTTAATTAAGACCCAACATTAACAATCGCGCCTTAACCCCCATTTTTAGACTTGAGGATTTAGCTTGGGTACAACTTTTTAAAACGCAGGCTCAATCACGCGCCGGTGATCCCCCTGTCAGTCCAACAACAACCCCAAAACGTCGTTCAAATACCGATAGCCAAGACCACTGGCGCAAACGCGCTCCTCATTCATCACGACCAAGCCTCGGCGCTCAGCCGATTCCAGAGACCGCTGAAGCCGCTGCCGAGCCAATCCGGTGCGCTGCTCAAACATTTCCCAGGTAAACCCTTGGCTGAGTCGCAACGCATTGAGGCAAAACTCAAAAGGCAATCGCGCCGCGTCAATGGTTTCGACAGACCGCCCGACGCCTCCGGCCATGTAGTCGCGTGGCAGTTTTGGATTTTCGCCGCGCTCAATGACGCCATTGGAATTCGTCCATTTGCTGTGCGCGCCGGCGCCAATTCCCAAATAATCGCCAAATTCCCAATAATTGAGATTATGCCGCCCCTCACAGGCCGGCTTGGCAAACGCCGAGACTTCGTATTGGCGGTAACCAGCCTCCTTGAGCAACGCCAACGACGTTTCATGGATCTGTTCGCTGACCGCATCGCTTAACGGCGGCGGTGGAAACTTTGCGAATACGGTATTGGGCTCAATCGTCAATTCGTAAAGCGAAATATGGTTGGGATTTAGCTCAATTAGTGTTTTGAGGTCTACCTGAGCTTGATCGACGGTTTGACCCGGGAGCTGATTCATCAAATCGCAATTGAAATTATCGAATCCCGCTTGGCATAAATCGGCAACGGCTTGATGCGTATCGTTTGGCGAATGAATTCTCCCCAACCGCTTTAGCATTGCGGGATCAAAACTTTGAGCCCCCATCGAAATGCGATTAATCCCGGCTTCTCGATATCCGCGAAAGGAACCACGCTCCACGGCACCTGGATTCGCTTCCAAAGTAATTTCGGCGCCACTGGCAACGGGCCATAAGCGATGAATGTTTTTCAATAACAACGCAATCATTTCAGGAGCGAATAGGCTTGGCGTACCGCCGCCCATAAAAATAGTTTGAATCTCTCTGCCATCAAACCGCTTGGCATCTTGTTGCAATTCGCCGATCAACAGATCGATATAGTGCTTTTGAGGCAACTCACCGCGATGAACGTGCGAATTAAAATCGCAATAAGGGCATTTGGCCACACACCATGGAAAATGAATATAGAGGGATAGTGGTGGTTTGACGAACATGATTAGTAATTATGCCAAAACTGCTCTGGCCACAATCTCAACAGCTCTTGCAATGCCACCGCTCGGTGCGAACAGCGATTTTTTTCTTCAGATTCCATTTCCGCCGCAGTACGAACTTCCCCGGTTGGAACAAAATAGGGATCATACCCAAAACCTCGCGAACCACGCGGGGTTGAAATGATTTCGCCATGCCACTGACCACAGGCCACGATTGGCTCCACGCGCTCATTTGGACTGACCAACGCCAATGCCGCAACATAATAGGCTCGCCAAGGTTTGGGATGAGCGCTCAACGCTTGAATGAGCTTAAGGTTGTTCTCTTCATCCGAAGCGTTTAACCCCGCGTAGCGGGCGGAGTACACCCCTGGCGCGCCATCCAGCGCTTCGACGACAATGCCTGAATCATCCGCAAGCGCCCAGCGTGCCGTCTGCTTGGCGGCGTGACGAGCTTTTAACACCGAATTGCCGACAAACGTCTTCTCAGTCTCCTCCACTGATTCCACGCCAAATTCATTCTGAGCGCGAACAATAACCTGACGTGGCGCCAGTAACTTTTGAAGCTCCGATAACTTATGGCGATTACCCGACGCTAAAACCAACTCTCCCAAACCACTCATGGCACGCCTCAGCTATTTTTAAATGCGGCGCTTTGCAATTCGAAAAGCTCAGCAATGCCCCGTTCCGCTAAATTGAGCATCTGATCCAACTCATTGCGCCGAAACGCGTGTCCCTCGGCCGTACCCTGCACTTCGACGAACGCACCGCCGCTGGTCATCACCACATTCATGTCCGTCTCCGCATTTGAATCTTCCTCATAATCCAAATCGAGTACGGGCTGCCCGTTGACAATACCCACCGATACCGCCGCCACTTGCCCATGAAGAACGGGCTGGCTCAAATCATGACGGGCGTTCAGTTTTTCCAGCGCCAATTGCAGCGCCAGGTACCCACCCGTAATGCTGGCCGTGCGCGTCCCCCCGTCTGCCTGAAGAACGTCACAATCAATGGTAATCGTTCTCTCGCCGAGCGCTTTTAGGTCCACCACGGAGCGCAGCGACCTCCCAATCAGCCTCTGAATTTCTTGAGTTCTTCCGGATTGTTTGCCCTTTGCCGCTTCACGAGCGCTGCGGGTGTGGGTCGCGCGCGGCAACATGCCGTATTCAGCCGTCACCCAACCTTGACCCTTACCTCGTAAAAACGACGGCACCGAATTTTCAATCGAAGCGGTACAAAGCACCTGGGTATCGCCAAATGCCACCCATACGGACCCCTCAGCGTGACGGGTGTAATGGGTTTGAAAGCGAACGGTACGCAAAGCATCCGCAGCGCGATTGGTTCTCATGTCAACTTCCTTTATCGTTCAAATAACAATCGTGGACTCTCAGCGCTCTAGTGTATCTGAACTGTGGCGATCACCGCAGCATGGCGGGGATACCTTTCACTCACTAACCCTGCTAATCTAGCGTTTAATTGCTATACAGATGAAAGAAGGTCGACGATGATAAACAGCATGACCGGCTTTGCGCGCCACGAGATGGTGGTTGGCCTACAATCCTGGGTATTTGAAATTAAAAGCGTCAATCACCGTTTTTTAGAAATTGGCCTCAAGTTGCCTGAGGAACGCCGAGCCCTCGAGGGCCGAATTCGAGCGACGTTGGCCAAACACATGAAGCGTGGCAAGGTCGATCTTTGGGTCAGCGTCCGAACGGACTTAACGCAAGAAATACCCACTTCAATTAACCCTGCGGCGTTGAATCCGCTTTTGCAATTGATCAAATCACTGCAATTGGAAGCGGGGAGCCACGGCATTGATCTTGCCCAGCCGACGACCAGTGAAATCTTACGCTGGCCCAACGTCATCCAAGCACTCAATCCAACCAATACGTTAAGTGATGATGATTTAACTGAAAAAATCAATCGGCTTTGCGATTCTTTCAATGAACATCGCGCCAGCGAGGGCTTGCGATTACTTGAATTTTTCAGCGAACGACTTGAACAACTTCAAACTCTCGTCACAGCCGTGCGCCAAGCATTGCCTGAAATTCAAGAACGAATGAGAAATAAATTGTGGGAGCGCCTGGAAGGCCTGGGCTCTAAAGTGCAAGTTCAACCCGAGAGATTTGAGCAAGAAGTTTTACTGTTGTTACAAAAAATGGATGTCGAAGAGGAATTGAACCGATTGGAAGGTCACCGCTTAGAGATTCAAAAAGCGCTTGCCGGCAATGAGCCCGCCGGACGGCGTTTGGATTTTTTAATGCAAGAGCTGAACCGCGAAGCCAACACCCTGTCCTCAAAATCCGCTGATGCCAACACCACCCGTTTGGCCGTCGATCTAAAAGTCATCATTGAGCAAATGCGCGAGCAAGTTCAAAACATCGAGTAGCGCTTTATCCGGGGCACCCAGCCCGGGGGCTTAAATTCGGCGAAAAAGACGAATTAATACCCCCCAGCAACCGCGGTTTTCTGTAAAAATAGTCCTCCCCTGCCCTTTTTTATGGGAGTTCATATGTTGCGAAAACTAAGCCTATTTCTGAGCCTCGCGGTCAGCGCACCGTTGTTTGCCGCGCAAACAACGCCAGTGGACGAGGCGGTCCAAGCGATCGACGGTCAGGTTATTAGCTGGCGACGGGATTTTCACGAACACCCGGAACTGAGCAACCGAGAAGTAGAGACGGCTAAGAAGGTAGCGGCAGCCTTAAAATCGATGAACATTGAGGTCAAGACTGGCCTCGCTCATAATGGGGTTGTTGGGGTGTTGCACGGCAGACGCCCCGGTCATGTGGTCGCCTTGCGGTCCGATATGGATGGGTTGCCGGTTGAAGAGCAAACGGTTCTGCCGTTTAGCTCTAAAGCACATGGAATCTATCAAGGGAAAACCGTTCCCGTTATGCACGCCTGTGGCCACGATGCGCATATGGCCATGTTATTGGGCGCTGCCGCAGTGCTCTCCAAAATGCGCAACCAGTTTGACGGCACCGTGGTTTTCATTTTCCAGCCAGCCGAGGAAGGTGTGCCCGAGGGTGAAACCGGCGGTGCGCCACAGATGATTGTGGATGGCGCGCTCACGGATCCCACACCAGAGGCGGTTTTTGGCATTCATGTGTGGCCAGGAGTGGCTGGACATCTGTACTATCGAGCCGGTGGGGCGATGGCCTCCAACGATGTCTTTCACATTAAACTCAAAGGCAAGCAAACGCACGGCGCGTTGCCGTGGGGAGGCATTGACGTGGTCTCCGTAGGTTCGCAAATGGTGTTGGCGTTCAATCAGATCGTTGCTCGGGAATCGGATCAAACCAAAGGCGCCGCCATTGTTACCGTAGGGCAGTTTAACGCCGGTGTTCGCACCAACATCGTGCCGGAAACGGCGGAAATTGCCGGAACCATTCGCACGACCGATCCGGCCAATCGCGCAACCGTGTTAAAGCGAATGCGCGAAGTGGTCGCCTCCCTTGCCGACGCCTCTCATGTGATTGCCGAGCTTGAAATTCGCGAGCAAAATCCGATCACGTTTAATGATCCCAAACTCACCGAACAGACCATTGCCAGCTTGGAAAAAGCGGCCGGCAAGGGCAACGTTGACATTGCGCCCGTGATTACGGCGTCGGAGGATTTTTCGGCTTACCAGAAAAAAATTCCGGGCGTGTTTTATTTCTTAGGCGTTAATGCGGACGGCGTTGCCCCGGAGGACGCGGCCCGTAACCATTCGGGATTATTTTATGTGAATGAAAAAGCGCTCGCGGTAGGCGTTCGTGCGCACGTGCAAACCGCTCTTGATTTTTTAGCCCGACACTAACCCTTAACTTGATTTGACTGTGATGAGATTTGAGGTTTTATGAGTTTTAATAAACGCGGAAAATTATGGATTGTGGCAGCCGCATCAGGCACCGGCAAGACCAGTCTGGTTAACGCGTTATTGGCCCAAAAACCCTCGTTGCGACTATCGATTTCACACACCACTCGGACACCGCGAGCCAATGAAGTCGATGGTCGCGACTACCATTTCATCAACCTTGATCAATTCAACAGCATGGTCGAGGAACGCGCTTTTCTTGAACACGCGATGGTTTTTGGCAACGGATATGGGACCTCAAAAGCAGCGGTTAATTCAGAATTAGACAATGGGCACGACGTCTTACTGGAAATTGATTGGCAAGGCGCGAGGCAGGTTCGCCAACATTTGCCGGATGTGAGCGATATTTTTATCCTCCCGCCCTCCAAAGCCGCGTTATCGCAGCGTCTGCACGGGCGCGGCACCGATACCGAAGAGGTCATTCAACGACGCCTCAGCGAGTCGGTTGTCGAACTCAGTCATTGGCATGAATTTAAGTACGGCATCATCAATGATCAGTTTGACCAAGCGTTAGCGGATTTGATCGCCATCGTGAGTGGGGACGGACAGGCGTTTCTGAGCCAACGGCCCGAGCTCAAGGCCTTTTCGCAAACGCTGCTGGCCGATTAAGAATTCGACGTTCCCAGCGGTGGGACAAAGGCCGCGTCATGGCGGAATCTGTTATTATATACAGTATCTAAGCCTAGGCCGTTCCGGCCGCTCTGCGGTCTGACCCGTGGCGCGAGACCGGCCGTTCAGGTATCCTGTTTCTTTCCACCCTGTTGTCTGAGAAGTGTCCATCATGGCTCGTATTACGATAGAAGATTGTTTGTCCCACGGCATCGAAAACCAGTTCGAGTTAGTGCTTTTGGCCGCCAAACGGGCCCGCCAACTGGTTAACGGCAAGCCCGCCTTAGTCGAGCGCGGCAATGACAAGGAAACCGTGATGGCCCTCAGAGAAATCGCTGAAGGCAAGATTGATCGCTCGTTGTTTGCCGTAGTGGAAGCGCCGGCCGAAATGGAACACGCTGGCATCCCAAGCCCATTGGATCTCCCGCCCGATTTCAGCGCCCCTCAATTTGGGCTCGGGGAATAATCGGAGTTCCTTTTTAGCGGAGCAGATTGTCAACCATGGAACGCGCGTCTGCCCTGCTGAGTTTCTTGCCGGGAGGGCGACGTTCTCCTGGCATCTCTCAGCTCATTGCGAAGGTGGAGAGCTATCTCCCGCCGGACCACGTTGAGCGCGTTCAAGATGCCTATGAGCTGGCCGCTCACGCGCACAAAGATCAAAAACGCTTTACGGGTGAACCCTACGTAACGCATCCGGTCGCAGTGGCCGGATTATTAGCCGACTTGCATTTGGACGTTCAGACCATCTGCGCGGCTTTATTACATGACGTCATTGAAGACACACCAACCGCTAAAGATGACATTGTGGATCGCTTTGGCCGTGAGGTTGGTGAACTTGTTGATGGCGTCTCAAAATTAGATAAAGTTCAGTTTAAGTCGCGCAAGGAAGCCCAAGCGGAATCATTTCGAAAAATGATTTTGGCGATGACGCGTGACATTCGCATCATCTTAGTTAAGCTCGCAGACCGCACGCACAATATGCGAACGCTGAGCACAATGCCGCCTGAAAAACGACGCCGCATTGCAACCGAAACGCTTGAGATCTACGCGCCGATTGCCAATCGATTAGGCATTCACTCAATGAAACTTGAGTTGGAAGATTTGGGTTTTCAGAATTTATACCCACATCGATATCAGGTTCTCGAACGTGAACTCAAAAAAGCCCACGGCAATCAAAAAGAATTTTTGCCAAAAATTGTTGAAAAGATCTCTACGACTTTCCAACAAGCTGCTGTAAAAGCACAAGTGGATGCACGAGAAAAGCATTTATTTAGCATTTATCAAAAAATGCGACGCAAGCGACTTCCGTTAGGTCAAATCATTGATGTGTATGGGCTAAGAATTATCGTTGATTCCATTGACCAATGCTACCGAGCCTTGGGTTTGGTGCACGCGCTGTATAAACCCATGCCCGGGCGCTTTAAGGACTACATTGCTATTCCCCGCATCAACGGATACCAGTCACTGCACACCACACTCTTCGGACCAAACGGAGTGCCAATTGAAGTACAAATTCGCACCAACGAAATGCATCAACTCGCTGAGAGCGGCATTGCGGCTCATTGGCGCTATAAAACTGGTGAAAAAGACGGCGTCGGACATGAGCGCGCTCGCGAATGGTTGTCCGGCCTGATGCAAATGCAGGAGGGCGGCAACTCCGAGGAATTTGTTGAAAGCTTTAAGCTCGATTTGTTTCCCGATAAAGTTTACGTCTTTACGCCGATGGGAGACATTTTTCGACTGCCCCGTGGCGCAACGTGCGTCGATTTTGCTTATGCCGTCCACACCGATGTTGGCCGGCGCTGCGTGGCGGCGAAAATTGATCGTCGATTGGTGCCATTACGCACCGAGATCCGCAATGGGCAAACCGTCGAAATCATTACCGCCAAAGGCGCAACCCCTAACCCCGCCTGGGCAAATTTTGTAGTCACTGCAAAAGCGCGAGCATCCATTCGCAACTGGATTAAAGATCTTCACCAAAACGATGCCGTTGACATGGGTCAGCGATTACTGCAACAAGCGCTGATGGAATTTAATCTCTCGCTCAAGAAAATCAAGCCATCCCGCTTAACCGAACTGGCGCGCGAACTGGGCCTGGACACCATAGACGAACTGTACGCAAAAATAGGCATTGGTGAGCGATTAGCTCCCCTCGTTGCACGCCATTTGCTGCCAGACAATACGCAAGCAACCGGCGACGCTCCAAAAGAGGCGCTGCCCATCGATGGGACCGAAGGATTGGTGGTCACGTATGCCCGTTGTTGCCACCCCATTCCTGGCGACCCAATTCTTGGATTTCTGGCGTCCGGACGTGGCGTTGAGATACACCGCGCCAATTGTCACAAGGTTGAAGATTGGCATAAGCAAGCCGACAAATGGATTCCAGTTACTTGGAACGAAGCGCCCGGCACTCGCTTCACGACGGAGCTTAAGGTGCAGATTCCCAACCGACCGGGCGCGTTGGCGGCAATCGCCAGCGCAATTGCCAGCGCCAACGCAAACATTGGCCAAGCGTCGGTGCATGAACAAGATTCCGACACGGCAATCATTACGGTTGAAGTACAAGTTCATAACCGAGTCCACTTAGCGCGCGTCATTCGATCCATCCGTGGCGTCCCTGAAACCTTAACGTTGACGCGCAGCTGAGTTCGCGCAAATACGTTTTTTCTGGCAAAATTCCAATGGTTAACCGAGGAGTTTGTCTATGTCGCGTACCATCATTTCAACCCCCAATGCGCCAGGTGCTATTGGCACCTATTCTCAAGCCGTCAAAGTCGGGAATACCGTTTACATCTCCGGACAGATTCCTCTCGACCCAGCCACTCAAGCGCTCGATGCCGGGGATTTTGAAGCCCATACCCACCGCGTTTTTAAGAACCTAAAAGCCATTGCCGAAGCCGCTGGCGGTTCATTAGATCACGCGGTCAAAGTAACCATTTTTCTGACCGATTTATCTAATTTTGCGACTGTTAACCGGATCATGGCCGAATATTTCCATGAGCCGTATCCGGCTCGCGCCGCAATCGGAGTCGCCGCCTTGCCCAAAGGAGCAACGGTTGAGGCTGATTGCGTATTGGAGCTGTAATTAGCCCAGGTTCGCAACCGCTGCGCTTAGAGGATCGACCCATCACCGAACTCAAGGGGGTGGGCGAAGCGCTCGCGTTACGTTTAAAAAAACTCGGGTTATCCACTGTTCAGGATGCTTTATTTTTGCTGCCGTTGCGGTACGAGGATCGCACTCGCATCGTGCCGATGGGAGAGTTGCGCCCCGGCGATCGCGCCGTCTGCGAAGGCACCATCGAACTCGCCGAGGTCGTCTTTAGAAAGCGCCGCCAAATGCTGATCCGGGTTGCGGACGGATCTGGCTTTCTGACACTGCGCTTTTTTCATTTCTCCGCACAGCAACAAGCGCAGTTGCTGCGCAGTGCACGATTGCGATTATTTGGTGAAGTTCGACGTGGCAGCATTGGCCTTGAAATTGTGCATCCGGAATATCGCAAAGCGGACAGCTTTGATGCGGGTCGAACTCAAGACTCTTTAACCCCTGTCTATCCGACTACCGAAGGCGTCCAACAAGGTCGGTTACGGATTATCACCGCACAAGCATTAGAGTGGTTAGAGCGTGGTCAAATTCGGGAATGGATTCCCAATGAGCTATTAAATGACCTCAAGTTGCCGACTTTAACCGACTCGTTGATTTATGTTCATCGACCACCTCCGGACGCCGACGTCGCCTTGCTTCAAGCGGGTCAGACGCCTTGGCAAAAGCGCTTAGCGTTTGAAGAGCTGCTGGCCCATCAATTAAGCCTAAAGCAAGTCCGCCTAGCGATGGAGAAAGAGCCGGCACATCCTTTGCGCTCGGAACATTCCTTACGGGGGCCGTTTTTAAATCAATTGGCGTTCCAGCTCACGAACGCGCAATTGCGAGTGGACCGAGAAATCCAATCGGATTTAATACGTTCAACGCCCATGATGCGCTTGGTTCAAGGCGACGTTGGCTCCGGCAAAACATTGGTCGCGGCGTTAGCCGCCTTAAGCGCGATTGAAGCTGGTTTTCAAGTAGCTCTAATGGCTCCCACTGAACTGCTGGCGGAACAGCATGCTCGTAACTTTAGAAATTGGTTTAAGGATTTGCACATTCCGGTCGCGTTGTTAAGCGGTCGACTCACCGGCAAAGCCCGCCAAAGCGCTCTTCACGCAATCGCGACGGGAACGGAGGTGCCGTTGGTAATTGGAACGCACGCTCTGTTTCAAGACGGCGTTAAATTTGGGAAGTTGGGCCTCATGATTATTGATGAGCAGCACCGATTTGGGGTCCGCCAACGTTTGGCTTTAAGAAACAAGGGATTATCCGATCGCTGCGTTCCTCACCAACTCATCATGACAGCGACACCCATTCCACGCACATTAGCGCAAACGGCGTATGCCGATTTGGACGTATCGATCGTTGATGAGCTTCCCCCTGGTCGCACCCCCGTTACGACGATTGTTGTTAACGAGACGCGCCGAGATGAAGTCGTGGCCCGCATAGCCCATGCGTGCGGTCAAGGCAAACAAGCGTATTGGGTTTGCCCGCTGATCGAAGAGTCCGAAGAACTCGATTTTGAGGCGGCCGAAGCGACGTTTAGTGCTCTTAAAGAGGCATTGCCTTCGCTTAAAATTGGACTGGCGCACGGCAGACTGTCCAGCGCTCAAAAGCAAGCCGTGATGAGCGATTTCTCTCAGGGCAACATTGATCTATTGGTTGCGACTACCGTGATTGAGGTTGGCGTGGATGTTCCTAACGCCAGTTTAATGGTGATTGAAAATGCGGAACGCCTTGGGCTATCGCAGTTGCACCAGCTCAGAGGACGAGTGGGGCGTGGCAGCGTTGAATCCAGTTGCGTATTGATCTACAAGCCTCCATTGTCGCGTATGGCGAGGGCTCGCTTGGACTGTATGCGTGAGAGCAATGATGGCTTTGAGGTGGCGCGGCGCGATTTGGAATTACGTGGCCCGGGTGAGCTCTTGGGCACTCGTCAAACGGGGTTGTTGATGATGAAGGTAGCGGAGCTGCGGCGCGATGCGGATCTTCTGCCAATCGTGCAGCTTGCCGCATCGCGGATGATGAATGAGTACACGGCGCACGTTGGCCCACTGCTGCGGCGTTGGTTTGGAGATGGCGAGAAATTAGGTAGGGTATAACTCATGCACGCGCTTTGGTTACGAATTCAAGCCTATGGTCAATTGATCCGCATTCATCAACCCGTTGGGCTATGGTTGCTGGGATTTCCGGCGCTTTGGGCATTGTGGTTGGCGGGACACGGACATCCCAGTGAACCGGTGCTCATTGTATTCCTGGCTGGGGTTTTTTTAACACGATCAGCTGGATGCGCGATTAATGACTTCGCGGATCGTAAAGTTGATCCGTTTGTAAAGCGCACACAAGATAGACCGCTGGCACGTGGCGCCCTGCGCCCCATTGAAGCGATCTTAGTTTTTACGATACTGAATTTGCTGGCGTTCTGCTTAGTGTTAAACCTCAATGTGCAGACAATACGCTTGAGCGTTGTTGGTGCCGCATTGATGATTATTTATCCGTTTCTAAAAAGGGTATTTTCAATTCCACAAGCGTGGTTAGGTGTGGCGTTCACATGGTCAATCCCTATGGCTTATAGCGCCCTTGATCAAAGCTTAGATTTTAGGGTCTGGATATTATTCGCGGCGGGCGTGCTGTGGACCTTAGTGTACGACACAGAATACGCCATGGTCGATCGAGATGATGATCAACACTTACCCGTTCGATCGTCGGCATTATTATTTGGTCGTTATGATCGGCAAATTATTTTAGGGTTTCAATTAGGAATGGTTGCACTATTGACGTTGTTTGGATTGGCGAGTGGATTGGGATTTTGGTATTACACCGGCTTAGGTGCGGCCGTGCTCCTGATGGCCTATCAGCAGTGGTTAATACGTGCACGAGAGCGCGCAGGTTGTTTTGCGGCATTTCGAAATAACGCTTGGGTTGGCCTAGTGATTTTCTTAGGCATCGCCATGGATCAGTGGTACCCTCATTAAGATTCAAATCGTCAGACGCGTCCCCTCTTCTCAGCGCTCAAATCGCGTCGACAAAATAATGCTGGTTTGAGTGGAGCGAATACCGGGCAGCGCACGCATCTGATCTAGCCCGTCATCCAATTCGGCCGTCGACGACGCCGCTAGGTGGGCCAGCAAGTCCACGCTGCCAGACACCGAATACAGGGCAGTCACCAAGGGCATTTGCTTAAGGCGCGCTTCGATTTCGACTTGCGATCGTGGCTCAATTGAGATGAGCGCGTGGGCGAGCACCCGCCTTTGGGTGAGGGTCGCGCCCAACCGCACCGTATAGCCATCAATGGTGCCGTTTCGCTCCAAGCGCTGCAGCCGGCTCTGAACGGTTGAGCGCGCAAGACCCAGCTTTCTCGACAGTTGAGACAGCGTGGTGCGCGCGTCCTGTCTCAAGAGCGCCAGCAGGTCGTGATCCGTTTGATCCAATTCCATTTGGCGAAAACCCTCGTTAATTTTACGAAATTATTAGTAATTATCGTTTTATTTTGGCTTTAAATCAACTAATCCAGCCGTAATAATGACAATTAATAAGGAGATTCGCTATGAACACCCACGCGTTCAAAGTCCTGGTCATTGGATCGGGCAACATCGGGCAAATGATTTCAGCGTTACTGGCGCACAGTGAGGACTACCACGTGACGCTCATGGACCAATCCGAGGCCAGCTTATCGAAAGCCCCGGCGCATCCTGGGATTACGCCTCTTAAGCAAGGCGTGGACAGCCCAGACTCCTTAGTGGCGCTCATGCGCCAACATCACGCCGTTATTAGCGCCGCGCCGTACGCGCTGACCCAAGCCATCGCGGTGTCTGCCCATGCTGCTGGGATCCACTATTTGGATCTGACTGAAGATGTACAAATGACCAAAGCCGTCATGGAATTAGCCAAAACTGCCAAAGGCGCGTTTATCCCACAATGCGGCTTAGCCCCCGGCTTTATTTCCATAGTCGGCATGGATTTAGCGCGTCGCTTTGAGAAGCTGGATACGTTGCGATTGCGCGTAGGCGCTTTGCCCGAGTTTCCCTCAAACGCATTAGGCTACAACCTTACGTGGAGCACTGCCGGCGTGATCAATGAATATTGCCAGCCCTGTGAGGCAATTGTGAATCACACGGTAACGTCCGTCCCTGCATTGGAAGAACTAGAGCACTTTGCACTCGACGGCATTCAATACGAAGCCTTTAACACCTCGGGTGGTCTTGGAACTTTATGCGAATCGCTGGCTGGTAAAGTCCGCAATTTAAACTATCGAACCATTCGCTTTCCTGGGCACCGCGACGCCATGAAACTTCTTCTACAAGATCTCAGACTAAGCGAGCGCCCCCAGTTGCTCACAGAGGTGATTGAATACGCCATTCCTAAGACTGAGCAAGACCAAGTGGTCATATTTGCAACCGCTACCGGCATGCGCGAAGGCAAAATCTTCCAAGAGTCCTATGCGCACACCATATATCCTCAGAAGCACGCCAACCACAAATGGACGGCGATTCAAACTACAACCGCATCGAGTGTCTGCGCGGTCTTGGATTTGCTGCTTCAAAAACACTTGCCGCAACAAGGCTTTGTGCGACAAGAAGATATTGGCTTGAAAGATTTCTTGGCCAATCGCTTCGGTCGTGCGTATGATGCTTATCATTAATATTAAGGATCAACGAGCATGAACTTATCAGCTATTGGCATTGATTTTAAGGCGCTTAAACACGGCAGCCTAACGTGTCGCTCTCCCATCGATGGCAAAGAGATCGGATCAATCCCGGAATCCAGCGTCATGGACGTTGAAAATGCCATAAGAGAAGCGAGTCTGGCATTTAAGCAGTGGCGAGATGTGCCCGCTCCACGCCGCGGAGAACTGGTTCGACTCATTGGCAACGCCGTGCGAACCCACAAACATGAGCTCGCTCAATTAATTACGCTTGAAGCCGGAAAAATTCACAGTGAAGCTTTAGGGGAAGTTCAGGAAGTTATCGATATTTGTGATTTTGCGGTCGGCCTTTCACGGCAGCTGTACGGTCTCACCATCGCCTCGGAGCGTCCATTTCACCACATGGTGGAACGCTGGCACCCGCTTGGCGTGACCGCCGTAATCACCGCATTCAACTTTCCAATGGCGGTTTTTGCTTGGAACGCGGCGTTGGCATTAATTTGCGGCAACCCAGTCATTTGGAAGCCGTCTGAGAAAACACCTTTAACTGCAATGGCATTGCACCATGTTTTTCAGAAGGTAATTAGTGAATTTCACGACGCGCCATCTGCGCTCACCCAATTGGTCATAGGCAATTCGTCCATAGGCCATGCCCTTGCCAGGCATCCCGCGGTCGCCTTAGTTTCTGCCACCGGCAGCACTCGAATGGGTCGCGCTGTTGCGGTTACAGTGGCAGAGCGATTTGGTCGATCGCTGCTCGAACTTGGCGGCAACAACGCAATGATTGTCGCCGAGTCAGCCGATGAAGACATGGCCGTGCGCGCGATTACATTCGCAGCCGCGGGCACCGCTGGGCAACGCTGCACAACCCTACGTCGCCTGTTTGTTCATTCCAAGCGCTACGATGGCTTATTGGCCCGCTTAAAAAAAGCCTTCGGCAGCCTAGCCATTGGCGATCCGAGACATACGGATACGCTCGTAGGTCCCCTAGTCGATGAAGCCGCGTATAACGCAATGCAAGCGGCACTAAAGTCCGCTCAAGAGTCCGGCGGCAAGGTTCATTATGGCGAACGCGTTCAGGCCGCCGGATGTGATCATGGCTTTTACGTACGCCCAGCTCTTGTTGAGATGCCAGGTCCAGCCCCAATCACTCAGCAGGAAACGTTTGCTCCGATTTTGTACATTTTTAAACAAGACGATTTTGATCAAGCCATTGAAGCCAATAACGCAGTGGCGCAAGGTCTATCATCAAGCTTAATGACTCAAAATTTAAAACAAGCAGAACGCTTTTTGAGCGCCAGTGGCAGTGATTGCGGAATTGCAAACATCAACATCGGCCCAAGTGGGGCAGAAATTGGTGGCGCATTCGGCGGCGAAAAAGAAACGGGTGGCGGCCGCGAATCTGGCTCCGATGCTTGGAAGGCGTATATGCGACGTCAAACCCAAACCATCAACTACTCAGACGCCCTACCCCTTGCGCAGGGTGTTCGCTTTGACGTTTAAAGCCACTTAAAAGCTTAAACATTCGAGAGATTAAATTTGTTGTTTGGAAGTGGCCACCACCGGTGGCCACTCCTCTGAAACCCCTTCAAATAAACTCACGGTTTTTTCCGCACGCAGTTTGCCGTCGTGAACTGCAATCAGATGTGGCCGATTCGGCTCATAGCCTGTCCACATGGAAACACCCGCATAAGCACCATCTTTTCGTAAAATATAGTAAGTCATATCCAAATAGCGAATACGATCCATATCGCCGTTGTAATTACGGACGATTCGTTTCAGCGTTTCCATGCCCGCCTCCATCGGCGATGCGCCTTTGCGCATCAACTCAACGATGGTGTGAGCGCCATTCACTTTAATGTTCTCTTCACCTGATCCGGTTGCTCCCGCAGATCCCACATCCTGATCGGTGTAACAACCCGCACCGATAATAGGAGAATCTCCTAAACGCCCCGGAAGCTTCCAGGCAAGACCACTCGTGGTAGTCACACCGCTCATTTCGCCTTTTTGATTAAGCACTGAACAATGAATTGTCCCCGTAGGTGGAAACAACACTTTTTCAATCGCCGCCATTCGTCGCTCCGGTGCAATCTGGAGCCCCTCTGCGATTGCCACCAACCTGCTGAGCTGTTCCGATTGAGCCGCATCTAAACTCGACGCTCGAAGGCGCTTACGCCAACTGGGATCCGCCAACCCTGGCCCCCACCAATCGGCATGGGATTCTTTCCATAACAACCAAACTTTGCGGGTTTCATCGGTCAGCAAATTCTCGCGCTTGAACCCTCTGGCGACAGCAAAACGCTCGGCGCCTTCTCCAATCAACATGACGTGGCCGGTGTGATTCATCACCTCGCGCGCCAATGCGGCCACGTTGCGAATATTCCGCACGCCGCCCACCGCGCCGGCGCGTCGTGTCGGCCCATGCATACAGCTCGCGTCCAACTCAACCACACCCTCTTCATTCGGCAAACCACCCAAACCGACGCTGTCGTCCTCAGGGTCGTCCTCCGGTCCTCGGACCACTTCAATCGCTGCATCTAGGGTGTCACCGCCTTGCAGCAGGTAGTGATGGGCTCGTTCCAAGTACGCATAGCCGTTGCCCGCGCAAACAATAATATTCGCGCTCGCCGCTTTGCCCACTTGCGTTGACGAGGTCTGTCCTTTTAAGAGAGCCCCATCGGCAGCCATGGCGCTGGCGGCCGTTGTGGACATTAACCCCAATGCGGCCGTAGATACGAATTCGCGACGTGTGACGCTCATATGGAGATCCTGCCAATTTACCTGGATTAGCCGATCTTACACCCCCTCTCGTTAAATGTCATAAAATCGAATCCTGGTAAGTTTGCTGAGAACCCCCATGAGCACACAACCCCTCCCTTTGAGCGTGGCCGTAGTCCCGGTAACGGCATTTCAACAAAACTGTTCAATTGTTTGGGATACCAAGACAAAAGATGCCGCGATCATCGATCCAGGCGGTGACTTGGATAAAATCTTAGCGCGCGCCTCTAAAGATGATTTAAAGATCACAAAAATACTCATCACCCACGCTCATATTGACCATGCTGGGGCTACCGTAAAGCTGCAAAACTTGCTGAACGTGCCAATTGAAGGCCCTCATCCAGATGAACAATTCTGGATCGATTTATTGGCAGAGGAAGGGGGGCGCTACGGCATCGAAAGTCATGGCTCCTTTGTCCCCGATCGATGGCTGTACGATAATGATCACGTTACGGTTGGCAATCAGGTGTTTTCGGTCATTCACTGTCCCGGGCATACACCAGGACACGTGGTATTTTTTCACGCAGAAACACGCTTTGCCATTGTGGGCGATGTGATTTTTAAGTCCTCCATCGGGCGCACAGATTTTCCCAAAGGCAACCACGCGGATTTAATCCACTCCATTCGTCACAAACTATTTACCCTTGGCGACGATGTGCAGTTTTTACCTGGGCACGGACCGCTCTCAACATTTGGCGCAGAGCGTCGTTCAAATCCATTTGTATCGGATCAAGCGGTAGGTGCGCAATGACAGGCTTGACCATTCAAAGCACTAATTTCAACCCATCCATTAAATTCGAATTAACCAATAGTGATCGATCAACAACGCTAAAAACAAAAAACCCAAATAGGTGATCGAGAACTTAAAGGTCATCATTGGTAAATTTTGGGTGGGTTTGCGCCACAAGCGCCACGCATATCGAAAAAACATAATATTCAATATCGTGCTTGCCACCAAATAAATAGCGCCGGCCAGGTTAGTAATCCACAACAGTAAAGTTACTAACCACAAAATGATGGTGTACAAAAGGATATGCAAGCGAGTCAGTTCAGCGGAATACGCCACGGGCAGCATTGGCACACCGACTTTGGCGTATTCGGCTTGACGGGCAATTGCCAGCGCCCAAAAGTGGGGCGGGGTCCATGCAAACACAATCAAAAACAGCAACAATGCCTGCGGATCCACATGGCCTGATATCGCGCACCACCCCAACAGAGGGGGCGCCGCACCAGCGGCTCCACCGATCACAATATTTTGTGGGGTGGCGCGCTTTAACCACAGCGTGTACACCATGGCATAGCCAATTAGTGACAAGAAAGTGAGCAGCGCCGTGAGCGTATTCACAAAAACGACCAATACCATCATGGCCAGCAGAGCCAATACAAGGGCAAACCGCAGCGCTTGAATTTCAGTGAGCCTACCAGTCGGCAACGGACGGCGTCGCGTGCGCGCCATTTCACTATCAATGTGTTGATCAATGACTTGATTGACCGTTGCCGCCGACGAGCCTGCCAGCCAAATACCAACGACCGCGGCCAACGCAGGAACCATCGGCGGCCACCCTGGCACACTGAGAAACACTCCCACAAATGCGGTAAACGAAAGCAATAACACTACGCGCGGCTTAGTGAGCGTTAAATACTCACGCCACAATGGGAGCGGCGTTGTTTCCATATTCAATTGATCGGAGGGCGCGTTCATTAGTTCATTTGCATTCTATAGTGAAATCGAGTCGGCGGCCAAAGGATTCGCAAATAAGTCAACATGGACAACAGCAACAACACGGCGCCCGCATTATGAGCCGTTCCAATCCATAACGGATAGCCTTGCCAGATGAAATTAATGCCAATAATCCACTGAATAATGCCCGCCGCCAATACAAACCAAGCGGCGACTTTTAAACTTCGACGCTGAGCCAAACGCAACGTTTGCGCCCATAACAGCACGATCAGCACCCCCACCGTCACGGCACCAATGCGGTGAACCAGATGAATTGCCGTGCGGGATACCATCGGTAAAATCCCACCTTCATAATCAATTCCCATACCTCGCCATAAGGTAAATCCGTCCGCAAAATCGGCGTATGGCCACCAGGCGTTTTGACAAGTTGGAAAATCTGGACACGCTATCGCCGCGTAATTGGTGCTGGTCCAACCGCCTAAAAACAATTGGATCAATAACGCAATGCCGGCAATCAATGCGAGCGGCCGAATTTTAATTTCACGCTCGCTCAATAATGAGGGATTCACATTTAAGGACTGCAACCACAGTAAACTTAACGTGGTGAGTCCTCCTAATAAATGCATTGTGACAATCAAAGGCAAGACTTTGAGAGTTACGGTATACGCCCCTAAAGCCCCCTGACACCCAATCATCACCAAGGTAACCCACGGCAAGACGCGGGGCTGATCCGGATGATGTCGATTTACCACGGACCACAGCGCTAACGTAACCACCAAAAGCCCTAAGCCCGTGGCAATGTAACGGTGCACCATTTCATGCAGCGCTTTCTGGTAGTCAAACAGGCGTTGATAGGCCAAACCCGCTTCGGTGGCATGATCAATGACTTGCGAGGGATGCCATTGGCCGTAACAGCCTGGCCAGTCCGGACAACCAAGCCCTGCCTGGGTCAAACGCACCCAAGCGCCGACCACCACGACGACCACCGCCAATACGGCCGCCAAACGCGCCAAGCCGCGGAAACCACCCATCAGCATGGATTAACTCCGTCTACTCGAAACGCCTATTTTAACGCTTAACGGGGGTTTCTTTGGCTAATAATTCAACCGCGCGGTGCGCCACTGGAATCAAATCACCCGTTTGAGCCGGGTGCATCGCCACGATTTGCGAGCGCATTCTGGGCTCCCAGAAGCGACGAATGTGGGAAACGGTCTCTTTCGCAGCACTTTCAACCTCAACTGCGCCACCTTCGGCAAAGAAGGTGGCGATATCGTTGGCCATTTGCACCAAATATTGGCTTTGCATACTGACCTCAGGCTGTCGCGTGCTGGTGGGTGGGCAAACGAGTGGCGGCGTTCTTGCGGAATCTCTCTTGCCAATCCAATGGCCGATCCACTTTCACCACCTGAACGGCCGTGACTTTGTATTCCGGACAGTTAGTGGCCCAGTCTGAATTATCAGTGGTGATCACGTTGGCGCCAGACTCCGGAAAATGGAATGTGGTGTAAACCACGCCAGGCTGAACCTTTGACGTCACGTTCGCGCGCAATACGGTTTCGCCCGCTCGGCTGGAAATGCCGAGCCAGTCCCCAGACTGAATGCCTCGCTCTTCGGCGTCGTGCGGATGTATTTCCAACACGTCTTCCGAATGCCAAACGACGTTGTCAGTCCGCCGCGTTTGGGCGCCGACGTTGTACTGAGTCAGAATTCGTCCCGTGGTTAACAATAATGGGAAACGGCTGGTGCTGCGCTCACGCGTCGGCACGTACTCCGTCACCCAGAATTTGCCCTTGCCGCGCACAAATTCCTCAACGTGCATGGTCGGGGTTCCTTCTGGCGCTTGCTCATTACAAGGCCATTGGATCGAACCCAGTCGATCGAGCTTGTCATAAGAAACCCCGGTGAACGTCGGCGTCAACCGCGCAATCTCATCCATGATTTCGGATGGATGCTTATAGTGCATCGGATAGCCCAGGGCTTCCGATAACTTCATTGTCGCTTCCCAATCGGCCAGTCCAGCCAACGGTTCAATGACTTTACGGACCCGTGAGATGCGCCGCTCAGCGTTAGTAAAGGTGCCGTCTTTTTCTAAGAAAGACGATCCTGGCAACAACACATGAGCATACTTTGCCGTTTCATTCATGAAAATGTCTTGAACAACCAAGCACTCAAGCGCCGAGAGTGAATCACAGACGTGCTGAGTATTCGGATCGGATTGCGCGACGTCTTCGCCTTGAACGTACAATCCCTTAAACGACCCATCCAGCGCCGCCTCAAACATATTGGGGATACGCAATCCCGGCTCTTTTTGTATGCTCACGCCCCAGACTTTTTCAAACTCGGCGCGCACCGAGTCGTCGGAGACGTGACGATAACCAGGCAGTTCATGTGGGAACGATCCCATATCACAGGAACCTTGGACGTTATTTTGACCACGCAGTGGGTTAACGCCCACCCCTTCGCGACCCAAATTGCCGGTGGCCATCGCAAGGTTCGCAATTGCCAATACCGTGGTGCTGCCTTGGCTGTGCTCAGTTACGCCCAAGCCATAATAAATCGCGCCGTTTGCGGCACTGGCGTACAACCGAGCCGCTGCACGAATTTCGGCAGCCGGAACGCCGGTAATCGACTCCGTCGCTTCGGGTGAGCGCGAGGGATCCGCAACAAACTTGCGCCATTTCTCAAAGGAATCCGACTCGCAACGCTCCGCCACAAAAGACTCTTTGACCAACCCTTCCGTGACGACCACATGGGCCAATGCCGTCATGACCGCAACGTTGGTGCCCGGTCGCAACTGGAGGTGGTGTTCGGCGTGAATATGCGGCGACTTAACGATATCGATCGCTCGAGGGTCGATCACAATCAGCTTTGCGCCTTGACGCAAAGAACGTTTGAGCCAGGAACCAAACACGGGATGGCCATCCGTGGGATTGGCCCCCATCACAATGATCACGTTGGCCTTCATGACCGACGCAAAGGTTTGGGTTCCCGCCGATTCCCCCATCGTCGCCTTTAAGCCATACCCGGTGGGCGAATGGCAAACGCGGGCGCAGGTATCAACGTTGTTCGTGCCAAACGCGGCACGAACCATTTTCTGAACCAAATAGGTTTCTTCATTAGTACAACGTGAAGACGTGATGCCACCGATCGAATCGCGACCATACTTAGACTGGATCCGCTTAAATTCACTCGCGGCATAATTAATAGCGTCGTCCCAACTCACTTCTTGCCACGGATCATTGATGGATTTGCGGATCATCGGACTGCGAATGCGGTCCGGATGAGTCGCGTAACCATAAGCAAATCGTCCTTTCACACACGCATGGCCACCGCTGGCATGACCATGACGATTGGGAACCATACGGACAATTTCTTTTTTGTCATTAACTTCGGCATTCAGTGAGCAACCAACGCCACAGTACGCGCAGGTAGTCGAAACGGATTGCACCGGCTTTGCCATGGCGGCGAGAGGCTTTTCGGACAACGCCGCGGTTGGACACGCCTCCACACAAGCCCCGCAAGACACGCACTCTGACGATAAGAAGGACTCGTTTTGGCTGGCTGAAATTTGGGAGCCCAAGCCCCGACCAGAGACGGTTAAGGCTAATGTGCCTTGAATTTCGTCACAGGCGCGAACGCAGCGGGAGCAGACAATACACAAATCGGGGTTGAAATTAAAATACGGATTTGAACCGTCTTGAGTGAAATCGCGATGCTCTGCTTCAACGGTAATTGGGCGCAAATCACTCGGCAAATAAGGACTTTGCTTCACGTTTAAGCGCTCTGCGACGTCTTGTAATTCGCAATGCTGGTCCGCGGGGCAAGTATCGCAATCCAACGGATGTTCCGAAACATACAACTCGACCACACCCTTACGCAATTGAGTGAGCTTTTCACTCTCGGTGCGGATCTTCATGCCCTCCACGACTTCGGTGGTGCATGATGCTGGATAACCGCGGCGACCTTCAATTTCAACCAAACACACTCGACACGAGCCGAACGCTTTTAAGTTGTCTGACGCACACAATTTTGGAACGCTTACGCCCGCCAAGGCCGCAGCCCGCATGACCGTTGTGCCCTCTGGCACTTCAACGGGTTGACCGTCAATGTGGACGGTCACTAATTTTTTGCCTTGCGAGGGAGGCGTTCCCAAATCTCGATGTTGAATGGAATACATGTCGAACCTCAGTCTTATTGCGGGCGATGCCGCGGTTTGAAGTCTTCGGGAAAATACTTAAGGGCACTGGTCACTGGGAATGGCACCATGCCTCCCAATCCACACAATGACCCTTGAATCATGGTTTCACACAGCTCATCTAACAACTGTCGTTGACTATCAAATTCATGCCCATTGAGCATGGCATCAATGACGTTTGCGCCACGCGTTGAGCCCACACGACAAGGCGTGCACTTGCCACACGATTCGATTGCACAAAACTCGAAAGCGTAGCGAGCCATTTTTGCCATATCGACTGTATCGTCGAACACCACAATGCCGCCATGGCCCAGCAACGCGCCGGCAGCACTGAGCGCTTCGTAGTCAATCGCCGTATCAAAATGCGCGGGCGGAATATAGGCGCCTAACGGACCGCCCACTTGAATGGTTCGCACGTCTCGGCCAGAAGCGGTACCACCGCCGTAATCATAAATGGCTTCGCGCAGCGTCAATCCAAACGCACGTTCGACCAGACCGCCAAATTTAATGTTGCCGGCCAACTGCAATGGCACCGTTCCCATGGAGCGTCCGACGCCAAAGTTCTTATAAAAATCAGCTCCTTTTTCAAGGATCACTGGCACCGAAGCCAATGAGATAACGTTGTTGACGATCGTGGGCTTTCCAAACAACCCCTTAATCGCTGGCAACGGGGGTCGCACGCGTACTTCTCCGCGTAACCCTTCCAAACTTTGCAACATTGACGTTTCTTCGCCACACACGTAAGCGCCGGCCGCTACTCGAATCTTTAAATCAAAGCGATGACCAGAGCCACAGATGTCCTCACCGAGATAACCTGCTTTATAAGCGGCTTGAATGGCTTGATTCAACGTATCAATCGCTTCTGGGTATTCAACTCGCAGGTAGACATAGCCCATGGTAGCGCCAACCGCGATGCCAGCGATCGTCATCCCTTCCACCAGCGTTAACGGGTCTCCTTCCATGAGCATGCGATCCGCAAAGGTTCCGGAGTCCCCTTCGTCCGCATTACAGGTAACGTATTTTTGGGTTGCTGTTTGATCTAATACGGTTTTCCACTTAATGCCCGTTGGAAACGCCGCGCCACCACGACCTCGCAAGCCGGAATCCGTAACGGTTTGCACAATTTGAGCCGGCGTCATTTTTAGCGCATTTTTTAAACCGGCGTAGCCGCCGTGCGCGACATAATCCTCAACGGATGTTGGGTTAACAATTCCGACGCGTTTGAAGGTCAAACGCTGTTGGGTTTTAAGGTAAGGAATCTCCTCTGGGTTGCCAACGCACAGAGCATGCGCCTTGCCCTCTAACAGCCCAGCCTCTAATAAACCTTTAACATCGGATACTTGAACCGGGCCGTAGCCGATACGTCCTTGTGGCGTGACCACTTCAACCAACGGTTCTAGCCAGAACATCCCACGGCTACCGTTTCGAACTATTTCGACGTTATCGCCAGCGAGTTTTTTTATCTCCAGCGCCACTTCCTCCGCACCTAACGATAAGGCAGTGGAATCTTTCGGAACGTATACTCGAATGCTCATGAGCCCACCTTTGCCGCCAGCAACGCATTGAAGCGTTCAGGTGTGACATTGCTGTGTAATTTGCCGTTGATGCGGATGGACGGCCCAGTCGCACAATTCCCCATGCAATAAATGGCTTCCAGCGTGACTTTGCCATCCGCGGTCGATTGATGATAATCACAATCCAATCGTTGTTTGACGTGAGCCTCTAACGCTTCCCCACCTCGAGCCTGACACGCCTCTGCGCGGCACACTTGAACGACGGTGCGGGCGGCTGGGTGATGACGAAAGTGGTGATAAAAGCTCATCGATCCATGCACTTCGGCGCGGGACAAATTCAAATGCGCAGCGATGGCTGGAATGCTCTCTTCGGGGATATATCCGATGGCATCCTGAATGGCGTGCAGCACCACGAGCAACGGCCCGGGCTCATCGCCAAAACGGTCAAGCGCGTTTTGAACTGCGCTGCGTTCATGAGGTTGAAGCATCATGATCTCACTGAAAATGAACAATATTTAGAACACATAATGCCCTGATATATCAGAGCCTTATCTTAATTTTAGCCCATTATGACAGACCGTCAACCACTCAAATGCGCCCCATTGTGTCCGTTTCCGTCGTCCTATCCAATGTGCGACAAACGAAGCAACTTGAGCAAATCGTTCAGGACATCCAACAGGTTTTGATGGCCGTCGTACCACATCAATAAATTCCCATTGGGATCAATCAAGTAAACCCGATTTGAGCCCCACACCGGGGTTTGATCGACGCTCAGCGCACTTCCAAGCGTGCCAAGCGCAGTGCTGTCCAAGACGACGCGAACCGATTCCAGTTCCGCTGGCAACGTCGTTTCGCTGTCCTGCAACAACGCGACTTGAACACGGTCTTTATCCTTCTCGGTTGCCAACCTGACCTTCTGGAGGTCGGTCAGCAACTGAAGCCCTTGCGCGTCGATGTGAGGCTGATTAACCAGCAACAACACCCAGTGGCGACTTGCCCACGGCGCAGCGCCGGCGGGTAAATTCTGTGGCAGAGACCTGGCTGGAGACACCAAATGCCCTTTTTGGGTCGTGGGCTTGAGGCGGTCCAACCCGTGCCCATAATAAAAATAAAACGCCAACAACAATGGTCCAAAAAACATCGCGGCAATGGCAATGAGTTTTAGTTTGGGATTAGTCGTGCTCATTTTGAATCTCTGAATGTTGACGAGTTTAAGCCGATGGCTTCGATCGTCGCTGACTGACGACGAACAGCGCCAATAACGCCAAAGCCAACCCCGCCCACTGAAAGGCATATGCCAAATGGCGCTCAACAGACATGCCACCCGGATGCCAATCGCGCACAAACCCTTGTGGCTCACTCGGATCCAACAAGACTACCATAGGAACCAGGGGATGATTCAGAATCGTCGTCAGTTGATTAAAGTCAGGGTATAAGACTCGACGAGGCCAACCAAATTCCGTGCTCGGCGCCATCACCACACCAGGTTTTGGCAAGTCGTCCAAGCGGCCAGTAAAACTCTGGGGAGTGTTTTTAAAGCCCTCAAATTGAATATTGGGGAGTACCTTGCGGTCGCTGCCCCCCTCGACAAACCCCCGATCAATGAGCAACCATCGGCCATCACTGAGTTCAACCGGCATCAGTACCCGATACCCCACTAGGCCGGAATGCGTCATCCCATCCAATAAAATTTGGGTGTCCGGCATCGCCACGCCACTGATGCGGACCCGCTCAAAACGATGCTTTTCGATCGAATCGGGCAAGTTGGTGAGTACAGACGTGGAATGCTCAAATTGCTCATCAAGCGCCTTTTTGTCTTGCGCCCTCGTGTATTGCCAATGACTTGCCCAAATCATAATTGCCAACAACGGCAAAACGATCAGCGTCGGAATCAACCGCGGCCGAAACTGCCGCTGCCCAGGGGATTCAGGTAGCATGTTCATATCCACAAATAACCGTTAAAATTGAGCGCATTAGCGCGATCAACGATCCAAATTAAAAGGCCTCACCATGAACTTCAGCCCAGAAATTTTTAAATACCTTGTCCTTGGCGTTCTGCTGCTGATCCTGACCAGTCTCGCAACGGCGCTCTATCATCTCACCGCAGGGAAAGGCGACTCGGGAAAAATGCTCAACGCGTTGACCTGGCGAATTTCATTATCGGTGGCCCTGTTGGCTTTATTGGCACTCGCCGGGCATTTTGGCTGGTTTACGCCGCACGATTTTGGCCGACCCGCAGCGACGCCAACTCCCAGAGCTCCAGCCGCCACTGCGGCGCCCAACACTCCCGCTGAACCAGACTCGGCAGCAACGCCACCGTCGGCTGCAAAACCATAAGTGCAGCCGAGCGGTAGTCTGAAATTAGATCCAATAGACGAAGATGTAGAGGCCCAGCCATACCACGTCAACAAAGTGCCAGTACCAAGCAACGCCTTCGAACGCAAAATGTCGATCGGGAGTGAAGTGGCCTTTTAAGGTTCGCAGCCAAATCACCAACAACATAATTGCACCCACGGTTACGTGAAAACCGTGAAAGCCGGTGAGCATAAAAAAGGTTGAACCATAAATACCCGTTCCCAGCGTCAACCCCATCTCGGTATACGCTTCATGATATTCACGCGCTTGCAATCCCACGAACGCAAACCCCAACAGGAACGTGAGCGCCAGAAACAGTTTCAGCATCGCGCGATTTTGCGCACGCAAGGCGTGGTGGGCAATGGTTAAGGTCACGCCAGACGTTAACAACATCGTGGTGTTAATTAATGGCACGCCCAACGCTGGAATTGTGGAAAACGAATGGTCGGCACGACCGCCAATCGAGCTCGGGCCGTTGGTTGGCCAAGACCCTTCATAGCCGTTATATAAAATTGCATGAGTAACGTGTTTTGCGCCCTCGCCACTTAACCATGGCAACACTAATTGACGCACATAAAATAGGGCGCCGAAAAATGCCGCAAAGAACATGACTTCGGAAAAAATGAACCAACTCATTCCCATTCGGAAGGATCGGTCCACTTGCATGTTAAACATGCCCGCTTCGCTCTCACGGATGACCGTACCGAACCATCCGTAGAACAACGCAAACAGAAGTAAAAAGCCTGCACTTAATACGTACGGACCAATACCGCCACTCTCTAATGTCAGAACTGCGCCCGACATGAGGACGAACAGAGTTAACGAACCGAAAATCGGCCATGGGCTACCGTGCGGAACGTAGTATTTATCTGAACTTGCTGAATGCGCATTGGCCATGACCATCATCCTACTGGTTAGAAAACTTAACTACTCTTCACCGCCGCTGTTTTTGGCGGGGCATTAAAAAACGAATACGATAACGTGAGTCGATCCACGCCTAATGGCAAATCGGGATCAACGATAAAGCGAACTTTTAAATCTCGAGCTTGCCCAGCTTTAAACGCTTGTGGCGAAAAACAAAAGCATTCCGTCTTTTTAAAATATTTAGCGTCTGCTTGAGGCGCTATGCTGGGCACAGCTTGGGCGATGACGTCTTGCCCAGATAGATTCTTTGCACTGAAGTCCGCTTGATATAACTTACCGGGGTGCACTTGCATGCTCGCTTGATGGGAAATGAATTCCCACTGTCCCGCATTCGGAATATTCGTAACGAATTCTATCGTCACCACTCGATCCAGCGCCGGTCTCTCAACAACCGTCGCTTCGGCAGTTTGTGTGCCATACCACCGATTGCCGGTATCCCATACCTTACACAACACGCTGTACAACGGCACTAAAGCAAAGCCGAACGCACCGCTGCCGATCACAAATAGCACCAAACGAAAAATTAACCCACCGTGGCGCTTCACGGATGAGCTCCCGCTTGCCAGATGGTCAAACCAATAAAGCCCACAAAAACCAGAATCGCCACAGCACCCAAACCCCAAGCCCAGCGCTGAATGCTCTGGGCTTGTGTGGAATCTGCGTGATGCAAGTCACTCATGATTATTCGACGTGTGGCGGGGTTTCAAACGAGTGATAAGGCGCCGGCGATGGCACAGTCCACTCTAAACCCGTGGTATCCGCGTCCCAAACGCGAGCAGTGGCTTTTTCGCCGCTGCGTACGCACTGAATGATCAGCCACACGAACAGCAATTGTGAGAATCCAAAAATGAATCCACCAATCGATGACACCATGTTCCAATCGGTGAATTGGACAGAGTAATCAGGAATTCGACGTGGCATACCTGCTAACCCCAAGAAATGTTGAGGGAAGAACAGGATGTTTACTGAAATCGTCGACAACCAAAAGTGCCAGTTCGCTAAACGCATGTTGTACATGTGGCCGGTCCATTTCGGCAACCAGTAGTACACCGCCGCCATAATTGCAAACACAGCGCCCGGCACCAACACATAGTGAAAGTGTGCCACCACAAAGTACGTATCTTGATACTGATAGTCCGCAGGCGTCAGTGCCAACATCAGTCCTGAGAACCCACCAATGGTGAACAAGAATAAGAAGGCGATCGAAAACAACATCGGTGGTTCAAATGTTAACGAACCGCGCCACATGGTTGTGGTCCAGTTAAACACTTTAACGCCTGTTGGAATCGCGATGAGCATGGTGCTCATCATAAAAAACAATTGTCCAGCCAAAGGCATACCAACCGTAAACATGTGGTGCGCCCAAACGATGAACGATAAAAACGCAATCGAAGCCGTCGCGTACACCATCGCGTCATAACCGAACAAAGGTTTGCGCGAGAATGTCGGGATGATTTCCGATACGATTCCGAACGCCGGCAGAATCAAAATGTAAACTTCGGGATGGCCGAAGAACCAGAAAATGTGCTGAAACATCACCGGATCGCCACCGCCAGCCGGGTTAAAGAAACTGGTGCCGAAATAGTGATCCGTCAATAACATTGTCACTGCGCCGGCAAGCACTGGCATAACCGCAATCAACAGGTAAGCCGTAATGAGCCATGCCCAACAAAACAGTGGCAACTTTAACAACGACATACCGGGCGCACGCATGTTCATGATCGTAACGATGACGTTAATCGCGCCCATAATGGACGAAAGGCCCATTAAGTGGATCGCAAAAACCGTCATGGGAAAACTATTGCCCGCTTGCAACGACAATGGCGGATAGAGGGTCCAGCCGCCCGCCGCCGCGCCACTGGGCGTAAAGAATGACGCCAACAACAACGTGAATGCAAACGGCATAATCCAGAAGCTGTAGTTGTTCATTCGTGGCAACGCCATGTCGGGCGCACCAATTTGCAACGGAATCATCCAGTTTGCTAAACCCACAAAGGCTGGCATCACCGCACCGAAAATCATGACCAACGCGTGGTTAGTAACTAATTGGTTGTAAAACCCTGGATCAAAGAACTGCATACCAGGCTTGAACAACTCAAGGCGAATGCCCAGCGCCATGGCGCCGCCAATCATAAACATCACCAATGCGAACACCAAATACATCGTACCGATGTCTTTGTGGTTGGTCGCGAACAACCAACGACCAATGCCATGCGGCTTGTGATCGTGGTCATGAGCATCATCGTGAGTCACTGCGTGCATGATTAACTCCGTCTAATCTAAATTAAAGCTGGGCGGTCGTAGCGACCGCAGCTTTGGGTTGGTCGGCGTTCAACGGCGCAGCGTCTTTGCTGCCTTGTTGCTTTGCTAACCAAGCGTCGAAATCTTCTTTCGATTTAACTTCAACCACAATCGGCATAAAGCCGTGGTCCCGACCACACAGTTCAGTGCATTGGCCGGTATACGTACCGATTTTTTCCGCCTTAAACCAAGCTTCGTTCACAAATCCCGGAATGGCGTCTTTTTTCAATCCAAAGTCCGGAACCCACCAAGAGTGAATGACGTCATTGCCCGTTAACAATAAACGCACCTTGGTGTTCACAGGCACCACCATGGGGTGATCCACATTCAACAAGTAGTTTTTGACCGAATTCGGATCAATCCCAGAATTCAATTGACGGGCTTCATTCGAGGCGTCGTCCAACGTCGAGTAGAACGACACGTTCTTCCCCAAGTAATCGTACTGCCACTTCCATTGATAACCCGTGACTTTAATGGTCATGTCCGATTGACGCGTATCTTCAATCATCAACACCGTACGCGCTGCAGGAATCGCCATGGCGATCAAAATCACAACGGGAATGACGGTCCAGATGATTTCAACTGTGGTGGAATGCGTGAGGGTCTTGTCAGGAATGGCGCCTTTCGATTTACGAAAGGTGGCGATCGAATAAATCATCACTCCGAACACGACCACCGCAATCGCCACACAAACGCCGAATGACAGCATGTGCAACGAGTGTACGTCGCGTGAAACAGGCGTCACGCCAATCGGCAGGTTGTAGGAGGACTCGTAATCGGCCATGGCGGGAATGGACAGCATGGTTAGCAATACACCGCCGAACAATCGGTTAAACATTAAAGCCCCTTATCAAGCAAACTCAACAGCCTTGGCAATCGTTATAAACACCAATGCTGTTATGGAACATATCCCTTACATTGCGGTGCGAAAGCGTACCAAACCTCGGCCTAAGTAGCAAACCGAGATCGTTCCTACGGACGGTCATGATCCTTGTGCAATCAGAGGCTTAGGGATTCGTGCGCGCTAGGAAAAGATTCTGGCCTTCCGGGTGGGGAACGGCAAAACCTGCTCGGTGCGCTTAACCTTTTTAACGGGCAGGCCCGTCGGTGAAAATCCCTGAGCGTAGAGCAACTCCAGCGTGAGCATCGGAATGGGCGAGGCTTCCTTAAAATTGATTAATTGTACAAATTTTGGATCTTTATGCAGCGATCGTCGCCTATCTTGCCGATAATTTCCCAATCCCAATGCTTGGAAATCTCGACGCAGCCGATCTAAAGTGCGGTATTGAAGCTCAACGCGCTCGGTGTCCACCACCGGATCCGTGAAGCCGGCCGAGACCAAAGCCATTCCAAATGATTGAATGTCAATAAAATCATACACATGTGACGGCTTCAGCGGATCATCCAAGGCCGCCTTCAGCTCTAAGAATGAACGATCGCCTAAGGTCGCCAAACTCAAATATCCCCTGGGGGCCAATACCCTCCTGCACTCCGCCAGCAGTTCGTTCCAGTGGGCGTACGGCGGAACCCCTTGCTCACTGATGAACAAATCAACGCTGGCATCCGCCACTGGGAACGATCCACTGACCCATTGAATAATTTTTACATTATTGTTTTTATGGGTTTTTTCGTCATTTTGGCTGAGACGATGAATAAAGCCTAACGACGGCTCCAACACGAGGATCTGGGCGTTCGGATAGCGAGCCCGTAGAAAATCAGTCAAGGCGCAGTCCCAAGCCCCCAATTGAAGAATGCGCTCAGGCTCAAAACCCAAGAGCTCCAATCTTTGGATCAAATTAGCGGTATTTTCGTCAAAAATTGGCTTAACTTCATCGAAATTACTCGAAGCTCGCTGACGAGCCTTAAGCCACGCTTGAGATTCAACAGCGCCTCCATGGGGAGCGTCGGTCGTGTGGCGCATAAAATTAAACTGACCTCAGGGTTGGCAAAAAGATTTCCGCCAGCATACAACGGATGCCGCCGCCGCCCACGCGCTCAATCGTCGGCACGTCACAGATAACCACCTCTGCGTAGCGCTCCAATACGGCGCGTTGATCCGACTCGAGGGCGGACCAGGCGGTCTGGGACACCGCGACCATTGGTCCCGGCGTCGCCAAAAACAAAACGTTCCCCGCAAAGGCATCGATTTGCGAGGCCGACAACTCGATGACCTCGCGCTCCTGGCGCAGCGCCTCGAGCACGCCCTCTCGCTCAGCCGCGTCAATGAGCGACGCGCCGACCAAGGCCACTCGTTCCCCCAACGCCAGCACGACGTTGGTGTGATAAACCGGCTGCCCTCGGGGATCAATCGCACTGAAAACGATCGCCTTCATGGCAAACGCTTTGGCCCACGCCGCCACCAAATCGGCGTGCGTCCGCAGGGATTTTGCAGCGAACACCCGCGAATGAACGCGATCAATGATTAAACTGCCGGTCCCCTCCAAATAGCGCTGGTGACGCTCTTCAGCGCTCCAATCGACCAACTCCCGAATCTGAAATTGATGGCCTCGAAGCAACGCCACCAGTTCATCCACACGGCGCTCGCGCCGCCGATTGGGGGTTGCCATTGGGTAAATAATCAACCGACCATCTGGCGTTGTTGAAAACCAATTATTGGGAAATAGCGCGTCCGGCGTATCCAAACGAGGATCAGATTCCCAGACAATAACCCGCGCGCCAGCCCGTTCAAGTCGCGCCACGCTGCCATCAAATTCTCGCAACGCCTGTGACAGCAAACCGCCATCCGAAGTCGATGTGGCCTTCTGGAAAGAGTTGCTTGCCGCGGTCTCAAGGTTGGAGTAAAAACACGTGGGGCGGACCATCAACACCGTACCTGCTGCCGCAGACGGCGGATTTACGACAGTGGCGCGCTCATCACTCATAGACGCTGTGCCTCACACCGAGCCGATCCCTGAACCGATCCAACCAAACTCTTTGGCTGAGTTGGTTATGATAGCGGACAATGCGATGGATGAGGTCACCATGAGTTACGATCCGAATAACATTTTAAAGCGTATTGTTTCAAAAGAATTGCCTTGTCATTTGGTATTCGAGGACGAACACACCATCGCCATAATGGACATCATGCCCGAGTCCAAGGGCCACTGTTTAATTGTGCCCAAGGTAGCCAACACCGATCTCACGACGAGCGACGAAGACACTGCCGTCAGGGCGATTAAATTAGTTCGGAAAATTGCCAGCGCGGCAATCGATGCCTTCGGCGCAGATGGCGTGGTTGTCAAACAATTCAACCGCGCCCCCGCGGGACAAACGATTTTCCATTTACACTTTCACGTCGTACCGGTTTATCAACATCAGCCACTTAAAGCCCACGAACGACATCGCGCCAACGATGCGGATTTGGCCGCTGAGGCGGTGTTGTTAAAAACGGCGCTGTCAAAATTCTTATAAATCGCTAAAATTTAAGCGATTTTGACCAAACATCCCACTAGGCCTGCACAATATACCCAACGCTGTGCGCTTCAATTCCAGCGGCGTTGCCCTCATCTGTATCCACGTGCATTTCCAATTTAAAATCCGCATCAATGCGTATGATCACGTCCGAAAAAACCAACTCACGTTCCGGATCTTTGATTAACACATCGACCGATTGATTCTGAATAACGCCAAATTGCGTGGCGTCGGCAGGGGACATATGGATATGGCGATGCGCGAGAATCACGCCGCCAGCCAAGTCCACGCAGCCCTTGGGCCCCCGCATCGTAATGCCAGGCGTATTCGCCACTTGCCCCGATAGTCGCACCGGGGCGTGAATGCCCAGAACTCGCTGATCACTCATTGACACTTCAATTTGATCATAGCTTCGCACCGGGCCCAAAATTCGAACCTTTTCTAAACTGCCATGCGGCCCAATAAGATCCACACATTCTTCGGCCGCAAATTGACCTGGCTGACTTAAGTCATGAAACTTTTTCAGCTCGTAATTTGGACCGAATAGCAAACTCAACGTTGCAGGAGTGAGGTGCACGTGGCGCGCGGATATGGCAACCGGAACGGGCAGGGGATTGAGTTGACGATCAAGGTTCATGTATTTTCTCCGGTGTCTATTTTAACCAAAATTATTTTGCTCGGTTTACATCCAACGGATTCACCGTTTTGGCAGTAATCCGATTAGAATGAACCCATGAATGATCTCACCCACTCGCTGAACGAAGCACAACTCGGCGCCGTTACCGCGCCCTCTGAACCAACCCTAGTACTCGCCGGTGCCGGCAGCGGCAAAACGCGCGTCTTGGTGCACCGAATTGCTTGGCTGATGTCACACGAAGCCGTATCCCCACTGTCGATCCTTGCGGTAACGTTCACCAACAAAGCGGCCGCAGAAATGCGCTCAAGAATCGAATCCCTCATGAAACTTTCAGCCCACACAATGTGGGTCGGAACGTTTCACGGCCTGGCTCATCGGCTGCTGCGCCTTCATTGGCAAGAAGCGTCATTGCCACAGAGCTTTCAAATACTGGATGCCGACGATCAATTACGACTCGTCAAAAAAGTTGTGCGCGCAATGGAGTTAGACGAGTCGCGCTGGGTTCCACGCGACATCATGTGGTTCATTAATGCTCAAAAAGACGAAGGGCGCCGTTCGCATCAAATTTCAGACCAAGGCGATCCGACGCGCCGAATGATGGTAAAAGTTTATTCCGAATACGAATCCACCTGCATGCGTTTGGGCGTTGTGGATTTTGCAGAGTTACTGTTGCGGACCTTTGAACTATTGCGCGACAATGAGTCACTTCTCAAGCATTATCAAAATCGTTTTCAACATATATTGGTAGACGAATTTCAAGACACCAATACCTTGCAGTACCAATGGATTCGACAGCTGGTCGGGCAAAATGGAATTCCCTTTGTCGTCGGCGACGACGACCAGTCGATTTATGGCTGGCGCGGTGCAAAAATAGAGAATATTCGACGTTTTCAACGCGATTTCTCGGGCGCACGAGTGCATCGTTTAGAGCAAAATTATCGCTCCACCGCCATTATTTTAGAGGCAGCGAATGGCCTGATTGCACACAATCGTGACCGGATGGGCAAAAACCTATGGACCGACGGCAGTCGCGGCGAAACCATCAAAGTTTACGCGGCCTTTAATGAACGCGACGAAGCCGATTTTGTCGTGCAACGGGTGCGCGAATGGACGCAAAAAGGCGGGGCGCGACAAGAGATCGCCGTGCTGTATCGCTCGAACGCACAGTCCCGCGTTTTGGAAGAAGCCTTTATCTCAGCGCGAATCCCTTATAAGGTTTATGGCGGTTTACGCTTTTTTGAGCGTGCGGAAATTAAAGACGCCTTGGCCTATATGCGGTTAATGAACCACTCTGGCGACGACTCGTCATTTGAACGAATCATTAACTTGCCAACGCGAGGCATTGGCGCGAAATCCGTTGACGTCATCCGCGAGCATGCCCGCTCGCGACAAATCTCAATGTGGGAGGCGGCAAAAGAGTCTTATTCGACTCTGGGACCGAAAAGCGGCATTGCGGTTGCTGGGTTTATTGCCTTGATTGAAAGATTAAGCGACGAGTGTAAAAACCTTGAACTTCATGAAACGGTGGATCGAATTATTTCTCAGTCTGGACTGATCGCACATTTCCAAAAAGAAAAGGGCGAGCGCGGCGAACAGCGTATTGAGAACTTGGAAGAACTGGTGTCGGCCGCGCGCGGCTTTGGATTTAATGAATCCGACGGTTTATCGGCAGTAGACGCATTTTTATCGCACGCCGCGCTTGAGGCAGGCGAGGGCCAAGCAAAAGAATGGGAAGACAGCGTGCAGATGATGACGATGCACTCGGCCAAAGGCTTGGAGTTCAAGTTGGTCTGCATCACCGGCATGGAAGATGGGCTATTCCCCCATCAACGGTCGGTTTCCGACATCGGGGGGCTTGAGGAAGAGCGCCGATTAGCCTACGTGGGCATGACGCGAGCCATGCAAAAACTGTATTTGTGCTACGCCGAGAGCAGGCGACTGCACGGGATTGACCAATCGGGTATTCCCTCGCGATTCATCAGTGAAATCCCCGCGGAACTGATCGAAGAAGTTCGCCCAAAGATCGCGCTCAATCGCCCCTATACGTCGCGCGACGGCTTTCGATCGGAACCGGTTTCCAAAAGCACGTTTGCCACGGTTCGAGACGACGACGGTGGTCATGGCATAAAACTGGGTTCACGGGTGCGGCATGGCAAATTTGGCGATGGCGTGGTCTTGCGCTTAGACGGCAACGGACCCAGCACACAGGTCGAAGTTAATTTTGAACGTCACGGCCGCAAAGTTCTGATGTTGAGCTACGCGAACCTAACCCCGATTTAGACGGATGGGCTTCGCAACCAATCCGGATCCGATCAATCCTGAAGTGTTTAACTGCAGCGGCGAGCCCGGCCGTTGTCGTTAGGGCAATCGCGGGTGGGTTGGATAAATCGCCTGCGAATCCAAGGCGTTGCTTGAAAAAACTCCGAAAAAGCGGGCATCTCTGGTAAACTTGGCGTCGGTCAACCGGGATGTTTAACCGTGAAAATCATCATTTTAGGCGCAGGTCAGGTCGGGCGCTCAGCGGCCTTTGCATTATCCAGAGAAGAAACCAACGAAGTCACTGTGGTCGATCGAAGTGACGCCTTGTTGCGAGACCTCCAGGATCGCATCGATGTTCGAACCGTGTGCGGCAATGCCGCAAGCCCCGCAGTGTTAAAAGCGGCTGGTTGCGAGCAAGCACAACTTCTGATCGCGCTCACCAACAGCGATGAAGTCAACATGACCGCCTGTCACGTGGCTTGGACGTTGTATAAAACCCCGAGCAAGCTGGCGCGCATCCGCAACCCAGCCTACACCGCGCATTCCGAACTGTTTTCGGATATTTCGGGTTTTGCGGTAGACGCCTGGATCAGTCCGGAACAAAAAGTGACGGAGTACATCGAACAGCTCATTGAATACCCTGGCGCGCTCCAAGTTCTTGATTTTGCTGACGGTCGTGCCCGCTTAGTGGGCGTACGAGCGGTTGAAGGCGGTTTACTGGTCGGCCAGCCATTATCCATTTTGCCGAGTCACTTGAAGGGTCGAGATACCCGGGTGGCGGCGATTTATCGCAAAGGTCGCAGCGTCAAACCGGAAGGCGACACCATCATAGAACCGGGTGATGAAGTGTTTTTCTTGTCGGCTCGCGATGACATTCGCATGGTTATGAGCGAACTGAGAAAACTCGAGGCGCCGATTCAGAAAATCATGATTGCGGGCGCTGGACACATTGGTTTGCGGCTCGCCCAATCGTTGGACGGTCAAAAGCAAGTTAAGTTGATCGAACGAAATCGAGAGGCGGTGCGTGAAGCCGCTGAAGTGTTATCAAACGCTCTGGTTCTCGAAGGCGACGCGGCTGACGAAGAACTGCTGGTCGAGGAGAACGTCGAAGAAGTGGATGCCTTCATTGCCGTCACAAATAATGAAGAAACCAACATTTTGGCGGCGATGCAAGCCAAGCGTTTAGGCTGTCGTAAAGTCATGGCGCTCATTAACAAGCCCTCCTACGTGGAACTGATGGAGAGCGATGGCATTGACATTGCGATCTCGCCGCAGATGGTCACGATCGGCTCAATTTTGGCCTACGTCAGAGCGGGCGACGTGACGAAAGTACACAGCTTGCGTCGCGGCGCTGCTGAAGCCTTAGAGGCCGTGGTGCGCGGGGATTCGCAAAGCTCGCAAGTGGTGGGGCGCCAAATGGATCACATCAAATTACCCGAAGGGACCACCATTGCGGCCATTGTACGAGCCGACCAAGTGATGATGGCCCACCATGACATCGTCATCGAAGAGGGTGATCACGTGATTATGTTCCTAACGGATCGACGACACGTCCCCGAGGTTGAGAAGCTGTTCCAAGCGGGCGTAACCTTTATTTAAGCGCTGAGTATTGCCATGCAATTTCGTTCTATAGTCAGAATCATCGGCCTGGTATTAATGTTGTTCAGCTTGGTGGTCATCCCGCCTGTACTGCTGAACTACATTTTCAATGAGCAGGTTTCGGTGCCTTTTGTGGAAACGTTCTTCGCTCTGATGGGGTCGGGCTTGGTTCTGTTTGCACTGAACAAAAACGCGTCAAAAGAACTACGCCGACGCGATGCGTTTTTAATCATCGGCGCGTTTTGGTTGGTGCTTAGTGTCGCCGGGTCGTTGCCTTTTTGGCTTGGAGCTGTTCATAACTTAGACCCACTGGATGGAATGTTTGAGGCGGTTGCAGGATTAAGCACCACCCACGCCAATGTTTTAACCGCTTTAGATTATCTGCCCAAATCAGTGTTGTTTTATCGTCAAGAACTCCAATGGTTGGGCGGCCTTGGCGTCATCATTTTGGCGGTGGCGTTGTATCCCGTTTTGGGCGTAGGCGGTATGCAGCTGTATAAAAGCGATACCCCGGGCCCCATGAAAGACGAGCGGTTAAATCCTCGGATCATGCAAACGGCACGAGAAATGTCGATTATTTATTTGGGCATTACGATTATTTGCGCCGCCGCTTACGCGTTCGTTGGCATGACGCCGTTTGATTCGATTGCTCATGCGCTCAGCACGGTTTCCACCGGTGGTTTTTCAACCCATGATGCTGGGTTGGGCTACTACCACTCGGTCTTAGTTGAAGACGTTGCGATGTTTTTTATGTTTGTCGGCGGCATCAACTTCGCGTTGCACTTCGTTGCTTGGCGCAATAAGGATATTTGGTCCTATTTTTCTGACCCTCAATTTCGCGTGTACTTCTGGGGCATGTTGAGTTTTGGGGTATTGGCGAGCGCTTATTTGTTTTGGTCTAATACCTATTCCAATCCGAGCGAAGCGTTCCATCAAGGATTCTTTGCGATTATTTCAATGCAATCCACCGCCGGCTTTACCGTCGCGCCCATTAGCGCCTGGCCAGGCGCATTGCCGACATTACTGATCCTAATCGGCTTCGTGGGAGGGTGCGCTGGCTCCACCTCGGGCGGCATGAAAGTCATTCGGTGGCAACTGGTGCTCAAACAAGCGGGCCGAGAAATTCGTCGTCTGGTTCATCCCAATGCCATTATTTTTGTGAAATTCGCCGACCAACGTGTCCCGGGCCGTGTTTTATCAGCGATCACCGGCTTTTTTGCTATTTACTTGGCTCTGTTTGCGATATTAATGCTGAGCATGTTAGCCGTTGGCGTTGATCAAGTGACCGCTTGGAGCTCGGTGGCGGCTTGTTTAAATAATGCTGGCCCGGGCTTAGGCTTAAGCGCCCAGAACTTTGCGCACTTGCCGGATCTGGCAAAAGGCTTATGCATCATCGCCATGTTGATCGGCCGATTGGAAGTATTCACTTTTATCGTCTTGCTCACCCCAACGTATTGGCGTGGCTAACGAGTGAGTATTGGAACACGGTGAACCGAGTTCACCGTGACGTTTACTCCACCTTGACGGCAATCCCTTTAATTTTTTGAGCCCACAATTTTGGCCCGGTCTCGTGCATCGACTCGCCGTTACAGTCCACGGCCACCGTGACGGGCATGTCTTTTACATCAAACTCATAGATCGCTTCCATGCCCAAGTCAGCAAATGCAACCACACGAGAGTGCTTAATCGCTTTCGAAACCAAATAGGCAGCGCCACCCACCGCCATCAGATACGCGGATCCGTACTTTTTAATAGCCGCAATGGCTTCGGGTCCCCGCTCCGCCTTGCCCACCATCGCCAATAAGCCTTCCGTACCCAACATCAGCTCGCTGAATCGATCCATGCGGGTGGCGGTGGTTGGACCGGCTGGACCAACGACTTCCGCTCCGACCGGATCTACCGGACCTACGTAATAAATAACTCTATTGTTAAAGTCTAAACCTTCAGGGAGAGGCTCGCCTTTTTTAACCAAATCAGCAATGCGCTTGTGCGCAGCATCGCGCCCTGTGAGCAACTTTCCATTCAGTAATAAGCGTTCACCCGGCTTCCAACTTTGAACCTCGGCGCGCGTCAATGCATTTAAATTAACAACTCGGGCACTGGCATCTGCCGACCAGGTTACTTTAGGCCAGGAATTCAAATCCGGCGGCAGCAGTTCCGCAGGACCGGTGCCGTCCAAATGAAAATGCGCGTGACGCGTAGCGGCGCAGTTGGGAATCACCGCAACCGGCAACGACGCCGCGTGCGTGGGATAGTCTTTGATCTTGACGTCCAATACGGTGGTAAGCCCACCTAAACCTTGCGCGCCGATTCCCAACGCATTCACGCGCTCAAAAATCTCCAACCTCAATTTTTCTAACTCTGTTTTCGGCCCGCGCGCTTTCAGCTCATGGATATCAATGGGCTCCATCAAGCATTCTTTGGCCATCAGCAACGGCTTTTCGGCGCTGCCGCCGATTCCGATGCCCAACACGCCAGGTGGGCACCAACCGGCCCCCATTTCTGGCACGCGCTCCACAATCCAATCGGCGACTGAATCGGAGGGATTTAACATCTCCATCATGGCTTTGTTTTCGCTGCCGCCACCCTTTGCGGAGACAATGAATTCAATTTCATTGCCCGGCACCAATTCAACGTGGACGACGGCAGGGGTGTTGTCTTTGGTGTTTTTTCGACTAAACGCCGGGTCTGCGACAATCGAGGCGCGAAGAGGATTGGTTTGCGCCAGATAACCTTGGCGCACACCGTCGTTGATTAAATCGGTGAGGCTGCGCTGGCTCTCTATGCGTACCCCCATGCCCACCTTTACGAACACCACCACAATGCCGGTGTCCTGGCATAAGGGTCGATGACCTTCGGCGCACATTCGTGAATTGGTCAGAATTTGCGCCAATGCGTCTTTGGCCGCAGGGCTTTGCTCTTTCGAATAGGCCTCACCCATGGCTTGAATAAAATCTGGGCTGTGATAATACGATATGTACTGCAGAGAATCCGCAACGCTTTGAATAATATCAATTTCTTTGATTACGACGCTCATAGGTCACCTCGTTGGATTGTGGCAATTATACCCCCATCAGACGTCCTGCCGATTCCCCGCATGGTCGATACCAAGACCCTTAATCAATGGGCGAACCCTTGTTTGCGATCGCTCTGGCCAACGGTTCACAACTCACGGCGCAGCGCGGCGCGGCGCGGCGCGAATAGCATGTCCATAAATGACGGGAAACGTCTCGACGGGTTGCCCGCATTGGCGGAGGCTCCAACCGCAGCGGTTATTTGCTTAATAAAAGCTCGGCATGGATGCCTTCGACACCACTGTCGGAATCGCCATTGGCAAATAAACAACAGATCAAATTAATTGAAACACGCTCTTAACACGTTGTTAATATTGAACTGTAACAATATTGGAATGCGTCATTTTCCAAATACTCAGCGTAAACGCTCCCGCATCGAACTCATCCCAATGATCGATGTGATGATGTTTTTGTTGGTTTTTTTTGTTCTGATTAGCATTAATGTCATTCCGGCGTTAGGGCTCAAGACCAAAATTCCGCTGTCCAGTACTGCTCAGGTTGAAATTCCGCCGACTCGAATGGTGGTTACTCTCGCATCCTCTGGGCAAATGGAACTGGATGGCGTGGCGCAGGGTTCTCTGGAGCAGCTCACGCGATCTCTAGTCCAAGCTCAAAAGACTCACGAGCGCTTAGTGGTGATTGTTAATGGTGAAAACGACGTGCCCTTACAACGGCTCGTCGACGTGATGGACGCCCTAAAAACGGCCCATATCGATACCATGACCATCGCGGCGAAGAAGCGATGATATGCCCACGTTATCCGATCACGTCTATCGCTTCCGCCATGTATCGGCATTGGCATTTGTGGTGCTCTTCACCATGATCGTGAGCACCGTCCATCTCCCCAAACGCTCAACCGTCACGGATGTTAACGCCATAACGGCGAGCTTAGATCAGCCTATTCCACCAGATCCACCTAAGCCGCAGCCCGTCGTCTCAAGAGAAGTCGCTACGCCTAACGCGACAAAGTCATCTGAGCCCATTGCGCCATCTCCTTTTGCTACGGAAAAAAATACGGCAGAGCCGCCGGTGCCAGCGCCACCTAAAGTTGAACCCCCCGCGCCTGCGGCGCCCGTTGTTCCCGCGCAAGTTCACAATTTGGACGCGGAGTATGCGGCTATGATCATCAGCAAAATAGAAGCCGCAAAGCACTACCCCTCATCGCGTGAGGCGAAAATTTCACGCCCCAAAGGCATCGTGCGTTTAAGTCTTGAATTGGAACGCACCGGTCGCGTAATCGACGTTCAAATCCTTGAGAGCTCTCACGCCAATATTTTGGATAACGAGGCACTCAAAACCGTTCGGTTGATTGGTTTTCCAGCCTTCCCTGAGAACGCCTTCACTAATCAGCGTTCCCATCGATTTGATTTCAATCTTGATTACGACCCTAACAGCAATTCCCATTAACTTTTCACTTCACAGTAAGGAGCATCATGAACATCAAGGTAACCACCTCGCTCGCTGCGGCAGGCATTCTGCTTCACTTTGCGGCATTGGCGGCCCCACAATCCACCGATATCGGCACCGTTAAAATTGCGGGCGATGGCGATGACCTGGGCAATGGCCTCTATCAGGACGACGACGGCACGAAGGAACGCAGCTCGGTGAGCAAAAGCGTCATTGAACGCGCTCGTCCGACCTCCAATCCCTATCAGTTATTGGAATTAGAGCCCGGCGTGAACACCTCCAGCTATGACGCGACGGGGCTATTTGGTGGCAACTTGAGAATTCGTGGCTTTAACAGCGACGAAATGGGTTTCACGGTTAATGGCGCCCCGGTGAACGATTCCGGCAACTTTGCGGTGTACCCACAGGAGTACACGGACGTCGAAAACTTATGCCAAATCTTTGCAACGCAGGGTTCGGTCGATACGGATGCTCCGCACGTGGGCGCCTCTGGCGGAAACGTCGGAATCGTGTCGTGCGCGCCCAGCGATACGGCAGGTGGTGCTTTTAATCTTTCGACGGGCATGCTTTCATTCAAGCGCGAATACGTCAAATTTGAAAGCGGCTTAACCGATGGTCCGCACCCGATGAAAATGTACATTTCCGGCTCTAATGCCACCGTGGACAAGTTTAAAGGCCCAGGTGGCGCGAGTAAGCAACACGTTGACGTTGGGTATGAACTGCATCTCTCGGACGACACCAAATTTACATCCAATCTCTTGTTTAACCGCCAACTGAACAACAACTACCTGACGCTGACGTTGGCTCAATACACACAAAACCCCAACGCGGACTACACCACCGTCATCCCACAACACACCGGGACCAACGACAAGGTTTTAACCAGCTTTTCAACCAGCGGCATCACCAATCCCGCCTACTACCAGTATTCCATTAACCCGTTCATCAATGTTCTCTACACAGGTCGTTTGGAGTCTCGCTTAAACAGCCACATCACACTCTCCGCAGAGCCGTATTACTGGTATGGGTACGGAACGGGCGGCACTGAGCAAAGCACTCTGACCGAATCCGCTTCGACCAGTACGAAATTTGGTCTCGGAATCGCCAGCATCGATGGCGGAGTCAGCAACAACGTCGGTGTTTATACGGGCAGCGTCACCGAAACTCATCGTCCTGGAATTACGTTTAAAGCGTTAATTGATGAGGGCGTTAACCACATTGAGACCGGCTATTGGATTGAGCGCGCACATCACCGCCAAACCAAGCCCGCGACGACCGTCGCCAATGATGGCACCATCTCAGACTTGTGGCTTCAAGGTGATTTACTGTCATACAACAATGGTCAAACCTATGAAGGCCGAAATTATCTCACCGTATCCACCGGCACCTCGGCTTTTGTGACCGATAAGATTTCGCTAATGAATGAGCGCTTAACGTTCACTCCGGGCGTGCGTTACACTCAATTGAAGAGAGATTTTTTCAACACTGCGTCATCGGGTAGTGGGTTAGGCGCCAACTACACGACCAGCGCGACCTATGGTGATTTTCTGCCAAGCGTGGGCGTTAATTTCAAATTCACGGACCATTGGCAAATGTACGCTGACGTCACCAAAAATATGCGCGCCCCTGCTAACTATGAATTAGCAAGCTGGGTTTCGTCGGTGACGTATGTTCAAGGGGCGGTGAGCACATTTACCCTCACGCCGTTTGTCGTGAACCCAGAAACTTCCGTCACCTCTGAAGTCGGGTTTCGTTTTAACGGCGAGCTTCTGCACGGCTCTGTAACCGCCTATAACGTTGACTTTAAAAATCGCATTGCCGCCTCGTACGATCCGGTGACCGCCACGTACACCGACTACAACGTCGGCAATTCACAAGACCATGGCGTTGAGTTCCAAATTGGCACGACCCCGATTAAGGGGTGGAGTGGGTTTGTTTCGTTCACTTCGGACAACAATAAGATTAAGAGCGATTTCAATTCAACCTACTCCAGTGGGCCTCTGGCCAACCAACAAGTCACCGTCCCGACCAATGGCAAAACGTTTCCAGATTCACCGAGTACGATGGCAGCAGCGCAGATTCAATTTACCCAAGGCGGCTTTATTGCGGCGCTTTCGGCTAAATATACTGCTGCGCGCTACACGACGCTCATGAATGATGAACAACTGCCTTCCTACACGAACCTTAACTTTGACGCCGGCTATCGCTTCAGTAATTGGGGGTCGTTACGCGAACCAACGTTGCGGCTAAACGTTACCAATTTAACGGACGCCAAGTATTTGTTGGCTAACTCCGGAAGCGGTACCAGCCTTTCACTGTCGAGCAGTTCCACCTATTCGACGGTCAACGGTTACGGAGTGCCGTCGTATTACGTTGGTGCGCCTCGGTTTGTGAGCGTCAGCTTTAGCGGGAAGTTTTAAATCATGATTGAGCAACTGCATCAGGCCACGTTCATTATTCTGTTTTTGGTAGCGTTTATCGCGGCCGTGATTGTGGTTGAACGTCTGATTTTTACCATCGTTAATTTGCGCGCTGCCATTCAAGCCGTGAAGCAATTATCCACCTCAGGGGCAGCGCACGCTGCCCCTGAGGGCGATAATCTCATCTTGGAAACCGTTCGGCAATTGAACGCCGATCGTCAATCGGTTTCGCTGTCGGATTGGCAAAACCGTGCCGACTCGGCCTTTTTACACGTCCGGGATGAGCTGTCACGACGGTTGTGGATTTTGGATACCACGGTGACCGCGGCTCCATTACTGGGGTTGTTGGGAACCATTCTGGGAATCGTGGATACGTTTATGGCACTGGCCCAATCGGGCATGAGCGATCCACAAGCCGTAAGCTCGGGGATTGGCACCGCGCTCTACGCCACGGCATTGGGAATCAGTGTCGCCCTGGTGGGATTGGTGTTTTTCAACTTTTTAACCGACACCATTGAGCGCATCAGCGAACATCTGAAACGAATCATCTTGCTGATGTCCTAAGGCCGTAGTGAACCCAAGAGGCTCTGCCGCGAGGCGCCTCCGTTGCGGCGGTCGTTGAGCGCCTAGACCTTGTGACCGCAACCCCATCGGGACGGACCGGCCTCCCGTCGTTTCCTGGCCACCGCTCTTTGCCACCGGTCTTTTTCATCGGCCTCCGCACACACCTGCCCCCAATCCGACACTCGACTGAGGGTGGGGACTCTGTGGTTGATGAGTTGCCCCATCTTCTTGGTTTTCTCCTATGATTACTGTCAGTGCCAGCCTTTGAGCAGAACGATTCACGGATTGACGCATCGCTACATCACAAGAATTCCATTCAATTCTTAAACAGTTTGAGAAATAAAATGCATAAAAAGCGATTAAAATGTATATAAATTTCCACTTTAAAATATTAAATGGTCAAATATTGTGCAACATTTTCCATTTTTAAATTATTTTTGATTTTTTTGCTTTTTATTCATGTAATTACGTTTTTATAGGATTAAGTGGTTTTTTATATATGATAAATTGCCTGATAATGTCTGTAAGTGGTATATGGAGTCTTAAATGATTGCATTGCTGCAGCGAGTTTCGAGCGCGGCAGTCACCGTCGATCATTCGGTCGTTGGATCGATATCGACAGGCTTATTGGTGTTTCTCGGCGTTGAAAAGCACGATTCGGAGGCGGAACTCGACCGGCTTTTGGAGCGAGTGTTGGGATACCGCGTCTTTGAGGATGCCGCCGGAAAAATGAACCTGAGCCTTTTGGATATAAAAGGCGAGCTGTTAGTGGTGTCTCAATTTACCTTGGCGGCCGACACCAAACGGGGCTCTCGAGCCGGGTTTTCAACCGCCGCGGAGCCTTCGGTGGCTCAACAGTTGTACCACTTGTTTATAGAAAAAGCCCAAACGAAGGTCGCCAAAGTCGCCACAGGCCAATTTGGTGCGCACATGATGGTCAGTTTGACGAACGACGGGCCCGTCACTTTTTGGCTGCAAGTGCCGCCATCCAGTACTCGGTAGGGGCCGATTAGCGGTATGATGAGCACTGTTCTCGGGATGACGGTTGGAGAATGCTATGGGTGGCATCGGCTTTCGTGAATTATTGGTCATTTTGGTAATTTGCTTGGTGGTTTTTGGCACCAAAAAGTTACGCACCATCAGCGCTGATTTGGGTGGTGCCGTTCGCGATTTCAAAAAAGCCATGGATGGTGGGGAAGCCCAACAAAACGCTCAGGCAAACCCGAACGCTCAAAACGTACCGCCCAGCCCCCCACCACCACAATTGCATCAGGCAGACGCACAATTCCACGGCCAAAACGCTGCGCCAACCACGACGGCAACACCCCAAGCCCCGAACGCCGGCCACGCTTCTCCGCCGTCTGAGCCGCCGAAAGCCTAATTCGTGCATCGGTTGACTTATGGCTTTTAGCGAAATTTTGGTCATCGTCCTAATCGCCTTATTAGTCTTAGGTCCAGAACGATTACCAAAACTCGCGCGCGACATTGGCGGGTTCGTGGGCCGAGCGCGCGCCATGGCGCGGCAATTCACCGAGCAATTAGAGCGGGAAGTTAGTCTCGAAGAATCGAACCGAAATGCCAATCAAACCATTCATCCCCCCATCACCCCGCCGACGCCCGCGGTCGAGCCGAACGCCATCCCATCAGCGGTAAACACGCCCACGAATGCAGACGTCGCTCCAGCGGTCGATGGTCCCGTCACCGCGACCATTGCGCCCATGACGCCCGCGCCTTCGGCGTCACCCACCTCAACCGAACCTAGCCGAACATGAGCGAGTCGGATTCCACAGAATCGTTGGCAGAGGGATCGTTGATTTCCCATTTGCTCGAACTGCGCTCGCGCCTACTGAAGGCCTTATTCAGCATTGTGATTGTCAGCGTCCCGTGTCTTATTTACGGCAATGAGTTGTTCACGTTCGTGGCCGAGCCTTTGCGCAAAGTGATGCCCAAAGGCTCAAACATCATTGCCACCAACGTGATGGCGCCGCTAGTGATTCCCTTTAAATTGGCGTTTTATGTGGCGGCGTTGTTGGCGATGCCCTACGTGCTTTATCAGATTTGGGCCTTTGTGGCACCAGGTCTTTATCGTCACGAAAGGCGATTGGCAGTGCCCTTACTGCTCTCCAGCGTCGTGCTGTTTTATTTAGGGTTGATTTTTGCCTACACCATCGTATTTCCGGCAATGTTCACCTTTTTAACCGCCACGTCTCCGCCTGGCGTACAGATCATGACCGACATGACCCAATACCTGGATTTCATCCTGGTCATGTTTTTAGGCTTTGGGTTCGCCTTTGAAATACCCGTGGCCATTGTTTTGTTGGTTGCGATGGGCGCGGTGACGATCCCCACTCTGACCCGCAACCGAGGCTACGTGCTGATTTTTGCATTCTTGCAAGCCGCGGTATTAACCCCACCAGACGTGGTCTCCATGACGCTGATGGCCGTACCCATGTACTTATTGTATGAGTTTGGCATTATTATGGCTAAATTGATGACGCGCAAACAACCGCAACCTGAAGGCACCAACGACGCGTCTTGAGGATTGGTTTAGTCTTCCACAACGATAACGATTGAATAGACTTTGGGGTTAAAAAGGGAACGCATGAACACCACAACCACAAACACATTTTTTGGCCATCCGCGCGGGTTAGCCACCTTGTTCTTTACGGAGTTTTTTGAGCGGTTCAGTTATTACGGGATGCGCGCGCTGTTGGTGTTGTTTTTAACCGCCCCATTGGCTCAAGGGGGCATGGGCGTCGAAGCCAAAACCGCCAGCACCATTTACGGCATTTGCACCGGGGCGGTGTATTTGTTTTCACTGCCGGGCGGCTGGCTGGCGGATCGGTTGTTCGGTCAACAGCGCATGATCATCGTCGGCGGTGGATTCATCGCCCTCGGCAATCTGTTACTCGCCGTACCCGTCACCCAGGCCTTTTACTTGGGATTAGTCAGCATCGTGATCGGCACGGGCTGTTTGAAATCCAACATCAGCGCAGTGGTCGGCGAGCTCTACCGCAACGACACCGGCACCCGCCGCGATGCGGGGTTTTCAATTTTCTATATGGGAATTAATTCCGGGGCATTTTTAGCGCCATTCATTGCCGGTACGATCGGCGAAATTTTTAACTTCCGGATTGGATTCGCGACGGCCGGCATTGCGATGCTCATCGGCTTGGCGCAATTTAAAGCCACCGCGCATCATCTCCACGGCGCCGGCACCCACCCTGCTCAAACGGAGCCCACGCTCAAAGCCCGTGACCACAAACTCTTTTTGGGTGGCGTGGCCTTAGGTGTGGCGCTGTTGATTCTCACGCTCACGGGAATGATTAGCATCAATCCAGGTATGCTGGCCACCATCATGGAGTTCGGATCGGTCGTGCTCGCGGTGGGATTCTTTGGCGGAATCTTGATCGGCGGCAATTTAACCGGTGATGAGCGCAGACGCATTTACGTCATCATGGCTTTTTTCATTGCCAGCATGTTATTTTGGGCTGGATTCGAACAAGCGGGCAGCACGCTTAATTTCTTTGCCCGCGACTTAACCGATCGCAGCTTGTTCGGCGGCTGGTTTGCTGAGGGCGTTCACCCGGCCACGTGGTATCAATCGGTTAACCCCATTTACATCATTGTGCTGTCGCCCGTATTTGCAGCACTCTGGATGCGATTGGGCGCCAAAAATCTTGATCCGAGCGCCCCCCTCAAAATGGCGTACGGCCTCATTCTGTTGGGGATTGGCTTTGGTGTGCTCATGATCGCCTCTCAGTTAATCCTGTCGCAAGGCGGGAAAGCGGGCCCACAATGGTTATTGCTCGCGTATCTGTTTCACACCTGCGGGGAGTTGTGCCTCAGTCCGATTGGTCTGTCCAACATCACCAAGCTTGCGCCACAACGATTCGCTGGGCAGTTGATGGGAACCTGGTTCCTGGGCACCGCGATCGGCAATCTCATTGCCGGCCTGGTCGGAGGCGACATTGCCTCTGAAGTGCAGGGCATGCCTGGAAAATTTTTAGAAATAGCGCTTGTCGGCGTGGTTGCGGGATTGCTAATGCTGGCAGCCTCGTCACGGCTGCGTCGTTGGATGGGCAGTCACGCTTAAGGATGTGTTATGAACTCACCACAATTGACACTGCGCGCGGTTTTACTATCAATCGCCCTCACGGTTGTACTCGCGGCCGCAAACGCTTATTTGGGGCTGTTTGCAGGTCTGACTGTGGCCACGGCCATTCCAGCAGCGGCAGTGTCCATGGGCGTATTGAGGTTCTTTGGCAATACCAGCATTCTTGAAAACAATATAGTGGCGACTGGCGCTTCCGCTGGGTCGTCAATCGCGGCAGGCACCGTGTTCACCATGCCGGCTTTGATTTTCTTAGGCCATTGGACGAGCTTTGACTTTGGTTGGGTGTTTGCGATTATCGGTTTGGGCGGTCTGCTGGGCGTTTTGTTTTCAGTTCCACTACGTCGCACGCTGATTATTGAACAAAATTTACAATTTCCAGAAGGCGTCGCCACCGCTGAATTATTGCGCGCGGGCAGCGATAGCGCCGCTGGGGCGGGATGGTTGGGAATCGCCAGTCTGGTGGGCGGATTATTTAAATTGATGATGAGCGGCTTTCACGCCGTGAGCGAAACCTTTGCACTCAGCGGCTTTGTCGCAAAACGCTATATCGCCTATGTGGGCCTGAGCCTATCGCCTGCATTATTGGGGGTAGGGTATATCGTTGGATTTAATATTGGCTTGGTTATGGTGAGCGGTGGATTGCTGGCGTGGTGGCTATTTATTCCGATTTTTCATGGCTTTTTCCTACACACGGATCCCGCGCTTGCTCAATCATTAGCAAATTTAGAAGCCGCGGACGCGGCCGCCAAAATTTGGACCAGCAAGGTTCGCTACGTTGGTGTCGGCGCCATGCTGGTTGGCGGACTGTGGGCCTTGTGGACGTTACGACACTCGCTTTTAAGTGGCGTTAAAAGCGGCCTAGAGGCCAGACACGCCACGCAAGCCGTCAGTGACGCCGAACGCGACATCCCAATGAAACTCATTCTGGTGGGCATTGTGTTATTTGTTTTGCCGCTCTTTGCGTTGTATTACTTGGTGGTAAACGCATTCGGCATCGCCTTGACCATGGCCATTATCATGGTGATTGCCGGCTTCATCTTTTCATCGGTCAGTGGCTACATGGCAGGCCTCGTGGGTTCTTCCAACAACCCCGTGTCTGGCATCACCATATCGACAATTTTATTTTCCTCATTGGTTTTATTAGCCTTTTTAGGTAAAGGCAGCGTCGTTGGACCGGTTGCTGCGATTCTCATTGGAGCCGTCACGTGCAGCGCGGCGGCGGTCGCAGGCGACAACTTACAAGATTTAAAAGCCGGCAGACTATTAGGCGCAACGCCATGGCGGCAGCAAGTGATGCTGGCGATCGGCGCCATTTCCGGCGCCTTAGTGATGGCGCCGGTGCTGAATTTATTACAAAGCGCTTACGGCATTGGCACACCGGCCCATCCCGACGTTCATGCGTTAGCGGCGCCGCAGGCCATGTTGATGGCTGCGGTCGCCACCGGGATTTTTGGTGGGGGTTTGCCATGGTCGATGATCGAAATCGGGGCAGCATTGGGCGTCGTGGTGATTCTTGTCGATTTGTGGCTCAAAAGTCGCGACAGCGCTTTTCGGACCCCCGTGCTCGCCGTGGCCGTAGGGGTCTATTTGCCCTTAGAACTGACCACCCCCATTTTTGTCGGCGGCGTGATTGGCGCCCTGGTCGAGAAAGCAATGCGCGCCCAGGGGCAATGGAACGAAGAGGGTTCCAGATTAGGTCTGCTGCTCGCCTCGGGCTTGATTGCGGGCGAGGCCATCGTTGGCGTTTTGATTGCCATTCCCATCGTTGCAACCGGCAGAGTCGATGTTCTGTCGCTGCCCGAAACCTACCAGTTAGGGCAATGGCCTGGATTACTGCTGTTGGCGTTAATTGGTTATGGCTTATACCGAGTGGCCAGTAAGCGTGTGAGCGCTCACAGTTAAATTTTAACCTCATGGACAACTCCAGAACTCGATTATGGCTGGCCTTTGCTGCGGTCTACATCATCTGGGGTTCGAGCTTTGCCGTTACCAAAGTCATGGTTCAAACGCTGCCCCCATTGGCGGCTGGCGGCGTGCGTTTTTTCATTGGCGGGCTATTGCTCTTGATGCTCGCGCGCTTTCAGGGATGCCCGTGGCCCCAGTGGCGGTTTGACACCAAACATCTGTTGGTGACGGCGACCTGCCAAGTGGTGCTCTCATCCGGCGTCAATGCCTACGTCATGCCACACGTAGCTTCCAGTCAATCGGCGCTCCTAAACGCCAGTGGAGCACTTTGGATTCCATTACTGGGCGTGTTGGGCGTACAAGGGCATCCGTTGAACCTGCGCTCTTCCTTGGGGATTGGTGCTGGGTTTATTGGCGTGTTGCTGCTGCTCTGGCCCGATCGCGGATTCGATTGGAACTCATTGAGCTGGCAATTGCTCATTGTGATGGCTTGCTTTTTTTGGGCAGTGGGGTCTTTGCACTTCCAGCGCGCTCGGCTGCATACGCCCGTTCTAATGTATAGCGCAATCAATATGTTATTGGGTGGATTGCAGCTTTGCTGCTTAGCAACTCTGGACCTGGAGTGGCGCGATTGGCACCTGGAGCCGGAAGGAGTAGCGGCCATTTTATTTTTGGGGTTTTTTAGTTCAGCTGTTGCTTATACCGCGTTTAATTACTTAACGCGCCACACCTCGCCGGCTCAATTATCGACCTATGCCTATGTCAATCCTGCAATTGCAGCAGTCGTTGGCTACATCTGGCTACACGAAACGTTAAATATTGTACAAATTTTTGGCATGGTCATCATCATTTTTGGTGTTGTCCTTGTTACACTAGCGTAGTTGGAGACGGGTTGGTTTGCCGCTTGAGACTTTAGTCAACACGGGGCCGCGACGTTTACAATAAAAAGTGGTATTACCCTAAAATGGACTTAAGGAGTTATCGATATGTCAAAAAAGCCAGTTCACCCAGGTGAACTTATTAACGCTTCCTATTTGAAGAAACATCACATGAGCTGCCGAGAGTTGGCGAGCCACTTGGACGTCGCTGCGTCAACGTTGAACCGCATTTTGACCGGCAAAATCGGCGTTAGCACGGACATGGCTTTGCGTTTGTCCAAATGCTTAGGCCGCACACCAGAGGCTTGGTTGAACATTCAACAAAAGCATGATTTATTTGTTGCGCGCAAGCACGCCAACCATAAAAACGTTAGAAAAATTTAATTTTCTCTAAACAACGCTGCCGATAGAACCGAATTGAACGTCGCTTCTATCGGTAGCGAATTCCGCTTTCAAAAATCATGGTTTGATGCGCCAAAGCGCGAATGTCTTGGCTTGCATCACCCTCCACAACTAACAAATCGGCGACGCGCCCCACCTCAATAACGCCAGCGTCTATGCCCATGGAGCGCGCGTTTTCAGACGTGGCTACGGCAATCGCCTCCAGCGGCGACATTCCAGCAAAAAACACCAGCGATTCCACCTCGCGCACCGTTGCTTCGCCCGAATATTGCCAGGGTCTGCCGGCCTGCGACGCCACACCAAAATGGACTCCCGCCGCTTTCAATGCGTTTAACCGAGCGATGACGGGTTGCGATGAGATGCCCGTAGGATTAGGGGTATTTAATGCGCTAAACCGCAAATCATCCAAAATGAGTGGTGGAATAAAACTCGATTTTTCTAGACTGAATCCAGCTTGCAACCGCTCATCTGAAATCATCAACGCACTCAATCCTAAATTCCAATGAATGCCGTGAGCGGTGGTTTTAAGCTCGCCGATTTTTGCCATCAACTTCGCCGAGATCTCATCGGCCTCTGAACCGGTGTACCCATTGAGCGTCGTTATACCGGCGTTTATCGCAGCCAACGCGTCCTCGTCGGTAAACACAACCGCTTCGATTCTCACGCCAAGCTGAGCCGCCGCCGCAACAAGTTGCTGCAACACCGGCGCTCTGAATTCATGCGCAGCCGCCACCACTAAAACGTCAACTCCGGAATCCACTTCGCTTTTGACATCGACAACCGCACTGGATCCGATCTCTTTTTGATCCACTTCCCATTCGGAATGATGGCGACTGACCAACCACGGGCCCGCCACTCGCAAGCGCGGGCCTGGCCATTTCCACGAGTTAATCAACCGTCGCGCACGCAGCATGACGTCGCTTTGACCACTGAAGTCACGCGCGCTGGTGATTCCGCCATACAACAACGCCTTTGCGGCGGTTGGCACCACCACGCGCTCCGTCAGCCCTTTATAGCGACTATTAAATCGAGCCAGATCTGCGCTTCCCAAGTGGTCCAAGCGGACATCCAAGTCAATCAGCCCCGGCAAAATGGTCTGACCGGCAATATCCATTTTGACGGCGTCTGGCGGAATGACCACCGCCGTTTTCTCGCCCACCGCACTGATGACGTCGTGATCGATCACGACCACCCCATCCCGGATGGGCTCATGCCCGGCGCCATCGATGATCACCCCACCAACCAACGCTATGGGTGCGGCTTCAATCGGTATGCCGAGCGAGAGGCCGATCTGAACGGTCAACATTCCGATCCCTAAAATCATACGCCTTCGGCTTGATGTTGTTGATTTTGGGTAGAATGACTGCAGTACATTGATCATGGAGGCACAATGAATATGGTCTGGTTAGTGATGTTGTTGGCGCTATTGCAGTATACGATTTTTATTTTTATGGTGGGTCGTGCACGAGGCCGCTTTGGCGTATCCGCGCCAGCGGTCACGGGACATGAAGAGTTTGAGCGCTACTACCGAGTTCAAATGAATACCGTCGAAATGTTGGTGGCGTTGATTCCGGCCTTGGGAATCGGCGCAATGGTGCTGTCAAACGAGTTCGCCTCGGCGATGGGTGCGATCTATTTGGTTGGTCGCCAGCTCTACTTTATGAGCTATGTCAAAAATCAGTCCCGTGGATTAGGCTTTGTTTTATCGTTCTTACCGATAATAGTATTGATTCTTGGCAGCGTGGGAATGATTGTAAAAGAGGTGGTCATTAAGTAACTCGGACACTCAGGCAACGCCAATTAGTGCGTATGAGACAACCACGTCGCCGGATCAACTGGCTTGCCTGAATCTCTGATTTCGAAATAAAGCTTCGACGACCCAGACTCCGACTGGGCCGTCGATGCGATGACATCGTTTGCCGCGACTTCGTCGCCGACGCTGCGCTTTAGACTATCGTTGTAACCGTACAAACTGATGTAACCGGCGCCATGGTCGAGCACTATGAGCTGCCCCAATCCGGGCAACCAATCGGCGTAAATCACCCGTCCAGCCGCAGCGGCGTGCACGTTGGAGGCCGATGGCGTTTCAAACAATAAGCCCGTCCAACGCAACCCACCAATTCTTTCTTCGCCAAACCTGGACACGATTTTGCCAGGCACCGGCCAATGCAATTGACCATGTAAATGCCCAAAATCTCCGCGCAACACACCCGGCGCAGAGGGGAGGGATGCGGTGGTCGACTTGGATGGCGCAGGCAAGGCACGCACGACTCGAGATAATCGCTCCAGTAATTTCTCTAAAGCGGCTGCGTTCGATCGCAACTCTTTGAGTTGCTGCGTGCGGTTTGCGACCGAACTGGTGAGCGCGTCCAGCGAGCGTTTGCGCTCAGCGCGGGCCTGGTTTAAAGCTGCCGTACGTGCTTTGTTTTCTTCTTGTAACCCAGCCAAACGCTCAACCTCGCCTTTGACTTGATCTTCGAGCGCCTGGAGTTCTTGGCTCTCTTTTTCAATCGCATTCATCTCGGTGGCTCTCAAGTCACCGATGTAACTGAAATATTCTGTTAAACGACTGGGCGTCGCTGGGTTTTGGCCGTTGAGGATGGCGCCCCACGCGTCGCCGCGGTCCGCTTGCTGCGCAAAACGGACCATTTCGGACAATCGCCCCTGCCGGTCAGCCAGTTCGGCCTTGGCTTCGGACACCTTGGCATCAAGCTGCTTGAGACGCCCCTGGGAACCCTCATAGGCGCGGTGGGTTTTTTCATAGTCTCGAGTGGCTTTCCCGAGCGCCTGATCAGCGTTTCTGACCGCCTTGGCCGCTTGGTCGCGTTGAGCCGCCTCCGCTTGCACCGCCTCCGTCGCCGCTTTGATTTCTCGCCGTACTCGGTCCAGCTCTTGCCCAGTTTGCTGCGCATTGGCGGTTTCAGCGCGCTTTTTCTCTTTGGCAGGCTCTGCCGGTACCTGCGCGAAATGGCCAGCGCACAGAAAAAACACCGTAAAAATAACGACTTGAAGCGACAGTGAGGCGCGTTTATGCATGCAAATGGGTCAATTTTGGCGTATTCAAAGTGTTATACTCGCATATTGTTGTGTCCAGTTGAATTCTTGCGCCAATCTATGAACGAAATTTTTAATCACGTTTCGAACCATCCCATTTTGGCCGGTGTGGCCATATTAGCGGCGGTCATCGTGGCGATCTATGAATGGCGCGAGGCTCGTCACGCCGCAGGGTCGGTTAGCCCCCAAGATGCGGTCATGCTCATCAACCGTGGCGCACTGGTGGTGGACATTCGTGCCCCGGACGCCTTTGAAGAAGGCCACATCGGCGGCGCCAGACGGTTGGGAAGCGATCAAATCGTTGCTGGCGCCAGCGCCATCGAGCGGTTTAAAGACAAAACCATTGTCACGGTGTGCGACTCTGGAGTCACCGCCGCGGCCGCCGCACGACAATTATCCCGTCTGGGATTTAAAAATCCGGTCAACTTACGCGGCGGCATCAGCGCCTGGCGTTCCGAACAATTGCCCCTGGTGAAAGGCTCATGAGCAATGTCAAAGTTGAAATGTACGCCACCCAATGGTGTCCGTATTGCGCTCGGGCGCGTACCCTTTTAAACGAAAAGGGCGTCGCTTTTACTGAAATTGATATTGAGTCCGCTCCCGGCCTCAAAGACCAAATGATCGAACGCGCGCAGCGAAAAACCGTTCCCCAGATTTTCATTAACAACGCCCACATCGGGGGTTGTGATGATTTGTACGCACTGGATCAATCGGGCGGGCTAGACCCACTGTTGGCCGGTTAATTTTTTCTTCATTCAAAGACAGGACTCGAATATGTCTGACGATCAAGCCAATCCCGCACCACAGGCGCCAGCCATGGACCCTAATGCGCCCATCTTTGCTCCGCAAAATATTTACATCAAAGATGCCTCGTACGAAGCGCCGAACGGACCCAACATTAATTTCAATAATGTTCAGCCTCAAATGAACATGGAAATGAAGCTCAAGCCAACCTTATTGGCAGAAGGCTTTCATGAAGTGGTCTTGGAGTTTCGATTAGAGGCCAAGATTCAAGAAACCGTGGTGTACTTAGTGGAAGTTCAACAAGCGGGATTGTTTATGATCCGCAACGTTCCGCAAGATGACATGAAAAAACTCATCGGGGTTGCTGCACCAAATTTCTTATTGCCTTATGCGCGTCAAGCGATTTCGGACCTGATCATCAAAGGTGGTTTTCCGCCTTTCCTGGTCCCCGCCATGGACTTTGCAGCCATGTTGGAAGCCCAAGAGCGTCAATTATTGGCGCAAGGTGAGAACCCCTCACCCGTGGTCAATTAAGATTGAGTCATCCCCAATCAACGGGGATGCTCACGGTGGTGGGCGCGGGTTCATGGGGAACCGCGCTCGCCCTGCAAGCGGCCCGGGCAAACCGTTCCACGACGCTCACGGGACGCGATCCTCAAAAACTTCACATTCTCCAGTCGGATCGGCAAAATAAGGCGTACTTGCCGGGATTTGAGTTCCCAGAGTCGCTGCGCGTCGAGCCGGATTTCCAAGCGGCAATCGAGTGCGCGGATCAGCTGGTTGTGAGCGTGCCCAGCCACGCATTTCGGTCAACCTTAGTGATGTTGAAGCCGCTATTAACGCCGCGGCAACAACTCTGTTGGGCAACCAAGGGGTTTGAACTCGACACCGGCCTGCTTCCTCATCAAATCGCTCAATCGGTCTTGGGCAACCGACCCACGGCCGTGTTGTCCGGACCTACCTTTGCGCGGGAATTGGCCGCAGAGTTGCCAACGGCGATCACCTGCGCGTCGGCTGAGTCACCGTTCGCTCAACGGTTTGTGGCGCGGCTTTCAACGCCGTTATTTCGGATTTACACCACCAGCGATGTCATTGGGGTCGAAATTGGTGGCGCCATCAAAAATGTTATTGCGATCGCTGCCGGCATCGCCGATGGCATGGGGCTGGGCGCCAATAGTCGTGTCGCGTTAATTACTCGCGGCTTAACTGAAATGAGTAGACTGGGCGTAAAGCTCGGAGCCCAAACCGCCACGTTTATGGGGCTGGCTGGGTTAGGGGATTTGGTGCTCACTGCCACTGACAATCAATCGCGCAACCGTCGCTTTGGCTTGTGCATCGCAAATGGATTAACCGCCAGTGAAGCCCAACATCAAATCGGACAAGTGGTCGAAGGCATGCGAGCCGCACAATGCGTGCACCAAGTCAGTGAAAAACTAAACGTTGATATGCCAATATGTAATAGTGTTTATCAAATTCTTTACGATGGCCTATCTCCCCAAGCGGCTCTATCGCAGCTGATGAATCGCGAACTCAAGCCGGAAAATCACGAATAGTGATTGGTGTTTAAAATTGGCGCGTTTAAGTCGCGCCAAATCCGTTTTGACGCCAAGCTTCGAACACCACCAGTGCTACGGAATTTGAAAGGTTAATGCTTCGATTCCCTTTGAGCATCGGTATGGTCAGGTGGACTGACTGTGATTGCTCAATGACCGAGCTTGGAAGGCCGGTTGTTTCACGCCCAAACATCAGCGCATCGTTAGGCCGATAAGAAACCTGGTCATATCGCTGGCCCTGGCCCGTCTCGATGGCAAAAATCCGCTGTGGCTTGAGCGTCTCAAGGCAAGCCGCGAGATTGGGGTACTCAAATACGCGGGTCAAATCGTGGTAGTCCAGACCGGCACGCTTGAGCTGACTGTCACTCAAATTAAAGCCCAACGGGTGTATTAAATGCAGCCGACAGCCGGTATTGGCACACAGACGGATGACATTGCCCGTGTTGGGGGGGATCTCAGGCTCAAAAAGAATAATATCGAACATGCGTCTATTTTAATCGAGACCGCTATAATAGGCACATGATGGCTCAAACTCCCAATCCGCGCCTATCGCTTCAGTTTTGTGGGCTCCATTTTGCCTCGCCGATCGTCCTCTTATCGGGATGCGTGGGCTTCGGGGAGGAGTACACCAGGGTTGAAGGTTTCTCCAATACCAGCTGCGGGGCCATTTCATTAAAAGGCACCACTCAAAACGCTCGTTTGGGCAACGCGCCGCATCGCGTTTATGAAACCGATGGCGGAATGCTCAACGCGATTGGACTGCAAAACCCCGGGGCGTCGACGGTGGTCGAGAAGATTCTCCCCACCTTAGATTTCACGGAAACGCGCTTCATCGCCAATGTGTCGGGAAGCACCATTGAAGAGTACGTGGAAGTCGTGCGCATTTTTGATGATTCTCCCATTGACGCGATGGAAATTAATATTTCATGCCCAAACGTTAAGGAAGGGGGCGTTCAATTTGGAAATCATCCGGAAATGAGCGCTCGTGTGGTCGCGGCGTGTCGCAAAGCAACCACCAAGCCCATCATCACCAAATTGTCACCCAATCAAACCGACATTCAAGAAAGCGCTCGGGTGTGTATCGAAGCGGGCAGCGACGGCTTGGCGGTCATTAATACCATAATGGGCATGGCCATCAATGCGGAAACCCGTCGCCCTGTTTTGGGCAACGGACAGGGTGGGTTATCAGGCCCCGCCATCAAGCCCATTGCCCTTTTGAAAGTCCATCAGGTCTATCAAGTGGCCAAAACCCACAACATTCCCATCATCGGCCAAGGCGGGATTGTGTCTGCCACCGATGCCATTGAGTTTTTAATCGCCGGCGCCAGCGCGGTCGGTGTGGGCACTGGCCTATTTTATGATCCAATGCTATGCCATAAGATTAATAACGGCATATTAGATTACTTAGACCGACACCAATTGCAGTCCATCACTGAATTAACGGGAACGCTGATTCGCTAAGCTCTTTTAATGCTTAATGATCGGCATTGGGGTCGCCAATTCAATTCCTTCGCGAGCCAACGCGGCAATAACGTTGACCAATAAAATTTGCTGCTGATCTAAAAATCGTCGATAGACAGCGTTATTAACCGTAAAGTAATACTCAACACTGATCCCGGTTGCAGCAATGCCCGTTACGTGCGCGCGTTCTAAAATGACCTGGTCAATTCCTTGAGCGGCTTCCTGTATTAACGCTGGTATTTTCTCTAACTTTTCAGCGGCCGTGTGTTTTTCCACTTCAAACGTAACCACCGCTGAACGCTTTTCCAACCGTCCAAAATTGCGCAAACGAGATTTCTGTAAATCCGAATTGCCCACAATAATTAATTCGCCCGTCACGCTGCGCAAACGAGTGGTCTTCACGCCAATCATTTCAACGGTTCCACTAATACCATTTTCCAACTGCAAGGAATCGCCCACAATAAATGGCTTATCTAACGCAATTGAAACCGCTGCTAACAAGTCGCCCAACACATTTTGTACCGCGAGCGCGACCGCGATGCCGCCGATACCCAATCCCGCGACTAAGGTGCGCACTTGAATACCAAAGGTCTCTAGCAGTAAAACAAGAACCAACCCGCTGATGAGAAAATTGGCAAAAAATTGAACCAACGTTACGATGGATCGCGCTTTTGGGTCCTCTGAGGTTTCAAGGTCACGAACCAGCCAAAGTCTAACCCACGTCGCCAACCACAATCCAATTTGGATAATAATGACACTGACGGTGAACGCATTCAACTGCTGAGTCAGTCGCGCATTTAAAGTTAATACTTCCGCGCCGATGGAAAGCGAGAGCAACAATAATGTGAAGCGGTTGGTGCGAGCCGCCACTTCCAACAGCAGCTGTAAGCCCGCGTACGACATCGGATTAACAAAGATCCGGCATAGGCGGCGAAGCGTAAGCAATACCACAAGCGACGCCAACGCCAATAAACTGGCGTTGATCCAAGTCGCCATGGAATTTAATGCGAACATCTTTTGCGGATCAAAGAGCCCGTAGAAGAACAAGTTATTCACAGTCTGGTCACTCGCTGGAAATGAAGCCCACATCATCCAGACTACCACTCTCCATTCCAAGTTCCCGCAATTTCCGAGTGAGCGTATTTCTGCCCCACCCCAAGAGTTTTGCCGCGTCCTGGCGACGTCCCGCCGAATGCGCCAAAGCCACTCGAATTAGGGCGCGCTCAAACTCTGGCAGCGCAACATCCAGGAGGGGCGGGAGGCCAGACCCGATGGCTTGCTGCGCCCAGCGGGTCAACGATAACGTCCAATGTTCCTGATCGCCGCCCGCGTTGGCGCCCAACTCACGGAGCACCTCACTGACGTGAATTTCTCGTCCTGGGCACGTCAATGTCAACCGTCGACAGACGTTGACCAGCTGTCGGACATTGCCCGGCCATTCATATTGACGCAACGCCTCTAGGGCGCCGTTACTCAGCTCTTTCGCAGCAACCCCCAGCTCCCGTGCCGCCACCGCCAAATAGGCCTCCGTGAGCGCGGGAATATCCTCCCGCCGGGCCCTTAATGGCGGCAAGGCAATTCGAATGACGTTGAGTCGATGGAGTAAGTCTTCCCGAAATAACCCGGCCGCCACGCGCTGCTCTAGATTTTGGTGTGTGGCGGCGATGACGCGAACGTTGGTTTTGATCGGCGTACTGCCGCCGACTCGATAAAACTCGCCCTCAGCCAGTACTCGGAGTAACCGGGTCTGGAGCGGCAAGGACATATCTCCAATTTCATCTAAAAAGAGTGTCCCGCCGTCCGCCTGCTCGAAGCGGCCGCGTCGCAAACTGTCGGCGCCTGTAAACGCGCCTTTTTCATGACCAAATAACTCGGATTCCAGCAACTCCGGAGTAAACGCACTGGTGTTGAGGGCAATGCACGGCTCGGTTGAACGCGGGCTATGGCGATGCAACGCGCGCGCGATCAATTCTTTACCCGTCCCAGATTCGCCGGTAATCAACACGGTCATACTCGAACGTGAAAGCCGACCAATGGCCCTAAAGACCTCTTGCATCGCTGGCGCGTGCCCAATAAGCTCAGGCAGTTCATTGACCGTTGCGACGTCGCCATTCCCGTTCGGGTTGTGTGCGGCGCGTTTGACCAGGGCTACCGCTTCATCGATATCGAATGGTTTTGGCAAATACTCGAACGCTCCGCCCTGATACGCCGATACCGCCGCATCCAAATCCGTGTGCGCCGTCATCACAATAATAGGCAATTTCGGATAGAGGCCGTGAACGTCCTTTAACAACTCAAGACCCGATATCCCAGGCATTCGAATATCGGTCAACAACACATCGGGCAATCCCTTGCCGAGCGCCTGAGTCAACCCTTGACCGGAGTTGAAGCAACGAACCTGGCAGCCGCCCGCTTTTAACGCGCGCTCAAGAACCCACCGAATAGACTCATCATCATCGACGATCCATACCGACAAAACGTCACTCATGGCGGTCCTCACGAATCGGCAGCAAAATCGTAAAAACTGTACGACCTTTGCGCGAATCAAATTCAATTAAGCCGCCATGACGCGTGACTAAATCTTGTGCTAACGCCAAGCCCAAGCCCGTCCCCTCTGGGCGTGAGGTGACCAGCGGATAAAATAAGGTTTCGGCTAGATGTTCAGGGACACCTTGCCCATCGTCCTCAAATTGAACTTTGCAAATTAAACGATGGCGTTGCGTGCCTATGGTTTCATTAACTCCGATGCGTGTTCGAAGAACAATGCGCCCTGCAGAACCCACCGCCTGTATGGCGTTACGACCGATATTCAACATTGCTTGAATAATTTGATCGCGATCAATTAAAACCTCAGGCAATGATGGATCATAATCTCGGACGATCACGACATCCGCATCGGATTCATTTCGCATGAGCTTATAAACGTGCTCTAATAGCTCATGAATATTAGTATTATTTAAATGTTGTGGCCCACCAGGGCCAAGTAAGTTATCAACCAGTTTTCTCAACCGGTCCGCTTCACGAATAATTAAGTTAGTGTATTCATGCAAACGCTCATCAGGCAGCTCGCGCTCCAGCAATTGCGCCGCGCCACGTAAACCACCCAATGGGTTTTTTATTTCATGGGCAAGCGCTCGAGCCATCTGACGCTGGCCATCTTGCTGGGCCAGTAAGGTGGCGTCACGCGTAATTCGAAGTTGCCGAGTAGTATCCGCAATCTCTACCAATACGTGACGATGCTCCAAGACGCTCGCAGTAATATCCACGTAGCGGTCGCTGTCCTCACGCTCGGATACCGCTTTGATTCGTAAACCTCGGTGTGAAATGGCGTCCTGTCCGTCGCGTGCGCGCTCAATGAGTTCAATCAGAACGTGCGCATCGCTTATAAAGTCATGCAGCGAACGGCCAAAAGACTGCTTTGGCCCAACTTCCAGCAGCGTTTGTGCTGAAGCGTTTAGCCACTCAATTTGATTAAAGGGATTAACGACAATAACCGCAAGACTGAGTAAATCAAAAAGCTCTTGCGCTTCAATATTTGTACCCATGGCCTTTAAATCCGCCCCTGCGACGAATTTGTTTGATGTTGACCATGAGGACTGAGTCATTTAGGTTAACCTAACATCGGGGTGTAGGCGCTTTAACTTTATTCTGCTGGGATCTCGACTCTGGCTTTTAAGCCAGAGTCGAGTCACCATTTTGTCGTTTAGAGGCTGTAATACATATCAAACTCAATCGGATGCGTTGTCATGCGCAGGCGCGTGACTTCTTGCATTTTCAATGCAATGTATGCATCGATGACGTCATCCGTGAATACTCCGCCTTTTTTAAGAAACTCGCGATCTTTATCGAGAGCTTCAAGCGCCATATCCAGCGAGTGACAAACCGTCGGAATATGCTTCGCTTCTTCTGGCTCCAAATCGTATAAATCCTTATCCGCAGGATCGCCTGGGTGGATCTTATTTTGAATGCCATCAAGGCCAGCCATCAACATTGCGGCAAACGCAAAATACGGATTCGCTGTGGAGTCAGGGAAACGCACTTCGATACGTCGCGCTTTAGCACTGGAAACCCATGGCACGCGAATCGACGCAGAGCGGTTACGAGCGCTGTAAGCCAACATCACCGGAGCCTCAAACCCAGGAACCAAACGCTTATAGCTATTGGTGCTGGCGTTGGTGAACGCATTTAACGCACGCGCGTGTTTAATGATGCCGCCAATGTAATACAAGCAAATATCAGACAGTCCAGCGTATTTATCGCCGGCGAAGATATTTTTGCCGTCTTTCGATAACGATTGGTGGACATGCATGCCGCTGCCGTTATCGCCAACCAATGGCTTGGGCATAAAGGTGGCGGTTTTACCGAATTGGTGCGCCACGTTCATAATGGCGTACTTCAATATTTGAACTTCGTCTGCCTTTTTGACCAAGGTATTGGCATTGGCGCCGATTTCACATTGACCGCCGGTGGCCACCTCGTGGTGATGCACTTCCGTCGTTAACCCCATGGCCTCCATCATGTTGCACATTTCACCGCGGATGTCTTGAAAGGCGTCGACCGGCGGAACAGGAAAGTAGCCACCTTTCACACCGGGGCGGTGACCGTTATTCCCTTCGGGGTAAGCGGTATTGGAGTTCCAGGAACCTTGCACGCTATCAATCGCGTGGCTTGCGGCGTGCATTTCAGAAGACCAACGCACGTCATCAAAAATAAAAAATTCATTTTCAGGGCCAAACAATGCGCTATCCGCAATGCCAGTGCTCTTTAAATAGGCTTCGGCGCGCTTCGCCAAGGAGCGAGGATCGCGCTCATAACCGGTCATCGTCGATGGTTCGATGATGTCGCAGCGAATATTGACGGTGGTTTCACTAAAGAATGGGTCAAGAACAGCCGTAGAGGCATCGGGCATCAAAATCATGTCCGACTCATTAATTCCCTTCCATCCAGCGATGGAGGAACCATCGAACATTTTGCCTTCTGCAAAGAAATTCTCGGTTATATAGCGCGCGGGCACGGTGACGTGCTGCTCTTTGCCGCGGGTATCGGTGAAACGCAGGTCAGCGTACTTGACCTCTTTTTCTTTCACCATTTTGATCACATCAGCTGGACTCGACATAAAATCCTCCAATATCGGAAGCCACCAATAAAACACGTCCAAAGTCTAGCAGGAATCATGCCGTTTGCACCTTGTTAGTGCAAAATCAACGATTTACGACCCGATGTTCAAGTGGCAGAGGGGTATATATGCACTATTGTAGTGCAAATGACACTCATAGTAGCACTATAATGGTGCAAATTCAGGAATTTGCCCTCGCTAGGAGCCTATCAAGTGCTTTCCCATTCACCGTTGAGAGGACGCGGGCGGTCCATCGCAACTGGTCGCCTGCGCACGCATTCCTCCGAAGACGCTTAAAAGGAATTTTTCAATAGATTCCGCCTGATCGGGTAGGCCACCCGTCTTTGCGATCACCCCGTTGATCCATCGGCCATCGACGCATCGCCCTCAGAAGCAATCTGACCTCATCGCCCAAGCGACACCACGCACACTCCCCATCTTTAACGGATCAAACCAACCTAAAGCCGCCTCCACAAGCTGCGATCACGCGAACGATTCAAGCAATAGGCCATTGCCCAGCCCTGAGCGACCGCACGCTGCTATTGCGCGCATGTTCCCGTTCGGCGCGCGATCCAACTGCGGAATGGCCGCCGATATAGTCCCCTCACACCGTAGTATTGGCACTGTTAGACGAATGGCTGCTTTATAATGTCGGCGCGCTCGTCCACATCGGAACCCCGTATTTTGCTAAGGCTTTGACGTGTCATCATCTAAACCGCAAACTTTTCAAGATCTAATCTTTTGTCTCCAATCCTATTGGGCGCAACAAGGGTGTGTTCTGGTTCAACCCTACGACATGGAAGTGGGTGCAGGCACGTTTCATACCGCCACCTTTTTAAGGGCAGTGGGGCCGGAACCTTGGAGTGC
>Ga0164297_10000088_pt1 | contig 109565 bp, 109 predicted proteins | sample GEODES058metaG_FD_113539 | JGI IMG/M metagenome (GOLD analysis project Ga0164297, IMG submission 113539) | Dystrophic lake water microbial communities from Trout Bog Lake, Wisconsin, USA - GEODES058 metaG | ecosystem: Environmental > Aquatic > Freshwater > Lake | place: USA: Trout Bog Lake...
AGTAAAGGTGCTAAGGAATTGCGAATGCTCGCTCTGGCTTAAAGCCTATTAAATCGTGTTATTTTTCTTGTTTTTCAATGCATTTGATGCAATTTAGGTAAAATTTTCGTTATTGGTTGTTAGATTGCAATCACATGGGTTTTCGATTGATGTCGTTATCCGGGTCATTCGGAAGCGCTATAGAGAGGCAATTTTAATAATGAAGTGCGACAGGTAATTCAAAGGGGTCCTCGTTGGGGGGGGCTTGAGGTGGTGCCATCTCAATAGATCGTTGATTTCGTTGGGCGGCATGCCTCTGCTGGTTCTTTAAGCGATCAGGGCCCTACCCTTGGACAACCGTGACGTCAGCAGATGAGATGGCGCCAAACCGCGAATGGGCGGCCTGGCCTAAAGGTCAGATTCTCGTTGATTTTTGTCGTTTATTAGCATCTTTGTCGCAAATTGATAAAAATCGCGCCATTTTCAGAGTTAAGAGTGGCGCGATTTGCGGAATCGCGCCATAATCGCGCCACACCAACCTCAAATCGCGCCAATTATTATGTCAGCGACCGGCACTGTACTGAATCGCATTCGATCAGCAGAGGAAGGGCTGAGCATCGCTCAGATTTTGAGCGCTCACCCGGAAATCACCAAGCGCACGGCGCAGCGTGTAGTGTCCAAGCTCATCGCCAATGGCCTCGTGGTTGCAGTGGGGGATGGTCGGGCACGCCGCTATATCGGTGTGAGCCCCCATCGCAGCGATGCGGGGTCGGTTGTCGCAGATCGCTTCCCGGCGTTTATTGCCGTCTCTGTGGACAGCCTAGAAATCCTTGACTACATTGACCGGCCGCTCGAATCGCGTAAGCCCATTGGGTATCAACGAGATTTTTTAGACGCGTACATCCCGAACAAAACGGGGTATTTGTCGGAGTCGCTGCGTCGTCAATTGCATAATATGGGCAAAACCGCGGACGCGTCCGCGTCCGCTGGAACCTACAGTCGCGCAATTTTGAATCGTTTACTCATTGATTTGTCGTGGGCGTCGAGTCATTTGGAAGGCAACACCTACTCACGCCTTGATACCCGCGAACTCATCGAATTTGGGCGAGTGGCTCAGGGTAAAGACGTCGTTGAAACGCAAATGATTTTAAACCACAAAACAGCGATTGAACGGTTGGTTGAAACCATTGATGAGGCCCATTTTAATCGCTATACGCTGATGAATTTACACAGCGCTCTTGCAGAAAATTTGTTGCCCAACCCGGCGGATGAAGGCCGATTACGGCAGCATCCAGTGGATATCAGCAAAAGCGTTTATCGTCCGTTATCAACGCCCCAACAAATTGAAGAGGCGTTGGATGTCTTGCTGGATAAAGCCAATCAAATTGACGATCCGTTTGAGCAGTCGTTTTTCATGATGGTGCACGTGCCGTATCTTCAGCCGTTCTCTGACATCAATAAACGCACTTCACGGTTAGCGGCCAACCTGCCGCTCTTTCGCGCCAATTTATGCCCACTGACCTTTTTGGATGTGCCGGAGCAGGCCTACAGTCGAGCCATTTTGGGGGTTTATGAAATGACCCGCGTCGAGCTGCTTCGCGATGTGTACGTATGGGCTTACGAGCGATCGACGCAAGAATATTTGGCTATTAAACAACAACTTGCCGAACCCGATCCGCTGCGCTTGGCTTGGCGTGACCTCATCAAGCAGACCATCCGTGAGGTGATCAAGAAGCCTACCGCGGATCCGTTGGCTGTGATTAAGCGCTCGGTGGCCGATCACGTGCTGGCGAGTGAGCGGGAGGCCGTGGAAGCGCTGATGATCGAAGAACTGCGACGGCTGCACGAAGGAGTTCTGGCTCGCTACGGCTTGCGACTCTCCGATTACATCGCTTGGAAGGTGGCTCAACGCCATTGATGTCACTCGTGACTCGTGAGCGGTTGAGACGCCGATGGGTTGAACGGTTGATTTAGTGAGCTGTTATGGTCGAGTCGGATGTTGTGGGATATTTCTAACCTGTCGTAATAATCTACTAATTGACCTTGTCTTTAACTAGAATGGCTCAGGGTGGTTGACCATTGGGGCTAGAGGCAGTATATGAATTCAACGGTAATGCGCCTTGTTCAGGCTGTGGTGGGGGTCGTGATGGTGGCCATCGCGATTCCGGCGCAGTCGCTGCAACTTTATAGAACCATCCATCGCTCGGTCCCCCATGAGGTGCCGCAAGGCGGGTTATTGCTGTTGGGAGGCGGGGAGTGGCCTCAAGGCAGCATGGCTTGGTTTGCTAGTCGTGCCGGACACGGGCGCGTGGTGAGCCTTGGGGCGTCTGGGTCGCAAGAGACTCATGAAGAATATCTACAGGCTTTTGGGGCACTGAGGTCGTTGGACACGGTGGTGATTGAGTCGGCTGCCGATGCCCGAGATCCGCAGGTCTTGGCCTTGCTCAAACAGGCCGATGGGATTTTTATACGCGGTGGGGATCAGGCGCGTTATGTGCGCTGGTGGACGGGATCGCCGATTCCTCAGATTCTGGAGGCGCGGTTTAAACGCCACGCGGTCATCGGCGGCACGAGCGCTGGATTGGCGGTGTTGGGGCGCTGGGCCTATGGGGCTTTGGACGATGGCAGCACAACCGCCTTGGAAGCGATCACCGACCCCATGGGGTCCGCGCAAACCCTCGTCGAGGGGTTTTTGAAGTTTGAGCCGCTCGCGAACGTGATCACCGATTCCCACGTGGATCGACGGCAACGGTTGGGGCGATTGGTGAGTTGGGTGCAACGGATCAACGCCCATCTTCCCCCAGAGCGCGCGGTGTGGGGGCTTGGTGTGGATGAAGGCGTGGGGATTGAATGGGAGCCCACACACCAAGGGCGTGTGGTGGGGTGGCAAGGGGGGCAGATCCATTGGGTTGGGCCGGGATCCAGGTGCAGAGTAATGCCGGAGCACACCTTATCCGTTCAAGAGGTGCCCATCGTACACATTGGGGTGGGTCAGACCACGACTTTGCCGCTTGGTAAAACCCAAGCGCCAACGCAATGGTGGACGATTAACCCAGAGGACTGACTGGTGCGGTTTGGCTGGGACTGCTCAGGAAATCCTGCCACTACGTATATCAGCTGTGGCAACAGATCCCAATAAGTGGATACATCAGAAAGCGAAAACATAGGGCGTGGTGCTGATTTTGCTCGCCTCATTGAGTGTGGAGGAGTGTTCGGTATAGGCCAGATGCCTCTATAGTTCCCGATCGGGAAATATTGGACGAATTATGCTTGCATGAGCGTATATATTCCCGATCGGTAAATATTGCTTGCTTTGAGATCGGTTGTGTGTGATAATTTCCCGAACGGGAAATTAATCAAACCATGACAACCATTCAATCCCCTCAGCAACTCGGTGCGGCGCTTCGGGCCGCGCGAAAGCAAATCGGACTGACTCAGCCGCAGCTGGCGCTGGTAGCGGGGGTAGGGGTGCGCTTCATTGTTGACCTCGAGGCTGGCAAGCCAACCGTGCGATTGGAAAACGTGTTGCGGGTCATTGATGCCCTGGGTGGAGTGGTCGAGTTGACTGGGTTGCCAACAGTCGTGGCAGACGATCAGCGTGAGGGTAACGAACATGGTGCACGAGCTTGATGTCTGGTTGTTCGCTGATCGCATCGGCAGCTTGGCCTTAATCGATGGGCGACTGAGTTTTCGCTATACGCCCAGCTGGCTTTCACGTCCTGAAGCCGTTGCCTTATCTGCTTCTCTGCCTCTGCAAGCAGAGCCGTTCGACGATCGCAAAACACGCCCGTTTTTTGCCGGTCTGTTGCCGGAAGGCCGCATGCGACGATTGATTGCACAGCAATTTCAGGTGTCTGGTCAGAACGACTTTGCTTTGCTTGATCGCCTCGGTGGCGAGTGCGCCGGAGCCGTGTCTTTTCGGCAGCCAGGTCACGGGTTGCCGGTATCGACCCACCGCGATGAGGTTCAATGGCTGAGCGATGACGACGTCGTTTCCATCTTGGAGGAATTACCCCGCCGTCCCATGCTGGCGGCCACAGACGGGTTGCGGCTTTCATTGGCGGGCGCTCAAGACAAACTCCCAGTGGTTTTTGATGGGGCGCGCATCGGTTTGCCTCGCCAGGGCTCGCCAAGTTCGCACATATTGAAGCCAGCCATTCACGCGGTTGAAGACAGCGTGATCAATGAGGGGTTTTGTATGGCGCTCGCTGAGGCCATGCAGCTTAATGCCGCGAAAGCCACCGTTCACCGCGTTCTAGATCACACGTTTCTGCTGGTGGAGCGCTATGACCGATGGGTTGATGTGAACGGACAAAGACAACGGGTTCATCAAGAGGATTTCTGTCAAGCAATGAGCGTGGAGCCCGAATTAAAATACCAAAATGAAGGTGGGCCAGACTTGACTCAATGCTTTGATCTGGTTCGCCGGTCGACGCGGCCGAATGGGCCGCAGATCCTGCGTTTGTTGGACGGCGTCATTTTTAATGCGTTGATCGGCAATCATGATGCGCACGCCAAAAATTTTTCACTGCTGTATTCCAGTAAGGCTCCCATAGTGGCGCCGTTTTACGACTTACTTTCGACGGCGGTGTATCCAACGCTGACGCCAAAGATGGCGATGAAGATTGGCGGCAAGTATAAATTCAGCGAAGTCCACACCAAACATTGGGAACAGTTTGCGGAAAGCGTTGCACTCACCAAAGCCCAGGCCAAGCGACGCATTTTGGAGTGGGCGCAGTCCCTGCCAGGCGCGGCACGAACACTCCAGTCTAATCCCACAACCTGCTTTGCGGGCAACGCCGTCGTGGAGCGAATCAATGTCTTAATTGAGCAACGTTGCGCTTTGACGATTCGGCGGCTCACGGCGCCACCAAACGACGCATAGGCTTTGCCAAGGCCGAGGGGTTGCTTGTCTGGAATGCTGTGCTTTGGCTGGCCAAGCGGATTGATCGATCCGCGACGGATGTCAACAGCGCTTAGCGCTGAAGACTGACCGTCGCGGTTCAGGTATGCTCCGACATCAGACACTCGATGAAGGGAGCGCAAGGATGAAGCTTATGACGCATCGCAAGGTTGGCGTGGGACTGGTGGCGATGGCTTTGGCGTGGGGAGCCTCGGTGCAAGCGGCGGAGCCCAGTGATCCTGGGGTTCAGGCGCTGTTGGGGCGAGTGTCGCTGGAGCGCTACAAGCACACCATCAAAGAGCTCACGCGTTTTGGGGACCGACGTCAAGGGACCACCCGCAATCGACAGGCGTTGGACTGGATTGAAGGCCAACTCAAAGCCTATGGGTGTTCGTCGGTCGAACGGCTCACGTATGAGTTTAAAGAGGGTGAGCCCAGACGGTTCGCCTCGTCGATCAACCCGGGGTTCCCGAACGCCCAAGTCGGTGGGTCGCGGATGCGTGGACAGATCGCAAAAACCAGCGTGAACAACGACCCCCTCAAACAACCGGATGAAGCACTCCGCGCGCTCAACGCTGAGCCGTCTACCCCCGGCACTCGCCAAGAGATTTACTGCACCAAGGTGGGGGATACCCATCCCGACGAAATGGTCCTTGTGGGCGCCCATATGGATGGGATTGGCTACGGGGAGGCGGCCAACGACGACGGGTCTGGAACGGCGTTGGTGATGGAATTGGCGCGGGTGTACTCCTCCCCCGATGTGCACACCGACCGGTCGATTCGGTTTGTGTTGTGGAACAACGAAGAGACCGGTTTAAACGGCGCTTACGCGTACGTGGATCAACGCGCGGCGTTGCAGGGCATTGAAAGCCCTCCGGGCTCACACCGCTATCCGGAACCGAAGTGGATCGCCATGATTCAGCACGACATGATGTTGTTTGATCATGGGATGCCCAACCCCGACGGGTCGTTGCCCGCGCACCAGCGAGCGGAAGCGGATGTTAACGTGGAGTTTCAATCCAACTCGGCAAAGGCCAGTGAGTCGCAAGCGCTCGCCTGGCGGTGGCAGCAAGCCAATGAGCATTTTGCGAGCGATTATCCGGCGTCGGTCGGTCCGCACATGACCAATACCGACAGCACGCCGTTTATGAACCTCGTCCCGTCGATATCCGTGCGCGAAAACGAACGCGGTCGAGAAATCGGCGCGGGCTGGGATCCGCATTGGCACCAACCGACGGATGTGTACGCGAGCTTTGAGGATGCGGATTTCCGTCTGGGCTTCAATGCGCTGCAAACCACCTTAGGCGGGGTCGGTCGCCTGGTTGAGGTGCAGGTTAAGCCCTAATAAAACCAATCACACCGAGCCGATCAGACCGCTCTCCGCTTGGCGGCGAGCGGCGCTCCAGGCGCTGTCGGGTGCGCGACTCTTAAAGTTATGATTTTTAAAGATAAAAAAATAAAATGTAATAAAAATGCAGATCAACGAGAAATTATGATAATTTTATGTCTCAGATGGCTTTGAGCTGCTAAAAAACCGTATGTTAATCGAGTTCTCTGTCGAAAACTTCCGATCAATCGGTCCGCGGCAAACCCTAACCATGGTGGCGCATTCGCGCCTCAAAAACAAAGCGCCCGTGGTGGATGCGGGCATCGCCGACGATCCTCGATTTCCAAAATTGCTGAAAGTCGCCGCTATTTATGGGCCCAATGCATCGGGCAAGTCAAATCTAATTCGAGCGCTCGGGGTCGTGCCAGCGTTGTGTCGAGAATTAATCCCTAAAAGGTTGATCCGTCATTTTGAATTAGACAAGCGTTACGCCGACCAGCCTTCGATGTTTGAGGTGCATTTTGTCGCCAATCAGAAGCGCTACAGCTTTTACCTTGCGGCGACCAGCGAGCGTATATGGGAAGAGTCGCTGACCGAATATCGCAAGAATACTGCGGTGGTTTTGTATCACCGGCAATTCACGCAGGATGCCGATCGCTATGCATTCGATGAAAAAGCGTTTGAGGCGAATGAAATGTTGAGAGACGTTTGGATTGCGCTCACCAGCCCAACGCAATTGTTTATCCATCAAGTAATGAAAAATTCATACAGCGAGTTTAAACAAATGCGAGCCGCCTATGCGTGGCTGAGTTCCATGCAGATTGAGGAACAGGGAGTGCATCATTGGACTGCCCAAGCGCTGGAAATACTGGATCAACATCCCGAAAGCCAGGAATTTGTAACGAGTTTTATAAAGGAGTTTGATATTCCGATTAATGGAATTATTCAGACGTTATGGCAACGCAATGCGGACGGCACCGGGGAGAAACTGATCATTAAAGACAGAGCAGCTTTAGAAAAAATCGATCAACGCGATAAAAAAATCGGACCTATTATTTTTAAGCATGCCACCTCAACGGGCGATGCTTATTTTCCAATGTCTGAAGAGTCTTCCGGCACGCAGGCGCTCGTTGGCATTGCTGCGAATCTTTTTATGAGCAATAAGGGTCAACCGAACGAGTCCGACAGCGTGATGGCAATCGACGAGTTGGATCGCAGCTTGCATCCCGAAATCATTCGAGAACTGATTGATTTTCAAGTTCACGATGAACATCCAAGGCAATGGATTTTTACTCTGCACAGCACCCACGTCATGAATGCGGATTGTTTGCGCCGCGATCAGATTTGGCTGATTGAGCGCGACAACACTGGAGCGACACAATTAAGATCCATCCACGACTTTGCAGGACGCGAAGGCGAAGATATAGAGAAGCGCTATTACGAAGGACGGTATCGAGCGCTTCCGCATATTGTGCGGAAGAGCAAACGTGCCACCGTCAAAGCGAAACAGACATAGTTTTCATCGATCCGGCAATACGCTCAAGGCGGAGACGAAAACGTTAATCATCTGTGAGGATGAAAAGTCCTGTCGGCAGTACATTGAGTCTGCGATTAATCATTACCGAGTAACACACAAGTATGAAACCCATCACTGCGGACGTACGGATGCCCTTGGTATAGTGAAATTTGCAGTAAATAATCCTAGCAAATTAAAATTAAATCGGAGAAGAATTAAAATTGATCAACTCCTTTGTGTTATCGATGAGCCATCAGCGGTGAATCGAGTTAATTTCGATAGAGCGATGGAACTGGCAAAAAAGAAAAAGATTGAAATGATTGTTTCTTATCCGTGTTTTGAATATTGGCTGCTATTGCACGTTAAAGACACCACAATGCAGTTTGGAGCCACTCCGGGCAAATCCCCCGCAGACGCGTGTATCTCAGAATTAAAGCAGCATTCCAAATTCAAAAATTATGATAAAAGTAACGTAGAAAGTTATTTTGTTGATTTAGGAGAGTCATTATTAAACTCGGCAATAGCGCGATCGGAAAAAATATTAAAGGACGCAATGAACATTGGGTCGATGCATCCCAGTACGGCGATGCATCTTCTCATTAATAGATTTCGGGCGGACTCAATCGGTCCTCAATCCGAACAGTGAACCCAATGAGGTTGACTGGCATTCTTAGACCTAGGCGCGGATTGAGTAAACGCAACTGCTGAGGTGTTCTTTGGCAAGGTAACGAGGTCTCCTTGAGCGCTGCCAAAGACATATATTCATATAAATCAGATGGTTAAACGACAGTAAAATTCTGTTATATTGTATTAACGCATTAATACATTAGTTCACAGGATTGTCCATGAAGCTTCGCCGTGACCCCTCCAAAGGATCCCAAAGCGCCACCGCGCTCTATCGGGCGATCCTGACCTTAAAAACCGAGGCCGAAGTGGCCGCGTTTTTAAACGACCTGTGCACCCCCGCCGAACTGCAGGCCATTGCGGACCGATGGGGCGTGGTGGCCTTATTGGAGCAAGGCGTCTCGTACCGCGACATCCACGCGCAAACCGGCGTCAGCGTCACCACCATTGGACGCGTGGCGCGCTTTTTACACGCGGGCAACGGCGGATACGGCATTGTGCAAGACCGGTTGAAGGAGCGTGCGCGTGGATAAGCAAGAACGTTTGCGCATCGCCATTCAGAAAAGCGGTCGCTTGACCGACGCCTGTTTTGATTTGCTCAAGCAGTGCGGTCTGAAATACACCCGCGGCAAAGATCAGTTGTATTGCTATGGGGAAAACTTGCCTCTGGACGTGTTGCTGGTCCGCGACGACGACATTCCGGATTTGGTGCGCGAGGACGTGTGTGATTTGGGCGTGGTCGGTGAAAACGTGCTCAACGAGCACCCCATCTCGCACTCGATTGAGCGTTTGCGCGCACTCGAGTTTGGGAAGTGCCGTCTGTCCATCGCCGTTCCCGAGTCGTTTTCTTACCGCTCGCCCCAGGATTTGAGCGGATTGCGCATTGCCACGACCTATCCCAACAGTTTGGCGCGCTGGCTTCAACACCACGGCGTGGCCGCGCAATCCGTCTCCTTGTCGGGGAGCGTGGAGATCGCGCCGCGCTTGGGGCGGGCGGAAGTGATTTGTGATTTGGTGTCTACGGGCAGCACGTTGATCGCCAATCGGCTCAAAGAAGTGGAGACGATTTTTCACAGTCAGGCGTGGTTGGTCAAAACGCCCCAATCCTTGAGTGACTTTAAAGCCGCGTGGGTGGCTAAGCTATTGCAGCGCATTGATGGCGTGATTCGGGTCAAGGAAAGCAAGTACATCATGCTGCACGCGCCGGTACACGCGTTGGCCAAAATTAAAACGCTGTTGCCCGGCTCCGAATCGCCGACCATCTTGCCCCTGGAAGGGCAAAGCGACCGCGTGGCGGTGCACGCCTTGTGCCACGAAAACGTGTTCTGGGAAACCTTAGAGAGCCTCAAAGCCGCCGGCGCCAGTGCGTTGTTGGTGTTGCCGGTGGAGAAGATGCTGCCATGACCACGCCCCATGCCCTCGTGCCCGCGGTGTTGGAGTGGGCAAGCCTGACACCGGCGCAACAACAAGCGCAATTAACGCGCCAAGCCGGCAACGTCGATGCCCGGGTATCCGAGGCCGTGGCCGAGATCATCGGCGCCGTGCGCGCCAACGGCGATGCCGCGCTCATCGACTACACCGCGCGTTTTGATGGGGTTCGATTGCACGAGCTGTCGGTGTCGGCGGCGGAAGTGGAATGGGCGTTTTCGAGTGTGACGGCGGTTCAAAAAGAGGCCATGCAAACGGCCATTGATCACATAAAAATGTTTCACGAGGCGCAACGGGTTGCCCCAGTGTCCGTCGAACCCGTGCCCGGCGTGCGCTGCGAGTTGCTGAGCGTGCCCTTGCGAGCGGTGGGGGTTTACGTGCCGGCGGGCAGCGCCCCGTTGCCGTCGGCGGCGTTGATGAGTGTGGTGCCCGCGCGCTTGGCGGGGGTTAAACAGTGCGTCGTGTGCACGCCGGTGCGGCGCGATGGTCGTGCCGACCCTGGGGTGGTGGTCGCGGCCACGTTGGCGGGGGCGCATCGGATCTTTAAAGTGGGCGGCGCCCAAGCCATCGCGGCGATGGCCTTTGGCACCGAGACGATTCCGAAGGTGGATAAAATCACCGGGCCGGGCAATCGCTATGTGACCGAAGCCAAATTGCAGGTGGCCTCCGATCCAAAGGGCGCGGCCTTCGATTTGCCCGCCGGCCCCTCGGAGGTCATGGTGATCACCGATCGCAGCGCAAACCCCGCCTGGGTGGCGGCGGATTTGTTGGCGCAAGCGGAGCACGACCCCGATGCGCAGGTTGTTTTGATCTCAACCGATCGGGCGCACTTGAACGCTGTGCAAGCGGCGCTGGCCGCGCAGTTGCCGGGGTTGCCCCGTCGCGAACTGTGTGCGCAAGCCCTAGCCCACGCGCGCTTGATTCACGTCGATGAGGTGTCCACCGCGGTGGCGATTGCCAACGACTACGCGCCGGAACATCTGATGTTGTCGATTCAGGACCCGCGGGCGTGGGTGAGCCACATCGTTAGTGCGGGCTCGGTGTTTTTGGGACACACGACGCCGGAGACTTTAGGCGATTATTGTTCGGGCACCAATCACGTCCTGCCGACCTACGGCTATGCCAAGGCCTACTCGGGTTTAAGTCTCAAAGATTTTTATCGAACGATGAGCGTGCAAGAATGCTCGCCGGAAGGCCTCAAGCGCTTAGGGCCTGTGGCCATCACCCTGGCGCGGTGTGAAGGCTTGGAGGCGCACGCCCAAGCGGTCGCCATCCGATTGGCGCAGAGTGGTTAAGCGAAAGGGGATGCGATGAACTGGTGGATTGAACGAGCACGCCCAGAGATTGTGAATTTGCCGGCCTATAAACCGGCGGTCTGGAACAACGCCTTGGTGCGCCTCAACGCCAATGAAAACCCATTTAAACCGCAAGGCGATCCGACGCAGCGTGGGCTCAATCACTACCCCGAGCCGTATCCATCGCAAGTGGAATCGATGCTGGCGGCGTTGTATGGTGTGCCGGAGTTGGTTGTGACCCGTGGCGCAGACGAAGCGATCGACATCCTGATCCGCGCCTACGTGCGCGCCGCCATCGACGAGGTCCTCATTTGTCCGCCGACCTTTGCCATGTATCACTACGCCACCGCCGTGCAAGGGGGCATCACGCGCGAAGTGCCGCTCACCGAGCGCTCCTGTGACGTGGCGGGCGTGGTGAACGCGTTGACCGACCACACCAAATTGATTTTCCTGTGTTCCCCCAACAACCCCACCGGCATCCGAATTCCGTGGTCGGATATTCAAGCGATCTTAACGGCCGCGCAGGGTCGCGCGCTGGTGGTGGTGGACGAAGCCTACGTGGATTTTGCCGACGACCCGCCGTTAACCCACCACTTGAGCGCGTACCCGGGGCTGGTGCTGTTGCGGACGCTGTCCAAGTCTTATTCGCTGGCGGGTGCCCGCTGTGGCGCGGTGCTCGCGCACCCCAGCATCCTTGCGGTGCTCAAACGGGTGTTGCCGCCGTATTCCATGTCGATTGGGTCCATCGAAGCCATCAGCGCGGCCTTAACCCTAGAGGGCGTGCGGGTGGCGCACGAGCGTCTAGGCATCATCAAGGCGGAGCGCGAACGCGTGCGCCAGGCGCTGCACGACAGTCCCTGGATCCACTCGATTGGGCCGTCGGAGACCAACTTTTTATGGGTTCACGCCGTGGACGCCGAGCGCCTGTGTGAACGGGCCGCGCAGGCGGGGTTGCTGATTCGAAGTTTCGCTCACCTCCCCCAAACCCCGCAGCGCGTCCGCATTTCGATCGGCAGCGTCGATCAGAACAATTTACTCATTGAGGCCTTACGCCATGGATAAGATTTTATGGATTGATCGCGACGGCACCATTGTGGAGGAGCCGCACGATTTTACGGTCGACGCGCTGGAGAAAATTCGCTGGGTGCCGGGGGTGATTCCGGCGTTATTAGCGCTGCAGGCGCACGGGTTTCGGATGGTCATGGTGACCAACCAAGACGGCATCGGGTCTGAGCGATTTCCGCGCGAGCGGTTTGAGTTGTGTCACGAGTTCATAATGCACACCCTGCGCACGCAAGGCGTTGCGTTTGAGGCGGTTTTGGTGTGCCCGCACACCGAGGAAGACGGCTGCGATTGCCGCAAGCCGAAAACCAAAATGATCGACGAGTATTTAAAGGGCGCCGCCTACGACACCGCCCACTCCGCGGTCATCGGGGATCGATTGACCGATCTGGAGTTGGCAAGACGCTTGGGGTGTCAGGGCATACGCATTGGCGCCGACGATGGCGACACGCGGACCTGGCCTGAGATTGTCGCCCTACTGACGCGCTCGACGCGCGCAGCCACTCTTAAACGCCACACCAAAGAAACGCAGATCGATGTGGCCATCGACTGCGATCAAGTGGATCCCGTCTCCATCCGCACGGGTCTGGGTTTTTTCGATCACATGCTGGAGCAGGTCGCGCGGCACGGCGGTTTTGCGCTGACCATCGCGGCCACCGGCGATCTGCACATCGACGAACACCATTTGGTCGAGGATTGCGCGCTCGCGCTCGGCGAGGCGCTCAAAACCGCCTTGGGCGATCGCCGCGGCATCCAGCGCTATGGGTTTTGGGTGCCCATGGACGAGTCCTTGGCCGAAGTGGTGATCGATTTGTCCAATCGACCGGTCTGTGTTTTTGAAGGCGAGTTTGGCCGCGAGCAGGTGGGGGCCTTGCCCACCGAATTGGTGCCGCATTTTTTCAAAAGCGTCTCAGACGCCTTGGGAGCGGCGGTGCACGTCAAGGTCAAAGGGGACAACACCCATCACATGATTGAGGCCTGCTTCAAAGCCTTTGGCCGCGCCTTGAGGATGGCCATGGCTCGTCAAGGCAGCGAGGTTCCCTCCACCAAAGGCACCTTGTCTTGAAATCCCCCGAGCTCGTCGTCATCGACAACAGCGGCGCCAATCTGGCCTCGGTGATGGCGGCCTTTGATCGCTTGGGCGTGCGCGCGCAGCTCAGCGCCGAGCCTCGGCGCATCAAAGCCGCCCAACGCGTGGTGTTGCCCGGGGTGGGCGCGGCGGCGCACGCGATGGCGCTGTTAAAACGCTTGGAGCTGGCGGAGTTGATTCCCACCCTCACGCAACCGGTGCTGGGGATTTGTTTGGGCATGCAGTTGTTGATGCGCTACTCCCATGAGGGCGACACCCAGACCTTAGGCGTGATGGATGCGGATGTGGAAGCACTCACGGCGTCGGTGGAGTTTCCCGCGCCGCATATGGGGTGGAACCAATTAGAACCGCGGTCGGCGTCGCCGCTGTGGCGGGGCCTTTCGGCGGGCGACTACGTTTATTTTGTGCACGGCTACGGCGTGCGCCCGATGGCGCACACCAGCGCAACGGTGCGCCATGGCGAGGTCTGGTCGGCTGCGGTTGAAAAAGACAACTTTTGTGGCCTGCAGTTTCATCCAGAGCGCTCCAGCGCAGTGGGCGCCAAAGTGTTGAGCAATTTTCTATGCTGGAACCCCTAAAGCGATGCAATTGATTCCCGCGATTGATCTGATGAACGAACGCGTGGTGCGTTTACGGCAAGGCGACTTTGGCCGCTGCGAGGTCTATCCGGATTCCCCGCAGACGGTGTTGCGGCGCTATCAACGCGCGGGCGCGCGCTTGGTGCACGTGGTGGACTTGGACGCCGCGCGCACCGGGGAGTTTCATCACCACGACTGCATCCGCGCGCTCGGCGCCGAGGGCGTCGCGCTGCTGGTCGGGGGCGGCGTGCGCTCCCGTGAACGGGTTTGGGCCTATCTCAACGCGGGCGTGTCGCGCGTGGTGATCGGCAGTCTGGCGGTGTCGGATCCGCAGTTAACCCAAGCGATTTTGGATGAGGTGGGTCTAGAACGGGTGGTGTTGGCGCTGGACGTGCGCGTGGTTGAGCACACGCCGATGTTAACCGTCTCGGGTTGGCAACACTCCACCCAAATCGCGTTGTGGGACCTGTTGGCCTCCTATCCGCGCGTGCGCCACGTGTTGTGCACCGATGTGGACCGAGACGGCTTGATGCAAGGGCCCAATCTGGAGTTGTACCGCGCCGCGCAGGAGCGCTTTGGGCACATCGCCTGGCAAGCCTCGGGCGGGGTGTCCTCGGTGTCGGACCTTCACGCCCTGGCGGCGCTCAACGTCTCCGCCGCCATCAGTGGCAAGGCCTTGTTGGACGGCACCCTTGCGCTCGAGGAGATCGGATCATTTTAAGCAAACGCATCATTCCCTGTCTGGACGTGCGCGATGGCCAAGTGGTCAAAGGCGTGCGCTTTCAAGACCACCGAGTCGTCGGCGACATCCTCGAGTTGGCGCAACGGTATTGCCAAGAGGGCGCGGATGAGTTGGTGTTTTACGACATCAGCGCGAGCCCGCGCGGCGAACGGGTTTCGCGGCGTTGGGTGTCGGCGGTGGCGGCCGTCTTAGATATTCCCTTTAGTGTGGCGGGCGGCATCCGCTCGGTGGCGGACGCGGAGCAGGTGTTGGCGGCGGGGGCTGAAAAAATTTCGATCAACTCCCCAGCCCTCGACGATCCGGCGTTGATCACCGAATTGGCGCAGCGCTTTGGGTCGCAATGCGTGGTGGTGGGAATGGATTCTTGTTGGCACGCGCCGATCAACGATTACGGCTTGTGGCGCAACGCCGGGGACCCCAGCCAATCCGCCTTCGCGCAGCGCAAAACGCTGGAGTGGGTGCGGGAAGTCATCGCGCGGGGCGCGGGCGAAGTGGTTTTGAATTGCATGCACAGCGATGGCGTGCGCCAGGGCTACGATGTGGCGCAGTTGCGGGTTGTGCGCGCCCAGTGCACCGTTCCTTTGATCGCGTCGGGTGGCGCGGGGCGGTGTGGCGATTTCAGCGCGGTGTTTTTAAACGCCGGCGTGGATGGCGCCTTGGCGGCCAGCGTGTTTCATTCGGGGCAGATCCGCATCGCGGATGTGAAATCGGAGTTGCAACAACAGGGCATTGAGGTGCGCGTATGAAGGGGGATTTGGTTTCATCGATTGACTGGCAAAAAGGCCAAGGGATGGTGCCCGTCATTGTGCAAGATGCGCATCGTCTGACCGTGTTGATGCTGGGCATGATGACGCCCGAGGCGCTGCTGCACACCGAGCGGACCGGCTTGGTGACGTTTTACAGTCGCAGCAAACAACGCTTGTGGACCAAAGGCGAGTCGTCTGGTTCTTACCTCAAAGTGGTCTCGATGCACGTGGATTGCGATCGCGACGCGCTGTTGGTCAAAGCCGACCCACAGGGGCCGACGTGTCATCGGCAAACGACCAGTTGTTTTGACGATGAGGCTAAGGCGCTCGACGAGGGGCTGGGGTTTTTGCTAGAGCTTGAAGGCATCATCGCCGCGCGCCTAAAACAGCCAACGCCGCAGAGCTACACCGCGCGACTGATGGCCGAGGGCATGACGCGGTTGGCTCAAAAAGTAGGCGAGGAAGGCTTGGAAGTGGCCTTGGCCGCGGCCACGGGGGAGCGTCAGCAGCTGCTCGAAGAGTCGGCGGATTTGATGTTTCACTGGTTGTTGTTATTGAACGCGCAGGGTGCTAGTCTTTTCGACGTCATCCGAGTATTAAAACGACGGCATCAACAGGCCCGCTAAGCTCACGATGACCACTCGGGACAGGGATGGTTCAGGGCAAGGAAGAGAGTGTGGTGAGTGATCCGTTAAATCGCAGCGCGCAGCGCATGAAAGACATCGCCACGCTGGCCAATGTGTCGGTGTCGACGGTGTCGCGCGCGTTGGCGGGAAGCCCGTTGGTGGCCAAGGACAAGCGCGACTACATCATCGAGTTGGCGCGTCAGCAGGGCTACGTGGTGGACACCGCCGCCCGCAATTTGCGCTTAAAGCGGGCCAACACCATCTGTTTGGCCATCCCGCTCGCGCACGCGGCCGATCAGCGCTTAACCGATCCGTTTTTTATGGAAATGATCTGTCATCTGGCGGATGCGGTGACGGAGCGGGGCTATGGCTTGTTTCTGCAAAAAATCATTCCGCCGATGGACAATTGGCTTTCAAAGCTCATGGCCGCGCAGCGCGTGGATGGGTTGCTGGTCTTGGGGCAGAGCACCGAGCACGCCGCATTGCAGGCGATGGCGCGACAATTCAAGCCAATGGTGGTGTGGGGCGGGCACAGCGAAGACAACGTGTATTGCACCGTCGGCACCGACAACCGCGCCGGTGGCGCGCTGGCGGTCCGGCATTTGATTGAGCGCGGCTGCAAGCGCGTGGTGTATTTTGGCCAAACCGATGCGGTGGAATTTCAATTGCGTCAACGGGGTTGGTCGGAGGCCTTGCGCGCCGCCGGCTTGAACGCGGAGCTCGTGGTGGAGACGTCGATGTCGGCCGAGCACGCGGTGCAGGCGATGCGCGCCTTTTTGCAACGCGGGGAATCCGTGGATGGGGTGTTCGCCGCGTCGGACGTGTTGGCCACCAGCGCGTTGAAAGCGCTGCGGGAATCGGGCCTCAGGGTTCCAGACGACGTGGCGGTGGTTGGCTTTGACGACATTGCGTTGGCGCAAATGGTTCACCCCAGCCTCAGCACGGTGCACCAGGATTTGGTGCAAGGCGCGCGCTTGATGGTCGATTTGTTGTTCAAGCGGTTGGCGGGCGAGGAGACCGAATCGGTGATGTTGACGCCGCGCTTGATCCGGCGCGAATCGACCTAATCCACCCCTAAACCCCGTGGGCGTGAAACAGGAGGCGTCGCCAGCGACTGCGGCGGGCAGCTCGCGCCAATATTATTAAGTGTCTGTTTTTAAACATAATAAGGTTTAAAGAGCCCATGAGCGCAACGAACAGGCTATGATTGCAAACGATTGCAAAATAAGTTGGGAACGAGGGTAGAGGGGGCAGAATGGACGCGCGCACTCGAATTCGCTGGCTGACCTTTGGGATGTTCTTCATGTTTGCGATGACGACCGATTCCATCGGCGTCATCATTCCTCAGGTCATCGCGGAATATCATTTAAATTTCACCCAAGCCAGCTATTTGCAATTGGCGACCATGTTCGGCATCGCGATGGCGGGCTTGTTTTTGGGGCATTGGGCGGATCGCCACTCGCGCGCCTTTGCCATACGCGTGGGCTTGGGGGTTTTTGCGTTCGGCGCGCTGGCGATGGTGATCGCCGATCGCTTTAATCTGCTCATCCTCATCATTTTGTTGGCCGGACTGGGCATCGGGGTGTTTAAAACCGGCGCCTTGGCCTTGGTGGCGGATTTGGAAGTGGATAACGTGGCTTACACCTCGACGATGAACTTGTTAGAGGGGTTTTTTGGAGTGGGCGCCATCGTGGGGCCATTATTGGTCACGGTGTTGGCCCAGCACGGGCTGTCTTGGCGCGGGCTGTATGTGCTGGCGGCGGTGTTGTGCGCGGCCTTGTTGGCGGCCAGCATGAGCGTGCGCTACCCCGCGCCAAGGGCATTTGCTGAGGCAACGACTGCAACGATCGAGAGCGCGCAGAGTCGCGTGGCGTTGCTCGCCGATCCCATGGTGTGGTTGTTTTCGAGCGCGGCGTTTTTATACGTGGCCGTGGAGTGTTCGATCTACGTGTGGATGCCGACCTTGCTGTCGAGCTTGGCGGGCCAGTGGATGGGCTGGGCGGGCTTTGCGCTGCCGGTCTTTTTTGGGTTGCGGGCGCTGGGGCGTTTTGTCGGCGTGTGGGCGGTGGAACGCGTGGGTTGGGAGCGCGCCATGATGATTGCGGCGCTGCTCATTGCGGGGTGTTTTGTGGCCTCCACCCTCTCGTTGCAAGTGGCGGCGGTGAGTTTGCCGGCCTCGGGGCTGTTTATGTCCATTCTGTATCCGACCTTAAACTCCAAAGCGATTGCGTGCGCTCGTGTACACGACAAAGGCCGCGTGGCCGGCATCGTGTTGTTCTTCACCTGCGCCGGGGCATTTTTGGGGCCCGTGGCGATGGGGGCGGTCAGCGATCGTACGGGCGACCCGCGGGCGGGGTTTTTGTTGGCCACCGCGGCATCGCTGATGTTTGCGGTTTGGGCGATTGGGAATCTGTGGCGAAAACCAGCGGCGGCGCGGCTGGCGGAATGAACGAGGGCCCACCCGAGTGGGCATGGAATAGCCTATGAAAAATCAAGTACAGCTGATCACCTACGTCGATCGATTGAGCGGCGGTGGATTCAAACACTTAAAGACGCTTTTGAACACCCAGTTGGCGGGGTTGTTTGGGGGCGTTCACGTGTTGCCGTTTTTTGATCCCATCGATGGGTCGGATGCGGGCTTTGATCCCAAAGACCACACCTCGGTCGATCCGCGGCTGGGGTCCTGGGAGGATGTGAACGCCTTGGCCGACGACGTAGAGGTGATGGCGGACTTGATTGTCAATCACATTTCCGAAGAGTCGCCACAATTTAAAGCATTTCAAAACGATCCACCGCATTCCCCTTACCGCGACTTGTTTTTGACCTTGGATCGGGTGTTTCCGAAGGGCGCCAGTGGCGCCGACTTATTGGCCATTTATCGGCCTCGGCCGGGTCTGCCGTTCAGCGTTAAGACCTTGGGCAATGGGCAGCGGGAGTTGTTGTGGACCACGTTCACCCCCGCGCAGTTGGACATCGACGTGCAGTCCCCCGCGGGTCGCGCGTATTTGCGCGCGATCTTGGATCAATTTCAACGCGCCCACATCAAACACATTCGTCTGGATGCGGCCGGCTATGCGATTAAAAAGCCCGGCACGTCCTGTTTTATGCTGCCGGAAACCTTTGCCTTCATCGGCGAGCTGACCCGCGAAGCGCACGCCAGAGGCATGGAGGTGTTGGTTGAAATTCACGCCTACTACCAAACCCAAATTCAAATCGCTCAAAACGTGGATTGGGTGTACGACTTCGCGTTGCCGCCACTGATTTTGCACGCCTTGATGCGTCAATCCTCACAGGCCTTGAGTCATTGGCTCGCCATTCGACCGCGCAACGCGCTGACGGTGTTGGACACCCACGACGGCATCGGCATCATTGACATTGGCGGCGACGCCACCGACCGAGCGACGTTGCCGGGCTTGGTTCCCGATGAGGAGTTGTCGCAATTGGTGGACTGGATTCACGACAACGCCCGCGGTCAAAGCAGGCTGGCGACCGGAGCGGCGGCGTCGAATTTGGACTTGTATCAGATCAACTGCACCTTTTATGACGCGCTGGGCGCTCAGGACGAGCGCTACTTGCTGGCCAGGGCGGTGCAGTTTTTTGTGCCCGGCATCCCGCAGGTGTATTACGTGGGCCTGTTGGCCGGATTAAACGACCTGGAGTTGCTGGCGAAGACGCAGGTGGGGCGCGACATCAATCGCCACTACTACACCCCCGAAGAAATCCACGCCGCCTGCGCCTTGCCGGTGGTTCAAAAATTATTCGAACTCATTCGGTTGCGCAACCACCACCCCGCGTTTCAAGGGACGTTTCACAGTGAGGCGCCTTCGCCGACGTCGTTGATCTTGCATTGGCAATGGCAGGCGCATTACGCTCGCCTGATGGTGGATTTTAAAGACGCGCACTATACACTGGAGACCAGCCAGTCGCCGAATTAAGAGGAGTGAGCGGATATGGGACAGCATCGCATCGTCTTGCAATGGGTGTTTGGGGTGTGCTTGGCAGTGGTCGCGGCGGCGCTGTCCGCCGAGCCCCCACGCGTGCTGATGGTCGGCAACAGTTTTACCTTTGGGTATGGCTCAGCGGTGCGCTATTACCGCCACGAGCGCGTGACGGATTTAAATCAAGAGGGCATTGGTGGGGTGCCGGCCTTGGTGGACCAATTCCTAGCAGAGAGCGCAACGCCCATGAGCGTGTTCCTCGAAACGCATCCGGGGGTGGGTCTCGAGTGGCATTGGCGTGAGAAAAAAGGCCTTCTCACGGCCGCGCCGTACGATTATGTTTTTCTGCAAACCTATTCCACCTTAGACGCGCGCGCGCCCGGCGATCCCACGCTGCTGGTGGATTACACCCAGCGTTGGGGTTCTGCCTTTAAGGCCGTCTCGCCCCGGGTTAAACTCTTTTTGGTGTCCACCTGGTCACGGCCCGATTTGACCTTCCCAGCCGATCAGCATTGGAGTGGGCATCCCATCAGCGACATGGCCATCGACATTCGTCGCGGCGTCGACCGTGCGGCCAAGGCCAGCCCGGAGGTTGCCGGCGTGGTCCCCGTCGGTGAGGCCTTCAATCTCGCCATGGAGTTAAACCTGGCGGTGGCCAACCCCTATCAACCTCTGCCGCCGGGGCTCATGGATTTGTGGACCTATGATCATTATCACGCCAGCACCTTTGGGTACTACCTCGAGGCGTTGATGATTTACGCCACCATCACCCACCGCCCAGCGACCGATTTGGGCCCGCACGAATGCGTCGCGCACGAACTGGGCTTGTCCCCACAACAGGCCTCCGACTTGCAACGCGTGGCCACGCAAACGATGCGCAGCGCGTCGTTGCCCTTGGCCCAGGAGCAGCCGTTGACGCAGGCGATAGGCACGCGCTGCACGCCATGAGAACGCTGGTCGGTCAACGGGAGTTTGTGGGCGTCGGCGAACTGCTGTGGGATGTGTTGCCCAGCGGGAGTCGGATTGGTGGCGCGCCGTTGAACGTTGTGGGTCATCTGCATCAATTGGGCGCTCGGGCACGCCTCATCAGTCGCGTTGGTCGGGATGAGCTTGGGCGGCGCTCGCTGCAGCGTATGGAGGAGTTGGGGTTGGCTTGCGACTGGGTGCAATGGGATGAGCACTTGCCCACCGGAACGGCTCAGGCGACCCTCGACGCCGACGGCTCGGCGCGGTATCACTTTGAGGCGCCGGCGGCCTTTGATCGTCTGCAGGTGCCAAATCGGCCATGGACCGAGGGCGACGCCGCTTCGTTCGGGTGTGTGATCTTCGGCACGCTCGGTCAACGTGACCCGATTGCCGCGACCGCCATTCGCTCGATTCTCCAGCACGCCCGGTACCGGGTGTTGGATTTGAATCTCCGCGCCCCGTTTGATTCTTTTGCGGTCATTGACGCCTCGCTGCGCCAGTGCGATTTATTGAAAATCAACGAGCATGAATTGATTCGCGTGTGCGAGGACTATGGCCACGCCCACGACGCGGCGACGTTGTTCGCTTGGCTGCAACGAGACTACGACGTGGAAGTGCTGGTGGTCACGCGCGGCGCCGATGGCGCGGAGTTTTTTTGGCGCAGCGAACGCCATTACGCGCCCGCCGTCGCGACCACGGTGCTCGATACCATTGGGGCGGGGGACGCGTTTTTGGCCAGCCTGCTGCTGGACATCGCCTGCGGCAAGAGTCCCGACAGCGCGCTGCGACGCGCCAGCGTGTTGGCGTCGTGGGTCGTGGGATCAGCGGGCGCGTTGCCGGAGTATGACCCCACGCGCTTGCCCCAATCCTGAAGCGGGCGGGGTGTTCTCCCTGCAGTTGGTTTATGATGGGCTTTGATTAATTTCGAACAAATGACGAGGTGCGCCATGAATGAACCGCTAATCGCTTGGACCCCCGCCGATTTGGCACACGCGCTTGAGGCCGGATCGGTGCAGTTGGTGGACGTACGTGAGCCCAATGAACACGACGCGGAGCGCATTGATGGCGCGATCTCATTTCCCTTAAGCGGGTTTAACCCCAGCGCGGTTCCCCACGCGCCAGGCAAAACCACGGTGTTTCACTGCGGCATCGGCAAACGCTCCGAAGCGGCCGCGCGACAGTGCCTGGCGGCCGGCGCCGCCACGGTTCATCATTTGGAAGGCGGGTTGAACGCCTGGAAACAAGCGGGACTGCCCACCGTTCAGTCTGAGGGCTAGCGCGCGTTCCTTTAACGGAAACGGCGAGTGCATAAAACGCAACGGTTGATAAAGCCGGCGAGGTTCACAAGGCTCAGTCGGGTTGACCTTGGCCGTTCCAGTCGCCACGGCGATGCGCTTGCCCACGTGTGAGAAGCGCCGCTGTTGGCGCATGGACTGAGCGCATGGGGGCGATTGTGGGGGCTCGCACGGCCCCTCGCGCGGGTTTTAAAGCATTGAATTTCAAAAGAAAAACTTAATGAAGACGGCGTGAGTTCCAGCAGCATCGGGGGTTGATCCGGTGCGCGCTAAATCCGCCCGGATTCTCTACAATGAGGCCTATGGACGCGGTTTCATCAAGACCAATGTTGCTCGGGGATTCCCTACGGTCGGTGTTGACGGAGGGCGGTCGGGTGTTGACCGAACCGGCCGAGTTGGTTCCCTATGAGTGCGATGGTTTGTCGGCGATTCGGGAGACGCCACGGGCGGTGGTGTTGCCGCAGACGGAAGCGGAAGTCGGTCGGGTGTTGCGTTTTTGCGATCAGCATCGAATCCCAGTCGTGGCGCGCGGGGCGGGGACGGGGTTGTCGGGGGGCGCGCGCGGACATCGCGATGGAATCGTGTTGTCGCTGGCGCGCTTGAACGCGGTGCATGAGATCAACGTCAACGCGCAGCGCGCGGTGGTCGGTCCCGGCGTCACCAATCTCAAAATCTCCGAAGTCGCAGCGCCCTATGGTTTGTACTACGCCCCCGACCCTTCCTCGCAGATCGCGTGCACCATCGGCGGCAACGTGGCTGAAAACTCGGGTGGCGTGCACTGCTTAAAATATGGCCTGACCATTCACAACGTTTTGGGCGTTCGGGGCTTTACCCCTCAAGGGGAGTGGATTGAGATTGACGGCGCGCGCTTGGACTCGCCCGGTCAATCGCTGTTGCCCTTGATCATCGGTTCCGAGGGTTTATTAATGGTGGTCACGCAAGTGATCGTCAAGCTCAAGCCGAAGCCGCCGTTGGCGCGCGTTGTGATGGCGTCGTTTGATGACGTCGAAAAAGCCGCCGCCGCGGTGGCCGCGATCATCTCGGAGGGCGTGATCCCAGCGGGGCTTGAGATGATGGACAAAGGCGCGGTTCAAGCCGTGGAGCCGTTTTCCAAAGCCGGCTACGACGTGAATGCCGAAGCGATTTTGTTGGTGGAAACCGATGGCACGCCGCTTGAGGTGGCCGAAGAATTGGTTCAATTGACGCGCATCTTGACCGCATCCGGTGCGAGCGGGATACAGGTGTCCGAGAACGAGGAGCAGCGGCTTAGGTTCTGGTCCGGTCGGAAGAGCGCCTTTCCCGCGGCCGGCCGAATCAGCGCGGATTATTATTGTATGGACGGCACGCTGCCGCGCAAACAGGTGGGCAAAATCCTCAGCGCCATACGCGAGATGGAGCAACGCTACCAACTGGGGTGCTTGAACGTGTTTCACGCCGGCGATGGCAATTTGCACCCGTTGATCTTGTTTGATGCCAATCGCCCCGGCGATTGGGAAAAAGCCGAAGCCTTTGGCGCAGAGATTTTGCGCTTGTGCGTGCAGTGGGGCGGCACCATCACGGGTGAACATGGGGTTGGGGTGGAAAAGATTTTGGGGATGTGTGAGCAATTCACGCCATCGGAGTTGGCGCATTTTCACGCGCTGCGAGCGGTGTTTGATCCGCATCAGATCATGAACCCCGAAAAGCTGTTGCCCACCTTAAAACGCTGCGTTGAGGAAGGTCGGGTGCACGCGCACGCCCCGACCCCGTTCGCGCATTTGCCGAGATTTTAACTGTGCACCCCGCATTGCCGGCGATTCAGTCTCGACTCCAAACGCTCTATGCGCAAGGCCTGCCCATACGCATTCAAGGCCAAGGGTCGAAGGCGTTTTTAACCCCACGCGTCGTGGGTGAGGTCTTGGACATGAGCCCTCTGCAGGGCATCATCGAGTACGACCCCAGTGAATTGGTCATCACCGTGTGGGCGGGCACGCCCATACGGCACGTCATCGACGTCTTAGCCGAACAGGGGCAAGGGCTCCTGTTTGAGCCGCCGCAGTTTCAAGATCAGGGCAGCATCGGTGGGATGTTGGCCTGCGGTCTGGCTGGTCCCGCGCGCGCGTATTGGGGCGGCGTCCGCGATTATGTGTTGGGCGTGAAGCTGTTGCGTCACGACGGCGAGGTGCTTCATTTTGGTGGCACGGTGATGAAAAACGTGGCCGGTTTTGACGTCTCACGCCATTGGGTCGGCTCCATGGGGCGATTTGGCCCACTCCTGGCGGCGTCGTTGAAAGTGTATCCCTTGCCCAAACACACCGTCTCGGTGCGCTTGCATCAGGATCAGGCGTCGTTTTTAGCCTTAATCGAATCCTTGTCCGCGCGGCCGGTGCCGCTGTCGGCGAGCGCTTGGTTTAACCACGAGACCACGCTGCGCTTGGCGGGCAGTGAAGCGCTCCTGGAGGAGCACGTGCGCGCGCTGGGGCCAGAGGCGACGCGCTTAGAGGAAGTCAGCGCGACGCAGTTTTGGCGCCAGTTGCGCGATCATCGGCACGCGTTTTTAGCCGATCACACCGATCTGGTTCGGCTCAGCGTTCCGCACCACACCCCGGTGCTGTCCTCGGACAGCGCGTTGCTCGAGTGGGGTGGCGCATTGCGTTATGTTCGTCGACGCGACATCGATGCGGCGTTTTTGGCAACGCTGGCTCAATGGGGTGGGACCGTGACGCCTTGGCCCTGTGATTTGAGCGTTGAAACGGCCGCTCTGGATCCAACGTTGAACCGGCTGACCGCCGGCTTGCGACGCGTTTACGATCCCAGTCAATTGTACAACCCAACGCGCCCGGTGGATCCATGGAAACGCGATTAAATCCGGCCGTTCAATCTCAATACGCCGGTCGAGGGCTCTTGGAAAATCTGCGCCGCTGCGTGCATTGTGGTTTTTGCAACGCCACCTGTCCGACGTATCAGCTGCTCGGCGATGAACTCGACGGCCCACGCGGTCGCTTGTATCAAATCAAAGCCGCCGTTGAGGGGGATCGTCCGGCCCCATCCCTCGTGACGCATTTGGATCGCTGTCTGACCTGTCGGGCGTGCGAGAGCACGTGCCCTTCGGGGGTGGAATACGCCAAAGTGTTGGAGGTGGGGCGTGAATTAATCGAAACGCATCGGCTGCGGTCGCTCCCCAATCGCCTGTGGCGGCGCACGCTGCTGTGGTTTTTGAATCAGCGTTGGCTGCTCACGGGGTTGGTCCCGCTGGGACGAGCCTTGGGCCTGATTCCCCGCTTGCCACCGCTGGCGGCCCCGCGCCGCACGCAGGTCGTTGAACCCCGGTATACGTTGGTGTTCATCAACCCCTGTGTGCAAGACGTCTTAGCGCCGGACATTGATGAGGCGGCGACGCGAATTGCGAACCGATTGGGGGCGCGCGTGCTCAAACTCGCGGCCAGTGGCTGTTGTGGCGCGTTGTCGCATCACCTGTCGGCAACCGAACAAGCCAAAGAGCAAGCCCGGCGCAACATCGATGCCTGGTGGGCGCAGGTGTCCGACCCCAACACGCGCATCGTCGTGAGCGCGAGTGGGTGCACGGTGATGGTTAAGGATTATGGCGAATTGCTCAAACAGGACGCGCACTACGCCGAACGGGCGCGGGTTGTGAGCGCGGCGTGTGTGGATTTGACCGAATGGGTGTCTGCGCATTGGCCCGCCAACCTGAAATTCCAGACGGCGCGGACCGTGGCGTTCCAATCCCCTTGCAGCTTGCAGCATGGGCAAAAACTCAAGGGTCGGTTTGAAACTTTTTTAAGCGCCGTGGGCGTGCGCGTGATGCCCGTGCCGGATGGTCATTTGTGTTGCGGGTCGGCGGGCAGCTATTCGATCCTGAATCCCCTCACCGCGCGAGAACTCAAACGCCGCAAGTTAACGGCGTTGGCGCAAACCGGTGCGCCGGTGGTCTTAACCGCCAACATCGGCTGCTATCATCATTTAAAACCCGATTCGACCCAGGCGATTTGGCATTGGGCTCAATGGTTGGACGCCCATTGGGATGATTTGGCATAACCCTCGGTGGGCGGGCACGACTCGTTCGTGTGCCGATGGGGTTCATAAAACGGATACTATTTAAACGTACAATTTAGCGAATCGATCCGAAATCAGGAGTGGCGATTATGCAGTTTCAAGGCAAACATCTTTCCGTGTCATCCCTCGGTGATGGTTTGCACGAGCTGTGCTTTCACGCCACCGGTTCGGTCAATAAGTTTGACGCCGCGACCTTGCAGGAACTGGACGACGTCACGGCGCTGTTGTCGCACGCCAACGAGGTTCGAGGCTTGTTGGTGACCAGCGCATTGGATGCGTTCATCGTTGGCGCCGATATTTTTGAATTCGTTGCCTTGTTTAAACAACCCGTCGACACCATTCGCGCGTTCATCGATCAGCAAAGTCAGCGTTTTTATCGGTTCTCGCAGTTGCCATTTCCAACGGTGGCGTGTGTGAATGGCCTCGCGCTGGGCGGCGGGTTTGAAATGGCGCTCAGTTGCGATGAGCGCGTCTTGGCCAGCGTGGCGGCCGTTGGCTTGCCGGAGACGACGCTCGGCATCATTCCCGGATTTGGGGGGTGCATTCGCCTGTCTCGGTTGACCGGCCCGATCACGGCGATGCAATGGATCGTCGACGCGAAACCCCGCAAAGCGGCGCAGGCGTTGGCGGACGGCGCGTGCGAGGAGGTCGTTGATTTGGCCCAATTGCGCGCCAGTGGATTAATGCGACTGGAGGCGCTGAGTTCAAACGGGGCGATGCACGCCATTCGCGCCAAACGCGATCGCTTGGCGCCCATTGAGGCCTCTGCGTTGCAAGGCCTACACGCCGCCGTGCACGCCAAGGCGCATTTGGAGCCGGCGCCCTCGGTCGCCGTGGGCGTGATCGTCGATTCCGTCGGTCTTTCCGAGACGGAAGCCTTACAGGTCGAGGCCGCGGCGTTTGCGCAGGTCGCCAAGACCCAAGCGGCCGATGCCCTTGTGAAGGTCTTTGTCAACGATCAAGCGGTGCGAAAAAAAGCCAAGCAGTTGGCCAAAGGCGCTCACGAGGTCAAGCGCATCGGCGTCATTGGTGCGGGCATTATGGGCACGGGCATCGCCGAGACCTGTGCGGGGGTGGGGTTGGAGGTGTTCGTCTACGACACCCTGCCGGTGGCCTTAGAGCGCAGTGAGCGCACCATCCGCAAAAACCTGCAGCGCCAAGTGGAGGCCAAGCGCTTGTCGCCAGACGCGATGGCGTCCAGCGCGGCGCGAATTCACTATGAACATCAGCTCAGCGCCTTGGCAGACTGTCAGTGGATCATTGAAGCGGTCTCGGAAAAAGCCGGTGTGAAACACGAGGTGTTTGCGGCGTTGAAACGGGTGGCAACCCCCGACACGCTGCTGGCCTCCAATACCTCGAGCCTCTCCATCACCGAGTTGTCGCAGGCCTGTCATTTGCCAGACCGGCTGTTGGGCTTGCATTTTTTCAATCCCGTTCCGAAGATGCCGTTGGTGGAAATCATTCCCGGAGCGAACACCCGTCCGGAGTGGATCGCTCAGGCCATGGCCTTGGCGTTGACGTTGAAAAAAGTTCCGATTGTGGTGGGAGAGTGTGCGGGATTTTTAGTCAACCGCATTCTCATGGCGTATGTGGCAGGCTTTGAAGCGGCCCTGGCCGCTGGAATTCCGGTGGCGCAAATCGATCGCGTGATGACTCAATTTGGTTGGCCCATGGGGCCAGCCATGCTGATGGACGTCATTGGCTTAGACACCATGGTGGCCATTGGGGAGATCATCGGTCGGGGCGTGCACGAGTCGTTGCGATTACAACCGAGTTCAGTGATGGTGCAGTTGGTCAACGCGGGGCACTTGGGCCAAAAGACGGGCGTGGGTTTTTACACGCATGAGCGCGACGAGCACGGCCGCTTTCATTCTCGACTCAACCCAGATGTGGGCCCGCCGTCGCCGGCGACGCCGGAGTCGGATCAACGCGTCATCGATCGCTTAATGTGTCCGATGGTGTTTGAAGCCAAGCGTTGTTTGGACGAGGGCATTGGTCACAGCGTTGCTGAAATTGATATGGCGATGATTTTGGGATTAGGCTTTCCCAAAGCCGTGGGCGGACCTTTGTGCTGGTGGGCGTGGCGTGGCGAAGAGGCGTGGCGTCAGGCGGCCGCGGCGATTTCAAGCACCGATGCGCTGTACCGCTTTCCCGCAGCCGCGGCCTGAACCGGCGATCCGCATCGATCGCTGCGGGAGGGTTACGCTCGTCCGTCGTTTGTTTTCAGTGAAAACGGCGTGAACTGCGTGTCGCGATCGTAAAAGTCCACTTCCTCTTGACGCTTCACAAACGCAACAAGGGGGTAAGTGATGGGGGTCGCCAGGGTTTCCCAGAGCACTTTTAAAATGTACTGAGTGAGGATGGCGCTGGCCAACACCGCGTTGGGCATTAAGCCGTAAAACGCGATCGTCATAAAAATGGTGGAGTCCACGCCTTCGCCCACCGCGGTGGAACCGATGGTGCGCAACCACAGGTGTTTTCCTTGAGTCAAAATTTTAAGTTTGGCCAACACAAAACTGTTCGCAAATGAACCGCACCAGAAGGCGATGATGGACGCCAGTACGATGCGAGGCGTGCTGCCAAAGATTTGTTCGATGGCGGGTTGGCGACTCATGAATTCCTGCGCAGGCGGCATGTGCACGACGGTGTACGCCATGAGCGAGGCAAACCCCAAGGCGCCGAATCCCGCCCACACCACGCGTCGATCGCGCGCGTACCCATACACTTCCGTGAGCACGTCGCCGAAAAAATAAGAGATTGGGAAAAACAACACGCCGGTTAAAAAAGTCACTGGGCCGACGACGGGCAGTTCCACCGTGGACACCTTCGCCGCGCCAATGAGGTTGGCGCACAACAACACGCACACGTAGGCGGCCATGAAAAAATCATAGTATCGGTAGGGGCGCTGTTGGGGGTGCATAACCTGTGCCTTTGAAGGGGGGCGTGAGCCGCGCAATGACCCGCATCATACCCCAAGGCTTTGGGGGAAACGATTGGCGCGAACGGCCTGCGCGCGCACCGCCTCCTACCCGTGGCGAGCGGGTTGGGGTGCGCCGAGCCATTGGCAAACGCCTTCGCAGCACACCCACCTGGGGGGTCATTGGGTCCCAAGTCGCCTTCGACCCTGCGTGCCGTTTGGGGCCAATCGGACTGGCCGTGGCCTAAGGGCTTTTGGGGGCGCTCGGTACTGCCCGAATCGGGCTGGCTTGGCTGTGGCCAAAGGGCGTTTTGGCGCTGGGGGCGGGATCGGAGCGACTTGAAAGGATAGGGCGATCGGCTCGTAGCGCGTGAGTCTGTCGGCGGGTATTTATATAAATACATGATTTTATTGATTATTTAATCAATTGTGGCTCGACGGTGTCGGCTGGGCGGGTGCTCTATATAAAGAGAGCGGGTTGTGGGTTGTGAGCGGCAAGCCCAGCCCACGAGCGCCGGACGGTCCGGCCCAAAGCCACCCCCCGACGCGGAACCGACCGGGGAGTGCCGTTTAGGGGGTCGTTTTGACCTTGTTGGTAGCCCGAGCAACGGCCTCCAAGGGTTCAAATGAGACGGTTTTGTGGGGTTTTGGGTAACGTAGGCTTACTTAAGGCCGGTGTGGCGAATCGGCCGGACCCCCATTAAAAGCCTGTCGCGTCGGGGAATTTTATAGTTTTTCATTGACAGGAGGGGGTGTTACGTCGGAAAATGCACGGCTCACTGTCGGGAGGGGTACCCAAGTGGCCAACGGGAGCAGACTGTAAATCTGCCGGCTTATGCCTTCGAAGGTTCGAATCCTTCCCCCTCCACCACGATGGTTGGATGGTCGGAACTCGACGACACGTGAGCGGAATTGAAACGGTTTTTTGTTTTTTTGATTGCAACGGTTGCTCGGCGGGTGTAGTTCAATGGTAGAACCTCAGCCTTCCAAGCTGATGGTGTGGGTTCGATTCCCATCACCCGCTCCACGAGCGACTGCTTGGTGCAGAGATTGCGATTGAAAGACGGGGTTAGTTAGGAGAGTTTTTTCGGTTTGGACTTGCCCACGTAGCTCAGTCGGTAGAGTGCGTCCTTGGTAAGGACGAGGTCACCGGTTCGATCCCGGTCGTGGGCACCAGACGAAAAGGTGATTTGGATTCGCGGTGGGTTGAGTGATCAATCCGCGCAGCGGTCTGAAAAAATTGGATGGGATTTGAAATAACTTTTGGTTCGAATATTTTGAAGGAGTGAGACGCCATGTCAAAGGAAAAATTTCAACGCACGAAGCCGCACGTCAACGTCGGCACGATCGGCCACGTCGACCACGGTAAGACCACTCTAACCGCGGCTCTGACTAAAGTCATGGCGGAGAAACACGGTGGTGAGTTTAAAGCCTATGATCAAATCGACAAGGCGCCGGAAGAGAAGGCTCGTGGTATTACCATCAGCACCGCGCACGTTGAATATCAAAGCGACAACCGTCACTACGCCCACGTGGACTGCCCGGGGCACGCGGACTATGTGAAGAACATGATCACCGGTGCCGCTCAAATGGACGGCGCGATTTTGGTGTGTTCGGCCGCGGACGGCCCAATGCCACAAACCCGTGAGCACATCTTGTTGGCTCGCCAAGTAGGCGTGCCTTACATCGTCGTGTTCTTGAACAAAGCCGACATGGTTGACGACGCGGAGTTGCTCGAACTCGTCGAAATGGAAGTGCGTGAATTGCTCTCCAAGTACGAGTTCCCTGGCGACGACACCCCGATCGTCAAGGGTTCAGCGCTCAAGGCGCTCGAAGGCGACATGAGCGACATCGGCGTCCCCGCCGTATTGAAGCTCGTTGATGAAATGGACAAGTACATCCCCGTGCCTGAGCGTGCGGTTGACGGCGCGTTCTTGATGCCCGTCGAAGACGTGTTCTCGATTTCGGGTCGCGGCACCGTGGTGACCGGTCGTATTGAGCGTGGCATTGTGAAGGTCAACGACGAAGTTGAAATCGTCGGCCTCAAAGCCACCATCAAAACCACTTGCACCGGCGTGGAAATGTTCCGCAAGCTGTTGGACCAAGGTCAAGCGGGCGACAACGTGGGCGTGCTGTTGCGCGGCACCAAGCGTGAAGAAGTGGAGCGTGGCCAAGTGCTCGCGAAGCCAGGTTCAATCAACCCTCACACCAAGTTTGAGTGTGAAGTGTACGTGTTGAGCAAAGACGAAGGTGGCCGTCATACGCCGTTCTTCAAAGGCTACCGTCCACAATTCTACTTCCGCACCACCGACGTGACCGGTAACGTTGAGTTGCCAGCCGGCGTTGAAATGGTGATGCCTGGCGACAACATCAAAATGGTGGTTGAGCTGATCAGCCCAATCGCGATGGAAGAAGGTTTGCGCTTCGCGATTCGTGAAGGTGGTCGTACCGTCGGTGCGGGCGTCGTCTCGAAGATACTGTAAGGAGTAATGACTCGTTTGTCCTTAAGGTGTTCTTAAGGCCAGTAGCTCAATTGGCAGAGCGGCGGTCTCCAAAACCGCAGGTTGGGGGTTCGATTCCCTCCTGGCCTGCCAACCTGGGATAAACGAGTCTTTTAATTATGTCGGAAGCAACGCAACACTCTCCTTCTCGCACCCTCGATGGCGCGCTGGCCGCATTGGCCGTGATCGCCATTGGTGCGGGCTTATGGGTTTTTTACGGCTTAAGTTCGTTGGCGCCTGCCGCACGCATTGCGGCGGTCATCGCAGGCTTGGTCGTGGCGTTGGGGTTGATGGCGGTGACCCATTGGGGTCGTGAGTTCATTGACTTTGCCAAGTCCGCGCGGGTTGAACTTCGCAAGATGGTTTGGCCGCAAATGGAAGACGCACAACGCCTGACGCTGGTGGTGTTTATTGCCACGGCGTTTATGGCGATTTTTTTCTGGTTGGCGGATTTCGTGTTTTCGCACGTGACCCGCTTTTTGTTGGGCACCGGGGGCTAATCCATGGCGTTACGCTGGTACGTAGTTCATGCCTATTCGAACTTTGAGCACAAAGTGGCTGAAGGTTTGAAAGAGCGCGTCAAGATGAACGGGTTAGAAGCCAAATTCGGTGAGATTTTGGTTCCAACGGAAGAAGTGGTTGAAATGCGCGACGGGCAAAAACGTCGTTCGGATCGCAAGTTCTTCCCAGGCTACGTCCTGGTGCAAATGGAAATGGATGAAGAGACTTGGCACTTGGTCAAAGAAGTACCAAAAGTGTTGGGTTTCATCGGTGGCACGCAAGATAAGCCGGCGCCGATTACCGAAAAAGAAGCCAATAAGATTTTGGCGCGAGTCGAAGAAGGCGTGGATAAACCCAAGCCGAAAGTATTGTTTGAGCCAGGTGAAGTGGTGCGGGTTATTTATGGACCCTTCAACGACTTCAATGGCGTGGTCGAATCGGTGAACTACGAAAAAAGCCGATTGCAAGTGGCCGTGCAGATTTTGGGTCGATCGACTCCGGTTGAACTGGAGTTTGGTCAAGTCGAAAAGCAGTAAGTCGTCGGTCGCAAGACTGACATTAACGGGGAGCCTTCGGGCGTTTGCACCCAACGAGGTATTGAATGGCTAAGAAAGTAACGGGCTACATCAAGCTCCAGATTCCCGCCGGTGGCGCGAATCCCAGTCCTCCTGTCGGACCAGCACTCGGTCAACAGGGCGTCAACATCATGGAGTTCTGTAAGCAATTTAACGCACAGACTGCATCACTGGAAAAAGGATTGGCCACCCCTGTGGTCATCACCGTGTACAGCGATCGCAGCTTTACGTTCATTTTAAAAACGCCTCCTGCGTCAGTGCTGATTACGAAAGCGCTGAACATTCCGAAAGGATCGGGTCGTCCCAACACGCAAAAAGTGGGCAAGATCAAGCGATCGCAATTGGAAGACATCGCCAAGCTCAAGATGCCGGATTTGACGGCAGCCGACTTGGACGCAGCAGTGAAGACCATCGCGGGCACCGCTCGCAGCATGGGCGTGGACGTAGAGGGTTAAGCCATGAATCAAACCGTAAAATCCAATGCGCCAAAGCGCGTCAAAGCCTACAGCGACAAAATCGTAGCGGGCAAATCGTACAGCTTGACCGAAGCCTTTTCGGTCGTGAAATCCTGCGCAACTGCGAAGTTTGATGAGTCGGTGGATGCCGCCATCAACCTGGGCATCGATGCCAGCAAGTCGGATCAACAAGTCCGCGGCTCAACCGTGTTGCCCAACGGCACCGGTAAAAGCGTTCGCGTGGCGGTGTTCACCAGCGGCAAAAACCAAGACGTCGCACGCGAAGCGGGCGCGGACGTGGTGGGATTAGAAGATTTGGCCGAGAAAGTCAAAGCCGGCGAAATGAACTTTGACGTGGTCATTGCAAGCCCAGAGGCAATGCGCGTGGTCGGTGCGTTGGGTCAAATTTTAGGCCCACGCGGCTTGATGCCAAACCCCAAAGTGGGAACCGTAACGCCCGATGTGGCGACCGCGGTTAAGAACGCCAAGTCGGGTCAAGTGCGTTATCGCTGTGACAAGTCCGGCATCGTGCATTGCCAAGTTGGCCGTGCGAGCTTCTCGCCGGAGAAATTAAGCGAGAACTTGCAAGCGTTGTTGGCGGATTTGGTCAAGGTAAAACCAGCGACGGCCAAGGGTGTGTACATCCGTAAGGTCACCGTGTCGTCGACGATGGGACCGGGTGTGGTCGTTGATCGCACCACCTTGGGACTGTAAGAAAAGGGAGATGACGCGTACGCGTCATCAATGATTTTGATGATGACCGTCGGCGCGTAAGCGCCGGCAGCCATCCAAGACCGCAGGCGTGATCGGATCATTGATCAGAGATCGCTTAATGCACGACATCCTCCAAAAGAGGGTGTGGCCTGCGCAGATGGTGTCACCTGAAGAGTTTGGTTAGACCACGTTTAATCAAACACAAGCCGGTAACGGTTTGCTGAAGGTCACCGTCGACCATGAGTGATGAACGTCACTGATGGCCGGTGTGGGGAAACCCACACAAAAGGGTGGACATCGGATTTTAACGAATGCGATGTCTGTGGTTTGATCTTCTGCGAGGCTTTACATGTCACTCAATATTGAGCAGAAGAAGGCACTGGTAACCGAGGTTCACGAAGTTGCGCTGCATGCGCAATCGGTCGTGGCGGCGGAATATCGTGGTTTGACGGTGACACAGATCACCAACCTGCGCTCACAAGCGCGCAAGGCTGGTGTTTATGTGCGCGTCGTTAAAAACACGCTCGCCCGCAAAGCGGTTGCTGGAACGTCCTTCGAATGCATCGCTCAGCAGCTCAAAGGTCCGTTGATTCTGGCGTTCTCGAAAGAGGATCCAGGTGCTGCCGCACGCGTCGTCAAGGCGTTTGCGAAAGACAACGATAAGTTGGTCGCTACGTTGGTGTCGCTCGGTGGGCAAGTCTTGCCTGCTAAGTCGATCGAACAAGTGGCCAGTTTGCCGACCAAAGAGCAGGCTCTGTCGATGCTCATGGGTGTACTCAATGCGCCGATTACCAAGTTCGTCCGTACATTGGCCGAACCGCACTCGATGTTGGTCCGCACCGTGGGTGCGATCAAAGACCAAAAGGCTGCGGCATAAGGATAGTCGAAGCGTTGAGGCTTAATTTAGGTTCATCACTACTACATTTTTTGGAGAGTTGAAAATGGCTGCGAATAAAGAAGAAATCTTAGAAGCGATTTCGAATATGACCATCATCGAGATCGTTGATCTCGTCAAGATGATGGAAGACAAGTTTGGCGTCAGTGCGGCTGCCCCAGTGGCGGTTGCAGCGGCGGCTCCGGGTGCTGCTGCGGCGGCGCCGGTTGAAGAGCAAACCGAGTTCACTGTGGTTCTCAAAGAGTTCCCAGCGGACAAGAAAGTTACCGTCATTAAAGTGGTTCGCGAAGCCACTGGATTGGGCCTCAAAGAAGCCAAAGATCTCGTCGAAGCCGTACCAGGCACCGTCAAAGAAGGTGTCAACAAGGCTGATGCCGACAAGATCAAGAAGTCTTTGGAAGAAGCCGGCGCGAAGGTCGAGATCAAGTAATCAAACGAGGGAAGTGGCAAGCACGCTTGCCACTTCCTCCCGTTCGCCTCCGGGCGAATGGTCGGTTGGGTCGTGTGTTTTTAGCGAGCGCCGAGTGGGGCTCGCCAACGGTGTCGAAAGGCACCACTGAATGAGGTTGCCATGAGCTATTCGTTCACCGAGAAGAAGCGTATTCGCAAAGACTTCGGTAAGCGCCAGAGCATTCTGGATGTGCCGAAACTGTTGGCCATACAAATCGATTCCTATCGCAAGTTCTTGCAGGCCGATGCCTCGGACTTAGCGCGCGAAGATTTAGGTCTTCATTCGGCGTTTCGGAGCGTATTTCCGATCGTTAGCTACAGTGGCAATGCCACGTTAGAGTATGTGAATTACAAGCTCGGTGAGCCGGTGTTTGACGTTAAAGAATGTCAAATGCGAGGCCAAACCTACGCCGCGCCCTTACGAGTTAAGGTCGTGCTGAAAGTGTATGAAAAAGATCAAAGCGGCGCGCGTAAATTGAAGCGCGACGTGGTTGAGCAGGAAGTGTATTTGGGCGAATTGCCGCTCATGACCGAAAATGGTACGTTCATCATTAACGGCACCGAGCGAGTCATTGTTTCGCAATTGCATCGCAGCCCCGGCGTGTTTTTTGACCACGACAAGGGCAAGACCCATTCGTCGGGCAAGTTGTTGTTCCAAGCGCGCATCATTCCGTATCGCGGCTCTTGGTTGGATTTTGAATTTGATCCCAAAGATTGCTTGTACGCGCGAATTGACCGACGTCGTAAATTGCCGGTCACGATTTTATTGCGCGCCTTAGGGTATAGCGAAGAGCAAATGCTGGACATGTTCTTTGAAAAGAACACCTTCTATTTGTCGAAAGAGTCCATTCAATTGGAACTGATTCCCGCGCGTCTGCGCGGTGAGACCGCGGCGTTTGAAATCCGCATCGGTAATAAAATTGTGGTTGAAGAGGGTCGTCGCATCACCGCACGCCACGTTCGTGAGCTCGAAGATGCCCGCGTGACCCGCATGCCGGTGCCAAGCGAGTATATGGCTGGCAAAATCTTGGCCCACGATGTGGTGAACACCGAAACCGGTGAAATCATCGCCAAGGTCAATGAAATTCTGACGGTCGCGTCGATTCACAAGCTTATTGACGCCGGCGTTGAAGAAATCCACACGTTGTACGTGAACGATTTGGACCGCGGTCCTTATCTGTCTGACACCTTGCGCATTGATGCCACTCGCAACCGTTTGGAAGCGATGGTGGAAATTTATCGCATGATGCGTCCAGGCGAGCCGCCAACCAAAGACGCGGCTGAGAACTTGTTCCACAACTTATTTTTTAACCCCGAGCGTTACGACTTGTCGGCTGTGGGCCGAATGAAGTTTAATCGCCGCGTGGGTCGTGCGGACTCGTTGGGCGCGGGCATTTTGTATGACGCCGCCTATTTTGAGCGTCGCGTGGACGATGCGGGCAAGGCGTTGTTTGCCGAGTATGGCCAAACCTCCGACATCATTGACGTATTAAAGACCTTGGTTGAAATTCGCAACGGCAATGGCGTCGTTGACGACATCGATCACTTGGGCAACCGCCGCATTCGTTCGGTCGGTGAGATGGCTGAGAATGCGTTCCGCATTGGCTTGGTGCGCGTGGAGCGCGCGGTTAAAGAGCGCTTGACCTTGGCTGAGTCTGAGCCGTTGATGCCGCAAGAAATGATCAACGCCAAACCAGTGGCGGCGGCGGTGAAGGAGTTCTTCGGCTCTTCACAATTAAGCCAGTTCATGGATCAAAACAATCCGTTATCGGAAATCACCCACAAGCGCCGGGTGTCGGCGTTGGGACCTGGTGGTTTGACGCGTGAGCGTGCGGGCTTCGAAGTTCGCGACGTTCACCCAACCCATTACGGTCGCGTGTGTCCGATTGAGACGCCGGAAGGACCAAACATCGGTTTGATTAACTCGTTGAGCGTGTACGCGCGCACCAACGAATACGGCTTCTTAGAGACGCCGTATCGCAAAGTACAAAATGGCAAAGTAACCGATCAGATTGAGTACTTGTCGGCCATTGACGAAAGTCAGTTTGTGATCGCTCAGGCGAACGCGGCGCTGAATAAGAACGGTGGCTTTGTCGATGAGTTGGTGTCCTGCCGACATCAAAATGAGTTTATGTTAATGCCGGCTTCGCGCATTAACTACATGGACGTTTCACCGAAACAAATCGTCTCGGTGGCGGCGTCGATGATTCCGTTCTTAGAGCACGACGACGCCAACCGTGCGTTGATGGGCTCGAACATGCAACGTCAAGCGGTTCCGACTCTGCGTGCAGATAAGCCTTTAGTGGGCACCGGCATGGAGCGTGCGGTGGCAATTGACTCGGGTGTAACGGTGATCGCCAAACGTGGCGGCGTCGTCGACTCGGTCGATGCCTCGCGAATCGTGGTGCGTGTTAACGATAACGAAACCAGTGCTGGTGAAGCCGGTGTGGATATTTACAACCTCACCAAATATCAGCGTTCGAACCAAAACACCTGCATCAACCAACGTCCGTTGGTGAAAGTGGGCGACAAGCTTAATCGTGGCGACGTGATGGCGGACGGCCCGTCGACGGATCTCGGTGAGCTGGCGTTGGGTCAGAACATGTTGGTGGCGTTCATGCCATGGAACGGATACAACTTCGAAGACTCGATTTTGATTTCCGAGCGAGTGGTTCAAGAAGACCGTTTCACCACCATTCACATCGAAGAGTTGTCGTGTATTGCTCGCGACACCAAATTGGGTCCAGAGGAAATCACTCGGGATATTCCGAACGTGGGTGACAGCGCGCTGAATAAATTAGACGGCGCGGGCATCGTGTACATCGGCGCCGAAGTTAAAGCGGGCGATATTCTGGTGGGCAAGGTGACGCCTAAGGGCGAAACCCAATTAACGCCAGAAGAGAAACTGTTGCGCGCCATCTTTGGTGAGAAAGCCTCGGATGTGAAAGACACGGGATTGCGCGTGCCGCCAGGAATGGATGGTACGGTGATCGACGTGCGCGTCTTTACGCGCGATGGCGTGGAGAAAGACGAGCGTGCGCTGTCGATTGAAAAATCTGAAATCGAGCGCGTTCGTAAAGACTTGAACGACCAGCGTCGAATCTTAGAAGACGACTTGTTCGCGCGCGTGCGCGACATGTTGGTCGGCAAAGTCGCGCAGGGCGGACCGAAAAAACTCAAATCGGGCACGCCGGTTACCGCGGAATATCTGGACGACGTGGGTCGTGAGCATTGGTTTGAGATTCGCTTAAAAGACGACGATGCCAATGCCCAATTGGAACAAGTGGCAGAGCGCTTAAAAGCCACCGTCAAAGACTTTGAGAAGCGTTTTGAAGCCAAAAAAGCCAAGATCACCCAAGGGGATGATTTGGCCCCAGGCGTTCTCAAGATGGTCAAGGTGTACTTGGCGGTCAAGCGTCGCATTCAGCCGGGTGACAAGATGGCGGGACGTCACGGTAACAAGGGTGTTATCTCGATGATCGTTCCGGTCGAAGATATGCCGTATATGGAAGACGGCACGCCGGTCGACGTGGTGCTGAACCCGCTGGGTGTGCCCTCGCGTATGAACATCGGTCAGGTGCTTGAAACCCACTTGGGTTGGGCCGCCAAAGGCTTGGGCGCCAAGATTGATCAGATGATCAAACAACACGCGGCCGTGAACGAATTGCGGGCGTTTTTAGACAAGGTCTACAACAAATCCGGTGGACAACCGGCGCACTTGTCGGCGATGTCGGACGCGGAAATTGTTGAGTTGGCTCGTCATTTAACCGGTGGTGTGCCAATGGGTACGCCGGTGTTTGACGGTGCCACTGAGGCGGAGATTAAGAACCTCCTCGAGCTGGCGGGTTTACCGACCAGTGGCCAAACGACGCTCATCGATGGGCGTACGGGCGAGTCGTTCGAACGTCAAGTGACGGTCGGCTACATGTACATGCTCAAACTCAACCACTTGGTGGATGACAAGATGCACGCCCGTTCGACCGGTCCTTACAGCTTAGTCACGCAGCAGCCGCTGGGTGGTAAGGCGCAGTTCGGCGGTCAACGTTTCGGTGAGATGGAAGTCTGGGCCCTGGAAGCTTACGGCGCCTCTTACACGTTGCAAGAAATGCTGACGGTGAAATCCGATGACGTGAATGGCCGTACGAAGATGTATAAGAACATCGTCGATGGTCAGCATCAGATGGATGCCGGCATGCCGGAATCGTTTAATGTGCTGGTGAAGGAAATTCGGTCACTCGGTATCAACATGGAGTTGGAAGAGGAGGGATAAACCCCGCCTCTTGCTGATTCTGTCGATACCGTCTAAACCGCTGGAGCTGATATGAAAGATTTAATGAAACTCTTTAAGACCCAGTCACCGATCGATAATTTCGATTCGATCCGCATTGGCTTGGCTTCGCCCGAGATGATCAAATCGTGGTCGTTCGGTGAGGTTAAAAAACCAGAAACCATAAACTATCGTACGTTCAAGCCTGAGCGTGACGGTTTGTTCTGCGCCAAGATTTTCGGACCGGTCAAAGATTACGAGTGCTTGTGTGGTAAATATAAGCGCTTGAAGCACCGTGGCGTGATTTGTGAAAAGTGCGGCGTCGAAGTAACCCAATCGAAAGTGCGCCGTGAGCGCATGGGTCACATTGAGCTTGCAAGCCCTGTGGCGCATATTTGGTTCTTGAAATCATTGCCATCGCGAATTGGCCTGTTGTTGGACATGACCCTGCGTGAAATAGAGCGCGTGCTTTATTTTGAAGCATTTGTGGTTATTGATCCGGGCATGGTTGAGAGCTTAGAGCGCGGCCAGTTGCTGTCGGATGAGCAGTATTTAGAGGCGATTGAAGCGCACGGTGATGAATTTGATGCGCGAATGGGCGCCGAGGCCGTGTTTGAGTTGTTGAAGTCTTTGGATCTTAAGGCGGAAATCCTTAAAGTCCGAGAAGAGATGTCCTCAACCGGCTCGGAAACCAAAATCAAGCGTCTGTCGAAGCGTTTGAAATTGATTGAATCCTTTATTGAGTCCGGCAATCGCCCAGAATGGATGGTGTTGACCAACCTTCCGGTGTTGCCACCGGATTTGCGACCCTTAGTTCCGTTGGATGGCGGTCGTTTTGCGACGTCGGATCTCAACGATCTCTATCGTCGAGTCATTAACCGCAACAATCGTCTGCGTCGCCTGCTCGATTTGAGCGCGCCGGACATCATCGTGCGCAACGAAAAGCGCATGCTGCAAGAATCGGTTGATGCGTTGTTGGATAACGGCCGTCGTGGTCGTGCCATCACGGGCACCAACAAGCGTCCGCTCAAGTCGTTAGCGGATATGATCAAGGGCAAGCAAGGCCGCTTCCGCCAAAACCTCTTAGGCAAGCGCGTCGACTACTCCGGTCGTTCGGTGATTGTGGTGGGTCCGACGTTGCGTTTGCATCAGTGCGGTTTGCCCAAGAAAATGGCGCTCGAACTGTTTAAGCCCTTTATTTTTGCCAAGCTGCAATTGCGCGGCGAAGCCAGCACGATTAAAGCGGCAAAGCGATTGGTGGAGCGTGAAGGGCCTGAGGTGTGGGACATCTTAGAAGAAGTCATTCGCGAACATCCCGTATTGTTAAACCGCGCTCCCACTCTGCACCGTTTGGGTATTCAAGCCTTTGAACCGGTGTTGGTGGAAGGCAAAGCGATTCAATTGCATCCGTTAGTCTGTACCGCGTTTAACGCCGACTTTGACGGTGACCAAATGGCCGTGCACGTGCCATTGTCCATCGAAGCGCAATTGGAAGCGCGTGCGTTGATGCTCTCAACCAACAACATTCTCTCACCCGCCAACGGTGACCCGATCATCGTGCCGTCACAGGACGTGGTGTTGGGCCTGTACTACATGACGCGTGAGCGCATTGGTGCGCCGGGCGAGGGGTCGATTTTCTCCGATGTGGCTGAAGTACATCGCGCCTACGAAGGTCGCGTTGCCAGCTTGCACGCGAAAATCCGAGTGCGCATTCAGGAGCACATTCGTCAAGCGGACGGCAGCGATCGCCAGCAGACTCGCTTGGTCGCGACGACGGTTGGTCGTGCGTTATTGAGTGAAATTCTGCCGCAAGGCCTGTCCTTTGATGTGCTCAATCGGGACATGACCAAGAAGACGATTTCGGCGACCATCAACGAGTGCTATCGAATCTTAGGATTGAAGCACACCGTGGTGTTTGCCGACCAGCTCATGTACACCGGCTTCTCATACGCGACGCGCGCGGGCGTGTCGATTGGTGTGGACGACATGGTGGTGCCAGAGCAGAAAGACCGCATCCTGGCGGGCGCTGAAAAAGAAGTCAAAGAGATTCAAGAGCAATACGCCTCTGGCTTGGTGACGGACGGTGAGCGTTACAACAAGGTGGTCGATATTTGGTCACGCACCAACGATCAAGTCGCCAAAGCGATGATGGAAAAGTTGGGTTCGGACGAAGTGGTCGATCGCAAAGGTCAGGTCCAACGTCAGAAGAGCTTCAATTCCATCTTCATGATGGCCGATTCAGGCGCACGTGGTAGCGCGGCCCAGATTCGTCAATTGGCCGGAATGCGTGGTTTGATGGCCAAACCAGACGGCTCCATTATTGAAACGCCAATTACGGCGAACTTCCGTGAAGGGTTGAACGTATTGCAATACTTCATCTCGACCCACGGTGCGCGTAAGGGCCTTGCGGACACCGCGTTAAAAACCGCCAACTCGGGTTACCTCACCCGTCGGTTGGTTGACGTGTCACAAGATTTAGTGATTACCGAAGAAGATTGCGGCACCGAAAACGGTCTCACCATGAACCCCATTGTGGAGGGTGGTGACGTTGTGGAAGGCTTGGGCGAGCGTGTGCTCGGTCGAGTGGCGGCGGCCGACATCATTAAGCCTGGTACGGAAGATGAAGTTCTCATCGCCGCCGGTACCTTGTTGGATGAAGGCAAGGTTCGTGATTTAGAGCGCGCTGGCGTTGATCAAATCTTGGTTCGTTCCCCCATCACCTGCGCGCTTCGCCACGGCGTGTGTTCGCAGTGCTATGGCCGTGACCTCGCCCGTGGACGTCGAATCGGCATCGGTGAAGCGGTTGGTGTTATCGCCGCTCAGTCGATCGGTGAACCCGGAACCCAGCTCACCATGCGCACCTTCCACATCGGTGGTGCGGCTTCCAGAGCGGCTGCGGCGAGCGCGGTTGAAGTGCGCAGCAAGGGCGTCATTCGCTTCCACAACATCAAAGCAGTGCGTCATGAGAAGGGTCATTTAGTGACCACCTCGCGCTCGGGTGAAATCGGCGTGGTGGATGAGTTTGGCCGTGAGCGTGAGCGTTATAAGATTCCGTACGGCGCAACGGTTAGTGTCAATGAACACGACGCCGTCGCCGCAGGTCAAGTGGTGGCGCAGTGGGATCCACACACCCACCCCGTGGTCACCGAAGTGGCGGGTTTCATCAAGTTCCAAGACTTTATCGATGGCGTCACCGTCACGACTCAGTTGGACGAAGTGACGGGCTTGTCGTCTACGGTGGTGTTGGATCCGAAACAACGTGGTTCCAGCGGGCGCGATTTGCGTCCAGTGGTGAAATTGGTGAACGCGAAAGGCAAAGAAATCACCTTCGCCAACACCGATATTCCAGCGATTTATGCGTTGCCAGCGGGTGCGTTGGTGAGCTTAGAAGACGGCGCGAAAGTGTCGGTGGGCGACGTCATTGCGCGTATCCCGCAAGAGTCTTCCAAGACGCGCGACATCACCGGTGGTTTGCCACGCGTTGCCGATTTGTTTGAAGCGCGCAAGCCCAAAGATCCAGCCATCCTGGCGGAGCGTTCGGGCACCGTGTCGTTTGGTAAAGAAACCAAGGGCAAGCGTCGCTTAGTCATCACCGGCGATGGTGGTGAGAAGTACGAAGAGCTGATTCCAAAATGGCGTCATCTGAACGTCTTCGAAGGCGAGCAAGTGGCAAGGGGCGAGGTCATCGCGGACGGCGAGCCAAACCCACACGACATCTTGCGTTTACAAGGGGTTGAGCCATTGGCCAACTATCTGGTACGCGAAATTCAAGACGTGTATCGCTTACAAGGCGTGAAGATCAACGACAAGCATATTGAAGTGATCATTCGCCAGATGTTGCGTAAGGCCGAAGTGACGGATGCCGGCGAAACCACGTTGTTGCGTGGTGAACAAATCGACCGCATTCGTATTGACGAGGCCAATGAGAAAGCGGCGGCCAAAGGCAAGCAGCTGGCTCAGTTTGATCTGATGTTGTTGGGCATCACCAAAGCGTCGTTGGCAACGGAGTCGTTTATTTCGGCGGCGTCGTTCCAAGAAACCACCCGCGTGCTGACCGAAGCGGCGGTTCGGGGTCTCAAAGACGAATTGCGTGGCCTCAAGGAAAACGTCATTGTGGGTCGACTCATTCCGGCGGGTACCGGCTTTGCCTACCACAGCGCGCGCCGTCGCCGTGCTGAGCTGGATGTCGAGGCCTTGGAAGACGCCTTTGAAACCCCGGCCCCAGTGGCTGAGGTGGCGGCGGAAGCGCCGGAGGCAGAATAAGGCCGGATCGGACAAGGGGCTGTTTATTTAAACAGAGTACGCAGCCCCGAAGTCCTCGACGGCAGAATGGGGTAGAGGGTTTTGGACGGGTTGAAGTCGACTTTCAAACGTTGACTTAAGGGCCCCAAAACCGTTAAACTTGGTGGTTCAGTAGGGACCGAACGGTTCTTGCGATCACGTTTTTAGGGGCCGCCTGGGTGTTAACTGAGGCGGCTTATTTTTCTAACGCAGATGAGTCTGCGAGGATTTGGGATTACATGGCAACGACAAACCAACTGATTCGAGACGGACGTAACGATCCGCCGTTCAAGTCAAAAGTGCCGGCGCTCAACGCCAGCCCGCAAAAGCGTGGTGTGTGCACTCGCGTCTACACGACGACTCCTAAAAAGCCAAACTCGGCGTTGCGCAAAGTGTGCCGTGTTCGTTTAACCAATGGTTTTGAAGTCACCAGCTACATCGGCGGTGAAGGCCACAACCTCCAAGAGCACTCGGTTGTGCTCATTCGTGGTGGTCGTGTGAAAGATTTGCCAGGTGTGCGTTACCACACCGTTCGCGGAACCTTGGACTGCGCCGGCGTTGCCGATCGCAAGCAAAGTCGTTCGAAATACGGCGCGAAGCGCGCCAAAAAGTAATAGGAATCTGATTCATGTCACGTCGTGCACAAGCGCCTACCCGTACTATTCTTCCCGACCCGAAATTCGGCAGCGACATGCTGGCCAAATTTATGAACATGGTCATGGTCAGCGGTAAAAAGTCCGTTGCAGAAGGGATTTTGTACGGTGCGATCGATCGCATCGCCGAGCGAACCAATCGCCCAACTGATCAAGCATTGCAAGTATTGCAAACCGCTTTAGACAACGTTAAGCCAGCGGTTGAGGTTAAATCACGCCGCGTGGGTGGTGCCACCTATCAGGTGCCGGTTGAAGTGCGCGCCTCGCGTCGTCAGACCTTAGCCATGCGCTGGGTGATTGACGCGGCTCGTAATCGTTCTGAGAAAAATATGTCGCAACGCCTGGCCGCCGAGTTATTGGAGGCTTCTGAAAATCGCGGTGCTGCGGTACGTAAGCGCGAAGACACGCACCGTATGGCGGAAGCGAACAAGGCGTTCTCACACTACCGCTGGTAGTCATAACGCCCGGGGCTTTTTTATAAAGCCCCTTTTGGAGAATAGCTGTGGCTCGCACGACGCCTTTAGAGCGCTATCGTAATATTGGTATATCGGCGCACATCGACGCGGGTAAAACCACGACCACGGAACGGATACTGTTCTACACCGGTGTTTCCCATAAGATTGGTGAAGTCCACGACGGCGCCGCCGTCATGGATTACATGGAGCAAGAACAAGAGCGCGGCATCACCATCACCGCAGCGGCGACCACGTGTTTTTGGAAGGGAATGGAAAATCAATTCCCCGAACACCGCATCAACATCATCGATACCCCAGGGCACGTCGATTTCACCATTGAAGTGGAACGCTCCTTGCGCGTGCTCGATTCCGCGGTGGCCGTGTATTGCGCCGTGAGTGGTGTACAGCCGCAGTCGGAAACGGTCTGGCGGCAAATGAACAAATACGGCGTACCGCGTTTGGCGTTCGTGAACAAGATGGACCGCGCGGGCGCGAACTTTTTACGTTGCGTCGAGCAGATTGGCTCGCGTTTAAAAGGCAATCCGGTGCCGATTCAATTGCCGATCGGTGCGGAAGATCAATTTGCCGGCGTGATTGATTTATTGCTCTTTAAAGAAATTTGGTGGGACGACAGTACGCAAGGCACGCGCTTTGAGCATCGCGACGTCCCCGAATCCATGAAAGAAGAGGCGTTGCATTGGCGCTCAAAAATGATCGAAGCGGCGGCCGATGCCAACGAGACCTTGCTCAACGCCTATTTGGAAAACGGCGAATTGACGATTGAACAAATCAAGCAAGGGTTGCGCGAGCGTTCGATTCGCAATGAAATTTGTTTGGTGACCTGCGGCTCGGCGTTTAAGAACAAAGGCGTCCAAGCGGTTTTGGATGCGGTCATTGATTACATGCCCGCACCCGGTGAAGTGCCTGCGGTGAAAGGCATGGACGAAAAAGGGGACCCCTTAACGCGAGAGGCGAATGATAAAGCTCCATTCTCGGCGTTGGCGTTTAAAATTTTGAACGACCCATTTGTGGGGAGTTTGACGTTCTTTCGAGTGTACTCGGGTGTTTTAAATTCGGGCGATCAAGTGTATGTGCCGAACAAATCGCGCAACGAGCGCATTGGTCGGTTGCTGCAAATGCACGCCAGCGATCGAACCGAATTGAAAGAGGTTCGAGCCGGTGATATCGCGGCGGCGGTGGGTTTAAAAGACGTCACCACGGGCGATACGCTCTGCGCGATCGACAAGGTGATTGTGCTGGAAAAAATGGAATTTCCGAATCCGGTGATTTCCGTTGCGGTCGAGCCCAGAACAACCGTCGATCAAGAAAAAATGGGCTTGGCGTTGTCGCGATTGGCCAAAGAAGACCCGTCGTTTCGGGTGCACACGGATCCGGAGTCGGGTCAGACCATCATCTCCGGAATGGGTGAGCTGCATTTGGAAATTATCGTGGATCGCATGAAGCGCGAGTTCAAGGTGGAGGCCAATGTAGGCAAACCTCAGGTCGCCTACCGCGAGACGTTGCGAGCCACCATTGAGCAAGAAGGCAAATTTGTTCGTCAGTCGGGTGGTCGGGGTCAGTACGGCCACGTTTTGCTTAAATTAGAACCCAAGCCTGCGGGTGAGGGGTACGAGTTTGTGAATGGCATCGTCGGTGGGTCGATTCCCAAGGAATTTATTCCCGCGGTGGATAAGGGCATTCAAGAAGCAATGGAAGGCGGCGTGATCGCCGGTTATCCGATTGTCGATGTGAAAGTGACGCTGTTCGATGGCTCCTATCACGACGTCGACTCCAATGAGATGGCGTTTAAGATTGCCGGCTCGATTGGTTTCAAGGAAGGTTTTAAAAACGCCAAGCCGGTACTGCTAGAACCCATTATGAAAGTTGAAGTGGTGACGCCGGAGGATTATTACGGCGACGTGATTGGCGATTTAAACCGCCGCCGTGGCCAGATTATGGGCATGGACGAGGGCGTGTCTGGCAAGGTGGTCAATGCCGAAGTGCCATTGGCGGAGATGTTTGGTTACGCCACCAGCGTGCGGTCGATGAGCCAGGGGCGCGCGACGTTTACGATGGAATTTGAGCGTTACGCGGAAGTGCCGGCGAACGTGGCTGAAATCATCCTCAAACGAGCCGGATGAGCAGCAAAGCCCTTGGATTTGAAAGATTTTGGGGGTTTTGGATGGTTTTTGGGTGGGCAAGACTGGATTTTTTCCAGACTTGCAGTACACTGTGCGACCCCGCCGAGGGTTTCGGATGTTAGGCCCCAGTTTAAGGCTGAGGTCGTTCTTTAGAGAGAGGATTACGTTATGGGCAATCAAAATATTCGCATCAGACTCAAAGCCTTTGATCATCGTCTGATCGACACCAGCGCAAAAGAAATCGTTGAAACCGCCAAGCGCACTGGCGCGACCGTTCGTGGACCGATTCCGTTGCCAACCAAAATGGAACGCTTTACGGTTCTCGTGGCACCTCACGGTGACAAAGACGCGCGAGACCAATACGAGATTCGTACCCACAAGCGTTTAATGGACATTTTAAACCCCACCGACAAAACCGTCGACGCGCTCATGAAACTTGAGTTGCCGGCCGGTGTGGACGTGCACATCAAGTTGAACTAAGTCACGTTGTGAATGACTTCAAACGCCGCCTTCGGGCGGCGTTTGCGTTTAAAGCACTTCCGGATTGCAGCAATGCATCCAGGTGATCTGCCGGAACTATTTTATCAGCGCGATCCTGAAGCACTGGAGGCCTCGCTTTTGAAGGCGATGGCGGATTTCAAAGACTCTGCATTGGATAAAGCGAAGATGCTGATCTCGATCCGATCCAGTGGTCAGTTCGCCAACCCAGACCTGGCTTATACGCTGGCGAAGTTGTGGCGCATGCAACCCCCGAAGCGGTGACCGACGTGGCGCCGACTGATGAGCAAAAATTCGCGATACTCGTTCTAAAAAACAAAAATATTTAGTTCAACTGAAAATGCAGGCACAGCAAACCGCTAATGCAACGAATGCATCGTCTGCGTCGGATCACGCATCGCCTACGGGTGCAGCGTTGGCTTGATGACCCACGGTCACAAACGGGTGGGTGTTGCCGGCGATGGAGTGTATGCGGTGCAAGCCGATTGATGTCATCACGGTGGTGGTCGAGGTGGTGGGGTGACCCCACACGCGAATGCCCATGGGCGTCGGGACGATCCTGGGCGGTCTTGCGGGCACCGTCCATGAGCCGCCCAAACCGTTTCAGGGGGGGGCACCCTAGGGGCGAGGGTTGGATCCGGTAGCCAGGGAGGAGTGGCGGAGGGTTCACATTGCTCCGAAAGATCAACCACCCCGGCCGGGCGACGGTTACCCATGGGCGCCGCCAGTTCAGAAGGCGTGGGGCGCAAACGGGCGCCCATTCGGGACGGGGTTTGGATAAATAGTTATAAAATTCAATAATTTAACAATTTATGAGCGCGAATCGAGCGGACCGATTGGCCGCCCGCCGCAATCGTCATGCGAGTCTGGGTCCATGGTCGCTGACCCCTAGGGGGCGACCTGATCCAATAATCATCAAAGCTTGTTGATAAATCATTAATTTAGGTCTATACTTTCCGGCTCTGTTGCCTTTGACCTTTCAGGGGTGCCGGTCGGCCGTCGTGCGAAACAGCGAAAGCGTTCTTACGATACCCCGCCTGGTTGCTGAAACAACGACAACTGAATTGGTGGTCTTTTGATGAAAATCGAGAGACCGGTGTACATCAAGCAACTCACCAATTGTAGTGAGCATTGCGTAATAAAGGGAAAACCCTGTTATGAGCCTCAAGCATGGCTTAGGGCTGGTCGGCCGCAAACGCGGTATGACTCGCGTCTTCACTGAAGCGGGCGAATCTGTGCCTGTGACGGTGATCGAAGCAACGCCTAATCGAATCACACAAGTTAAAACCACTGATAAAGATGGCTACCGTGCCGTTCAAGTCGCGGTCGGCTCGCAGCGCACCTCGCGTTTGTCGAAAGCCGTGGTCGGTCATTACGCCAAAGCCAATGTGGCGGCGGGTCAGTCGTTAATGGAATTTCGCCTCGATGGTGATGACGGTGCCGACTTGGCGACCGGTCACGATTTGAAGGTGGACATGTTTACGGTCGGTCAAGTCGTCGATGTGACGGGCACCACCATGGGTAAAGGTTATGCCGGCGTCATGAAGCGCCATAACTTTGCCGGTGGTATGGCCACGCACGGTGCCTCGGTCTCGCACCGCGTGCCGGGTTCGATCGGTCAGCGTCAAACCCCGGGCCGCGTGTTCCAAGGCAAGCGCATGTCGGGTCATATGGGTGTGGATCGTCGTACGCAAGAAAACTTACAAGTGGTTGAGGTGGATGCCGAACGTCACTTGTTGTTGATCCGCGGCTCAGTGCCTGGAGTTGAGGGCGGTACGGTCATCGTACGTCCTTCGGTCAAAGCCAAGGGCCAAGCGCGTCGCGTACGCGTTCAGCCGCAGAAGAAATAAGGCGGACCCATCATGAAATTAAAAATGTCTGGCGGTAACGCTCAAGAAATCGAATTAGGCGATGCCACGTTTGCACGTGAATACAACGAAGCGTTAGTGCATCAAGTGGTCGTAGCCTATATGAATGCCGGCCGCGCCGGTACCAAAGCGCAAAAAACCAAATCGGAAGTGCGCGGCGGTGGTCGTAAGCCTCATAAACAAAAAGGCACGGGTGGTGCGCGCGCGGGTAGTATCCGCAGCCCCATTTGGGTCGGTGGTGGCCGAGCGTTTGCGGCTCGTCCTCGTGATTTTTCGCAAAAGGTCAATCGCAAGATGTACCGTGGCGCGATCAGCACCATGCTTTCGCAAATCGCGCGCACCGGCAACCTGGTTGCTGTGCCTGCGGTGGAATTGGAAGCCCCCAAGACCAAGTTGTTGGTCTCGCATTTGAAGAACTTATCGTTAAGCTCAGTGCTCATCGTCGTTGAAGCGTTTGATGAAAAGTTGGCGCTCGCAGCGCGCAACCTCAAAGACGTCGACGTGGTGACGGTCTCGGAGCTCAACCCTTTGTCTCTCGTGCAGCACGAGAAGGTGTTGGCAACCGTCGGGGCGCTCAAAATGATTGAGGAGCGACTGGCATGAGTCACACTAAGAAAGTATCGCAAGAACGTCTGATCAACATTTTGTTGGCGCCGTATGTTTCTGAAAAAGCATCGCGCGTCGCCGAGAAAACTAATCAGTACGTCTTTAAAGTGCTGAACGACGCCACCAAGCCTGAAATCAAGCAGGCCGTTGAGTTCATGTTCAACGTCAAAGTGGATGCCGTGGCGGTGGTTAATGTGGCCGGTAAGCAAAAACGATTCGGTGCGCGACAAGGTCGTCGATCGGATTGGAAAAAAGCGTACATCAGCCTCAAAGACGGTCAAACCATTGACCTGACGGGAGGGACGGCGGCTTAAGCCCCGTCTAGGAAGGTAACACTATGGCAATGATTAAATTAAAACCCACATCGCCCGGTGCGCGCTTCGTATTGAAGCCGGATCGCTCGGCGTTGCACAAAGGCAAAGGCTACGCGCCATTGATGGTGGCTCAGAATTCAACCGGTGCGCGTAACAGCAACGGTCGAATCACCACCCGTCATAAGGGCGGTGGCCACAAGCACAAATACCGCATCATCGATTTCAAGCGTGATAAAGATGGTATTGGCGCGGTGGTTGAGCGAATCGAATACGATCCGAACCGCTCGTCGCACATTGCGCTCGTGCTGTATAAAGATGGTGAGCGTCGCTACATCTTGGCCCCACGTGGTCTTAAAGAGGGTGATCCGATCTCCTCGGGCGCGGAATCGCCGATTAAGCCTGGCAACGCCATGCAATTGCGGCACATCCCGGTCGGCAGCTCGGTGCATTGCATTGAATTAAAACCCGGTAAGGGCGGCCAATTGGCGCGCTCGGCGGGCACCTCGGCGCAGTTTACGGCGCGTGAAGGAATTTATGCCTTGATTCGTTTGAAGTCGGGCGAGACTCGTAAAGTGCACGTGGATTGCCGCGCCACCATTGGTGAAGTGGGCAATGATGAGCACAACTTGCGAGTGTTCGGTAAAGCCGGTGCCAAACGTTGGAAGGGAATTCGACCCACCGTTCGCGGTGTGGTGATGAACCCCGTGGATCACCCCCATGGTGGTGGTGAAGGCAAGTCTGGCCAAGGTAACCCGCACCCGGTATCGCCGTGGGGTTGGCAAACCAAGGGCAAGAAAACCCGTCATAACAAGCGCACGAATTCATTAATCGTGCAGCGCCGTAAGTAATTTGAGGATTTAACGTGGCACGTTCACTCAAAAAAGGTCCTTTCGTCGATCATCATTTGACGAAAAAAGTAGAAGCCGCGATGGCCAAGAATGATCGTCGTCCGATCAAAACTTGGTCGCGCCGCTCAATGGTTACGCCCGATATGGTCAACCTGACCATAGCGGTACACAACGGCCGCAATCACGTTCCGGTGTTGGTTACCGAAAACATGGTCGGTCATAAACTCGGCGAATTTGCTCCCACCCGTACGTTTAAATCGCACGGTGGCGACAAGAAAGCTGGTTCGGAGTAAACAATGGAAACCTACGCCAAATTACTCAATGCGCGCATCTCGCCGCAAAAATGTCGGCTCGTCGCTGACATGGTGCGTGGCAAGCCAGTGGGCATCGCATTGTCCACGTTGAAGTTCATGCCGAAAAAGGGCGCGGACTTGGTGCTGAAAGTATTGGAATCTGCGATTGCCAATGCGGAGCACAATCACAACGCCGACATCGATGCGCTCAAAGTGTCGAAGATTCACGTCGACACCGCAGCGGTTTTAAAGCGTTTCCAAGCTCGTGCGAAGGGCCGTGGAAACCGTATCGTTAAACGCAATAGCCACATCACTGTGTATGTGGCTGATGCCGCTAAATAGTCAGGAATCACCCTATGGGACAGAAAGTACATCCGACCGGCATTCGAATTGGCATCACCCGCGACTGGACGTCAAAGTGGTATGCCGCTACGAAGAACTTCCCTGCGCTGATCAGCACTGATTTTGAGGTTCGCGAGTATCTCAAAAAGCGTTTGACTGAAGCGTCGGTGAGCCGCATTCACATTGAGCGCGCGGCCCGTCGCGTCAACATCACCATCCACACGGCTCGTCCGGGCGTGGTCATTGGTAAAAAGGGTGAAGACATTGAGAAGCTGCGCGCCGAAGTGGCGAGCCGCTTGAAGTTGCCAGTGGGGGATGTGCGGGTCAACATTGCGGAAATCCGCAAGCCTGAAATCGAGGCCCAATTGGTGGCGGAAGGCATTGCTCAACAAATCGAAAAGCGTGTGATGTTCCGTCGTGCGATGAAGCGCGCTGTGACCACCACCATGCGTTCGGGCGCGTTGGGCGTTAAGGTGCGTATTTCGGGCCGATTGAATGGTTCGGAAATCGCACGAACGGAGTGGGTGCGCGAGGGTCGAATTCCTCTGCACACGTTCCGTGCGGACATCGATTACGGCTTTGCAGAAGCCCGCACCACCTATGGTGTGATCGGCGTCAAAGTATGGGTCTTCAAAGGCGAGGTCTTCGATAAGACCGCGCTCGAGTCGAATGAAATTATTGATCCGCAAGCGTTGGCTCAAGAGCCAGCGACCGCGGGTTAAGGAGCGGGGTGAACCACCATGATGCAGCCCAAGCGAACTAAGTTTCGCAAACAATTTAAAGGCACCAACAGCGGTAGCGCCCATCGCGGCAGTTCCGTATCGTTCGGTGAATTCGCGCTCAAGGCCACCGACCGCGGTCGTATGACCAGTCGGGAGATTGAAGCCGCGCGTCGCGCAATGACCCGTCACGTGAAGCGTGGTGGTCAGATCTGGATTCGGGTGTTTCCGGATATTCCAGTTTCGGCCAAGCCACTGGAAGTGCGTATGGGTAGCGGTAAAGGTAACGTCGAGTACTGGGTGGCGCGAGTGCTTCCTGGGAAAGTGTTGTTTGAGATGGAAGGCGTGTCGGAAGAGAATGCACGTGAAGCGTTCCGATTGGCGGCTTCGAAGTTGTCGATTCCCACCACATTTGTGAAACGCCAGGTCCGATAAGGGATTGGTAAGGAAGCGTCATGAGTTTTAAGGATATTGTGAATAAGACACCCGCGGAGCTTCAGGAAGAACTCCTGAAATCGCGTCGTGAACAATTTAATTTGCGTATGGCCCAAGCCACTGGTCAAGCTGCGAAGCCTGATCAATTTGGCAAGGTTCGTAAGCACATCGCGCGCGTGAAGACCGCGATGAATCAAAAGCGTACCGGAGGTAAGGGCTAATGTCCGAGCAAGCCACCGCTGAACGCGCCCTGACGGGTCGTGTGATCAGCACCAAAATGAACAAGACGATCTCAGTGCAAGTTGAGCGCCTTGTGAAGCACCCGACCTACGGCAAGTACATCCGTCGCACCACTAAGTTTTTAGTGCACGACGAGAAGAATGAGTGCCAAGAAGGCGATACCGTCTCGATTGGTCAATGTCGTCCGCTCTCGCGTCGCAAGAGCTGGATGTTGTTAAAAGTTATTGAGCGTCAAGCGCGCTAAGGAGGGCTACCATGATTCAGATGCGAACCCTGCTGGCGGCAGCGGATAACAGCGGTGCGAAAAGCGTGATGTGCATTAAGGTGCTGGGCGGCTCGAAGCGTCGTTATGCCAGCGTCGGCGATGTCATCAAGGTCAGCGTTAAAGACGCGATCCCGCGCGGCAAAGTTAAAAAAGGTGAAGTGTATGACGCCGTCGTCGTGCGCACCCGTCAAGGTGTGCGTCGTGCCGATGGTTCATTGATTCGTTTTGATGGCAACGCGGCGGTGTTGCTCACCAACAAGTTAGAGCCGATCGGGACGCGTATTTTCGGACCCGTGACGCGTGAATTGCGTACTGCGCAGTTCATGAAAATCATATCTCTGGCCCCAGAAGTACTCTGAGCAGCAGAGAGAGGAAACCGAATATGAACAAAATTCGCAAAGGGGACCGTGTGGTGATCACCACCGGTCGTGATAAGGGCCAGCAAGGCACCATCCTCCAAGTATTGGCGGATGATCGGGTGATTGTGGAAAACTTGAACCTGATTAAAAAGCACCAGAAGCCCAATCCGCAGCGCGGCAACGCGGGCGGCATCATTCGCAAAGAAGCCCCGGTACACGTCTCGAACGTGGCGTTGGTTAATCCAGCCACACAAAAGGCAGACCGGGTGGGAATCAAGAATTTAGACAACGGCCGCAAGGTTCGCGTGTTTAAGTCCAATGGCGAGGTTGTGGACGCTTAATCGCGTTCACACTTAGGACGGGTTTTATGGCCAGATTGCAAAAATATTATCAGCAGACCGTGGTTCCAGCTCTCATGAAAGAGTTGGGTTACCAAAATCCAATGCGCGTGCCGCGTATTGAAAAGATCACCATTAACATGGGGGTCGGTGACGCGGTGTCGGATAAAAAACTGATTGAAAACGCAGTGACGGATATGACCAAAATTGCTGGTCAAAAACCGTTGTTGTGTAAATCGCGTAAATCCATCGCGTCGTTCAAGTTGCGCGAAGGTTTAGCGATCGGCGTGAAAGTCACCTTGCGTGGCGCGCGCATGTACGAATTCTTAGACCGCTTAGTGAGCATTGCGATGCCGCGTATTCGCGACTTCCGTGGTGTGTCGCCGCGCTCTTTTGATGGTCGTGGCAACTACAATTTCGGTGTGAAAGAGCAAATCATCTTCCCCGAGATTCAATACGATCAAGTGGACAAGATTCGCGGTATGGACATTACCATCACCACCACCGCGACCGATGACAAGGCGGGGCGTGCGCTGTTAACAGCGTTCAACTTCCCCTTCCGTAAGTAAGCGAGGCGTAGCTAATGGCTAAGACCAACATGATTATGCGAGAGAAGCGCCGTAAGGCACTCGTCACCAAACATCAGGCAAAGCGAACCAAGCTCAAAGAGCTGATCCGCAACCCGAAGACGTCGGTGGAAGAGCGCGAGGCTGCTCAGTTAGTTCTGGCGAAGATGCCACGGGATTCAAACCCCAATCGTCAACGCAATCGTTGCGCCATCACGGGCCGTCCGCGTGGCGTGTATCGTAAATTCGGACTCGCACGTACCAAGTTGCGTGAGGCCGCTAACCGAGGCGAAATCCCCGGTTTGTCTAAGGCCAGCTGGTAAGGAGGCGACACCATGAGTATGACCGATCCTATTGCTGATTTTCTGACCCGTATTCGTAACGGTCAGTCGTCGCGCAAAACTCACATCAGCTGCCAAAGCTCGAAGTTGAAAGTTGCGATCGCGACCGTGTTGCGTGATGAAGGGTACATCGATGGCTTCAAGACGCATACCGAAGCCGGTAAAACGACCTTAACCGTGTCGTTGAAGTATCACGATGGCCGTCCGGTGATTGAGCGCATTGAGCGTTTCTCGTCGCCAGGTCTGCGTCGCTATCGCGGCACGTCTGATCTGCCCAAAGTCCTCGGTGGCTTAGGGATTGCCATTATTTCCACCTCCAGTGGTGTGATGACTGATCGCCAAGCGCGAGCCGCCGGTCACGGTGGCGAAGTGCTGTGCGTGGTCTCGTAAGGAGGATTGAGAATGTCACGCGTTGCTAAAAAACCGGTCGTATTGCCCAATGGCGTTACGGCCACTATCACCACTGAATCCGTCACCTTAAAGGGCGCCAAAGGATCGTTATCGCTGGCGCTTGTTGAGGGCATCAGTGTGATGCAAGACCAACAAACGTTGACCGTGCAAGCGGCCAAACCCTCATTAATGCCGCTGGCCGGTGCGACTCGTGCGCATTTGGCGAACATGTCGGTGGGCGTGAGTGTCGGATACGAGCGTAAGTTGGAACTCGTCGGCGTCGGTTATCGCGCCGCGATGCAAGGAAAGAGCTTAAATTTAACCTTAGGGTTCTCGCACCCGGTGTTGCATCCAGTCCCGGAGGGCATCTCGATCGAAACCCCGAGCCAAACTGAAATTCTCATCAAAGGCACCGATCGCCAACGCGTCGGTCAAGTAGCGGCGGACATTCGTCGTTACCGCCCACCAGAGCCGTACAAGGGCAAGGGTGTGCGTTACGCCGGTGAGAAGATCGAAATCAAGGAAGCCAAGAAGAAGTAGGCCCACATGAAAAAGATCATAGACAAAAAAGGCATTCGTTTGCGCCGTGCCACCAAAACGCGCAAAAAGATCCGCGAGTTAGGCGTTGCGCGTTTGACCGTGCATCGTACGCCGCGGCACATGTACGCTCAAATCATCGATGGTACTGGCAGCAAAGTACTCGCGACCGCGTCGACCGTTCAAGAAAGCTTGCGTGGCAAGTCAACGGGCAACGTGGATGCAGCGAAAGCTGTGGGTTTGGAAATCGCCAAACGCGCCATTGCTGCGGGCATCAAAGAAGTGGCGTTTGATCGCGCCGGTTTCCGTTTTCATGGCCGCGTTAAAGCGCTGGCCGACGCCGCCCGTGAGGGCGGGTTAGTGTTCTAACTGAAGGCACTTTAAGTATGGCAAGACCAGAAAAAACAGCAAGTGGTGACGACCTCATCGAGAAATTGGTGGCGGTGAATCGAACCTCGAAGACCGTCAAAGGCGGTCGTCAATTCGGTTTTACAGCGCTCACCGTGGTGGGTGACGGACAAGGCAAAGTCGGCTACGGCTATGGCAAAGCCAAGGAAGTTCCAGTCGCTATTTCAAAGGCAATGCAGGCCGCTCGCAAGAATTTGCAGTCGGTGTCGTTGCGCGATGATTCGATTCATTACGCCGTCAAAGGCCGTCATGGAACGACTCGCGTGTACATGCAGCCCGCGTCCGGCGGTACCGGCGTCATCGCCGGCGGCGGTATGCGTGCGGTGTTCGAATGCGCTGGCGTGCGTAACGTGCTGGCCAAATCGTATGGTTCGCGCAACCCCATTAACGTGGTTCGGGCGACGTTCGATGCGTTGAAGAACATGACCTCGCCGGAGCATATTGCGGCCAAGCGTGGCAAGTCGGTTGAGGAAATTTTGGCCTAATTCATTGGGTCAGGAGAGATCATGCAAAAGATTAAAGTCATTCAAAAACGCAGCACGGCAGGACAGTTGAAAAACATCATTGCCTCGGTGCGTGGGCTTGGCCTTCGTCGCATCGGCCACACGGTCGAAGTGATCGATACGCCAGAAAACCGCGGCATGATTAATGCTGCGCGTCACTTGGTTAGCATTGTTAAGAGTTAATTTATGAAACTCAATGAACTTTCGCCCAACGAGGGCGCTAAAAAAACTCGCTTACGCGTCGGTCGCGGTGCCTCGGCGGGTCAAGGCAAAACCTGCGGACGTGGCGTCAAAGGCCAACGTGCGCGTAAAGGCGGTTACCACAAGGTGGGCTTTGAAGGCGGTCAAATGCCGATTCAACGTCGCTTGCCGAAAATTGGTTTCCGCTCGGCGATGAAATCCAAAAGCGCTGAAATCACGTTGTCGACCTTGTCCAAAATCGCCGCCGCCAATAATGGCGTGGTCGATTTAGCGGCAGTATTACACGCCAATGCGGCGGCCCAAGGGGTTGAGAAGGTCAAAGTGATCCTCTCCGGCTCCGTGACGGGCAAAGTGACCGTGAAAGGCTTGCACGTCACCAAAGGTGCCGATGCGGCGATTCGCGCGGCAGGCGGAACAGTCGAGTAATCATGGCAAACTCCCCATCCTTAGGCGGCATTGGTGATGCTTCACGTTTTCAAGACGTGCGAGCTCGTTTTATGTTCCTATTGGGCAGCTTATTGGTTTATCGATTAGGGACGTTCATTCCCGTTCCGGGCATTGATCCGGTCCGTTTGGCGCGGTTCTTCCAAGAACAGGAAGGCACCATTTTGGGCCTGTTCAACATGTTCTCGGGCGGCGCGTTATCACGGCTGTCGATTTTCGCCTTGGGCGTGATGCCGTACATCTCGGCGTCGATTGTGATTCAGATGATGGCGGTGGTTTACCCACCGTGGATGGAGTTGCGCAAAGAGGGCGAGTCTGGCCGTCGCAAGATCACCCAGATGACCCGTTACGCCACGGTGTTCCTGGCGCTGTTCCAAGGCTTTGGTGCATCTTACGCATTCCAAAATCAAGGCGTCGTCACGCAACCGGGCGCGTTCTTTTTAATCACGGCCACGGCCACGTTGACCACGGGCACGTTGTTTTTGATGTGGCTGGGTGAGCAAATCACCGAGCGCGGCATTGGCAACGGCATTTCGATGATCATTTTGTCGGGCATCACCGCGGGCATTCCGGCGGCGATCGGCAACTCGTTTAATCAAGTCAACACCGGGGAAATGAACCCCGCGTTTGCGATTATTTTGGTGCTCATGATCGCGGCAGTGACGTTCTTTGTGGTGTACGTGGAAAGTGGTCAACGTCGCATTGCGATCAACTACGCCAAGCGCATGGTTGGTCGTCGCATGGTGGGTGGCCAAACCAACAACTTGCCGTTTAAGTTGAACATGGCTGGGGTGATTCCACCAATTTTCGCCTCGTCGTTGCTGTTGTTCCCCGCAACCTTGGCCAACTTTGCAGGCTCGAGCGACGGCGGTACGTTGTCCAGCTTTAAAGCGTTCATGCAGGGGTTATCGGCGTCGTTGGGCTATGGACAGCCGGCGCACTTAATCACCTACGGAACGATGATTTTGTTCTTCAGCTTCTTTTACACCGGGCTGGTTTTCAATGCCCGCGAGACCGCGGACAATTTGAAAAAAGCGGGTGCGTTTATCCCGGGCATTCGCCCTGGTCAACAGACTGGTGAGTACATCGATAAAGTGTTGACACGCCTGACCTTGTGGGGCGGGTTGTACATGGCCGGCGTGTGTTTGTTGCCGGAGTTGTTGATTTCGGTCGGTAATGTGCCGTTCTATTTTGGCGGTACGTCACTGTTGATTATCGTAGTGGTGGTCATGGATTTCATGGCCCAGCTCAATGCGCACACCACCTCTCACCAGTATGAAGGCCTGATTCGTAAGGCCGGATTGCGTGGTGGACGTCAAGGCCGTTGAGTGTCAATTTAGGAAGCGAGAGATGAAAGTCAGACCGTCCGTGAAGAAGATTTGTAAGAACTGCAAAATCGTACGCCGCCGTGGGGTGGTGTACGTGATTTGTTCAGACGCTCGCCACAAGCAGCGTCAAGGGTGAAAATGATTTGTAAAATCAATGCCTTAAGTGTTTCTGGATGGGTTCAGGCCCACCCCAGAGGTTCACATAAGAGCTTGATCTTACGGTCGTTTTTGAGTTAAAGTAGAGGACTTTTCCCAACGTTTTAGGGTCAGGGCAAACCATGGCGCGCATTGCCGGAATTAACATCCCGATGAACAAGCATATTGTGATCGGGCTTACGCACATTTTTGGAGTTGGACGAACGATGGCCAAGAAAGCCTGTGAGGCTGCCAGCGTGAATCCCACCACCAAAACCAAAGATTTGACTGATGCGGAAGTGACCGCGTTGCGTCAATTCATTCAGCGACTGTCGGTCGAAGGCGACCTGCGTCGTGAAAACGCTATGAACGTCAAGCGATTGATGGACATGGGCACCTATCGTGGTATTCGTCATCGCAAAGGCTTGCCGTTGCGCGGACAACGCACCCGCACCAATGCACGTACTCGTAAGGGTCCGCGTAAATCAGCGGTGAAGTTGAACGCACCTCCGGGCAAGGGTTGATTTAGGAACACATCATGGCTGAGCAAAATTCAGGCGAAAAGAGTCAGAGCCGCGCGAAAAAAGCGCGCCGTCAAGTGACAGAAGGCATGGCTCATATCCACGCCTCGTTTAACAATACGATTGTGACGATCACCGATCGTCAAGGCAACGTGCTGTCGTGGGCAACCTCGGGTGGCTGCGGATTCCGTGGTTCGCGTAAGAGCACCCCGTTCGCGGCGCAAGTCGCGGCTGAGAAAGCAGGGGTTGCAGCACAGGAATATGGCCTGCGAACCGTTGAAGTGCACGTCAAGGGCCCAGGCCCTGGTCGTGAATCAGCCGTGCGCGCGTTAAACGCCTGTGGATTGAAAATTTCAAGCATTGAGGACGTGACACCGATTCCGCACAACGGTTGCCGCCCTCCGAAAAAGCGTCGCGTTTAAGGCGCTGGGAGAGAGATTATGGCCCGATATTTAGGACCCAAGTGCAAACTCTCACGTCGTGAGGGTACCGATTTGTTTCTCAAAAGTGGCGTTAAGCCCTTAGAGGCAAAGTGTAAGAAAGACGTGCCGCCCGGTGGCATCAAGGGTGAGCGTAAAGCGCGCCTTTCCGACTACGGTCTGCAATTGCGTGAAAAGCAAAAGCTGCGTCGTATGTACGGCGTGCTGGAGCGTCAATTCCGCAATTACTACTTCAAAGCAGCCGGTCGTCCGGGCGCGACGGGTGAGAACCTGTTGAAGTCTTTAGAGCGTCGTTTGGACAACGTGGTGTACCGCATGGGTTTTGCGACCACCCGAAACGAAGCCCGTCAGCTGGTGTCTCATAAAGGCATATTGGTTAACGGCAAATCCGTGAACGTGCCCTCGTATGAGTGCGAAGCGGGCGATGTCATTGAAGTGACCGAACACGCGCGTAAGCAGTTGCGAATTGCAGCGGCGTTAGCGATGGCGGCACAAGCGGGATTTCCAGAATGGGTCACGGTGGATGAGAAGAAGATGCAAGGCACCTTCAAATCAATCCCGGATCGCGATGAAATTCTGCCGGATATCAATGAAAACCTCGTGGTCGAGTTGTATTCGAAGTAATGAGTAGCCAGGTCAGTGTCCGCACTGACCTCAACTTTGTGGGATGGTTCAGAGTATGCACGCATCAACCAGTGAATTTTTAAAACCGCGCGTCGTGAAAGTGACCGATCAAGGATCGACTCACGCCCGCGTCGTGATCGAGCCGTTCGAGCGAGGGTTTGGCCACACGCTCGGCAACGCCTTGCGTCGAGTGTTATTGTCGTCGCTCCCGGGCGCGGCCATTACCGAAGTTGAAATCGATCAAGTCTTGCACGAGTACACCTCAATCGAAGGCGTGCAAGAAGATGTGGTCGATATTCTGTTGAATTTAAAACAAGTCGCCATCAAGATGCACACCCGCGAAGAATCGGAAGTGCGTCTGTCGAAAAAAGGCCCAGGCCCTGTTCACGCGCGCGACATCCAAACCGATCACGACATTGAAATTGCCAATCCGGATCTGTTGATTTGCACGCTCACCAAGCCGATTGAAATTAACATGACGTTGAAGATTGAGCGTGGTCGTGGTTATCGTCCAGCGGTGGCGCGTTCGTTTGAAGAGTTGAGCCGACCGATTGGCCGTTTGCAATTGGACGCGTCGTTCTCGCCCATTCGAAAAGTGACCTATAACGTTGAAGCGGCGCGCGTTGAGCAACGCACCGACTTGGACAAACTCATTTTAGACATCGAAACCAACGGCACCGTGGATCCGGAAGAAGCCATCCGTCGCGCGGGCGGTATTCTGAAAGACCAACTGTCGGTGTTCGTGGATCTGCAAGGCCAAGATGACGGCAGCTCGAAGGCGTTTGAAACCAGCTTTGATCCGGTCCTGATGCGTCCGGTGGATGAATTGGAATTGACCGTCCGCAGCGCCAACTGCTTGAAGGCCGAGAACATTCACTACATCGGCGATCTCGTGCAACGCACCGAAGTGGAGTTGTTGCGCACGCCCAACCTGGGCAAGAAGTCGCTCACGGAAATCAAAGAAGTGTTACAGGCGCACAATTTGGCCCTGGGTACGCGTCTCGACGGATGGCCACCGGCCAGTCTGCGTCGCGACGACGAATATAAATCAGCTTAATTTTGGAAGAGTAGGATATGCGTCACCATTTTTCAGGCCGTCAGTTATCGCGTAACAGCTCGCACCGTCAAGCGTTGTTGCGCAACCTATCGGCAGCGCTGTTGCGCTATGAAACCATTAAAACCACCGTGCCCAAAGCCAAAGAGCTGCGTCGCGTGGTGGAACCGATCATCACCATGGCCAAGCACGACACTCCCGCGGCTCGTCGTCGCGCGTTTGCCAAGTTGCGGGATGAAGCGTTGGTCACCAAGTTGTTTGAAGACTTGGGTCCACGATTCAAAACCCGCGCCGGTGGCTACACCCGATTGTTGAAAATGGAAGAGCGCGCTGGCGACGCCGCGCCCATGGCCTTGGTGGAATTGACCGAGCGCAAAGCCGGATAATGAAGCGATCGTAGATCGCCCATTGTGGTTCACGAAAAACCCGCCGCTGGCGGGTTTTTTGTTTCAGCATCGGCGGGTTTAAAACGCCAACACCTCACGCGTGAGATTCACCGCGCCCCCGGCCGTGGCCACCACGTTGTCTTCGATGCGCACACCGCCCAAGGGCAACAGCGTTTCGATTAAGGCCAGGTTGAGATCTGAATGCAGGCCCGCTTGGCGAGCCTGGTTCAACAACATCGGAATGAAATAAATCCCAGGCTCGATGGTTACGACCACGCCCGCTTCGAGGGGACGGGTGAGTCTGAGGAAGGGGTGATTCGCCGGTGGGGGCGTGATGGTGCCATTGGCGTCCGTCTGATGACCGCCGATGTCGTGCACTTGAAGCCCCAGCAAATGCCCAATGCCGTGTGGGAAGAACACGCGCGTCAACCCGCGCTCGAGCGCTGCGTCCACGCTGCACGTGATGATTTTCAACGCACAGAGCGCTTCGGCGATTTTGGCGTGCGCGGCCTCATGAATGCTGGGGTAGGACACGCCGGGAACGACCATCGCACACAATTGCTGTTCCAACCCATCCAGGCGCGCGTGGAGTTCACCAAACACGCCCGTATCGACCGTGTGGGTTCGCGTGACGTCGGCGGCGTAGCCGCGGTATTGGCCACCGGCGTCGATCAGTAAGGTCTTTAACGGCTGAGCGGGCTGCCGCCGCAACTCGGTGTAGTGCAAGATGGCCGCCGCGTCGTTGTGGGCAATGATGTTGTTATAGGGCAGTTCGCTTTCCATATGACCCGTGGCGGCGAGATAGGCCAGGTGCGTGTGGTATTCCGACAAGCCCGCCGCAAAGCTCGCGCGCGCCGAGTCGTGGCCTCGGGCCGCGATCCGGCTGGCCTGCCTAAGGCACGCCAGCTCATAGGGGGTCTTCACCGCCCGGGCGTAGTGCACCTGGGCCAATAGGGTGGCGGGGTTGGCGGCTTTAAAGCCAAAGGTGTCTTGGCCGTGAAACGCCTCCCCAATGAACACCGCCGCCTGGGGGATCTGGGCTTGGGCCTCTTGCGGGGTGCGTACGATGTGCAGATCGAAGCACTCGACCCACGGCTCATTGGGCGTCTCCGGCGGCTTGTGCCAGTAGTCTTCGGGCTGTAAAAACAATAACTTAGGCTTGTTGCCAGGCTTGAAAACGATAAACGACCCCGGCGCTTTTTCGAGCGGCGCCCAGTATTTAAAGTGGGGATTGGGGTAATACGGCGCGTGCATGTCGTCTAAAAACTGCCGATGAGGAAAGCCCGATCCGATGACCAGCGCCTCGAAGCCCGCTGCGGCTAATGCCGCGCTGTAAATCGCCTCGACGTGCGCTAAATGTGCTTTATAAAGCGTATCCGGAGCCACCATAGCCGTATCCTTTGAGCGTGAAAAGTCGGAAAGTCTGTGAAAAGGCAGTCTAAAGCGTTCGGGGTTAAATTGCCACGTCTAAAAACTTTGAAAAAAATTGTTCAAAATGCCCCCACCGGCCTAAAAACATGTAAAATCTTGTTCGTGGTCGCGGAGAGTGCGAACTCAAAGGGACTCACATTTTTATCCACACCTGAAATTTTGGGGTATCGACCGATGAACGTGAAAATCGCTTTTGGCGCCGCTACGTTGGCATTAGCTCTCGTCGCCTGCGGTGGAAAAAAGGAAGAAGCTGCTCCGGCCCCGGCCGCTGCCGCTCCTGCTGCTGACCAAGCTGCTCCTGCTGCCGCTCCGGCCGCTGGTGAAGCTGAGAAAGCTCCTGCTGCTGGTGAAGCCGAGAAGGCTGCTCCTAAGCAGTAAGAACTTAAACGCTTCGGCGTTTAATTTCTAGAAAAAACCGGTCGTATCCTAGATACGGTCGGTTTTTTTTACGTCTGCGATTTGTGAAGTAAGCGCCCGGTTCAACGGCGCTGGTGCGGCGTGTGCGCCGCGCGTTGCACCCCACGCCACCGAACGACGGCCGTGGCCGTCGTGGCGATCATCGCGATGGCTTTTTAAGCAGGGGCTTTAAATATTCACCGGTGAACGAGTGGCGGATTTTGGCGATCTCCTCGGGCGTTCCCTGGCCCAACACCGTGCCCCCGCCAAAGCCGCCTTCGGGGCCCAAATCGATGACCCAGTCCGCCACTTTGATGACGTCCAGGTTGTGCTCAATGACCACCACGGTGTTGCCCTCATCGCGAAGTCGCACCAGCACCTTGAGCAACTGCGCGATGTCGTGAAAATGAAGTCCGGTGGTGGGCTCGTCGAGAATGTACAAGGTGCGCCCCGTGGCGCGTTTGCTCAGCTCCTTAGCCAGCTTCACGCGCTGCGCTTCACCGCCGGACAGCGTGGTGGCGTTTTGACCGAGCTTGACGTAGGTGAGGCCCACGTCGAGCAGCGTTTGGAGTTTTTGCTGAACGACGGGAACGCTTTGGAAAAAGCGCGCCGCGTCTTCGATGGTCAGGTCTAAAATTTCATGAATGTTTTTGCCCTTGAAGCGAATCTCCAGGGTCTCGCGGTTGTAGCGTTTGCCCTTGCATATATCGCAAGGCACATACACGTCGGGCAAAAAGTGCATTTCCACTTTGATCACGCCATCGCCTTCACAGGCTTCGCAGCGGCCCCCTTTCACGTTAAAGCTAAAACGCCCAGGCTCATAGCCGCGCGCGCGCGCTTCGGGCACTTCCGCGAACAACTCGCGGATGGGCGTGAACAACCCCGTGTAGGTGGCGGGGTTGGAGCGGGGCGTGCGGCCGATGGGGCTTTGATCGATGTCGATCACGCGATCGATGTGGTGCAGTCCCTCCAAACGATCGCAGGCGGCGGCCTCGCCCGAGGCGCCATTGAGGGCTTGCGCGACCCGTTGGTAGAGGGTGTCGTTCACCAGCGTCGATTTGCCGGATCCAGAGACGCCGGTCACGCAGGTGAGCAAGCCAATCGGAAATTCCACGCTGATGTTTTTCAGGTTGTGTCCGCGCGCGCCGATGAGTTTCAGCTGTCGTTTGGGGTCGGGCTTGTGGCGCATAGTCGGGACGGCGATGGTGGTTTTGCCACTCAAATACTGACCGGTGATCGACTCTTTGCAGCGCTCAATTTGTGCCACCGACCCCTGGGCCACAATGCGTCCGCCGTGCACGCCTGCGCCGGGGCCGATGTCGACCACGTAGTCGGCTTGTCGGATCGCATCCTCGTCGTGTTCCACCACAATGACGGTGTTGCCCAAATCTCTTAAGTGGGTGAGCGTGTTGAGCAGTCGTTGGTTGTCGCGTTGATGCAGCCCAATGGAGGGCTCATCGAGTATGTACATCACCCCGACCAATCCGGAGCCGACTTGACTGGCCAAACGAATGCGCTGCGCTTCGCCGCCGGAGAGCGTCTCGGCCGAGCGGTCGAGGGTGAGGTAGTTCAACCCCACGTTGGCTAAAAACCCTAAGCGGTCGCGGATCTCTTTAACGATTTTGGTGGCAATGGTGCCGCGCCAACCGGGCAATTCCAAGTGATCAAAAAACTCCAGCGCGTCGCCCACGCTGCGCCGCGTGACCGAGGCGATGTTTTGATCGTTGATGAGCACGTGGCGCGCCGCTTCGTTTAAGCGCGTGCCGTCGCAATCGGGGCACGGTTTGTGGCCAATGTATTTGGCCAATTCTTCGCGCACGCTCATCGAATCGGTGTCGTGGTAGCGGCGTTCTAAGTTCGGCAGGATGCCCTCGAAGGCGTGCCGGCGTCGGGACGTGCCGCCTCGGGAGTCGAAATAGCGAAACTCGATGGTTTCGGTGCCGGAGCCTTCTAAGAGGGTGCGTTTGATCGCGGCGGGCAGGTCTTTGAAGGGCGTCTCCACATCAAACTTATAGTGCCGCGCCAGGGATTGAATCATGGTGAAGTAATAGGCGTTGCGGCGATCCCAGCCGCGAATCGCGCCGTTGGCGAGGGACTGATTGGGTTGGCTGACCACGCGCTCGGGATCGAAAAACGGTTTCACGCCTAAGCCGTCGCAGGTTTGACACGCGCCGAAGGGGTTGTTGAATGAAAACAACCGCGGTTCCAATTCTTGCAAGGACCAGCCGCAATGGGGGCAGGCGAATTTATCGGAGAACAACAGCGGGGCTTTTTTGGGCGCATCCAAATACGCCACCTGAGCCAATCCTTGACCGAGTTTCAACGCCGTTTCCATGGACTCGGCCAAACGCTGCGCCAAATCGGTGCGGACTTTGAAGCGATCAATCACCGCTTCAATGGTGTGTTTTTTGCGCAAATCCAAACTCGGTGGATCATCGAGTTCGATGAGTTGGCCGTCCACGCGGGCGCGCACGTACCCTTTGGCCTTGAGATCCTCCAGCACTTGCAGGTGTTCGCCTTTGCGCTCATTGATCACCGGCGCCAAGAGCACCAGCGGCGTTCCTTCCGGCAACTGCAAAATCTGATCGACCATTTGACTGATCGTTTGGGTTTCGAGATTAACGGCGTGTTTGGGGCAGCGCGGGATGCCGGCTCGGGCGTAGAGCAGACGCAGGTAATCGTATATTTCCGTGACGGTCGCGACCGTGGAGCGGGGGTTGTGTGAGGTGGATTTTTGCTCAATGGAAATCGCGGGCGATAAGCCTTCGATGAGATCGACGTCGGGCTTTTCCATCATCGATAAAAACTGCCGCGCGTAGGCGGATAAGGATTCGACGTAGCGGCGCTGCCCCTCGGCGTAGATGGTGTCGAAGGCCAAGCTCGATTTGCCAGAACCGGACAGGCCCGTGAACACAATCAGCTGATCGCGCGGCAGCGTGAGGTCGACGTTTTTAAGATTGTGCGTCCGAGCGCCTTTGATGGTAATGACCGACATGATAAACCGTGGGTTTTTAAACGAATCGGATAGAATACCCTTAAATGATTCTCCGAGATGTTCTGTGAACGACACCACGCCGCAAAATTCGCCACCGCACACGCCGCCGATCGAAACGCCGGATGCGGCGGAGCCGGCCGCCAAAGTGCGGGTCAGCGCGCCGGAGTGGCGGGCCATCGCGTCGCTGTCGTCGATTTACGCGTTTCGCATGTTGGGTATTTTTCTGCTGCTGCCCGTCCTCGCGCTCTACGTGCAATCCTTCGGCGCCGTCTCGCCCCTGTGGGTGGGATTGGCGATGGGGGCATACGGGTTATCGCAAGCGCTGTTTCAAGTGCCCTATGGGCTGTGGTCGGATCGCTACGGCCGCAAAAAAATCATTTCCCTCGGTCTTGTCCTGTACGCGGCAGGCTCGGTGATGGGCATCGGCGCGGGCAGCGTGCTGGGCGTTGTGGTGGCGCGTTTGGTGCAAGGCGCTGGGGCGATTTCCGGTCCCGTGACGGCCTTGTTGGCGGATCTGACGCGCACCGAGATTCGAACCCGCGCGATGGCCATCATCGGCATCAGCATCGGGGCCAGTTTCACGTTGTCGCTGCTGGTGGCGCCGTGGCTGGATGGCGCCATTGGCGTGCGCGGCATTTTTGCGCTCATGGCGGCGTTTGCGCTGCTGAGCTTGGTGATCCTGCATCTGAAAGTGCCGACGCCGCCGGCGGATCGCGTGGCGGCCCCTCGCGTGAGTGTGCGAAAGGCGTTGTTGCCCGGTTTGTGGGTCTACTACAGCGGCATTTTTATGCTCAACCTGGTCTTGGTGGCCACGTTCACCGTGATTCCGGGCATTTTGCGCGATGTTCATCATCTGGATGTGGCGCTGCACGGGCGCTGGTATTTGGGGGTGTTTTTAATGTCGCTGCCCTTGACCGCGTTCATGGTGGTGCTCGCCGAACGCGGCCGACCGCGGTTGGCGTTTGTGTTGAGCGCGCTGTGTTTGGCGGGCTCGTTGGCGCTCATGGCCGCGCACGCGGCGCAGTTTGTGGCGTTGGTGGGCTGTTTGGTTGGATTTTTTGCGGGCTTTAATTTTCTCGAAGCGCGCTTGCCCGCCCGCTTGTCGCAACAGGCGCCCGTGGAGGTTCGTGGGGCCGCGTTGTCGGTGTTTGCCACGGCGCAATTTTTAGGCAGTTTTGTGGGCGGCGCGGGCGCCGGATTGTTATTGAGCGTGGGCGGCGTGGGCACGGTTTTGGCGGCGCAAGCCGTGGTTTGCCTGGTTTGGGTTGTCACCCTCGGTCGCGCGGTTCAATAAGTCTTCTAAAAGGCAATAATCGGGTGAAAACCTCCCCATTAAGCCCGCGTTGGTGGGTCAGGACGGGTACAATTTGATCCCTGCGGCGAAGGTTTTTTGAAGGAGAAGGTTATGGCACGTGGCGTCAATAAAGTCATTTTGTTGGGTTATTTGGGGCAAGACCCTGAGACCCGTGCGATGCCAAGCGGTAAAGCGGTGACGAATTTGAGAATCGCGACCACGGAAAGCTGGCGCGACAAGGCCTCCGGTGAAACCAAAGAGCAAACCGAGTGGCACAGCGTGGTGTTTTTTGATCGCCTCGCGGAAGTGGCGAGCGAGTATTTGAAAAAAGGCAGTCAGGTGTACATCGAAGGCCGACTGCGCACCCGCAAGTACACCGATAAAAACGGGGTCGATCGCTACGCCACCGAAATCTTGGGCAGCGAAATGCAAATGTTGGGTGGCCGCGGCCAGGGCGCGGGCGGTTCACCACGGCCAGCGGCGGCGGAAGCGCCGGCTGCTGCGCATCGCGACGAGGCTTACGATGACGACATCCCGTTCTAATCCGTCTGGCGGCAAGGTGCATTTGCGCACCTTTGGGTGCCAGATGAACGAATACGATTCGACGCGGATGCTGGACATTCTGCGGGAGCGGTTGGCGATGACGCCCACCGATTCGGTGGATGAGGCCGATTTGATTTTGCTCAACACCTGCAGCATCCGCGAGAAGGCCGAGGATAAGGTCTACTCCTATTTGGGCGTGTACGGCGAAATGAAAGCCAAGCGCCCCCATCTGATGATTGGGGTCGGCGGTTGCGTTGCCAGTCAAGAAGGCGATGTGATCCTAAAGCGCGCGCCGTTTGTGGATTTGGTGTTTGGCCCGCAAACCTTGCATCGCTTGCCGAACATGATTGAAGCGGTGCGCCAATCGGGGCGCGCGCAGTTGGACATCAGTTTTCCGGAAAACGACAAATTCGATGCGCTCCCGCCGCCGCGCATTGAGAAGGCCACGGCGTTCGTGTCGATTATGGAAGGGTGTAGCAAGTATTGCAGTTTTTGCGTCGTGCCTTACACCCGCGGGGAGGAGATCAGCCGACCCTTGCCCGACGTCGTGAAGGAAGTCGCGGCGATCGCGGCGCAAGGCGTTAAAGAAATCACGCTCTTGGGTCAAAACGTCAACGCCTACGTGGGTCCGCGCGCGGATGGCGAGTTGGTGGATTTTGCGTATCTTTTAGATGAAGTGGCGGCGATTGCGGGGATTGAGCGCATTCGATTCACCACCTCGCACCCCTTGGAGATGACCGATCGCTTGATCGAGGCCTATCGGCATAACCGCAAATTGGTCAACATGCTGCATTTGCCCGTGCAATCGGGCTCGGACCGCATTCTCATGGCCATGAAGCGCGGCTACACCAGTTTGGAATACAAAAGCATTCTGCGCAAATTGAAGGCGGTGCGACCGGATATTGCGATCAGCTCCGATTTCATCGTCGGCTTTCCAGGCGAAACGGAAGCGGATTTTCAGAAAACGCTGCAGTTGGTTGAAGAGTGTGAGTTCGATCAAAGTTTTAGTTTCATTTATTCCCGTCGCCCTGGCACGCCCGCGGCCGCGCTCGTGGACGACTTGTCGCCCGAGGAGAAGTTGTCGCGCTTGGAGCGCTTGCAGGATCTGTTGAACAAACAGGCCTTAAAGCGCAGCGAAGGGTTTGTGGGACAAACGGTGAAAATTTTAGTGGAACGCCCCGCGAAGCGTAATCACGACGAGATTGCCGGGCGCACCGAATGCAATCGCTGGGTCAACCTCTCCGGACCGCACCGCCTCATCGGCGAGTTCATTGACGTGAAAATTCAATCGGCGCACCCTTATTCGCTGCGCGGAGAATGGGTCATGCCGACCGACGATCACGCGCAGGCGGTTGGCCTGTGAGCCATTTGAATTTGAGCCTAGAGCCCCACGACAACGACCGCTTGAACGCGTTGTGTGGTCCGATGGATCAGCATCTGAAAGACGTCGAGACGCACCTGGGCGTGACGCTCAATCGCCGCGGCAATTTGTTTCGCATTGATGGCGCGCGCGCGCAAGAAGCCGCCGCGCTTTTAGAGCGACTCTATCAGGATGCGAAAGCGGGGGTTTTGGCGTCTGCGGATGTGCACTTGATGATTCGGGAGAGTGGCATGGCGGACAGCGCCGATGCCCGCGTGGAGCTGCGAACCTGGCGCGGCGTGATCCGCGGCCGAGGCGCGCATCAGGGGCAGTATTTGGCCATGATGCGGGAGTTGGATTTGACCTTCGGGGTGGGCCCGGCGGGAACCGGGAAAACCTATTTGGCGGTGGGAGCGGCGGTGGAAGCCTTGCAATCGGATCGCGTGCGCCGGATTGTGTTGGTGCGACCGGCGGTCGAGGCGGGCGAACGGCTGGGGTTTTTGCCCGGGGATTTGAGTCAAAAAGTCGATCCCTATTTACGCCCCATGTACGACGCGCTGTACGATTTTTTGGGGTTTGAGAAAGTGGGGCGGTTGATGGAGCGGCACGTGATTGAGATTGCGCCGCTGGCCTTCATGCGCGGCCGGACGCTCAACGAATCGTTTGTGATTATGGACGAGGCGCAAAACAGCACCATCGAACAAATGAAGATGTTTTTAACCCGCATCGGGTTTGGTTCGAAAGCCGTGGTCACGGGCGATGTCACGCAGACCGATTTGCCGTCCCACCGTGTCTCGGGTCTGAAACACGTTTTGGATATCCTCAACAACGTGCACGGCGTGGGCTTTACCTTTTTTGATTCGCGCGATGTGGTTCGCCATCCCCTCGTGCAGCGCATCGTGCAGGCGTATGAGAAACACGACTCGCTATGAAGGTGCTTGAGTTAAGCTTTGGGACGCGACGCTTTTGGACGCCCTCGTCGGAATGGATGAATCGCTGGGCCCTGAAAGCCATCGGTCGAAGGCCCGGGCTGCGGGAGCTGACGCAGCCGTTGATCGCCTGTAAGGTGGTTAGCCTCGCCGAATCGCGCCGCTTGAATCGGGAATACCGCGGTTTTGACAAACCCACGAACGTCTTGAGTTTTGGTGCCGACGACGCGAATCCGCACCTGTTTTTGGGCGATTTGGCGATTTGTCCGGCGGTGGTGGTCAAGGAAGCCCAAGCGCAAGGCAAAGTGCTGTCGGCGCATTGGGCGCATTTGGTCGTGCACGGAACGCTGCACCTGTTGGGGTTCGATCATCAAAATGACGAGGACGCTGCCCTCATGGAACGACGGGAGATTCGGATTATGCGCGAGCTGGGATTTTTAAATCCCTACCTTGAGGTCGGCCGGGCTCAGCAACGGCGGCGGCGATGAACCGACTCGGCGCGCTGATTCAACGCTGGCTCCATGGGCGCTTGCCATCGCCGGCGCAGGATTTGAGCGAGGCGTTGGCAAAAGCGCGCCAACGCGGCGTGTTGGACGGCGATGCCCACGCCATGGTCGAGGGCGTGTTGGAAATGAGTCGGCTCACCGTGGGCGATGTGATGGTGCCGCGTGGCATCATGACCTTGCTCAATCAAGACGCGCCTTTGCAGGAGTTGTTGCCGATTGTGGTGGAGTCTGGTCACTCTCGATTCCCGGTCTACGACGAAGACCGCGACGACATTGTGGGCATCTTGTTGGCCAAAGAACTGTTGCGATTCATGAGCGAATCCGCGGACGTCGACAACGCGACCTTCGATATTAAGGAAGTGTTGCGGCCCGCCGTGCGCGTGCCGGCGACGAAGCGATTGAACGTGCTGTTGCGGGAGTTTCGTGAAAATCGCTATCACATGGCGATTGTGGTCGACGAATACGGCGGCGTCGCGGGCTTGGTGACGATTGAGGACGTGTTGGAGGAAATCGTCGGTGAGATTGACGATGAGTTTGACACCGATGACGAAAAGTTGATTCGTCGCGACAAAGCCTTTGAATTTACGATTCACGCCGCCACGCCCATCGACATCTTTAATGAAACCTTTGCCAGTCAGTTCAGCGACGCGCAGTTTCACACGATCGGTGGCTTGGTCTCCAACGCCTTCGGGCGCATCCCCAAACGCTTTGAGAGCATTCGCCTTGGCGAATTTGAATTTCGCGTGATGCGCGCCAACGAGCGGCGCATTGAAACCCTGAAAGTCCTAACCCCCCGTGACGTGATGATCACCGCGACGACGCTATGATGAAAGTGATTCAACAGCCCATAGTGATGGCCCTCGTGATGGGCGCCCTGGCCACGTTGGGGTTCGCGCCCTTCCAGATTTGGCCTTTCGCGCCCTTGGCGGTGGCGGGGGTGGTGGCCTTGTGGGTGCGCGCGCGCTCCCGCCGCGAGGCGGTGTGGGTGGGGTTTGCGTTTGGCTTTGCGTGGTTTCAAGCGGGCACCTATTGGCTGTACATCTGTCTGGTTGGCAACGGCGGGGTTCCGCTGGGCGTGGCCTTGGTGTTGATGTTGGGGCTCACCCTCCTCATGGGCTCGTACACCGCTGGGCTGGCGGCGTTGCTCTACCCCGTGCTGCGCTCCGCTCACGCGGGGTGGGTCAAAACGCTGTTGATCGTCAGTGGCTGGGTGTTGACGGAATTGTTTCGAGCGTGGTTTTTATCCGGTTTTCCGTGGTTGGCGTTGGGCTATTCGGGGTTGGATACGCCGCTGCAAGGCTTTGCGCCCATCGGCGGGGTGTACGGCATGAGCGTGCTCATGGCGCTCATCGCGGTGCCCTTGGGGCTGCACGGGCTGGGCGTGCTCAAGCGCCCGTACTGGTGGGTTCTGGTGGGGGTCATCGGGTTTGGTGGGGCTTCTCTGCAATCGATTCAGTGGACCCATCCGAGTGGCGCGCCGCTGACGGTAGGCCTGGTGCAAGGCGCGATTCCGCAAGATGAAAAATGGCAACAAGGGCGTGAGGCGGAAATCACGGGTCGCTACATTGGGCTCACCGAAAGCGCCTTGGGTCAGGATTTTGTGGTGTGGCCCGAGTCGTCGCTGCCGTATTTGTACGACGATGCGGAACGCTTGCTGAACTCGTTAAACGCGATCGCTCGGCTCAAACACACCACGCTCATTTTGGGCCTGATCCACGCCAAAGACGAACATTATTACAATGGGATCGCCGTGCTGGGTGAGCACGTGCAGTGGTACGACAAGCGTCATTTGGTGCCGTTTGGCGAATACTTCCCCGTGCCGGCCTTCGTGCGCTCGTGGATGCGGTTGGCGCAGTTGCCCTACACCGATTTCACGCCCGGCGACGACCCACCGCCGGTCTTACACGCCCAAGGACAAGTGTTGGGGGGCTCGGTCTGTTACGAGGACGCCTTCAATCAAGAGCAGCTGAGCTTTCTCAACGAGGCCACCTTGCTGGTCAACGTCACCAACGACACGTGGTTTGGCGATTCGACGGCCCCGCATCAGCATTTGCAGATCTCGCGGATGCGCGCCTTGGAAGCGGGGCGGTATTTGATGCGGGTGGCCAACAGTGGCATTTCGGCCGTGATTGGCCCGGACGGCCGCGTGGTGGCGCGCTCGCCTCAATTTGTGCCGACCGTCTTGCGTGGGCAAGTGATTCCGATGACGGGGTTGACGCCCTTTGCGCGCGTGGGCAATGCCCCGCTCATTGGGGCGCTGTTGATGCCCTGGCTGTGGTGCGGCATCGCCGCTTTGCGTCGTAAAAAGCCGCATTAAATCGAATCGGGCGTCCAAGCGCTCGGTCGCGATCGGTTATAATTGAGCCGACGAATTCGGTTGTCGCTGGAGAGTTTCAGATGTTTCACACCTTACCCGTTCAACCCGCTGATGCGTTGCTGGCTGTGATGGCGGCGTTTGCCAATGATCCGCATCCGGATAAGGTGGACTTAGGGGTTGGCGTGTATCGCGACGCGCACGGCGTCACGCCCGTGATGCAGGCGGTCAAAGCCGCGGAGCAGACCATGCTCCACGCGCAAAAAACCAAAACCTACGTGGGCATGGGGGGCAATCGACCCTTTGCGGATTTTGTGACCCAGCTGACTTTGTCGGCCTCCAGTGCGGTGGTCAAATCTCAGCGCGTGGCCACCTTGCAAGCGCCCGGGGGTTCGGGCGCGTTGCGCTTGGCCGCCGAGTTGGTGCTCAAGGCCAAGCCGGGCATCACCATGATCGCCAGTGATCCGACCTGGGCCAATCATTTGCCGTTGTTGGGCAGCGCGGGCATCGCGATTGAGCGTTACCCCTACTACGACGTGGCGCGCGGGCAGATTTTGTTCGATCAGATGATGGCGACCCTGGCCCAACAAGCGCCCGGTACGGCGGTGTTGTTGCACGGTTCCTGTCACAACCCCACCGGGGCGGATTTGTCGATGGCGCAATGGCAAGAGGTGTTGGCGGTGGTTCAACGCAATAACCTGTTGCCGTTTTTTGACATTGCGTATCAGGGGTTGGGACACGGTTTGGATGAAGACGCCGCGGCGATTCGGATGTTTGCCGAGCAGGTGCCGGAGATGGTCATCGCGACCTCGTGTTCGAAAAACTTTGGCATCTATCGGGAGCGCGTCGGCGCGGTGATGGCGATTGCCAACAGCGCGGACGACGCGAAGACCGTGATGAGTCATTTGCAATCCATGGCGCGACGCATTTATTCGATGCCGCCGGATCACGGCGCCGCGGTCATCGCGACCATCGCGTCGGATCCGCAGTTGTTGGTGCAGTGGTCGGCCGAGCTCGATCAAATGCGCCAGCGCGTTCGCAGCTTGCGTCACGCGCTGGCGGACGCGTTGAAGGGCCTTACGCATTCCGACCGATTTGAATTCATTCGCGATCAAAATGGCATGTTCTCGATGCTGGGATTGACCGCCGATGCGGTGAAGCGATTGGCCAGCGAACACCACGTCTACGCGGCGCCGGACAGCCGCGTGAACATCGCAGGGCTTGCGGAATCCAAAGTGTCGATGGTGGCCAACGCCATTGCCGCCGTGCTCTAGAGCGGCGGCGTGCCCTGAGCGACGATCGTCGTTAAAAATCACCACCGACGGCGCGTTTAAAGCCCGAAATCGCGTGGTAATTGGTATGCTACTGCCTTTATTAACCGCTGTGCAGTGACGTTGCTATGAGCTTACCCGAAACCTACGATCCGGCCGTTGTTGAAGCCCAAGCCCAAGCGGTTTGGGATCAAGCGAAGACGTTTACCGCCACCGAGGATCCGTCGCGTCCCAAGTATTACTGCTTATCGATGTTTCCGTATCCGAGTGGTCGTTTGCACATGGGTCACGTGCGCAACTACACCATCGGCGACGTGCTCGCGCGTTTTAAGCGCATGCAAGGCTTTAACGTCCTCCAACCCATGGGCTGGGACGCGTTCGGGTTGCCGGCCGAAAATGCCGCCATGGCCAATGGCGTGCCGCCGGCTGCGTGGACCCATTCCAACATCGATGCGATGCGTAGCCAATTGAAGGCGTTGGGGTTTGGCATCGATTGGTCGCGTGAGTTGGCGACGTGCACTCCGGAATACTACCGTTGGAATCAATGGTTGTTTATTCAAATGCTCAAAGAGGGCATCGCCTATCAAAAAACCGGCGTGGTGAATTGGGATCCGATTGATAAAACCGTGTTGGCCAATGAGCAGGTCATTGATGGTCGCGGCTGGCGCACCGGGGCGGTGATTGAAAAACGCGAAATCCCGATGTATTACCTCAACATCACCCGCTACGCCCCCGAGCTGTTGCAGGCGCTCGATCACATGGACGGTTGGCCCGAGCGGGTCAAAACCATGCAGGCGAATTGGTTGGGTCGAAGCGAGGGCGTCAACGTCAGCTTCCCCTATCGCTTCAAGGGTCAAGACGCGGCCTTGAAAGTGTTCACCACGCGCGCCGATACCCTGATGGGCGTGACCTTTGTGGCCATCGCGGCCGAGCATCCGCTGGCGGAATTTGCAGCCCAAAACAACCCCGCACTGCAAGCCTTTATCGACGAGTGCAAACAAGGCTCGGTGATGGAAGCCGAGCGCGAGTTGATGGAAAAGAAGGGCATGGACACCCACACCGTCGTGACGCACCCGATCACCGGCGAGTCGATTCCGGTGTGGGTGGGCAACTACGTGCTCATGGGCTACGGCGAAGGCGCGGTCATGGGCGTGCCGGCGCACGATGAGCGCGATTTTGAGTTTGCCAAAAAATACGACTTGCCCATCAAGCCCGTGATTGCGGTAGAGGGGCAGACGTTTTCAACCGAGGCCTGGCAACCCTGGTACGGCGAACACGGCATCACGGTGAACTCCGCGCCCTTTGATGGGCTCGATTACAACCGCGCCATCGATGCGATTGCCGCCCATTTGAGTCAAAAGGCCTTGGGCGCGCGACAGACGCAGTGGCGGTTGCGCGATTGGGGCATTTCCCGACAGCGCTATTGGGGGTGTCCGATCCCCATCATCCACTGCGAGCAGTGCGGCGCGGTGCCGGTGCCGGAGCGCGATTTGCCCGTGGTGTTGCCCACGCATTTGGTGCCGGATGGTTCTGGAAACCCGCTGAATAAGCACGAGGAGTTCCTGCGCTGCGTGTGTCCGACCTGCCATCAGCCCGCGCGGCGCGAAACCGACACCATGGACACTTTCGTGGATTCGAGTTGGTATTTTTTACGCTACCCGAGCGTGGATTGCATCACCCAGCCGGTGGATCAACGCGTCGGGTATTGGCTGCCGGTGGATCAATACATCGGCGGCATTGAGCACGCGATTTTGCATCTGTTGTATTCGCGGTTTTGGACGCGCGTGATGCGCGATCTGGGCTTGGTGACCGTCGATGAACCCTTTGCGCAGTTGCTCACCCAGGGCATGGTGCGCAACCACATCTATTTCCGCAAGCCCGCCTCGGGAAGAATCGAATACTTCAACCCCTTAGACGTGGATACGCAGACCACCGCCAGTGGCCAGGTGGAGCATCGACTGAAGAGCGACGGCTCGTTGGTGGAAAGCGGCGGCATGGGGACGATGTCGAAATCGCGCTTAAACGGCGTCGATCCGCAATCGTTCATTGAAACCTATGGCGCCGACACCGCGCGTTTGTTCATGATGTTCACCGCGCCACCCGAGTTGAGCTTGGATTGGTCGGACGACGGCGCGGAAGGGGCGTCGCGGTTTATCAAGCGCTTATGGCGTGCGGTGTACAACGCCCAACACCACACCGCGGCGCCGCGGGTGAGCGCGAGCGCGCTCACGGGCGACGATCGGCAACTCAAACGGTTAACCCATCAGACGCTGGCGAAAGTGACGGACGATTACGGTCGACGCCAGACCTTTAACACCGCGATTGCGGCGGTGATGGAGTTGGTGAACGCCGTGTATCGGCACGCACCGGCCAGTCCGCAGGCGCAAGCGGTGATCAAAGAAGCGTTGGAGGTGGCGGTGGTGTGTTTGTCGCCGGTCATTCCGCACGTCACGCACACTTTATGGCAGGCCTTGGGCCACACCACGCCGCTCGTGGAGGAGCCCTGGCCCGCGGTGGACGCGGAGGCCTTGGCAAACGACGTGTTGACGTTGATGATTCAAGTCAATGGCAAGCTGCGCAGTCAAATCGAGGTGGCGGTGGACACCAGTGAGGAGGAGATTAAAGCCAAGGCGCTGGCCGATCCCACCACCCAACGGTTCATCACCGGCGACATCCGCAAGGTGATTGTGGTGAAGGGCAAACTCATTAATGTGGTGGTCGCGGCATGATGGCGCCACGCCCTGAGTCGCGGTGGCCTCGGCGGGTTGCGCGCGCGCTGTGGGTCGTGAGCCTCAAACTCGCCAGTGTGCTGCTCATCGTTGCGGGCTTGGGGCTGCAGGGCGGCTGTGGTTTTGAGCGGGTGATGCCGCAGGCGATGCCAGCGCGGCTGCGCACCTTGAGCGTGGTCACGAGCGATCATTACACCGATTTCAGTCGCGCGCTGCAAGCAAACCTCAAACAAAAAGGCGTCACGGTGTACGCCGAACCTCAACCGGAGGTGGCGGTGCTCGAGGTGTTGTCGGACGCCTCTGGCCAAAAAGTCTTGAGCGTGTCGGCGACCAACACGCCGACGGAGTACGAGGTGTTTTATACGGTGAAATTTCGAGTGCGTGTGGGAACGCAAGAACTCCTCGCGCCAACCGAGTTCACCCTGCGAAGGGAATACAGTTATTCCGTCACGGCCGCCTTGGCCAAACAGCATGAGCAAGAGACCATTCGCCAAGCGATGGCGTCTGAAATCGCGCGTTTGGTGATGCGACGCGTGGCGTCGCTCAATTGGTCCTGAGGGCATGCGTCTGCTGGATGAGCGCATCGCGCCTCGAGTGCGGTCGGTGTTGGATCGATACCAATTAACCCTCATTCCGGTGGCCCCAGGCCTGCCCATTCCATTCAGTTATTTTGGCGCCCCCGAGGCGGGCCTGTTGGGTCGCTGCGTCTTTGCTCGAAGCGACACCCCGGTGCATTCGGTATTGCACGAGGCCGGTCATGTGATTTGCATGGACGAGGCCCGACGCGTGGCCTTGCGAGCGGACGCGGGCGGCGCGTTTGACGAAGAAAACGCTGTCCTGTACCTGCAAATCACACTGGCCTCCGAGGTCGGTCTGGCCCCGGAGTGCCTGTGTAAGGACATGGATGAATGGGGGTATACTTTTCGGATGGGATCGGCCTGGGCGTGGTACCAAACGGATGCGGCAGAGTGTCGGCAACAACTCCTCGAATGGGGCGTTTTGGATGCCCAGGGCGCGGTGACGTTTAAGATGCGCTCGGGGGGGCATGTGGGATCCGCGTCGAGCGCGGGGACGGTTTAGACGAGTGAAGGAGACCGAACAATGAAAGCCATGATGCTTTTGGGGTACGCGGTGATGAGCTTGCCGTTGTTCTCCGCCTCCGCGGTGCGAGCCGCCGTAACGCAGGCCGCCAAAGCCGAGGTCACTCCCGGCTACGTTCGCCCCACCTTTGCGGGCATGGACATGACCGCGGGCTATTTGACGATCACCAACAACACGCGCGGCGTCCTCACGCTGACCGGCGTCAGTTCGCCGGTGGCCGCGAAAATTGAAATACACGACTCCCGGCTTGAAAACGGTGTGGTGCGCATGCGCGAGGTCGACCGCGTGGAAATTCCGGCCGGGGATGTTTATAAATTTGAACCCAAAGGCCGACATTTGATGTTGCTGGGCTTGAAACGCGAGTTGAAAGTGGGCGAGACGGTGCCGGTGGATTTGCATTTTGAAAAGAACGTGGTGCAAACGCAGTTGCCCGTTAAAGAATAACCATCGCTGAGCTCGAATGGCTGGGGGTGGGCACGAGGACAGCCCTGGCCTCGTGTGAGGCGAGGGCCAACCATGGCCATTTCAACGCCCGCGCCACAATCCAAAGACCGTTTTCGGAACAACACGCCCGATGCTTATGCACGCGCTGCATGCATTTAAGAAAATGGCGTACACTGCGCGATAACAGACACAGCAGGTGAACGAGTGATGAACGCATACCCATGGTTTAAAAGAGGTGTGGTGGGGTTGTTGGCGATCACAGCGGTGATGGCTCAGGCGCTCGCCGCCAGCGACGAGCCCTTAAAACAGCCCGGCCATTGGGTCCAGGACTACACCCACCGCACGCCTGATTCGGGGGTGTTGTTCGGCACGTTGCCCAACGGGCTACGCTACGCCATTCGCCACAACACCACCCCGACCGACGGTGTGGCGATGCGCTTGCGGATTGGATCCGGTTCCTTGGTGGAACGCGACGACGAACGTGGGTTGGCGCACTTTTTAGAGCACATGGCGTTTCGGGGCAGTCAGCACGTGGCCGATGGAGAAGTGGTCCGAATGCTCGAGCGTCAAGGGCTCAAGTTTGGTCCAGACACCAACGCCTCGACCGGCCACGAGGAAACGGTGTACATGTTTAATTTCCCAAAAGCGGATGAGCAAGCGTTGGACACGGGCTTGACCTTGTTTGAGGAAATTGCTGAGCATTTGACCTTGGATCAAAAACTCATCGATGCCGAGCGCGGCGTGGTGTTGTCCGAGGAGCGCTTAAGCGACAGCCCCGGGTACAAATCCACCAAAGCCAATTTTGGCAATTTGTTCGCGGATACGTTGGTGCCGGAGCGTTGGCCGATTGGGTCGGTGGACACCATCAAAGCCGCCACTCACCAAAAACTCGAACGCTATTACCGACAAAATTATCGCCCCGACAACGCCACGATTATTGTGGTGGGCAACATCGATCCCAAAGCCATAGAAGCGCAAATCAAACGCCGATTTTCGAGTTGGCGTGTGAGCGTGAGCCCAGAGCCGGTCAAGGCGCAGGTGCCGCACCCCAAAGCGTCGGTGGTGGAGTTCGTCGAACCGGGTGCGCCCGATACGCTGAATTTGTACTACATTCGGCCAGTTGATCGCCGGGCGGAAACCGAAGCGGTGGATTCCGAGCGCTTGCTGGGCGTGTTGGCGGCCACGGTGCTCAATCTGCGCTACGGCGATCGCGCGTCGAAGCCGCACAGTCCATTTTTATCCGCAGGCGTCGGGGTCGACGATGATGTGCTGGGCGTGGCCGCGCTGACGTCGTTGAGTGTTCGAGCCGAGCCCGCGCAGGTGACCGACGCGCTCAACGCGGTGGTTGAAGAACAACGCCGATTGGTCAAAGACGGCGTCACGGCGGCGGAATTCGAGCGCGTTAAAACCATTTTCAAAACCTCCTTGGACGCCATGGTCGAGGCCTCCAGCACGCGCCAAAACACGGCTTTAGCCGATGAGTTGTTAAAAGACGTGAACGCCGATGAGATCACGCAAAGTCCGCAACAAGAACGCGACTGGTTTACGGCGGAGCTGGCCAAAATACGGTTGGCGGACTTCAACGCCGCCATCGCGCGGATCTTTGAGGGCGCGGGGCCGGTGATGTTTCGCTCGGCGCAGTCGGATCCCTTGGGTCAGGAAAAATTAAGCCAAGCCTTGCACGCGGCCTATGCCCGCGGCGTTGCCAAAGCCGATGTTCAAGCCGCTTTGAGTTGGCCTTACAGCCAATTTGGAGCCTCGGGCGCGGTTATCAAGCGTGAGGAGGACGCCGAGCTCGGCGCGACGACGCTGCACTTTCGCAATGGCGTGCGCTTGATTGTGAAGCGGACGGCGTTTGAGAAGGATCAAATTCACGTCAGCGTCAATTTTGGCAATGGCCGACAAGCGATTGAGGAGGAGCGGCTGCCCTCGCTGTGGGCCATTGGGATGACCCCGATTGGGGGAACGGCGAAACTGTCGGCGGGCGACATCACGCGCTATGTGCAAGAAACCGGCAAAATTCTCTCCGGGACGCTCAGTGCGGACACCGACAGTTTTTATTGGAATGGGCGCACCCGACCGGCGGATTTGAATGTGCAGTTGGAACTGCTGACGGCCTATTTTACCGACGCGGGTTTTCGGCCTGAAATGGCCGAGAAATTTAAAGCGCAGTTGCCCATGATCGATGGCCAAGTGGAAACCAGTGCCGGCGCGATTTTTGGGCGAGCGTTTGAGGAACTCGTTGGGGGCGGCGACCATCGTTATGGCAGCTCGTTTAAGCGCGACGATTTAAAGCGCGCCAACGTGGAGGATTTTAAAGCCATGTTGGCGCCCGCCTTGAATGGCCCGGTCGAGGTCGTGATGGTGGGAGATGTGACCGAGTCTGCGGCCATCGACGCGGTGGCGCACACCTTTGGGGCCTTAAAACCCTTCAACGGCAAAGCCATGGATGTGGCGCGGATTAAGCAGTTTAATCCCAAGCTCACACCGACGGTGAACGTCACGCATCGGGGCCGTCCGGATCAAGCGTTCATCGGTGTGGTGTGGCCGTTGCCGGACCATCGCGCTCAACCGTCGCTGCTCTATCCGATGACCGTGGCGATTGGCGTGTTGAATCAACGCCTGATTGACACGGTGCGCGAAAAACTCGGACTGACCTATTCGCCAAATGCGTCTGGTTTCAGTTCCTATAAGGTGCGCGACATGGGTTATTTTTCAGCCGTCATTGAAACCCCCGTTGCTAATTTTGAATCGTTTAAAACGCTGTTGAATGGCCAGATCAACGCCTTGGCGCAAACCCCCATCAGCGAGGATGAGTTGCAACGGGCCAAACGACCGATTGTGGAAGGACGTCTTAAAAATCGTGAAAACAACGCCTATTGGGTCAGCGAGTTGACGCACTGGGCTCGTAACCCGGAGTTTAAGAAGGACATCCTCGCCAACGTCGACGGCATCAACGCCGTCACCGCGCAACAGGTGCAAGCGTTTTTTGCGCAGTATTTGAATTCCCAACCGGCGACGGTCCTGACCGTTGTGGGCGCGGGATCGTCCGGCGCGCCCAGCCCGCATTAGCCCACGCGCCTGCCTTACGGGCACGGCGCGTTGAGGGCCGCGATGCGAGCGGTTGTGCGACGCGCGTGGACTGGGAGACGCCTAGGAGACGCTCAAGCCATCGCGCATGCTTTGGCGATACGCAATGCTGGCTGGAATCAACGCCAGCATGGCGCCCAAGACGCACACGCTGAGCAATGCGGCGCAATCCACCAGGGTTGGTAGGCCTAAATTGAGCACCAACCCAAAGTGCTGTTGCGCCACATCCCGCGACAAGGCGAGCAGGGTTTCTAGGCTTAAAAAGCCAATCAAAGAACCGATTAGGGTCATCAAAAACGCTTCCAGCATCAACAGCGCAAAGATCAACTTGGGATGCGCTCCAAGGCTTCGTAAGACCGCCATCTCGCGCCGGCGCTCTTTCAACGTGCTCATCAACACAATGCACAACCCAATCAAGCCACTGACCACCACCATGGCGGCCACCCAGAATAAGACGTTCTCCGCTTTGGCGACCAACCCCCACAACTCGTCGAGCACTGCGCTCGGCAGGATCGCGGTTAAGGGTTCGGGCGCGTATTGGTTGAGCGTTTTTTGCATCATGAACGCCAGGGGGCGTTCTTTCATGCGCACCACAAACGCGTCTAATTTTTCGGTTTCGCGGGCAATGTCGTCGGCGCTTTTCAACGGCCCATAGTAGTGACCGCTGCTGACCAGCGCCCGATGGGCGGAGACCAACACCTCGATTGGAACGTGAACCGTGCGATCGACCGGCGTGCCGGTGGGTTTTAAGATGCCCACCACCGTCACCGGCTCGTTGGGGTGATCCGTGGCGGGTTGGTTGTCCCCCGCCGCGGCGTGCGTCAAAATGAGGCTATCCCCCAATCGATAATGAAAGGTCGCGGCGACGGTGGCGCCGATCACCGCGTCATTGCGCGCCACAAAGCCGCCGCCTTGATCAAACAGTAAGGCGCGATCGCCCCCAAAGTGCCATTGTTTAAAATAAGCCGCGTTGGTGCCCAGCACCGGAAATCCGCGGTGCGTATCGCCCAGCACCATGGGGATGGCGAACTCCACATCGGGGTGATGCGCCACGCGCTCGAAGGTCTCTAAGGACACCAAGCCCTGCGACGAGCCCGAGTGAAACACGGTGAACAACAATAAATTCAGCGGGCCGCTGCGCGGGCCCACAATCAAATCGATTCCCGAGATGGTGTTGGAGTAACTCAAGCGGGCATCGTCGCGTAAATGAAGGACGCCCAACAGCAGCGCCACCGACAACGCCACCGAGACGATGGAGGCCATGACGGTCAGCCGTCTGCTCCATAAACTCGCCAGCACCAATTCCCACAACGCGTTCATTCATCGCCCTCCCACGGTGGGCGGCGGGGTTGGCCGGTGGTTGATTTCGGCGAGCGCGACGGAGTAGTCAAAAAACTGGCCCAACTGAAGGTCATGACTGGCAAAGAGCAAGGTGATGCCGTTGAGATAGCATTCGTTGAGCACAATCTCTAGAAACTCCATGCGGGTGTCGTGATCCAACGCCGAGGTGGGTTCATCGGCCAAAATCAAAGCCGGTTTGCCGATCATCGCGCGCGCCAGCGCGATCTTTTGTTGGTCGCCTACTTTTAAGGCGCTGACGGGTTGAGCGCTGGCGTGGGCGCCTACGCCGACGGCGTCGATGATGCGGCGCGCTTCTTTTTCGGGGTTGGCGATTTCGCGCGCGCGTTCCCGATTGAGGCGCAGCGGGAGCAAGACGTTGTCCAACACCGATAGCCACGGCAGTAAATTAAACTGCTGAAAAATATAGCCAATGTGGGCGCCCCGAAAGGCGTCCCGCTCGCGACCGGATAAATGCGTTAAGTCGAACCCGTTGACCACGATTCGGCCGTGGTCCGGGAGTAAAATACCCGCCAGCAAGGACAGTAAGGTGCTCTTGCCCGAGCCGCTCGCGCCGCGCAAGAGGACGCGGGACCCGGATTGAACCGACCAATGGGGGATGTTTAAGACCGAGGGCTGATTCGGCCAGTGATATTGGACGTCGGTCAGGGTTAAGACGGCGTTTGGCATAGGCCTAAGGGTAACTGAACTGTGCGATATTGGCGATTGGCGTGGCGCCGGTAGGCCACGCGCCGGAGTCGATCGCTTTAGAATGGAACGTCGGATCAACGCATTTCATAAAACAAGGTGAGTTATGCAGCAGCAATGGACGAAGTCGAAAGGTCAGTGGGGCGTCGGGGCGCTGGTGGTGGCGTCGCTGCTGCTGGGATCAGCGGCCATGGCCGCCGACAGCAGCGCTACGGCCGATAAAGCCAAGGCGCCCGTGGCGCCGGAGTTTAAAGCGGAGCAGTCGCTGACCACCCACGCGATCACCTTAAACGGCAAAGCGGTGACGTATCAAGCGGAGGCGGGCACCCTGCTGGTGACCCCCAAAGACCCGCTGGACGCCACGGAGTCCAAAGAGGGGGATAAAGACGACAAGCCTGAGGCGCTCATGAGCTATGTGGCCTACACCTTAGGCAAAGAAACCGATTCCAAGCGTCCGATCATGTTCGTGTTCAACGGCGGCCCAGGGTCGGCGTCCATTTGGCTGCACATGGGATCCTTCGGTCCCAAACGCGTCGACATTCCCTCGGATCGAGCCGCGGGCGCGGCGCCGTACGCCTTGGTGGATAACGCGGAAACCGTTTTGCCGGCCACCGATTTGGTGTTTGTGGATGCGCCGGGCACGGGGTTTGGGCATTTAAAAGGCAAAGGCGCCGATCGACTGTTTTTAGGCATCGATGGCGATGCGCACACCATGGCGCGGTTCATTCTGCAGTACTGCGAAAGCCATCAACGCTTCAATTCGCCCAAATTTATTTTCGGGGAATCCTACGGCACCACGCGCGCGGCGGTGGTCAGCAATCTGTTGGCGTCTCAATACAGCGTCGCCATCAACGGCGTGGTCATGTTGTCGCAAATCTTGGTGTGGGACAACAACGCCGATTCGCCACAGACCAATCCCGGCGTGGACCAGGCCTACGTCTTGTCCTTGCCCACGTACGCCGCGACGGCGTGGTATCACCATAAAGTGCAATCCAACGCCGCCTCGCTGAGGGAGTTCCTCAAAGAGGTGGAAGCGTTCGCGTTGAAAGACTACGCCTATGCCCTCGCGCAAGGACGACGCTTAGATCCCAAAGCGCGCGCCGACATGGCCAGCCGTCTCGAGCGCTACACCGGGCTCAGTGCGGCGCTGTGGGAGCAGGCTGATTTGCGGGTGAACGTCGGGGTGTTTACCCAAAACGTTTTGGGACGCAGCTTTAACGCAGGACGTTTGGATACGCGGTTTTCCGGTTTGAGTCTGGATCCGTTGGCCAAAGAATCGCAATACGATCCGCAATCCTCGGCGATTTCGTCGGCCTACGTCAGCCTGTTCAACGATTACGTGCGGCGCGAACTCAAATTCGGCATGGGCAAGGAGTATCACGCCTCGGCGGATTTTGGCGATCGCTTTGATCTGCTGCACCGGCCGCCGGGGGAGTATGAGCGCTTGCCGCAGTCGGCGAACGTGGCGATTGATTTGACGCACGCGATGATTGAAAACCCGACGCTGCGGGTGATGTTAAATGTGGGGTATTTCGATTTGGCAACGCCGTATTTTGCCGCCAATTTTGAGTTGGATCATTTGCCCATCACGGGCGATTATTTGTCGCGCATTGACCGCTTTTATTACCCATCGGGACACATGATTTACGTGGTTCCGGAAGAGCGCGTGCATTTGACTCAGAATTTATTGAACTTCATTCAAAACGCAGCGGGATCGAACAGCGCTGCGCATTAAGCTATTGCGATGAATATTCCAGTCGAACAAATCGCGAAGGCCATCAAAAGCCCGCTGCCCCAAGTGTGGTTGGTGGCGGGCGATGAGCAGTTGCGCGTCAATGAATCGGTGGATCTGATTCGCCACAGCGCGCGTCAGGAGGGGTTTGTAGGTCGCGAGGTGTTTTTTGTGGAGCGCGGATTCGATTGGCAGGGCTTGTTGGAAGAGCTGCATTCGCAATCCTTGTTTTCCGACAAACGCATCGTTGAGCTGAAAATGGCGCAAGCCAAACCGGGCGCGGACGGTTCAAAGATGTTGCAAAAAGCCATTGAAAGCATCGGGCCCGACGTGTTGTTGTTGGTGCAAACCGCCAAGATCGAATGGTCGGATCGCAAAGCCGCGTGGGTGAATGCGTTTGCCGAGGCCGGAGTGTGGGTGGACGTCGAGCCCTTGTCCATCGATCAGATGCCCACGTTTGTGACGCAACGGCTTAAAAAAGCGGGGTTGCGTGCGGACGCCGAGGTCGTGAATTTATTGGTGGAGCGCTGCGAGGGCAACTTGGTTGCGGCGGCTCAAGAAATCGAACTGTTGGCGTTGTTGTCGGGCACCGAAACGCTGTCGGCCGCGGTGGTGGCGGAGACCATCAGCAGCAGCGCGCGCTACGACGTGTTCACTTTAAGCGAAGCGCTGTTGCGAGCCGATAGCGCGCGCGTGGTGCGCATTTTAGACGGCTTGCGTTTGGAAGGCGAGGAACCGATTTTGGTGCTGTGGGCCTTGCTCGAAGAAATTCGGTCGGTGCTGCAGGTGTCCACCAACGGCAATGCCAAACGGCTGTTTCGCGGCGGCTTTAAGCGCCGTGAAGCGCTCAATGGCGTCAGTCAAAAAATCAGCAAACGGCAGGCGTTTGAATTTTTACGTCGCGCGGGGCGCATTGACGGCATGATCAAGGGCGCGGTCGACGGCGATCCGTGGGTGGAGCTCATTCAATTGGCGGTTGAATTTTGTCGCGCCCAAACCCGGATCGGCGTGCGATGAACGCCCCGTTCAGCGCGTCGTCGTCCGCCGCGCCCTGGGTGGTCATGGGGGGCGCCTTTGATCCGGTGCATTATGGGCACCTGCGTTCGGCCTTTGAGCTGTTGGACGTGTTGCGCGTGCCAACGATTCAGTTTTTGCCGACCGGGCAGCCGGTCCATCGACCGGGGTTGTTCGCGCCCAACGGCCTGCGCTTGGCGATGTTGCGTGCCGCCATCCACGACCAGCCCCGGTTTGCGATCGACGAGCGCGAACTTCACCGCCAGGGACCCTCGTACACCGTCGACACTTTGGAGCAACTGCGCGCGGAGCATCCGGGACGCAGCCTGTGTTTTGTGGTCGGATTGGATGCCTTTCTGAGCATGCCCACGTGGCATCGGGCGGAACGGGTATTGGATCTGGCGCACGTCGTGGTCGTGCACCGGCCTGGTTTTGAATTGCCCAGCGCCGGCCCACTCAAAGGCTGGCTCGACGCGCATCAGACCCAGAGGGTTGGGGATTTGCACGCCGCAGCGCAGGGTCGGATTTATGTGTACGACGTGACGCCGTTGGCGATTTCCGCGACCGCCATTCGCGACCTGCTCAAACAGGGCCAAGACCCCCAGTTTTTGCTCCCGCCAGCCGTTCGTGAGATCATTCTTCAACATCAGTGTTATTCAACCTAAAAGGAAGCCTGTCCAGGATGAGCCCTAAAAAACCGACCGCTGAGGCCACCGCGCCCAGAACCGCAAGCCGCTCGCCCGCAAAGCCCAAAGCCCCGGCCAAACGAGCCTCGGCAAAAGCTGCCCCCAAAGCCGCGGCCAGCACGTCGACCACGCCGGCGGTCAAGGCGACGCGGGCGCAAGCGCCCAAGCGCAGCGCCTCTGCGACGCCCAAACACCGCGTCGCGGTTGGCGAGTCGGTCCAGGCGGCGCGTCCGAAGGTCGTGAAAAAAGCCGCAGCGGCGGTTCGTACAGCCACCGCCGGCGTAACAAAAAGCCCGGCCAAACGTGCCGCCAAAGCCACCTCCAAAGCGAAAAAAGGCGCGGCAACGCCGCTGCAGCGCTTAATGGACGCGGTGCGCGAGGCCTTGGTGGACCTCAAAGCGTTGTCGGTGATTGAATTGGATGTGCGCGGTCAGTCGGACGTCACCGACTCCGTCGTGATCGCCAGCGGCACCTCCGATCGCCACGTGAAATCGATCGCCGAACGGGTGCGCATCAAAGCGCGCGCGGCGGGGTTTCGGATTCTGGGCACCGAAGGCGAGCGCGAGGGCGAGTGGGTGCTCATCGATTTGGGCGACGTCATTGTTCACGTCATGCTGCCCCGCGTGCGCGAACTGTACGCCTTAGAACGCCTGTGGAGTGTGCGCGCCGAGGAGCGTTAATTGCGCGTCAAAATCATTGCGGTGGGAACGCGCATGCCCGCATGGGTGCAAGCGGGCGTGGACGAGTTTTCCAAGCGGCTGTCGCACGACTTACCGCTGCAGTGGGTTGAAATTGAATTGGCCAAACGCACCGACTCCAACCCCGTCAACGCGCGTCGGGCGGAGGCGAAGCTCATTGCCGAGGCCATTCCGCGCGGCGCATTCGTGGTGGCGCTGGAGGTCAACGGCAAAACCATGACCTCGGAGAGCTTGGCCGCTTGGCTCCAAAAGCGCCAAATGGAAAGCGAAGAGGTGGTGTTTTTGATCGGCGGACCCGACGGGCTTGAGCCGGAACTGAGTCAAAAAGCGGCGCTGCGCTGGTCCTTGTCGAGTTTGACCCTGCCTCACGCGTTGGTGCGCGTGGTTCTGGCGGAGGCGCTTTATCGAGCGATGAGCATTGTCAAAGGCCATCCCTATCACCGCGCCTGAGGGCGTGAACGACGCGCCACATGACGCCGACTTAAGCGTTAAATCAGCGATTTTGATGGTGATTTTGTATACTAGAGGCGATCCGAAAGACGAACGCCTAAAGGCGTCTCGGATTTAAGGCGGGTTGACGCACGGGGCGGGAAACGCCGGTCAGCGGTCCTTAAAACGGTGTATTTTTTAGGGGAACCAGAAGGATCAAACCCATTGTTCAATCTCATCCTAGCGTCCGCCTCACCACGCCGTTCGGAGTTGCTGCGGCAAATGGGGTTGGCGTTTCGCGTTCATCCCGCGGACGTGGATGAGTCGCGTTTCGATGCCGAGCCGATTGAATCCTATGTCCAACGCGTGTCGCACGACAAAGCCGCCGTGGTCGCGGCCTTGGGCGAGCAGCCCGTCTTGGGCGCCGACACCGCCGTCACCATCGACTCGGAACTTTTAGCGAAGCCTCGGGATCTGAATGAGGCCAGAGCCATGCTGACGCGCTTGAGCGGGCGAACCCATTGGGTGCACACCGGCGTGACGCTCCTAAGCGGCGATTTTTGCAAAACGATTCTGTCGAGCACGGCGGTGACCTTTGATCGGCTCAGCGACTGGGAGTGCGAGGCGTATCTTCGCAGTGGCGAGTGGGAGGGAAAAGCCGGAGGCTACGCCATTCAAGGGTTGGCGGCTCGGTTTGTGACACGCGTCGAGGGCTCGTACAGCGCGGTGGTGGGTTTGCCGATTTGGGAGACCTATGGTCTGTTGAAAGAAGCGGGTCTCGAGGGTGGTCATGGCCAGTGAGATTTTAATCAATGTGGGCTTGCGAGAGACCCGCGCCGCACTGGTGCAAGAAGGACACCTGCAGGAATTGCACGTGGAGCGGACGGGGTTGCGCGGCATTGCCGGGCACCTCTACAAAGGCAAAATCATTCGAGTGCTGCCGGGCATGCAAGCGGCGTTTGTGGACATTGGCTTAGAGCGCACCGCGTTTTTGCATTTGTCGGACGTGGCGGCGGCGCGCGCCGACGTGCCCGAACTCACGCCATCCGCCCACACGCTTGAACACGTCGACATTCGCCAGTTCATCAACGAAGGCGACGAACGATTGGTGCAAGTGCTCAAAGAGCCACTGGGCACCAAAGGGGCGAGGCTCACCACTGAAATCTCCATTCCCTCCCGATTTTTAGTGTATTTGCCGGGCGGGGAAGGCGTGGGCGTCTCGGCGCGCATTGAGGACGAGCAGGAACGGGCGCGGCTATTGCAGGTGGTGAGCGAGTTGCACCAAGGACAACGCGGCGGCTTTATTGTGCGCACCGTGGCCGAGGGCGTGACCGAGTCGGCGATTCGCGCCGATATGGAATTTTTAAAGCGGCTGTGGGACGGGGTTTCCAAAAAAGCCCTGGTCACGCCCAGTGGCCAGTGCGTGCACGAGGATTTGCCGTTGGCGATTCGCATGGTGCGCGATTTATTGAGTCAAAAAATTGATCGGGTGTGGGTGGACTCCGAGGGCTTGTTTGAGCGCATGCGTGAGTTTGCGCGGGATTTTTTGCCGGAGTACGCGGATCGCATTCACCGCTATGACGGCCCGCGCCCCTTGTTCGAATTGCACGCCATTGAAGAGGACATTAAAAAAGCGCTGGACTCCAAAGTGCCGCTCAAATCGGGGGGGTATTTGGTGATTGAGCAAACCGAGGCCATGACCACGGTGGATGTGAACACCGGGGCGTTTGTGGGGCATCGCAACTTAGAAGACACGATTTTCAGAACCAATTTAGAAGCGGCGGTGGCCTTGGCGCGGCAATTGCGTTTGCGCAATTTGGGTGGAATCATTGTCATTGACTTCATCGATATGGAGATCGCCGAACACCGCGAGCAGGTGCTGCAGGCGCTGGAGCGTGCGCTGAGCGAGGATCCGTCCAAGACGAAATTGTCGCAGGTGTCGCCGTTGGGAATTGTGGAAATGACGCGCAAGCGCACCCGGGAGAGTTTGGAGCACGTGCTGTGTCAGCCGTGCCCGACCTGTCATGGCCGCCGCTACGTGAAATCGCCCACCACCGTCGCTTATGAAATTTTTCGGGAAATCCAGCGGCAAAGCCGGCAGTTTGAAATCAAATGCTTGGTCATTTTGGCTCATTCCGATGTGGTGGATTTGTTGCTGGATGAAGAATCCGCGGCCTTGGGCGAATTGGAGCTTTTGGTTAAAAAACCCATTCGGCTGCAAAACGAAAGCTTGTACGCCATTGATCAGTTTGATGTGGTGTTGTTGTAAGTGATGCGCGCGCAACTGAAAAAAGTGCTCAAAGGACTGGCGGTTGCCGTGGTGAGTTTGACGGTGCTGGCTGGGCTGAGCGCCTTTGGTTTGCACGAGTGGCTGCAGCGCTCTCCCAAAGCGGGCGAGCAAATCGTCTTGAAAGTCGAGCAGCTCAGTCATTTTCATTTTGGCTTCAGCACCGTGGATGCGCGCTTGGGTTGGTTTGGGCCCGAAATTGTGTTCACCGACGCCAAGGTCTACGCCCCCAACACCACCGTCCCGATGATCAGCGCCCGCTCTGGGCGGGTGGGGTTTGATTTGTGGCGCAGCTTGCGGACGTTTCGGATTGCCTCGGGGCGGGTGGTGTTGGAAGGCGCTCAGGTGTACGTGGACATCACCGACGATGGCCTGAGTTTGCGCGGTCAAGGGGATTGGGGGAAGGATTCGCATTTTCAGATCGCCAATCTGCCCGTGGGGCATCTGAAGATTCAATCGGCGCAATTGACGGTGGAGGATCATCGGCAAAACCGAGCGCCGTGGACGGTGGATCAGGTGGGCATCGAAATCGAACGCGAGCCGACCGAGTTGCGATTTGGCGCTTCGGTGCGCCTGCCGGATAAAATCGCTGCCGACATCAGTGTGGATGGCCGCTTGCGCGGCGATTTGGAAAACCTGCACGACGTCGAGTGGTGGGCCCAGGGGCATTGGAACCACGCCGCCTTGGGCGGGTGGTCGGCGTTGTTGCCCGCGTGGGTGCATTTGCCCAAAGGCGGCCAAGGCCAATGGGAATTCAACGCCAGTGGACGGGGATTGAATCTCGATCACTTGGTCAGCCAGTTGGATCTGAAAAATGTGGTGACCGACTCCAACCTCAACGTCAACGCCATCGCCGGCACCATTGAAATCCATCGGCAAGACCATCAACTGGACATTCGCGGCAGTCGCTTAACCGTCGATTCCACCCAAGGGCATTGGCGAGGGGGTCAGGTCGCGATGTCGCTGGGCTTGCTGGACGATGGATCGATTGAGTCGTTGCAGGTTCAATCGCCCCAGCTGTCGCTGAGCGCCTTTCGGGTGTTGGCGGAGTTGATGCCGGCCCATCCGCTGCGCGATGGCTTGATCCGGCTGCAGCCGGTCGGCCAAATCAATCAATTAAATCTGCTCGTGAATCGCCATGGGCAGCGGCTTGGGATCGTCAAGGGCAGCGCCGAGCTGCAAAGCGTCGGCTGGCAGTCGCTCGACGCGATACCGGGCATGGCCAATTTGGACGCGTCGATTCAACTGCGCGACGATCACGGCAAAATCGCGGTGCACTCCAAAAAGTTGAAATTCGATTTAACGCGATTGTTGCCCGAACCCATCGTGGTGGATGATCTCACGCTCGACGCCACGGTCGATGTCAACGACTCAGGAATTCAAATTTCGGCGCCACAAGTGACGCTGCACTCCAGCGATGGGGACGCGACCGCGCTGGTGCACCTGTGGTTGCCCGCCCAAGCGGACGCCTCGCCCGTGGTGTTGTTGGACGCCGATGTTAAGAACGTCGATGCGCGTCATGTGATCAATTATCTGCCCTTGAAGCGATTCCCAGAGGTCTCGAATCGCTGGCTCAACGCGGCGTTTTTAAAAGGTCGCGTGAGTCGTGGTCGCATTCAATTATCGGGTGAGGTTCGCCAGTTTCCCTTTCGAGACGGCGGCGGATTATTTCGCGCCACCGCGGAGATCGAAGGGCTGCGATTGCATTACGCCGACACCTTCGCCGACCTGGAAAACGCCTCTGGACGGGCGATATTTGAAAACCAAGGATTCACCGCAACACTCAAAGCTGGTCGCGTGGGCGGGTTGACGGTCACCGATTTAGAGGGCGGAATTGCGGATTTTAGAGAGGGGGAATTGCGGCTCGACGCCCAAGCGAGTGGCGATCTCAAAGCGGGGTTGAGTTTTGTTCAAGCCTCGCTGGTCGGTCCGAAACTGGGCTACGAGTTCATGCACCTGTCCGGTCAGGGCGGACTGAAGGCCAAAGTGGCGCTCGACTTTCCGTTTCGACAATTCGCCAACCGCGTCGTCATTGTCGATGCGTCCATTAAAGGGGGGCGTTTGCGATTGCCGTATTGGGACGATGAAGTTCGCGACGTGAACGGCTCGTTTACGATCAACAATTACGACGTCAAAACCAAAGACCTCACCGCGACCGTATTGGGCGGACTCATTCACGTGAACGCCAGCACGGAGACCAACAAAAAAGGCTTGGCGGGTGAGCGGCAATTGATCATTGATGCCAATGGGCACGCCGACGGCTCACGCTTGGCGACCCTGCTGGGCTTTGCCGACGCGCGCGTGTTGGCCGGTGGCTTTGATTGGGCGCTGAAGTTGATTGCGCCGCGAATCGAATCGCGTGGCAAGCCCGTCTTCGATGAGAAAACCAATCAGACCCGAGACGCGGAATGGCAGGTGCGATTTTTGCCGCTGTCGGTCCATTGGGAATCGGATTTTCAAGGCCTCGCGATGAATTTGCCGAAGCCGCTCAACAAGCCCAACGAGACCCGCAAGGCCCTGCGCGTGGACGTGTTGGTGGACCCGAAAGACAACCCCAATGCCAAGCAGAAGGACCCCGCGCGCGTGCCGACGGCGTTGGCGCGCGTGTCGTTTGGTGCGGACAATGCGCTGCTGCAATGGAGTTTCCCAGATGGCCCGCATTTTGATCGCGGGCGCGTGCGATTGGGCGGGCCGGTGACGGACTTTGGTCCCATTCAAGGACTCACCTTGGAAGGCCATGCGCCGGTGTTGGATTTGTCGGCGTGGCTCGGATTGCCCATGCGGGGCGGCAACGCCGCTCATCTGAGTGAGATCTTGCGCTCGGCGAACGTCGACGTCGACCGCTTAGAATTTTTAGGCTTTGGCTTTGCTGGCATGCACTTGAAATTGTCGGCGGACAACAAAAGCTGGATCACCGATGTGGATGGCACGGCGGCACAAGGAAAAATTGTGGTGCCCTTCACGCTGCCCGAGTCGGGCGCCGTGGGCATTGATTTGACGCGCTTGGCGGCCGACGCGTACGTGGATTCCCAAAGCGCGCGCAACGAGGTCGATTTGACGCCGCAACGCGCGCTCAAAGACCCCACCAGTTTGCCGGCGATCAACCTGGAAATTCGCGAGGTGATGTTTCAAAAACGGCAGTTCGGAAGTTTTTCAGCCACCATCGAACGGGTTAAAGACGGTCTGGTGCTCAAGCAATCGACGCTCAAAGGTCGATCCTTTGATGGGCAAGCCACGGGCAGTTGGCTCAATCAAAACGCGCAGTCGCGGGTCGAACTGAAGTACTCCATCGATAGCCGGGATGTGGAAGACACCTTGACGGCGTGGGGCTTTGATCCGGTGATCTCCGCCAAGTCTGGTAAGTTGGTGGGGGATTTTGCGTGGAACGAGGGCTTGACCGACGGCATTTTGCCGCGCGTGACGGGGCATTCCAAACTGCAAATTGAAAAGGGTCAGTTGCTCTCGGTGCATCCGGGGGCGTACAAAGTCCTGGGGTTGTTGAGTTTAAGCACCTTGCCCAAGCGCTTGCTGTTGGATTTTAGGGACATCACCGATAAAGGCCTAGCCTTTGAAACCGTGAAAGGCGATTTTGATTTCAGCAAGGGCAACGCGAACACCAATAACCTCACGCTCAAAGGCCCCGCGGCGGAGATTGGCATTGTGGGGCGCACGGGCATTTTGGCGCGCGATTACGATCAAACGGCGCGGGTGACCGGCAAACTGCAGACCCCGCTGGCCGCCGCCGGTGGCGTGTTGGCCGGTCCGGCGGTGGGCGCGGCCGTGTTGTTGTTCTCAAACGTCTTCAAGGGTGGGTTGGCTGGGCTCAACGCGACCTACTACCACATTGGCGGTTCATGGGATAATCCAACGATCGATCACCTGGGTCCGGAAAAGCCCAAGGCGACCGAACCGCCATCCAACCCCTAGGGGAGCCTCATGACGCGCGCTGCTGTGATTCAAATGACCTCCGGTTTTGACGTCGAGGCCAATTTAGCCGTGGCGGAGAAGTGGTTGGAGCAGGCGGCGGGCGCGGGCGCGACGCTGGCGGTGTTGCCCGAGAACTTCAATTTTTTAGGCTTGCGCGAGGAGCATAAGCTGCTCGCGGCCGAGTCCGATGGCGAGGGCTTGACCCAACGGTGGTTGTCTAAGACCGCCCAGCGCCTCAAGCTGTGGATCATCGCGGGCACCGTGCTCATTCGGGCGTCGGATTCGGATCCGCGGGTCTTGAACGCCATGTTGGTGTTCGACGCCAACGGCCAGCGCGTGGCGCGTTACGACAAAATCCATTTGTTTGACGTCGACGTACCCAATAAGCCCGGGGAACAGTACCGCGAAAGCCGTTACGTCAAGCCCGGTCAGGACGTCGTCACGGTGGATACGCCCATCGGGCGCGTGGGCTTGTCGGTGTGTTACGACGTGCGTTTTCCAGAGCTCTACCGCACGCTCAGCGCCCAAGGGGCGCAGGTGTTGGTGGTGCCGGCGGCGTTCACCGCGCCCACTGGTCGCGCGCACTGGGAAGTGTTGTTAAAAGCGCGGGCGATCGAAAATTTGAGTTTTGTGTTGGCGGCCGCCCAAACCGGTTTGCATCCCAATGGCCGAGAAACCTATGGCGATAGCCTCATCATCGACCCCTGGGGTCGCGTGTTGAAGCGGCGTGCCCGTGGCGAGGGCGTCATTGTGGCGGACGTTGATTTATCCATGCAGGCGAACTTGCGGGAGCATTTCCCGGCGCTGCGCAATCGAGTATTCAAGTGAAGGAGTGGGCGTGAGCGCATTAGATCCATTGGTTGAGCAGAAATTATTAGTGCCGACGCAATTAACCCTGGCGGATTTGGAAGGGGTGTTGTCGTTGTTGCATCAAACGCAATTGGACGAAGCGGAACTGTACTTGCAGTGGTCGCGTTCCGAATCGTATGCCCTCGACGACGGCATGGTCAAAGAAGGCCATCACGGCATCTCCCAAGGAATCGGCATTCGGGCGCTGGTGGGGGAAAAGACGGGCTTTGCGCATTCGGACGATTTGTCCTTGGCGGCCATTAAAAACGCCGCGATCAACGCCCGTTCAATCGCGCGCAGCGGCGGCGACGTGCGCGCTCGTGTGGCGAGCGTGCAGACGCCGACGCGGTTGTATCGATCCGAGGATCCGATCGTGACCGTCAGCGACCCACAAAAAGTGGAGTTTTTAAAAGAGATGGATCGCTTAGCGCGGGCGCGCGACGCGCGCGTGAGTCAAGTCAGCGCCAGCATTGCCGCCGAGCACGAGATTGTTTTGGTCGTCAATTCCGCGGGCTTTTTAAGTTTTGACGTCCGGCCCTTGGTGCGGGTGAACTTGAGCGTGATCCTCAATCAACACGGTCGGCGCGAGCAGGGATACCACGGGATTGGCGGGCGTTACACGCTGACCGAGTTGTTGCAGAGCGGCCGACAAGAGGAACTCGTCGAGCGCGCCTTGCACGGCGCGATGGTCAATTTGGAGGCCATTGACGCGCCGGCGGGTCCGATGACGGTGGTGTTGGGCTCGGGTTGGCCTGGGGTGATGTTGCACGAAGCGGTAGGTCACACCTTAGAGGGGGATTTTAATCGCAAAGGCACCAGCGCGTTTTCAAATCGGCTGGGCGAACAGATCGCCAATCCCTTGTGCACCGTGGTCGACGACGGCACCTTGCCGGGACGGCGCGGGTCCTTGTCGGTGGATGACGAGGGCACGCCCAGTCAGTGCACCACCTTGATTGAACAGGGCGTGTTGGTGGGCTACATGCAAGACCGGTTGAACGCGCGCCTCATGGGGGTGCGCTCGACGGGGAATGGGCGGCGCGAATCCTACGCGTCGGTGACCTTGCCGCGCATGACCAACACCTACATGCGCGCTGGGGAGCACACGCCGGAGGAGATCATTCAAAGCGTCGACCACGGTCTGTACGCGGTGAACTTTGGCGGCGGACAAGTGGACATCACCAGTGGAAAGTTTGTGTTTTCGGCCAGCGAAGCCTATTTAATTGAAAACGGCAAAATCACCGCGCCGGTCAAAGGCGCAACGCTCATCGGCTCCGGCCCCGAAGTGCTCTCCCACGTGAGCATGGTGGGCAACGATTTGAAGTTGGATACCGGGATTGGGATCTGTGGCAAAGAGGGTCAGAGCGTTCCCGTCGGCGTCGGTCAGCCCACCCTTAAGATCGATGTGCTGACCGTGGGTGGGACGGCTTAAGCGTCTTTAAAACGGCTTTCACGAGGCGTTCCCGGTGGGCGATTGAATCGCCGTTGACGGTCACGTGTCCCATCTTGCGTCCCGGCCGCGCCTCGCCTTTGGCGTAATCGTGCAGGTGCGCGCCGTCGATGGCCAAAAGCGGTTGCGGTTTGGGCAGCTGGCCTAAGAGGTTGATCATGCCCGAGTGGCCGCGTGGCGCGGTGGAGCCCAAGGGCAAGCCACTGATCGCGCGCACGTGGTTTTCAAATTGACTGGTGATGGCGCCTTCGATGCTCCAATGTCCGGAGTTGTGAACGCGCGGGGCCATTTCGTTGGCAATGAGCTGGCCTTTTTTGACAAAAAACTCGATGGTCAACACGCCCACGTAATTCAGATGCGTTAGCACGGCGGTGAGGTGGCTGCGCGCTTTGCGCTCCAGTGCCGCGTGGTGAAAGGGCGCGCGGGACACCGCCAGAATGCCGTCTTGGTGTTCGTTTTGAGACAGCGGGTAGAACGCGCACTCGCCTTTTTTGGAACGAACCGCGATCAGACTGACTTCATAATCAAAATCCACCCACGACTCGAAAATCAGCGGCTGGCCTTTGAGTTTTTGCCAGGCCAATTCAATGTCGTGAGAGTCTTTGATGCGATGTTGTCCCTTGCCGTCGTAGCCCAGTCGACGGGTTTTGAGTACCCCCGGCAAGCCAAAGTGCGCCACGGCTTTGAGCAGCTGGGTGTAGCTGTTGACCGCGCAGTGGCCCGGGGTTGGGATCTTCAGTGCGCCAAATAATTTTTTTTCAAACAGCCGGTCTTGAGCGATGCGCAAGGCGTTGGCTTTGGGGTAAATGGGGGCGAAGCTTCGGACGGTGTCGAGCGCGCTCAAGGGGACGTTTTCCCAATCAAACGTGATCACGTCCAATCCCGCGGCCCACTCGCTCAAGCGCGGGCGATCGTCAAATTCGCCGACTTCGACGTGCGCCAGTTGCGAGGCGGGGGTGTCGTCGCTGCGATCGTAAAAGCAAAAATCAATGTTCAGCGGCAGTGCCGCTAACGCCATCATGCGGCCCAGTTGGCCCGCGCCCAAGCACCCGATGATCATGGCGCGGCCACGCGCGGGTCTGCGTGGCTGAGCACCGCGTCGGTTTGGGCGCGTCGAAACGCCTCCAAACGCGTGCGAATCGTCTCGTCGTGGTTGGCCAAAATGGCCGCCGCGAGCAAGGCGGCGTTGATCGCGCCGGCACGGCCGATGGCCAAGGTGCCGACCGGAATGCCCGCGGGCATTTGGACGATGGATAACAGCGAGTCCATGCCCGACAGGGCCTTGGATTGCACCGGAACGCCCAGCACCGGCAGCGACGTTTTGGCCGCGACCATGCCCGGCAAATGGGCCGCTCCGCCGGCGCCGGCGATGATGACTTCAATGCCTGAGGCGCGCGCCGATTCGGCGAATGAAAATAACAAATCCGGGGTGCGATGCGCGGAGACCACTTGCACGCTGTGGGCGATCCCCAAGTCGGTGAGCGTTTCCGCCGCCGCGTGCAGCGTTTCCCAGTCTGAGCGGGATCCCATGATGATGGCAATACGAGCGTTCATAGCCTTCAGTTTAGCAGAGACCACGGTTTTGGATAATCGTTTATTAACCGCGGGCCGTCATCGCAGCGCTATTTTGGCAGGTGTAGGCGCAACAGTCTAAAAATCTCGCGGCTCGCCTGGGTTTTGTGTCGCGGGTTTGAGCTGTGGTGGTAGGCGTGGATCTGCGCCAACAACTCCGGACGCGGCAGCGTGGGGTGCGAGGCCGCCAACGCCGTCAGCGCCGCGTCCCCGTCGCTTAACAATTGATCACGCAGGCTCTCAATGCGATGAAAATCTCGGGTCTGCGCGGTTTTGGCCAGTTCCCGCTGCAACAGCAACGCTTCGATCGGCGCCACATCGATGGCTCTTAACAGTTTGCCCAGCCGCGCGCGTTGGCGCGCCTTCGCGCCGTGCGCCTCAATGCGGTTATACAACTCCAGCGCGTCGCATAAGCGCTCGTCCAGTTGGAGTTCTTGCCAGACCTCGGGACTCAGGCGCGCCAACTGGACGCCCAGTTCCACCAGCGCTTGCGCCTCGCGTTTTAGGGCGCTTTTGTTGGGACGCGTGCTCGTCGGCTCATCGCTGGTGGTGTCGATTAAACGGGGGCTCATGCGGTCATGGTAGCGGATTTGATGAGATTACGTCGAGCGCTGGGTGTTGGTACACTGTGAGCATTCGACCCCGTTTTTCGGAACTCGCATGCAACAGATGGATATGGATTTATTACACGAACGCGCCCAAGAGGCGTTGAGTGTGGCGCGCGCGCTGGGCGCGAGTGGTTGTGAAGTGGCGTTGAGCACGGCGCAGGGCTTGGCGACGGGCGTGCGCTTGGGGGAAGTGGAAAACATCGAACACAGTCACAGTCGTGGCTTGTCGGTCACGGTGTTTCGGGGGCAGCGCAAAGGCAACGCCAGTACCGGCGATTGGTCGTCGGCGGCGATTGCCGAGACGGTGCGCAAAGCGCTCACCATCGCGGATTTTACCTCCGAGGACCCGTGCGCGGGTTTGCCTGAGGAGGCGTTTTTGGCGCGCGAGGTTCCCGATTTGGATGTGGATCACCCGCGGGAGGTGAGCCCGGAGGCGGCCTTGGAGATGGCGCTGCGCTGTGAGCGCGCGGCGCGCGAATTCGACCCGCGCATCACCAACTCGGAAGGCGCGAGCGTGTCGACGCAGCGTTCGGCTTTTGTGCTCGCCAACTCCACCGGGTGGAGTGGCGGGTACACCTCGACTAGCTATGGCGTGTCGGTCAGTGTGGTGGGGTCGCAGGACGGGCAGTTGGAGCGCGATTACTGGTACAGCTCGCAACGCTGTTTTGAGGATTTGGAATCGGCGGAGGCGGTCGGGCAGGAAGCGGCGCGGCGCTGTGTGGCGCGCTTAGGCGCGCGCAAACTCCCCACGCAAAAAGCGCCGGTGCTGTTTGTGGCCGATCAAGCGCGCGGCTTGGTGAGTTCCTTCGTGCAAGCGATGGGTGGCACCGCGCAGTATCGCAAGTCGAGCTTTTTGTTAAACGGCGATGGGCAACGCTGGTTCCCCGCCTGGTTTCAGATGCACGAGAAGCCGCATCTGCGTCGCAAGTTTGGCTCCGCGCCGTTTGATGGCGAGGGGGTGGCCACGCGCGAGCGGGAGTGGGTCATCGATGGCGTCGTGCACGGGTATTTGCTGAGCAGTTATTCGGCGCGCAAATTGGGACTGCAAACCACCGGTCACGCCAGTGGCGTGCACAATTTGCAAGTCCAGTCCAACGCCGACACTCGCGACGATTTAATTCGCTCGATGAGCCGAGGCCTGGTGGTCACCGAGCTCATGGGGCAAGGCGTCAACGCCATCACCGGCGACTATTCGCGAGGCGCGGCCGGATTTTGGGTGGAAAACGGCGCGATTCAATACCCCGTGAGTGAGATTACGATTGCCGCCAACTTAAAAGACATGTACCAACGCATTGAAGCGGTGGGCAGCGACGTCGACGATCGCGGCAGCATTCACTGCGGCTCCATGCTCATTGGTGAAATGACCATCGCCGGGGAGTAAGCGCCCGGCGAGCCGTGGGCGCTACGGTTGCCCGTTTCCGATGAGGCGATTGCGCGCCTCTTGATAGCGTTCGAGGGTTTTGTGGATGACGTCGGCCGGCAACTGCGGGCCGGGCGCGGTCTTTGGCCAGTCGAGCGTTTCGAGATAATCGCGAAACGATTGCTTATCGAAGGAGGGCGGGTTGACGCCCACCTGATACGCGTCTTGTTGCCAAAAGCGGGACGAGTCCGGCGTTAAGATTTCATCCATGAGCACCAGTTCATCGCGGTCGTTCAGGCCAAACTCAAATTTGGTGTCGGCGATGATGATGCCGCGCGTCAGGGCGTATTCGCTGGCGAATTGATAGAGTTTTAGCGCCGTGTCGCGGATTTGATTGGCGCGTTCAAGCCCAATCATCTGCGCCGCGGTGTCGAAGCTGATGTTTTCATCGTGATCGCCAACGGCGGCCTTGGTGGCGGGGGTGAATATCGGCTCGGGAAGGCGTTCGGCGAGTTTTAAGTGAGGGCGCAATCGAATCCCGCACACCTCGCCGGTTTTTTGATAGTCCTTATAACCGGAGCCAATTAAGTAACCGCGCACCACGGCTTCAATGGGCAGGGCTTTGAGTCGTTGGGTGACGACGCTGCGCCCTTCGAGCAACTCCCGTTCATCGGGGTTTTGAATCAGGTCGGACAGGGGCGTGTCGAGCAGATGGTTTTGAATGATGCCGCGCGTTTTTGCAAACCAAAAGTTGGAAATTTCGGTCAGGATTTTTCCTTTGCCGGGGATCGGATTGGGCATCACGACGTCAAAGGCCGATAACCGATCGGTGGCCACCATCAACAAGCGGTGGTCGTCGATCGCGTACACGTCACGGACCTTGCCACGATGCACTAGCGCAAATTCTTTCAGGTGGGTTTCGAAAACGGCGGGGGCGGACATGGGCAAACAGGCCTTTTAAATTGGTAAACTGACGGGCTGCCCAGTTTAAGCGTTTTGGGGCTGAAGACAAGGCATGGAGCGAGGGAATTTAATCGCGTGCGCTATTTAGGCAAACTCGTGGGGTTGGCGTTGGGCGCGATGGCCGGGCCGTTGGGCGCGGTCATGGGCGTGGTGATCGGCCACCAATACGATCAACGCGTGGAACCGGTGATTGCCGGAAAAGCGCGCAGTTTCTTTGAACTGTGCTTCGCGGTCATGGGCTATCTGGCGAAAAGCGACGGGCGCGTGAGCGAGCAGGAAATCACCGCCGCGCGGCAGATTATGGACGAGCTGCGCCTCGACGCGACGCATCAGCGCTGGGCCATTGAGGCGTTTACCGCCGGCAAAAACGGCGAGTGGTCGCGCGCGGAGTTGGTGGGGTCTCTGCAGCGCATTTTTAAAATTCAACCCGAATTGCAATGGATTTTTTTAGAGTTGCAGCTGCGCGCCATGCTGGTGGGCAACGGCTTGCACGCGACGGTGCGCGAGCAGCTGTGGCGGGTGGCCTACGAGCTGCAGATTCGTGCCGAGCAGTTTTCCGAGTTGGAGCGTGAGGTGCGGATGGCCTTGGATCCCACCGTGTACGCCGATCAATCCATTCTCCAGGCCTACCAAACCTTACAAATAAACCCCTCGGCGTCGGATGAACAGCTCAAAAAGGCGTATCGTCGTCTGATGAGCGAAAATCATCCCGATAAGTTGGTGTCCCAAGGCTTGCCGGAGGCGATGCTGGAACTGGCCAAGCAGAAGACCCAACGCATCCGCGAAGCCTATGAGGTGTTGTGTGATGAACGGCAAATCCGCTAACCCATCGCCGCTGACGGCGTTTTTGGCGGTTGTGGACGCGTGGGAGCTGTCGGACATCCAAATCTGTCACCTGCTCAAATGTCCGTCGGTGGCGGTGTTAAAGCGCTATCGACTGGGGCAAGGCCCGCGCTTGACGCCGATTCACCAAAAGCGCATTCAGATCATCCTGGGCATTCAGGCGACGCTCACGCGGCGCGGGAACACCCCGGATCGCAGCTATCGGTACATTCACGAGCCGCGCAGCGAACGGCCGTTTAAGGGCGAAACCCCCATTCATTTCATGATGGCGGGTGGCGTGGAGGCCTTATTGACGGTGGCGCGGCTGGTATCGGATCCCAATGCGGCCTAAAATAAGCCATTGCGCTAAAGGATTGCCATGTCAGTGATCATTGCTCCGTCGATTCTATCCGCCGATTTCGCCCGGCTTGGTGAGGACGTCACCCACGTTTTAAAGGCGGGTGCGGATTGGGTGCATTTTGATGTGATGGACAATCACTACGTGCCGAATCTCACCATTGGTCCGGTGGTGTTGGAGAGTCTGCGGCACTTCGGCATTACCGCGCCGATCGATGTGCATTTGATGATCTCGCCCGTCGATCCCATCGTTGGGGAATTCGCCAAAGCCGGCGCCAGTGTGATCAGCGTGCATCCGGAAGCGACCTTGCATTTGCATCGCACCTTGCATTTGATCAAAAGCCACGGCTGCCAATGCGGCGTGGTGCTCAATCCCGCGAGCCCTTTGGAACTGTTGTTGCCGGTCATCCACGAGGTGGATTTGGTGTTGCTGATGAGCGTCAATCCGGGATTCGGCGGTCAAAAATTCATTCCGTCGGTGCTGGAGCGCATTCGCCGCGTGAGAGCGCTGTTGGATCAACATCACTCCAGCGCGCGTTTGGAAGTGGATGGGGGCATCACCGTCGATAACATCGCCGACGTGGTGCGCGCGGGTGCGGACACGGTCGTTGCGGGATCCGCAATCTTCAAATCCGCGGATTACGCGGCCACCATTCACGCGATGCGCCAAGCGGCGGCGCGCTCCGCCGGTTGAGGTCAACGCGTCAATCGCGGTCTGCGCTCAAATGCGAGCGGCCGTTGCCGTCATCACCTTCGAGACCCGTTGCATGAGCCGTTGCGTAAACGGCGTTAACGCTTGAGCGCCGCGCTCGCGCGCGTGGGCGGCATGAGACGCTTCATCCCATTTCATCTGTTCGAGAATGTCTCGGCTCGCGGTGTCCGCGGCGGGCAAACGTTCGAGGTGGGCGTTGATGTGCCCTTCGACTTGTCGCTCCGTCTCATCGATGAAGCCCAAGCTCACGGCATCCGAGCGCAGCCCCGCCATCACGCCGATGGCCGCGGAGCCCATAAACCAAAAGGGCGTCAGCGCGCTGGGGCGCGTCCCCAGTTGTTCTAAACGCTCGGCGCACCAATGCAGGTGATCGCCTTCTTCCGCGGCGGCCTGAAGCAGAAAATCGCTGACCTCTGGGGTGGTGGCGACGAGCGCTTGACCGTAATACAGCGCTTGCGCGGCGACTTCGCCGGCGTGGTTCACGCGCATGAGGCGCTGCGATTGGCGCGTTTCGGTCGAATTGAGGGTCGGATTGGCGCAGGCGGGGGAGGGTCGATGGGTGCGATGGATCGCGTCGCTGCCGCCCAGACTAACTCTAAGTCCCTGATCTATAAGGGTTATAAGTTTGTCCCGAAAGTTCAAGTGCCGCATCGCGTTGCTCCTAGGCCGGATGCGTGCATTATAAAGCGGCCAGATTGGCTAATTTGGCACCCAAGGGCGGACTTCGTTAAAAAAACCTCAAAGGGTCTAGTCAAACGCAGAATTAGTCTGTAGAATTTCCGCTCTTTCGCCGTGCCCCTAGGGACGTTTCATGAAGACGGTATTTGAAAACGCACAAACAGTGCGACGTGATTGGTTTGTAGTAGATGCCTCCGGCAAAACGCTGGGTCGCTTGGCGACTCAAATTGCGATGCGCTTACGGGGCAAACACAAAGCCTCCTATTCTCCGCATGTGGATTGCGGGGACAACATTGTCGTGCTCAACGCCGACAAAGTGGCAGTCACCGGTGACAAGCTCACCGATAAAATGTACTACCACCACACCGGTGCCATCGGTGGCATCAAGGGCGTTGCGCTCAACAAGTTGTTGGCGGAACACCCGGAGCGTGTGATTGAGATCGCGGTCAAGGGCATGCTGCCCAAAGGTCCGTTAGGTCGCAAGATTTTTAAGAAGTTGCACGTGTTTGCGGGCGATCAGCATCCGCATCAAGCGCAACAACCCAAAAACTTAGAACTGGCTTAATCGGCCAGTCTTTCGCGGAATTCAAATTATGGCAGCCACCCAAACTTACTACGGCACCGGTCGACGCAAGACCTCCACTGCTCGTGTGCACTTGAAAAAAGGCACCGGCAAAATCACCGTGAACGATCGTCCCATCGAAGAATTTTTTGGACGTGAAACCGGTCGTATGATCGTCCGTCAACCGCTGGAGTTGGTGGAAATGACCGGCAAGTTTGATGTGACGGTGTCGGTTGAAGGCGGTGGCATCACCGGCCAAGCGGGCGCCATTCGTCACGGCATCACCCGTGCGTTGATGGTGTACGACGAGACCTTGCGCAAGCCGCTGCGCACCGCGGGCTTTGTGACCCGTGACGCGCGTGAAGTGGAGCGTAAAAAAGTCGGTCGCCGCAAGGCGCGACGTGGAACGCAGTTCTCCAAGCGTTAATCAAAAAAAGGCGGGGTTTCCCCGCCTTTTCTTTTGGTGCCACCGTTTTGAATCAAGGACTTTGCCCGTGTTCGGGGGGATGCTGGTGCGTCTGTCTGGACCTGTGCTGGGGAAGCGTCTAATGGTAGGACAGCGGATTCTGAATCCGTCAATCTAGGTTCGAGCCCTAGTTCCCCAACCAGCCCCCCAATCCAAACTCGCCGTCGGCGGCCATCGCCCGCCATCGGCTCCACGGACGGTGGCGCAGGCCACGGCCCATCGGCGGGGCTACGCCGGGCTCACACGCCGTGGGGTCGGCTCGGATGTCACGGAAAGTTCATAAAGTCTCACGGTGGAGCATCGGTGGGGAGTACAATAGGATGGCGGGGTTGAGGGGTATTGAAAGCGCCTAATTCAGGCCCCAATTGTCGAGTTTGAGTCGCTCATTTGTTTTGTTTGGGATGAATTGCTAAGCCACCACTCCTTGCACGACGCACACCATGACCCAATCCAGCTCCTCTGCCGTTTCCCATCCGTCCGCGCGCGTCGCACCGCCGTTGGTGTTTGATGCGGCCGTGGAGCGCGAAACGGCGGCCATTTACGCGCGCGTGAATCGGGTCATTCCGGAGATTGAATGGGCGGTGCACGCGCCGTACATCGCGGCCATCAATCGCCTCAAACACGAGCGGCGCGCGGTCATTCTGGCGCACAACTATCAAACCCCTGAGATTTTTCATGGTGTGGCAGACATCGTCGGCGACTCCTTGCAACTGGCCAAACAAGCCACCAAAGTCAATGCCGACGTGATTGTGCAGTGTGGTGTGCATTTCATGGCGGAGACGTCGAAGATCTTAAATCCGACCAAGACCGTGCTCATCCCGGACCCAGAGGCGGGGTGCAGTTTGGCGGCCTCCATCACCGCTGAGGACGTGCGCGCCTTGAAGCGCCAATACCCCGGCGTTCCGGTGGTGACCTACGTCAATTCGACGGCGGAAGTCAAAGCCGAGACGGACATTTGTTGCACCTCCGGTAACGCGGTCCGGGTGGTCAAAAGTTTAAACGCGCCGCGGGTTATTTTTCTGCCCGATGAGTATTTGGGGCAGTACGTGCAAACGCAGTTGCCCCACACGCAGTTGATTTTTTGGAAGGGCCATTGCGAAGTGCACGAGCGTTTCACGCCCGCGGAACTGCGCGAGTATCGCCAAGCGGATCCCGCGGTTGAAATCATCGCGCATCCGGAGTGCCCGCCCGAGGTGTTGGCTGAGGCCGACTTCACCGGCTCCACCGCGCAAATGATCGACTGGGTCAAAACCGGCGCGCATAAAAAAGTGGTGATGGTCACCGAGTGTTCCATGGCCGCCAACGTGGCGGTCGAGGCCCCTGGGGTGGAGTTTGTGCAACCGTGCAACTTGTGCCCTCACATGAACCGCATCACCTTGCCTAAAATTCTCCACAGCCTAGAGACGCTGACCACTGAAGTCGTCATTGACCCCGTCATCGCGGCGCGCGCCCGCTCCGCGGTCGAGCGCATGGTTCAGTTGGGCTAACGATTCGCCATGACCAAATCCGTTGTGATCGTTGGCGCAGGTCTGGCTGGCTTATTCACGGCCATCAAAATGGCGCCCCGTCCAGTCATCGTGTTGTCGGCCGCCCGCTTGGGCGACGGCGCGTCGTCCGCTTGGGCGCAAGGCGGCATTGCGGCGGCGCTCTCGGAAGGGGATACGCCCTTGCGTCACACCGAAGACACCCTCCTGGCGGGCGCAGGCCTCGTGGACGAGGCGATGGTGCTCGGCATGGCCCAGGAGGCGCCGCAACGGGTGGAGGACCTGTTGGCCTTAGGCGTGCCCTTTGATCGCGACCTCGAGGGGCATTTGTTGCAGTCTCGTGAGGCGGCGCATTCCCAGCGTCGTATCGTGCGCGTCAAAGGCGATCGCGCCGGCAAAGCCATCATGGAGGCCTTGATTGCGGCGGTTCACCGCACGCCGTCCATTCGCATTTACGAAGAACTCAGCGCCGAGCGCATTGAGGTGCAAGACGGGCGGGTGAGCGCGCTGTGCGCGCGCACCAACGAGGGAACCTTGGTTCGGTATCCCTGCGACGAACTCATCTTGGCCACCGGCGGCAGCGGCTATTTATACGATGTGACCACCAACCCCAAAGAAGCGGTCGGCTCGGGCATCGCCATGGGCGCGCGCGTTGGCGCGCATTTTAGTGAGTTGGAGTTCGTGCAGTTTCACCCCACGGCGATTGACGCCACCGTCAACCCCGCGCCCTTGGCCACCGAGGCCTTGCGAGGCGAGGGCGCGTTGTTGGTGAATCGCTTGGGGGAACGGTTCATGAGCGCCTACCATCCGGATGCCGAGTTGGCACCCCGCGACGTGGTGGCGCGGGCGGTGTTTCGCGAACGCGCCGCGGGCCGCGGGGCGTTTTTGGATTGCCGGCAGGCCATTGGTGCGCATTTTGAAACCCTGTTTCCGACGGTGTACGCGGCCTGTCAGCGCTTGCAGATTAACCCGGTCACGGATTTGATTCCCATTGCGCCGGCGGCGCATTACCACATGGGCGGATTGGTCACCAACGCGCGCGGTCAAACGACCTTGCCGGGGTTGTGGGCGGTGGGCGAGGTGGCGTCCACCGGCGTGCATGGCGCCAACCGCTTGGCCTCCAACTCGTTGTTGGAAGCGGTGGTCTTTGGGGCGCGGATTGCGGACGCGATGTCGGACACCCAGTTCACCAAACCCCACTCGTTGGAGGAACCACTGCCGATCGATTCCGAACCGATGCTCGAGCGTCAGCTGCAATCGATCATGACGGCGCACGTCGGCGTGGTTCGTGAGGAACACTCGCTGAGAGAAGCGTTGATAACATTACACACGCTCAAAAGCCAAGCGCAGTCGCCGCGTGCTCAATCGATGGCCTTGACCGCGATGATGATCACGACCTCCGCGTTGTTGCGCCGAGAGAGTCGTGGTGCCCACTTTCGTTCGGATTACAGCCCGCTGCACACCGAGACGGTGCCGCGTCAACAGCACCGCTTGGCGGATTGGCAGGGCTTGTGGTGGTCACTGGGGATTACGCTATGAACTTAAATCCGTCGCTGCTCACGCAAATGGTTCAGATGGCTTTGGCCGAGGATTTGGGGCGACGGGGCGATCTGACCACCGAGGCCACGGTGCGGGCGGAGACCACCGCCCACGCGCAAATGGTGGCGCGAGAGGCCGGTGTGGTGGCGGGCATGGCGTTGGCGCGAGAGGCGTTTGTGGCCTTGGATCGCACCTTGGAGGTGCGCTGTCTGGTTCAAGACGGCGACGTCGTGCGCGCCTCGCAACCGATGTTGACGGTCGCAGGGCGCGCGTCTGGGATTTTAACCGCCGAGCGCGTGGCGCTGAACTTTGTGGGTCATTTGTCGGGCGTGGCGACCCTCACGGCCGCGTTTGTGGAAGCCATCAAACCCCACCCCACGCAGATTGTGTGTACGCGTAAAACCATACCGGGCTTGCGCGCATTGCAAAAGTACGCGGTCCGATGCGGTGGGGGTTTTAATCATCGGTTTGGTTTAGACGATGCGATTTTAATCAAAGACAACCACATCGCGATTGCCGGCGGCATTCAACGCGCGTTGTTAGCGGCTAAGAGCGTTGCGGGGCATCTGGTTAAAATCGAAATTGAAGTGGATACCTTGGCCCAGCTGGAAGAGGCCCTTCGCGAAGGGGTGGATATTATTTTATTAGACAACATGAGTCTGGAGGAGCTTCAAAAAGCCGTTCAGATTAACGCGGGGCGGGCGCTGTTGGAGGCGTCGGGCAATATGAGTTTAGAGCGCGTGAACGCGGTTGCCGCCACCGGTGTGAACGTCATCTCGGTGGGTGCGTTAACGCATTCGGTGAAGAATTTAGACATTGGGCTGGACATCACCCTATAAGCCCAGCCTCTCACGGCATTCAATCCCGTAGTCGCTACCTATCCCCCATCGCAACCGCAATGGGGAGTTCAAGGGCTCACGACCTATTGTGATCGACCGCTTTAGGATA